>Ga0335079_10008566_pt1 | contig 11662 bp, 13 predicted proteins | sample Lox_Sample_33_FD_206719 | JGI IMG/M metagenome (GOLD analysis project Ga0335079, IMG submission 206719) | Soil microbial communities from Loxahatchee National Wildlife Refuge, Florida, United States - Lox_Sample_3.3 | ecosystem: Environmental > Terrestrial > Soil > Wetlands | place: USA... | reverse complement strand
CATCCACCGCTCCCATCCGAGCGCGGCTCCACCGCCGTCGCCCCGCTGTCCGGTCACTCAGACCGGATCGTGGATGGAATCTGTAGGTCAGGAGCAGCTACTCACCTTCGCCGGGTGGCTTCCGGTCTGGATCCGCGGGCGGCAGGACCCGTCGGTCGCCATACCGCTGCCACCACATCCGAGCCACGTCTTCGGCCAGAGCCTACGAACGACGGACTACGCCTGGACCGTAGCTGCCTGGGATGCTTACTCGCGCTGGCACAAGCAGGATCCGCGGCTGCCTTGGTACGCCATCCCGGCTTCGAAGCTCGCGCCGGCGGCGTCCGAGCCTGGTCTTCAACCCGACCGGTATAGCGCTGCTGCCCACGGTGGCCCTTTCGCCTTGGCGGCGCGCCAAGCCGATTCGAAGTCGTCGAGCGCGACGCAGTAGACGGACGGGTTCCATGGGTGCGGGTCGGCGACGACGAGCACGCCATCGTCAGCGAGATGGTCGAGAACGAGGACGTAGTGCCGCTCGTCGCTCTGTGCCCTCGTCGGAGCGGTGAACCGCACCAGGACGAACGCCATCCATATCCCGCCAGGCTCCGTGAACTGCGCGACTTCATGCGTGTTCGGACGGTAGAGGGCGATGCCGGTTGCTGCTGCCAACGCCCGGATGTCTTTCTCGGACAGGCCTACGGCAGGCAGCCGAGCCTGGATTCTGATCGCGTGCGGCGGGGTAGGTGCCTTCAGAATTCGTTGGGGGCCGCGCCTGCCCGGGCTCGCACCGAGGTGGGGAGCAGCGGTGACGATGCAGTGCAGGCCGCACGCGTAGTCATCGTCGCCTTGCTTGCTGACCGGGAGCCGGCGCCAGCGCAGCGGGACGGCGACGCTCGAAGAGCCAGGCACCAAGGCGAGTCTTGCTCGGATAGTCACAGCCTCAGGAGCCCTTCAAGGCGCTTCCGAGTCGCCGCGAGGACCTTCTCGACGTCGGGCAGCTCGGGCACGAATGGTCCGATCGTGCGCTCCCAGGTGGCGCGCACTTCCTCGAGGAGCCCGGCCTCGAAGACGTGAGCGATGGAGGTGATCGCCACCTCGTGGTGCGCGCACTTCTGCGGCAGCACCTCGGTTACGCGGGCCCAGTCCACGCGCCCTGCGTCGAGCCGGACAAGGTGCCACAGGTCGTAGAAGTCGCGACCGCGCGGACGCGCCCAGCCGCGCGTGATGAGCTTCGCCCGCGTCTGGCGAGTCGAGCGCAGCTTCTCGGCGCAGATCTCCTCGGGAGCGTAGGTCCGAACGGCGGCGTCAAGCGTCTCCTCATAGCCGTGCGCGATGGACATCGCCGGCGCGGAGAGCAGCAAGGGCTCGTCGTGCGTGATCTCGATCTTCACTGGCACCATCGGCCGGGGCTGCCATGGAAACTGGATGCGGACGATGAATGCCTCCTGGCCGCCAGGACGCGGGTCGCGTTCTTCGTAACGCTCGACGGCCATCGCAAGCGGCGCAAGCTTGCGTGCCTCTGCTCGGGCTGCGTCCACCGCGGCGCGGATGGCCTGCTCAAGCTCGCTCTGCTTCGGTGCCTCGATGGCAGAGAAGTCGAGGTCCTCGGAGAAGCGGTAGGTCTTGAAGTGCACCTTTTTGAGCGCGGTGCCGCCCTTGAACACCCAGCGTCGCGCGCAGGTCGGAGTGGCTCGCGATGCCGAGGAGCACGTAGCTCTGCGCGTAGTCGCGCTCTGCGACGAGCTGGTTGACGCGGCCGTCCTTGGCGGCTGGATGCGCCTCTGAAGTGTCTTCAGGTCGCCCTTCTCGGAGGGGCGAGATTCTCGATGAGGCCCCACCGGCTGTTGCGTTCGCCCCTGGCCGGCTTCGTCGGGTCGAGTGGCCGTATGCCCTGCATCCGCACGGCTCGCAGCGGTTCGACGACCTCCGCGGGCGCGCCGACCCGCTCGAGCGCGTAGCCCATGCGCCGGGCGAGGGTCGCCTTGCCGTAGCGCTCCGCGTGCGCGACGAGCCGCTCCAGGTTGAGCTGCTGCAGGTGCTCCTCGAGGATGCCGCGGCCCTCGGCGATGCCGCCGAACCGGCGCGGAAGCGCGAAGCAGTCGAGCAGTGCTCGCTCGCGATCGAACATCCGCACCCGCGACTGATCGAGCCAGATCTCCTCGTCGCCAAAGAAGTGGTCCGGCACCACGGCGACGATCTCAAACGTCTGGCCGGCGACTTCCCAGGTCGCGGGCGCCGTCCGGACAGCGCCGCGCATGGCGGGGGTCACCACTCGCTTCGGCGTCGTGAGCGTGATGACGCGAGGGATCTGCTCGGTGAGGCCGTGGTGGTTCAGCGCCGTCCACCCGCTGATAGCGGACGGCTGGACGAGTGCCATACCGAGCGCGAACGGATGCGCTTCCGGAAAACCGGGCAGCCCGGTGGTAAGAGCGTAGGCCCCGTGCTTGAGGCGGCGGATGAAGCCGGCGCGTTGGAGCCTGTGGAGCAGAACGCTCAGGTAGGAGGCGGCGACGCCCACCGAGCGGGCGACCTCGCGCGCGTCCGCAACGGAGAAGGTCGATCGCCCCTGCTCGGCCAGCGCTCCGGGATAGCGACGCCCCGGACGAGGGTAGACGGGAGCCACTCTGGTCGCGTCTGGCGCAACGGCTGCGGGGGGCGCGCCCCGGTCCGTGAGCCCGCTTCCCAGCCGGAATCTCCGGCCTGTTGGCAATCGAACAGATGAAGGGCGAGAGAGGATGCCAAGTTACGGAATTCTCTGAATCGTGCCCAAGACTGGCTTTGTAGGCCTTTTAGTGATACGTTGCGGGTATGGCTAAGACGAAGCTCCGCGAAGAGAGCATCCGAGTCCGATTCTCGTCGGATGAGCTCGCCATCGCCCGGGCCCGGGCGAAAGCCGAGGGCGTTCCGCTCTCCACGTACCTGCGCCGCCTCGCCGTAACGACCCGCGCGGTACCGGCCGAGAGCGAGCAGCGCATCAAGCGCGCCCTCGCGGTCCTTGGGTCACTGTCGACCGAGGAAGCGGACCAGCTCCGCGAGAACGTGCGCGAGGTCCGGGAGGCATGGGCTCGTGGTCGTCGCTGATACCGATGTCCTCATCGACGCGCTCGAGCGGACGCGCGGCCCGGCCGTCAAGCGGATCGGTGCTCTCATCCAGCGTGGCGAACTCGCCACCACGGCCATCTCGCTGTACGAGCTCACTGCCGGCCCAGGGACGACGGGTGCTCACCTTGAAATCCTGCGCGCACAGCTCGACCCCGTACTCGTCCTCCCCGTGACGCCCGGTGCGGCGCACATCGCTGCCAGCGCGAACCGCTACCTCTCCCGCCGCGGGCAGGCGATCGCCATTCCGGACACCCTCATCGCAGGCGTGTGCATAGCTCACGGACTGTCGCTGCTCACGGGGAACGTGAAGCACTTTGGACGCGTACCGGGGCTCGAACTCGTCTCTCTGGAGGACCGCGAATAGGAAGCCCCTGGTCCCCCCTGCGGCCAGCCGTAACCGCTCGCCGCAAGTAACAACGCGACCACTACGCGGATCGCCATGCGACAAGAATTGCGGGACAGCTCTTAAGCATCGCCTTGAGCCGCTCCGTTTGGTCGTCGTGAACCTTCGGCCCGAATGTTGCAAGAGAGCAGTCTCGGGGTGGATGCTTGCAAGAACCCAGCTGCGAGACAGGCCTGGGTGCAGGCCCGGCCGCCTCCCGCTTGATGGCAGCGAGGAGCGTGCCCGGTGAGAACACCCACGGCCGTCGCATACCGCCTGCGCGAGCGCCTTGGGGTCGAAATTCGGGCGGGTGTACCCGAGCGCCGAACGCCTCTTTGGCGGCGTGAACGAGGTTCTGGCGAAGAAGGCCACGGTGGTCTTCTGCGAGGGCTCAGCTGGCATGCGGCCCTCCAGGAGGAAGACGGACCTGGCAAAGGTCTCGTGGGCATCTCGGACGAGGGACAGCTCAACTTGAGGCGGTCCATTCGTGTAGTCATGTCAACCGCCACACTGAAGCAATGGTCCCGGCCGCGCTGCCACGTGGCCGGGCTTCGACCCACCGTCACGCTCGACAACGACTCCAAACCGCGGGGGTCACCTGTCTTGACCTCGCCCGTCCGCAGAAGACGCAAGGTTGGCAGGTGCCGGCCTGCCCCACGGCGTTTTGGCTGCTCCGAAGGATCGGAGCAGTCCCTCGTTCACGGTATCAAGCTGCCTTCTGGAGCCGAGGACTCTTCTGAATTGGGCCCACCGGGAGGACCGATCGTCCATACATCGTCCCGGTGAGGCCAGCCGCCGAGACGTACAGAGCCAAAAGGCCGTCGATGATTCCAACGTAGCCAGCCCACACGATAAGCGAGGGGTATCTTGCCAGCCCGAGATCCAACAACACGAACACTGCCAGCAGGACGGCCAGCGTGATCACCACCGCTGCATTGGTTACAAGCGAGGAAATGAGAACGTAAGTCGTGAAGATCGTATACGCTATCAAGTACACCAACAGCGCGTTGGGATCGAGCATGAACCACTTGATGGCCACGCCGAGGTTGATCAACGCATAGGAAACCCAGAACAGTCCGTAGATCCCGAAGACGAGCGCCGTAAATAGCTCGTTCTTTCTGAATCCAATCAGGGTCGCAAAGAAGTGAATCAAGCCGGTGATCAGCGCGAGAGGTACGCTCACCGCGTTCGGACCTACCAGGCCAGCATTCATGAAACTCAGCGTAAACAGAGATATGCCGAAGCTGGCGAGCCCTACTGTCGACGGATCGGCCAACGCTTCTCTTATCTCGATCTTGCTCTCTTCCACGGCGCTCCTCCCTCTTGGTTGTGTTCAGCAAGTGTCCAGAAACACGCTTCAGTGCTCCTCGTTCAGGTGGGCCATCATCCGCTGCAACTACAGTCGAATCGGCGAACGACCAAGGGGCGAAGCATGCGCTCTGCCCCCTCTGCCGCCCGATGCTGTTCACCGCTTGACATCCTCTCCGGCCGAAAGGCCGGAGATCTTGGCTTGGGCGAGCGCGAAGAGCTCGCGCCGCCGACGCGGTAGGTTCCTGTTCCTGGCGAGATTGCGGCATCGCTCACTTCACAGGCGATCCGGGCTGTGCTTGCGCACCCAATGGAAGCGTCCATCGTGTCCTGCCCTTCAGCTCGCCGCACTCCGCGAGCGAGGAACCCGATGCGCTTGGCCGATGACATGAGAGAACGGGGGGAGCGGGGCATCCCGAGCCCCGTCCCTCGGAGGCGCTATCCTTTCCCGCCCTGAACGGCGGGGCTTGTCGCGCGTCCTGGTCATCAAGAGTGGCCTTGCACGGGTTGCTAAACCTCCCCAGGGATAAATCCCGGGGGTTCTGAGAGGCGCAGGGAGGGCAACAAGCCCGGCCTGGCGTGCGTTCTCCGGAGCCCTCGCCTTTCGGCTACGACATCTCCGCCCTCGCGCACGAGGTCACCTCTCTTCGGCGGGCGACCCGCTGTGACGCACCGGAGTACGTGGGGGCAGGGAAGCCCACCCCGCTCGCAGGTTCATGCTGTTCGCTCAGATGCCGCCCGTCGCAGGAGCGGTTTCGCACCCGGGAACGCCAGAGCGGCGCCCCGAGCATCGAGCGTGTTCTCCACCACGAAGCGTGGCAAGAAGGCGCTGTACAGATACCTCTGAACTTCACCGGCACCGTCGCCAAGGCTTTCCCCCTGCCCGGGGGTAGGTCGCGTTCGCGACAACTTTCCTGTAGCAGCATCGTCTGACACGGCTCGCTCAGCGAGCCGGGCGCTATCCTTCCCCGCTCTGAACGGCGGGGCTTGTCGCGCGTCCTGGTCATCACCCACCCGGCGAGTTGCTTCGGGGGTGGTTGGAGACGGACCCCATTGCCCTGAACGGCGACCACCGCAACGACTGGAACACTTGTGAAAAACCCCGTCAAGGTCCATTCGGGGGCACAGCGGCAGTAGTCATTGGTAGGGCCAACAGGTCTCAGGACGTACCGGATTATGGCGTCCGCTTGTTACCCAAAATTGCCGCGCAGTGCGCCCTGCCAGAGCGTGAGCTTGGAGGGCGGTGAAGCGCGGCGGGCGGACCGCGTAGTCCGCTCCGGCTTGGTTTTCGATGTAGGCGCGGAGTACCTTCAGGGGCGCGCCGCCGCTGGAGATCAGGCAGCGGGACCGGCCCCAGAGCACCGGGTGGCGGAAATGCCGCCGCAGCTCCTTGCCATGGCGGCGGAGCAGGCGGGACGAGACGGTCTTGAGGGTTGTTCAAGACCGAAGATCTCACGGCCGGGTCCAACGCGGCAGCAGGTAGACGTGCTCGGGCTCGCCATCGAACTCTCCGAGTTCGCAGCCCCCGCGCTCGAGACCAAAGGTGGCGCAGTTCGTCGAGCATCGCGGTGTTGGGGCAGCGGCGACGGTGCTTTGGCATTAGAGCCAAGCGGTAAGGAAGAGGTGATGAAGCTTGTCAGAGCGCGTGCAGTGTCAGAGCGACCTGATGCCGTGTCGCTCGCATGGACCGCAAGGTCACGTACCGTCTCTATCCGACGCCGCGGCAGCAAGCGGTGATGACGGAGACCTTGCGACTCCACCCGCAGCTGTACAACGTCGCGCTCCAGCAACGCCGGGAGGCCTGGCCCCGCCAGCACCTGTCCCTCGGGTTCTCCGCGCAGTGTCGCTCGCTCACCGCTTTTCGCCGTGAGGACGAGACGTGCGCCCCCTGAACGCTTCAGAGCGCGCAGGTGAGGCTCAAGCGCCTTGACCTGGCCTTCCAGGCGTTCTTCCGGCGCGTGCGCGAAGGAGAGGCGCCCGGGTTGAAGCTTCAAGGGTGCTCGAGCGCTTCAACGGCTGGGGGTACAAGACGCACATGCGAGACGGGCGACCGCGGGCTTGTCCTTGGCCTCCCGGTCCTCCAGGGTTTGGAGTAGCTCGCTGCTGGCTGTGGGATTCTTCTTGGCGCGAGCGAATATGGCCACGCCGCCAAGATGGTTTCCAACATCTTCATCAAGTCCTGGTCGTCCTCGGGGCTGGTGGTGGCTGTTGTCGTCTTGGTCTCTTCCACCTCCTCCTCCTCCTCCTCCCTCCTGGTGGTGTGTGTTGCCACGATGGCGCAGATCCGGTGGTACACCCAGAGAAGAGTCGGCGCTCCGTGGAAACGGGCGCAGCTCGAGCCCAGTGGAGCGTGCGTGGCATCCAGATGTACCATGAGTAAATTACCCGTCGCAAGCAGATCGATGTTCGAGTCGGCGCTCGGCGAAAGAGAAGAACGTCACCCAGCGGGCGTCGGCGATCGTCCAGCGACGGCGGCGGTGTGCAGCAAATGCACGCGGTCTCGGCATCGAGCGTTCCTCCCGACAATATCGATGCCTCGGCGAAGTGTTGCCAGCTACGCGCCTCTCGTGGAAGGGTCACGCTGCTTCGACGGGGTAGGCCAGGATGGACAGATTTCGGGTCGCTGGGCCATCCGGGAGTCGCCCGGTCGCTCACGCTCGGTGCTCGTAGTATCACTACTGCGGCCACCGCAAGAAATGTCATTTGCTTCGTCCTGGTTACCCGGCCGCCCCGTCAGGAGGTGGTTGTCTGCACGCCCCATGGTTAATCCTGCACTGTAGCCATGAACACAATCACTCGCCGTTTATGGTGCGGTCGGGTCTCCCACAGAGGTCACGTATGAAGCGCGTGAATTGCTCGAGGGCACTCCTTCTCGAGGGATGCGGCAGCTGCTCCCCGGCCGCCGATCAAAATGGGACGGGTGAGACCCAGGGTGGCGGCCCGCTGCGCAGACGTCTGCAGTCACCCACTTTGCGGCGTGCCGTTGTTGCCTTGGCTGTCGCCATCCTGGCGCCGGGCCACGCGCGCGCTGCCGTCAACGGTACCGTCAGGACGCTGGTCAGCTTCGACCTCACCACTGGCACGAACCCGTCAGGCAGCCTGATCGCCGACGCCAACGGCAATCTCTTCGGCACCACATCCGCAAGCTCGGTGCTCAACGCGGGCACGGTGTTCGAGATCAAGAAGATAGGCAACGGCTACGCCAATACCCCCACCGTCCTGGTCAGCCTGGAACTCGCCAATGGCGGAACTCCGACGGGTAGCCTGATTGCCGACGCCAACGGTAACCTCTTCGGCATGACAGCCGGGACGGCATTAGCTGAGGCGGGCGCTGTGTTCGAGATCAGCAAGGATCCCAGCACCGCTACCGGCTACGCCAACACCCCCACCGTCCTGGTCAGCTTCGACGGCACCAACGGCTTGTCGCCGGCGGGTAGCCTGATCGCCGATGGCAACGGTAACCTCTTCGGCACGGCAAGCGAAGGCGGGGCGAGCAACTTCGGCACCGTGTTCGAGATCAGCAAGGATCCCAGCACCGCTACCGGCTACGCCAACACCCCCACCGTCCTGGTCAGCTTCGACGGCATCAACGGCCGCGACCCGAACGGCAGCCTGCTCGCTGACGCCGAAGGCAACCTCTTCGGTATGACAGAGGAAGGCGGGGCGAATCTCTTCGGCGCGGTGTTCGAGATTCGCAAGGATCCCAGCACCGCCACCGGCTACGCCAACACCCCCACCGTCCTGTTCAACTTCGACGGCGCCCACGGCGCGGTTCCGGTGTTTGGCAGCCTGATCGCCGATGCCTACGGCGACCTCTTCGGCGTTACATCTGGAGGCGGGGCGAGTGACCTCGGCACGGTGTTCGAGATCCGCAAGGATCCCAGCACCTCCACCGGCTACGCCAGTACCCCCATTGTCCTGGTTAGCTTCGACGGCACCAACGGCGCGGGCCCGGTGGGCGGTCTGATCGCTGACGCCAACGGCAACCTCTTCGGCACGGCAGGCACAGGCGGGGCGAGTGACCTCGGCACCGCGTTCGAGATCCACAAGGATCCCAGCACCTCCACCGGCTACGCCAACGCCCCCATTGTCCTGGCAGGCTTCGACGGCACCAACGGCAGCGACCCGGGCGCCAGCCTGATCGCCGACGCCAGCGGTAACCTCTTCGGCACGACATTCTTGGGCGGGGCGCAAGGCTTTGGTACCGTGTTCGAGATCACGGGTAGCGGCTACGCCATCTGCCCCGATGGTGGCCTCTTCGTCGACGGGCGTTGCGCGACATGTCCGCCTGGTGGGATGGGTCCTTGACCAGTGTGGTTGCACGTGTAAGCATCCCGGCCGACTGATTCGCTGTACGTTTTTCGTAGTCCGGATCGGCCACGGTCCCTGCACTCGTCGCGGACAGCTCCAGCGTCTCAAGTGTGCCCGCTCAAATCGGTGACGCAAGTTCGGCGCGTCGGCTGACTGCCGACGGGGGAGGCGGCCGGCGGCGCTCGTCGAGCGCATCTTTCCCCCGAAGCGCGGTCGATGGGCTCCGGTGGCGCGCTCTCTGAGTGCCCACCCAGTCTTGATGGCGGCCGATGGCCCCGCAGAGCACGGCCGATCGCCCCCCGGAGCGGACGCCAGTGCGCGCAGCCCGGGGAGGTTCCGCGCCAAGGACTAAGCCGCAGTAGCCCGCAGCTCGCGCGAAGATGAGCTCCGCGCGCCAGGCCACGCTGTTGCCCAGCGCCATGCGACGACGTACCTCGAGGGCCCCGTGCTCGAGGAGGTACTGCAGGGCGGTACCGCTTGGAGTCGGGCACGACGGCATTCCGTGCGTAGAGCGAGTGCTTGTGCGAAGCAGTGCATGGCCTGATCCCGGCGTCCGCGCGACGATGGGACCGGCGCCCGAGCGTCGGCAAGAAGTGGCCGTCCACCGCCCCGCGCCCGCGTCGACGTGTCCCCAGCCGGACGCCAGAATGCGGCGCCAGGAGCTCCTCCCGCCTCGCCCGTCGCCGCGGCATCGAGCGCGAGAATGCTGGCGGTGTCGGCCGCCGATAGTAGTCCGGCGCGGGACAGAGGCGAAGGCGTGGCACCTTCAGAAATGCGAAATGTTGCGAATGAGGCCGGCTGGTATGAGGACCCGGGATGCCTTCGAGAGGATCCGAATCAAGCGCTGCACGCGCTTACGGTTGATATCGTGGCCCTCCTGTCCGAGAGCGATGGTCATCCGCCTGCTCCCGCAGTACGGATGCTTCAAGTAAATGCCGTCGATGCGGCGCATGAGGGCGAGTTCCTCGACGCCTGCCTCAGAATCAGAGGCCTGGTCGTACAGGGCGGAGCGGGCGAGCTCGAGGAGCCCGCACTGTCTGCGTATCGAGATGTCAGAGCCGAGCTGTACCATCGCACGTCGCTCGGTCAGCGGAAGCGCGGCAGCCGAGACAAAACATCGCGCTCGACGGTAAGCTCGCAGATCTTGAGGCGCTCCGCCTTGCGCTGCTCTACGTTCTTCGAGCGCCGCGCTCGACAGCCGCTACCGCTCGTTCGACGAGCTGTTTCTCCACTGACCTGCTACCACCGGGCGGATGCCGTGGCGCCTTTCGATCTGGGCGAGGCGTTTCTTTTCCTGCGCAGCTTCGAGGGCGACTCGGGCTTTGAACTATTCGTCAAACCGCTTTCTGTTCCGTTCTTTCATGGCCGTCCCCCACATCGAGGTCGGCTGCCCATGCAAGTTCGTTTCGGCACGCTCGGGCGCGCTCGGGTCTGGGACCCGAAGTGTCAGGCCAGCGCATGATTTGCTGACCGGAGACGGGCATAGGCGTGGAGAAGTTGCAGCCATTGGCAATCAAAGTAGCCAGTCTTTCTTCCGGGGACATCGCGCAGCTGGCGAGCGTTGACCAGGCGCTTCGCTCCGTGCGACCGCAGTAACCCGTAGAGGGGACCCGTAGACGGACCTGCTCTCCACGGCCACCGACACCGCATCGAGCGCGACGAGCCAGGCTGGTTGGCCCGCCGAGGATCGTTTATGCTGCCCGAGTGGCTGTCCCAGCACTTTTCACCGACGACGAGCAATCGAGCTCAGGCCGTCGCGATCGCGCTCCATCGCGTTCTGGTCTCGGGCGGCTGACGGGCGCCGCGTGCTCGCAGCGGCCACCTGTGGCTTTCGACAGGTGACCGCTGGTGTCTGCCATGGGATCATCGCCACGTGGGAACGATGGGAGCATCCGCGACGAACCCAGCACAAGGAGAACCATGACCGGTGACGCTGAAGTGTTCCGCCTTCTGCAGGTGCACCTCGATCGTCAGGCGATCGGATTCCCGCCGGCGGGCTCTGGGGCAGACCTCCGCCTCCTGAAGCACTTGTTCTCTCCCGAGGAAGCGACGCTCGCGCTACAGCTGTCGTTCCGCCCCTCCTCGCTGGCAGAGATCCTTCAGCGAGCAGGTCCCGGCATCTCCGCCGGGGAGGCGAAAGGCTTGCTCGACAGGATGGTGATGAAGGGCGCCATCGGCTGGAGGGAACGGGAAGGGGTTGACCAATGGTTCCTTTACCCGCTCATTGTCGGGTTCTTCGAGACCTCCCAGGACGGCGTTCCCGCGCCAAAGTTCTTGGGCAAGGTTCGTGCGTATCTGGAGCAGGGCGGGTTCGCGGGGTCGTTCCTCGCGAGCAAACCTTCCCAGGTGCGGGTTGTCCCGATCGAGAAGAGCATCCCGGTGGAGCATCACGTAGCGACGTACGATCAGTTCCGCGCAACGATCGCGGTCGCCCGCGGACCGTTCGCCGCGTTGAAGTGCATCTGCCGCGAGATGAAGGCGATGCGGGGGGAGCCCTGCAAGAAGACCTCTCGCCTGGAGACCTGCCTCTACATCGACGATATGGCGGCGACGGCGCTCCGACGCGGCCGTGCCCGCGAG
>Ga0335079_10008564_pt1 | contig 11663 bp, 6 predicted proteins | sample Lox_Sample_33_FD_206719 | JGI IMG/M metagenome (GOLD analysis project Ga0335079, IMG submission 206719) | Soil microbial communities from Loxahatchee National Wildlife Refuge, Florida, United States - Lox_Sample_3.3 | ecosystem: Environmental > Terrestrial > Soil > Wetlands | place: USA: Florida... | reverse complement strand
GAACAACTCACTTTCGAGCAGGTCGGCGGGCACGGCGGCACAGTTCACTTTCAAGAAGGTGCGGTGCGAGCGGGGCGACAACTTGTGGATCAGATGGGCGACAACTTCCTTGCCGGTCCCACTTTCTCCGAGCAGAAGCACCGGAATATCGACGTTGGCGACGAGGGCGGCCTGCGAGCGGATCTTGCGCATTGCGGGACTGGCGGCAACGAAGAAAATGTCCTCGTGAAGTTCTTCCACCTCGCCGGGATAATTCTGTGAGTTGGTCCCCAGGCACTGGTCAATAACCGCGTCGAGTTCCGCTTTCTCAAAGGGTTTGGTCAAATAATCGTGAGCGCCGAGCCGGATGGCCTGTACAACCTTGCGGGTATCGCTGACGCAGGAAAGCATGACGACCTTCATGCCGGGCCGCAGTTGGCGCAACTGTTCCAGGGTCTGCAGGCCGTCGATGCCCGGCATCAGCACATCCAGGAGCACCAGATCGGGCTCCAGGCCCTTCTCCACGCGGGCCAAAGCTTCTTCTCCGGTGGAAGCAGTTTCGACTTTGTACTCATCCACCTCGAGCAGAGTGCGGATGTAGCGAAGCATGCCGGGTTCGTCATCGACCAGTAAAATGTTGGCCGTATCGGTCATTTCCCTTTCCCCTTGCTGGCAACACTGGGCGGGGGTTTGAGGGGGATGATGAAGCAGAACTTGCACCCGGTGCCGGTTTCACTCTCCACCCAAATCTTGCCGCCCATGGCGTTGACCAGGCGGCGGGCAATCGCCAGACCCAGACCCATGCCTTCTGCCTGGTTGTCATTCTGCGGCAAACGGAAAAAATCGTCGAATACTTCAATGTGATACTCGGCCGGAATGCCGGGGCCGGTATCGGAGACGCTCACTTTCACGGAGTTAGGGAGCGGGGTATTCTGGTGGCGCCGTTCACTGGAAACTTCGGCAGGGTTGGGGCTGCGGCGTTCCCACATGTGCGGCTCGGCGTGCAGCCAGACTGTGCCACTCGCGGGAGTAAACTTGGAAGAGTTTTCCAGGAGATTCGACACGACGCGCTGAATCTTTGCTGAGTCGAAAGAGAAAGGCGTCAACTTGTCATTGGCCAGAAAATACAGCGCGAGTCCTTTTTCCTGGAAACGGTACGACCATAGACGGCAAACCTCGGAAAGACAAGCGTTCAAATCGGCGATCTGGTAGTGCAATTTCAATTCGCCGGTCTCCAGCACGCTGAAGCTGAGAAAATCCTGAATAAAGTGCTGCAAGCGCTGGCCGCTGGAGTGCATGTCGTACAGTATTTCGCGCTGGCGGTCGTTTAACCCGCCGAGCTTCTCGCTGCGCAGCAATTCGATATAGCCGTTGAGGATAGCCAGGGGCGTTTTTAGGTCGTGAGTTGCTGACGCCAGGGCGTTGGCGGTACGCAGGAAACGTTCCCGCAGCTGCGTAAACTGTGCCAAAAGTTCGTCGTAACCCGGAGCATCCACGCTAGCAGCCTTGGCAGTGGGGAACGAAGCCTCCGCTGCCCCCGCTTCGGCGGAGGGACACGTCTTTTCGGGCGCTGACCCCATAATTGGGAAGCTCGTGGTTTGGCGAAGTGGGGAGGGGACAACGACAGCCAAATCTCAGTTGTGATCAATCGTAGGACACAGTTTTCCCTCTGTCAAACACAAAATGCAACAAAACAGGCATAGAGAGGAAAAACCTTGCATCTCTAAACCTATTCTTAGATTGGAGAAAGGCCCAATCTTAAGGCGAACAACAGGCGAATTATCGTCGGGTTGAAATGGGCCAGAGCGCCGCCCCTTCAGGGAATCACCCCGAGATGACCAATTTTTGTCCCGGAATCGACCGGAGTTGTGCCGGAGGTTTGGCCCCTAAGGTGCTCAAAAAAAGGGCTAAGTCGATAGCAAGGGGCGGCATTGAGCCGACGAAAGCCGGAAACCGAACGCCGCAAGTGGCCACGTCTGCCACTGGCGATCCCCGTGTTTGTGCGCAGTCGCGATGAAAAAGGGAAAGAATTCCTGGAATTTGCGACCGCGCTCAATATCTCGGCGGTGGGGGCCCTGGTGGCCGTGCGCCGCGCCTTGCCGCGCTCGGCGCAGGTTTTGCTCGAGATTCCCAGTGCTCCCTTGAGCGCAATGCCCACCCTGCCAAAAGCTTCGCGAACCCTGCAAGCGCGCGCCGTCCGAGTAACCCACGCCGAGGGTTATCATCTCGTCGGAGTAAAGTTCGCCCATCCGCTGCTCCACCAGACTCCGAGGAATACCACCGCGCGGAAGGAAAGTTGATTCTCCCTTGTGAAAAAGTTTTCCCATGCTTGAGAGGCGGGAGCGACTAAGAGTAGGCCTGCTCGAATCCCCATTTTCGACAAGACTGACGCCTTATAACCAGCTGAATATAAATCAGTTAACCGAATGGTTGGGGATGACGTTGGGCCCTGTCTCAGTTTGGCTCTCCGGGTGCACCACGTACCTTCGAGCAATGGCCGCTAGGTCGGCCGGAATCCCATGACGAGTACAAGTTCAGTCAGTTTGCTGGCGGCGTCCATCGGAGACATTCCCCCCGAGGCAGTGGTTTTCGGGCGCTGCGAGAGCATGCAGGCCCTGCGCGAGCGTATGGACAAAGTGGCCAGCGCCAACGTGCCGGTTCTCATTCAGGGTGAGAGCGGCACGGGTAAAGACATCATTGCACGCATGATCCATGGACTCTCGCCGTGGAGAACCGGCCCCTACGTCAAGGTCAACTGCCCCGCCATCCCGGGGACGCTGCTGGAGAGTGAGCTCTTCGGCTATGAGAAAGGAGCCTTCACCGGAGCGTACGGCGCCAAGCCTGGCCGGGTTGAATTGGCCCACCGCGGCACGCTGTTCTTGGACGAGATCTCGGAACTGGACTTGGGGTTGCAGTCCAAGCTGCTGCAGCTGTTACAGGATGGACAATTCTGCCGCATCGGCGCGCAAGAGGACAAGAAAGTGGAAGTGCGGGTGGTGTGCGCCACCAACCGGCAACTGGAACAGGAAATCGAAACTGGAACATTCCGCCAAGACCTGTTTTACCGCATCAATGTAGTGAACCTGCAATTGCCGCCTCTACGCGAGAGGCGTAGCGACATTCCCGAACTGGTAACCTACTTTCTGGAGTTCTACAACCGCAAATACAACTGCCGGGCCTCTGCCCTGTCCGCCGAACTGATGTCAGGGTTGCAGAAGTATCATTGGCCGGGCAACATCCGCGAACTGGAGAACCTGGTCAAGCGCTACGTCATCCTCGGGAATGAAGAAGTAATCAGCAGCGACCTGGTAACGCGTGAGCAGGAATACTTCAATCCTGATATCAACCTGGATGGGCCAATTTCATTGAAGAAGCTGACCCGGCAGGCCACGCGGGAACTGGAGCGCAAAGTTATTCTGAAAGTGTTGCAGGCCCACCACTGGAACCGCAAACAGGCAGCCCGGGCGCTGAGCATCAGCTATCGCGCGCTGCTGTATAAAATCCGCGACGCGGGCCTGCCCGCCAACCGGTCAGTCCGCCGGCGTAGCGACCCGGTGGCCGATCACAGCGCCGCCGCCGACTAGGCTTACCTCCCGCCGTAGAATGGCCGCCGGACGGTTTCTCCTGGGACTTCTCGCCTCTACGCAGCGTGCTTTCATGTCGCTGCTCATCGACGGCGCTTTGGATGTATAATGGCAGGCGCTTTACGGCGCTTTCCCCAGTAGCGTTCTGATGACTGTGTGAGATCAGGACGCTGGCTTCTCGTGAGCCGAGTTGTATCGCTGGATGGAAGGGTGCATACTAGCACCCTCCGTAGGGGTGCGCCATGTCTCGGGTCCAGGTTCTTTGCAGTTTCCTTCCTGTACTTCTTATCGGCCTTGCGTCGTCCTATTGCGCAGCGGCCACAGGCTTTCAGCCGATCTCGCCGGAAGAATTGAGGATGACGAGCGAACCGCAGGCGCCGGGAGCGCCCGCAGTCATTCTGTATCGTCAATTAGACCGTGATGACAATATCCACACCGGCCATGAAGACAATTATTTTCGTATCAAGATCCTCACCGAAGAAGGCCGGAAGCATGCCAACGTGGAGATCGAATTTGCGCGGGTAACGGAGGACGATATTGCCAACATCCATGGGCGGACGATCCACCCGGATGGTTCTATCGTTAACTTCGACGGAACCGTCTTCAACAAATCCCTGGTAAAGGATCGAGGGCGGAGATACATGGCCAAGACCTTCACTCTGCCCGACGTTCAGGTGGGAAGCATCATCGAGTACTACTACACGCGCAATCTCAGCGAGCACTATTTTTACGACTCCCTCTGGGTCTTGAGCGAGGATCTGTTCACGCGAAGCGCGACGTTCTCGCTGAAGCCCTTCGAACCCAACGACTGGAAGCTTTATCTTCGTTGGGTCTGGAACTGGCTGCCTCCGGGCACGGCGCAGCCGCAACAAGGACCGGACCGAATCATCCGGCTGGAAGCCCACAATATCCCCGCTTTCCAGGAAGAACAATTCATGCCACCGGAAAATGAACTGAAATCGCGGGTGAGCTTCATTTACAGCTTCGATGCTTTTGAGCCCGATCCGGACAAATTCTGGAGAAACGTGGGCAAGAAACGCAATGGCGAACTGGAGAGCTTTCTAGGAAAGCGTCAATCGATGCAGGATGTCGTGGCACAAATCGTTTCTCCCAATGATCCCCCAGAGACGAAGTTGCGAAAGATTTACGACCGCGTGCAACAGACTCGGAACACCTCCTACGAAGTGCGGAAAACCGAGCAGGAGCTACAGCGAGCGAAAGAAAAGAAACCATCCAATGCGGAAGACCTCTGGAAGCGCGGCTATGGCGATGGCAAAGATATCACCTGGCTTTATCTAGCCCTGGTTCGGGCGGCTGGTTTCGAAGCCTATGGGTGCTGGGTGGCCGACCGCCAAAGATATTTCTTCACCAGCAAGACCGAAGAGAGCAACAAGCTCGATGCCAACGTGGTGCAAGTCAAGCTGGACGGGAAAGACCTATACCTCGATCCGGGAGCTGCGTTCACGCCGTTTGGTTTGCTTGCCTGGTCAGAGACCGGAACAACCGGGCTCCGGCTGGATAAAGATGGTGGGACCTGGATTCAAACGCCTCTTCCTGCCAGTTCGGAATCAAGGAACGAGCGCAAAGCCAGGCTAAGACTCACTGAAACTGGCGACTTGGAAGGAAAACTAACCATGACCTACACCGGGCTGTCAGGAATGTACTGGCGGCTCCGCGAGCGGAACAGCGACGAGGTCGAACGCAAGAGGCTTTTAGAAGATCTGGCCAAAGAGCAGGTGCCAGCAGCAGCCGAGGTGAACCTGACGAACAAGCCGGACTGGAGTAGTTCTGCGACGCCACTGGTAGCGGAGCTGGATATAAAAATACCGGGTTGGGTCTCAGGTGCGGGCAGGCGGGCCCTTCTTCCCGTCGGCATTTTCAGTGCGCAAGAGAAGCGGTTCTTCGAGCATACCAATCGAGTCCATCCCATTTACGTCGAGTATCCGTATCAGAAAATCGATGACGTAACCATCGATCTGCCGCTGGGCTGGCAGGTTGGCAGTTTACCTCCACCGCAAACCCAGGATGGTCACATTATTGTCTACACCCTTAGGGCAGAGAACGAGAAAGGCACACTGCACCTGACGCGCCTACTGAATGTGGATTTCATGATGATTGATCACAAATACTACGCGCCCTTGCGCAGCTTCTTTCAGGCAGTGAGGACTGGAGATGAGCAGCAAATTGTCTTGCAACCTGGCTCGGCCGCCGCGAGCAATTAGCTCGCGAGTGCCATTAATCGCTGTTTGGGTTGCGGCGTGCTTCTTTGTGTGCGTTCCCCAGGCCACCGCGGGCAACGATGCGCCGTCGTGGATGCATGCCCTGGCGGGAGCGCCGCTGCCTTCCTATGATGAAAAAACCAATGCGGCCCTTTTGTATTCGGAAACAAATGTGACCGTCGTCTCCACCGAGAAGATCAGAACGCGGGTCCGAGAAGCGTACAAAATTCTGCGGCCGGAGGGCCGCAATCTTGGGGTTGTTCGGGTTTATTTCAACCCCCAGATCAAGGTCACGAGTTTGCACGGCTGGTGCATCCCAGCCCAGGGCAAAGACTATGAAGTCAAAGACAAAGACGTGGTAGAGGCGGCTCCCAATGTCGAGGGCGGTGAGTTGGTTAGCGACGTTAGAGTCAAGCTACTGCGCATTCCCGCCCCCGATCCGGGAAATATCATTGGCTACGAATTTGATGAAGAAGAACAGCCTCTGGTCTTGCAACATCGATGGGATTTTCAACGGCTGAATCCAGTCCGGGAAAGCCACTATTCGCTCCAACTTCCTCCCGGATGGGAGTATAAGGCCGCATGGCTGAACCATCCGGAGGTCCAGCCAACGCCGGCGGGAAACAATCTATGGCAGTGGACAGTTAGTGATGTGAAGGAGGTCCGCAGGGAAGCCGAGATGCCGCCCTTCGAAGGCGTTCTGGGACAGATGGTTGTGTCCTTGCTTCCGCCCGGCGGTTGGGGAATGCGCGGCTTTTCGAACTGGGAGGAGATGGGCACTTGGTTGTGGAACCTGGAGCATGGGCGGAGTGATGCTTCGTCTCAAATCAAGCAGCAGGTGGCCGCACTGACGAGCGGAAAGAATACGACACTACAAAAAATGCAGGCGCTGGCTGAATTCGTCCAGCACGACATTCGCTATGTCGCCATTGAACTGGGCATCGGGGGCTGGCAGCCACATCCTGCCCCGGATGTCTATTTTCACCGGTACGGGGATTGTAAGGACAAGGCGACACTAATGAAGTCCATGCTGGAAGAAATCGGCGTCGACTCATATGAGGTGCTGATCAACATTCATCGTGGTTCGATCACGCCACAGACGCCGGCCTACCGAGGATTTGACCACCAGATCATCGCAGTGCGGCTCCCCGAAGAGATGAGGGACCAGTCACTGATTGCCACATGGCGGCATCCGAAATACGGCAATCTCTTATTCTTCGATCCGACGGACGAACTGATTCCCTTCGGCCAGATTCCCGGATACCTGCAGGCGAATTACGGTTTATTGGTCACTCCCGACGGCGGAGACCTCGTGGAGTTGCCACAACAGCCGTCGTCGTTGAACAGCATCCGGCGCAGCGCCAAACTGACTCTGGATCCTGCGGGGAAGTTGACGGGCGAGGTCAGCGAGGTTCGCTTCGGGAATCGTGCCTCCGCCGAACGGTGGCGCTTACGCTCGGTGACCAGCAGCGCCGACCGAATCAAGCCGATCGAGACCCTGTTGGCGGGTTCGCTCTCCAGTTTCCGAATCACCAAAGCGAGCGTTCTCAATCTGGACAAGACCGATCTTCCCTTCGGATTCAACTATTCGTTTGAGTCGGAGAGCTACGCCAAGGATGCGGGCGGTCTGCTCCTGGTGCGGCCGCGCGTCATAGGCGTCAAAGCGAATACGGTCCTGGAAACCAAAGAACCGCGACGATTCCCCATCGAATTCGAGGGCACGTTTTTGGATACGGACACGTTTGAGATCGCAATGCCACCGGGTTACGAGGTCGATGATTTGCCGCCACCGGTCGACGCCGATTTCGGATTTGCGAGTTACCACGCCAAGTCCGAAATCAATGGTAATGTGATCCGCTACACCCGCACGTTTGAAGTGAAGGAATTGAGCGTTCCGGTTGGCAAGGCCGAGGAGCTCAAGAAGTTCTATCGGATCATTGCGAACGACGAACGGAATACGGCCGTTTTGAAGTTGGCTGCAAAGTAGCCCCTAGCCTCGTGCTTATTGCACGGTCAGCGTGATGTCCTGGGTGCGAACAGCCTGGGTCGGAGCGGTCCCGGAAGTGGCAGTGACCGTGATGGTGTAGGTTCCTGCCGGAGTCCCAGTGGTCGTTGAAGTGGTGGAACTGCTGCCGCAAGCGGCCTGGAACAGAACCGACGAGAAACATCCTGCCAGGAGCAAAGCGAGCAAGCCGCGCCGGCGGCTTCCCTTCTCTGTAATCAGTATTCCCAGTAGAGCGAACCCAAGAACCGGGAAGCAAGCTGCGTAGAAGATCCTGCGACTCCGCCACAAACTTGCGGGGGTAGTGACCCGGGCCTGGGTGCTGATCGTCAACGGCCGGCTCTGTGGACCGCCACTCAGCGTCTGAATGGAGTTGTTGGGATTGAAGCTGCACGCCACGCCTGTCGGCAGTCCTGAACCGCAGCCCAGCGTAACCGATTCCGGAAAGTTGCCTGTGGGCGTCACGGTGGCGGACACGCTGGCAAATCCGCCAGCGACCACCGGCGGCGGGGAGGCGGGAGAAACGGCGAGGTTGAAATCGTTGACGGTGGCGGTAGCGGAGCAGACGCTGCTTACAGGGCAGATGCCGTCGATTAGGGCGCTATCGGTGATCGGAAAACCGCGCGTGCTGGGTGGGTTGGGCGCCGTGGGACTTAGCGAAACAGTCACCGTAGCGGTTTGCCCGGCGTTCAAAGGACCGACGACACATTGCACGGTAAAGTTCACGACCGTGTTTGTGCAGGCTCCCGGGGAAGCGCTGGCGGAGTTAAAGGTCGCGCCAGTTTGAGGCAAGAAATCCGTGACCGTGACGGTCTGCACCAGATCTCCGCTGTTGAGAATGCCAAACTCGAAGCTGACCGGCGTGCCGACCCCGACGGGCGAGGGCAGGGCAGTAGGGTTGGGCTGGAAGAGGAGGTTGGAGAACGGAGCCAGCTTGCTGATGAACGCATCCGTCTTGCCTTGCGGTGTGCCATCGAGCGGATTCTTGGTGGGGAAATCTCCCGACGCAGTTTCGCCCGCTACGTAGCTATTGCCCTGAACATCGGTGGCGATGGCGGTTCCGTAATCGTTGTCGCCGCCGCCCAAATAGGTTCCATAGTGGCCTGGGGCAGTGGCCGAGTTAGCCGTCGTGTCAATGCGCGAAACGAAAGCGTCGGTGGCGCTTACATTGGGATTGCAAGTCGTGGACGGCGGCGGAATATCGAGACAGGCTTGGATGGGGATGTTCACCGAACTATTCTTCGGGAAGTCGATGGAGTTGGTGTACCCGGTGATTCTCGCGCCGCCGATAGAACTCTGGGCGGAATCCACAGCAATTGCCATCCCGACGTCGGTTTTGGACCCACCCAGATAGGAGAAATAAGTCAGGGGCACCGCCGGGCTGGTGCAGGTTGAGCCGGTGCAAGGGTTGCCCAACTTACCCAGGAAGGCGTCGATTCCACCGCCGGGCTGGCTTTGAAACGGCGCGCCCACGGGGAGGATAAAGTCGGTGGAAGTCGTGGAACCGGTGACATAGGCATTGAAGCCACTATCAACGGCGATCCCATTGCCCACGTCGTCGGCCGAACCGCCCAGATAGGTCGAATAGAGGAGCTGGGCCCCCGAGGGAGCCGAAAGATTGAACTTGGCGACGAAGGCGTCAGTATTGGCGGACGTGTTGGTGCAGTTCTGGGTCGTGCCGCCGATTGGCGGCGGAGTGTTCAGGCAGCTCTGGTAAGCATTGACAATCGGGAAATCAGCCGGGGTGCCGGTGCGCTGATAGTTAGTGCCGCCGGTGATGTAGACGTTGGCTGCGGTATCCACGGCAACCCCTCCGCCCGAGGTCACACCACTGAGGGGGTTGCCGCCGGCGAAGTAGGTGGAATAGGCCAGGCTGAGGAACCCGCTTTGGAGCGGATCGATCTTGCTAAGAAAGAACCGGTTGGTGCCACATTGCTGAGCGGCTGGGGGCTGATCGAGCGTGCTGCAGGTCTGGAACGCACCGAGCGTGGCCGGGAACGATGTGGTCCCTGTGGGGACGTTGGTGGAAGTAGTCGTGCCCACCACGTAAAGCTTGTTGCGGAAGTCCACCGCCAGGCCGGAAGCCGCGTCTGTGGCGGTGTTCGTGATGTTGGTGCCGGACAGATAGGTGGAATACAACAGCGTGCTGCCAGTGGGATCAAGCTCGGTGACGAAGACGTGCTGGCCAGCACTGGCAGGTACAGTCTGAAACGCGTTGGGAGTGACCGGGAAATTATCGGACGTCGTACTGCCGGCTACGGCCACGTTCAAGCCGGAATCGACGCCGACGCCGGCGCTGGTATTTATCTTGTCTCCACCCAGATATGTAGAAAACAGGATCGTGGAGCCGGTTGAATCGAGCTTAGTCACAAAGACGCTCACCGAAGCACCAGGCGGCGGCGTCGGCCGAAACGCGCCGGGAGTCGTGGGAAAATCAGTGGACGTGGTTGTGCCTGCGAGATAGATGTTAGCGGCTGAATCCACGGCGATGGCGGGACAACCGGAAGTGGGCTGGCCGGTGATGACCGAGCAACCCTCATCGCCCGTGCCTCCTAAATAGCTGGAATAGCTCAAGACAGGATCGATGACCAGCGCGCGGCTGGGATCATAAGCGCCCAGCTCGAAACCAACTTCCCGGCGGCCGCGGCGGATGAATCGCGCTGGAACTGGCTGCCGCTGGCCTGCGATTTCCTGGTAAACCTGTGGGGCATGTAGCTGGACATCGCCGCCACGCAGATGGAGCAAGAGGTCGCCATCGTTTTGCAGAGTCAGCCGGTCGGAGCCCACGAAGCGCAGTTGGATCTGCCTGGGATCGGCGCCCGGAGCCAGCTCGAAGTCATATTCCAAGCGTCCCCCATTGCCGTAGTAAACCAAGTCCACACCGGGATAGACCTTCGCATAGCGTACGCGCGAAAACTGCGGGATGTCGCGGTGCCAGCGCGAGGGATCATTACCGGTGAAGTAGTTACTGTGTCCGGGAAGTTGGCGTTCTCCACTAACCACCCCACTGGAATTTGCCCCGGGCATTTGCATACGGAGCACTGAAGGGCCGTTGCCGGAGGATTTCGAGTGGAGAGTGGAGGCCCGCAGCGCGAGCACAGCTTCGTCCGCGGTGAGAAACAGGCCATAGCCTGCGCCGCGTGCCAGGAACTTCACCTGCGAGTCGCTTTGGCCCTGGTTGCGCTCGAAGATCAGAGGCAGCCGGCCATAGGCAACATGGACTCCCTGATTTCGGGAGTTTGATCCGGGAAGACTTGAACCCAAAAGAAATGGGTTGGCAGCAACTTTGCCGGTGGCTGTGAGTTGAACCGTTGAGTGACCCAGGCGCAACGTAGCTGCGGTCGTCGCCGCGAGCAGCAAAAGCGCCAGCGCGGCACGGCTTCGCCACAGAGTTTCACCCAACCCACGGCAAATCAATCTCACGAATTCCTCCAAATGTCCCGTTGTCATGGATGAGGAAGAAGAAACGGTGCACAAACAGCAACCCGGCTCGCGTCCGCAAAGCGGCGTGCGTACTTGTCACCAAAATAGGGCAAAAAGTAAATAACTACTTAAACATCTGACGGATAGACTGTCAAGCTGGACACGGCTGCTGGCTCCCCCGGGGTCCCAAGATTTCTAAGATGCGGGGAGTGCGATGCGGAGATGCCGGGGGCGGGGACAAAACTGCGGAGGCTGGCGGCGTTCTTCAGAGATTTTTCTGCAAAGCATTTCCTTCAGAAATTCGTGACGCCTGCGCGAAGCTGGGCAACTCACTCATTTTACGGCGGCGTAAATGCGCGCCCGCACAGAGCGGGATGGAAGCGCGATTGCACCCATCATCCTGCAATCTTCCTCCCCGCAGCAGACAGATCGTTTCACCACAGCATGGCAGAAAGC
>Ga0335079_10008563_pt1 | contig 11664 bp, 12 predicted proteins | sample Lox_Sample_33_FD_206719 | JGI IMG/M metagenome (GOLD analysis project Ga0335079, IMG submission 206719) | Soil microbial communities from Loxahatchee National Wildlife Refuge, Florida, United States - Lox_Sample_3.3 | ecosystem: Environmental > Terrestrial > Soil > Wetlands | place: USA... | reverse complement strand
CCGAGGCGGAGAGCAAGCTAGTGGGAGATCTATTCGAGTACGACCTGAAAGAGAAGATCACGCTGCTGAAGAACCAATCGGCGCTGGTGCCGATCGTGCAATCGCCGATTGAAGCGGAGAAGGTGACGCTGGTGACGGCCACAGGAAGTGCCGACATAGAGGAGAGTCCGCGACGCGCGCTGTGGCTGCGGAACACTTCCGGAGAAACGCTGGACGGAGGGACGTTCAACATCCTGGAGCAGGACTCATTTGCCGGCGAAGGAATTATGGACATGGTACATCCAGGGGAACGGCGGCTGCTTTCGTACGCCGCGGACAAAGCCGTGCACGTTGCGAGAGGCGACGAAGGCGGCGCACGAACGACGACACGGGTGACCATCGTAAAGGGAATGATGACCATTTACCGAGAACAACGCGACGTTACCACGTATACCATCCGAAATGCGGACAGCGCGCCGAGACAGGTGATCGTGGAGCACCCGATTCGTAGTGGGTGGAAGTTGACCGGCAGTGCCAAGCCGGAGGAATCGGGAGCGACGCATTACCGCTTTCGGGTGGCCGTACAGCCGGGCAAAACCGAGAAGTTAACCATTGAGGAAGGGCGGCCGGAAGCCTCGCGAATCAACGTCTCCGGGCTATCCGATGCGCAGGTAACGACGTACGCGCAGGAGGGGACGGTCCGGGCCCCGTTGGATGCCTCTTTGCGGAAAATCATTGCGAAGCGAAGCGAGGTATCCGACATCGAGCAGCAAATCAAGGCAAAGCAGCTGGAACGGGAGGCGATTGACCGCGACCAGGCCCGTCTGCGCGAGAACATGAAGGCGCTGCGGGGAAGCGCGGAGGAGAAGGCGCTTCTACAGCGGTACACGAAGCAGCTGGATACGCAGGAAGACCAGCTCGCAACCCTGCAAAAGCAAACGGAGGATTTGAAAGCGAAACGAGCGGCCCTGCAAGTCGGACTGGATGCGATGGTGATGGAGATCCAGATAGACGAGAGGATGTGAAACAGATCCAGACCCGAGAGGAGTAAGAATGGCCCCATGCCAAGAGCCGGCATGCGGTCGCTGCATCGTTCGGGAGGCGGGAATCGACAGAGGCGGCGGGTTGCGCGCAGGACTTTCACGCGAAGGAGAAAAGCGTGTTGTGTATCAGGAAACCGTGTGACATGCGACCTAGCACGGTCGGCAAAGAGTGGTACCCTCGGGTCCAGCAAACTGCCAGTCCAACCTGGAACGAAGTTGCCTCGCTGCCTTGGCGTATGGTGGATGTGGACCGGCAACCGAGGTTCTGATGACCCCGCCAAAACGCATACTGTGCCAGGTGCTTGCGGTTCTTTTCGTGTTGAGTCCGAAAGCAAATGCCGGCGGCGAGGACCCGAAACCCACGCCGGAAAACACGATCAGCGTGAAACTGGCTGAGGCCGTCCCCGCGCAGAAATTCGCGAAACCCCCGAAATTCTGGATCACGGATGTGACGGACCGGTCTGGGAATCCTCAGCCGATGCTGGTGATGAAAGCCCGCGGCGGGATCTTCCTGGACCGCCAACCAACGGCGGTGCTGCGGGAGGCGCTAGAGCAGTCGTTGAAGGCGGCGGAACTGCTTGCAACAGACGCGACCACGGCGGATCTGGCCGTGCGGGTGTACATCTTCAAGTTCGGGCTGGCCGAGGGATCCCAGCTCGATTTCTTCGGGAAAGTGGAATTCACGGCCGTGGTGAAGAACCCCCAGACGGGCGAATCCGTGGAAGTGAAAGCAACGGGCACCTCCATCGTGAAAGGAGCCGTGAGGAAGAAGAATCTTCAGGCGAATGTGCAGGAAGACATCGAGGAGGCGCTGAAAGACGGAGTGCGGAACTTCCTGCGGGGGCAACAACTGAAGGATGCAGTGACAGCTTTGCAGAAGACGTCCGAGCAGGCGCCGGCGGGAGTCCAGCCCCAAAGCCACTGAGCCATGGGGGACAAGGAACGACGAGACGTTCATCCGGACGTCAAGCTGAAAGAACAGGAGGCAAGGGCGATGCGATTTCTTTCCGGGATCGTGTTGACGGTGATATTCGCGGCGGGTTCGACCACACCGGCAAAAGAGAAAGAAGGGCCGCCGCAGTTCAAGACGGCGGAGGCGAAGCACTTTGCGCAGGCCGAAGGAGTGGAGCTGAGTCCCGCGTTCTCCGACTACTTTTATGCGGAGCTGCGGGCCGAACTGAAGAAAGCCAAGATGGCGGAGGATGTGATCGGGGAAGGGGAAGCAGTGGATGATGCGGATGCGCCGAAATCCTTGGTAATCGTCGGCACGATAACGGAGTACAAGAAGGGAAGCGTGGTGAAGAGCGCGTTGATCGGTCTTGGGGCCGGTTGGCAGAGCCTGAAGATGGATGCGGACGTGCAGCGGAGGGGCGACAAGCAGAATCTTTGCACGATTCACGTGCACACGAAGATTGATCCGCGGTGGGACGAAAAATTGATGGCGAAGATGGCGGCACAACAGCTGGTCAAGCATATGAAAGAGGAGCTGAAGAGCCAGCCGAAGTAGGGAGCCGGGGATGGCGGAGGAGATGAGCGGGGCGAACCGGCGGGCGAGAGAGAGAACCTTGCCGCGCGTCTGCCTCCTGGTTTTTGCGGGGCTTGCAGTGTGGGTGGGAAGCGAATCACGCGCAGCGAATCGCGTGAAACTGCACGCATACATCACTGGAAGAGCAGATGAACGCACGCTGCTGATCCTGGATGACCGACTGGAGACGACGGATGTGACGCGGGTCCAGGGACAGGAAGCTTCCGGAGAGCATCCCATGACCCAGGCGGAGATCGTGCCCGGGATGCTGGTCGAAGCGGAAGGACAGTGGCTGGACAGGCACAAGTTTTTCGCCGAGAAGATCACGGTTGACCTGAGGGAAGAAGAGAAGAAGATTCACGGGTCCGCCTACCTGCAGGAAGAGCCGGAAGACGCGGAGGAGATCGCCAAGGGGAACGGTGGCGAGTTAAAGCTGGACGGTTACTGGCTGGACATCAGCTCAACCACGAAGAGGGAATGGAATCCGGACAAGACGGCGGCGGCAGCAAGGTCGGGAAGAGAAGGGGGCAACAAGGGTCAGCTGGCGGCGTGCCACGTGAAGTATGTGGGCACCCGGCGCCAGGATGGGAGGGTGGACACCGCGCAACTGGAACTGGGGCCGCCGGCGCCGGCGGACGCGTACAAGGTGCCCCACGATCTGTCGGTGGTCCGCGCGAAGGATGCGCAGACAGGCATCGATATTCTTGAGGTGCGCCAGGGAAAGAAAGTGGTCGGGCGGATGAAACTGCTGGCCGAGAGAAGCGTGCAGGAGTATGTGTCGCACCTCGGCGACTTCCTGCTACCCGCGGGCGCGCAAGGCACCAGCCGACCGATCGAGTTCCGATTCTATGTAGTGGAAGATCCGGCGATCAACGCGGCGTCGCTTCCGGATGGCACGCTGGTCATCAATACCGGGTTGCTGGGGGCGGTGGACAATGAGGCACAGCTCGCATTCGTCATCAGCCACGAAGTAGCACACGTCCTGCAGGCACACTACAAACGGGAAGTGGATGAAACACGAGGGGCACGCGTGGGTCTGCTCGTCGCGGGAATCGCAGCCGGCGTGTTCATCGGCGATACGGGGGCATTCCTGGCGGAGATCGGAATCGCCTCGATCGTGAACGGCCACCAGCGCGACCTGGAAAATCAGGCCGACCGGCTGGGATTGCAGAACGTGATCGAGCACGGCTACGACCCACGGGAAGCGCCGAACTTCTCAAGGTTGGTGATCAGCCGTTACGGAGACCGCAGCACGAACAAACTATGGTCCAACCATGACAACAGCCTGATCCGGGGAAGTTTCCTGACCGTTCAACTGGCCCGGGCGTATCCCGGCCGGAACTGGAACGAAGCGAAGAAGAACACCAAGGCATTTCAGCAGATGAAGGAAGATCTGGGACCCGTGAAGATCATGTAGGTGGCCGAGGATGGAGGTCCGCGCGGGCAGGGTTCGTGAGATAAGAAGCGGGGCGAGATGCGATGGTGATGGTGATCCAGATTGACGAGAGGATGTGAAACACATCGGGAGATGGAAAGGCTGCGCCAGGCCGCCGGGAAGACGGCAAATGAGGGGTCAGACGACGGCGTAGCGCCGCCGCTATAAAGGTGGATTGGCGGCGCGGGCGTGGCCTTTGAGGAGTTCGGCAAGGCGGTCGTAGCTCATGGCCACGCCGCGATCCTGGCCGGATTTGAGGACCATATCGCGGATTTCGCGCGAGGGGAATGACTGCGTCATGGTGACCGTGGTCTTCCCATCTTGTTCGGTGAAGGTGGTTGTGACCACGGATTCGCTCGGGTAGCCATCCATGTTCTCGGTGAAGACCACACGCGCATTCGGCACGAGTTCGCGGCAAACGCCGCCGGTTCCAAACTGCCGCCCGTCCGTGTGGCGCCACTCGTAGCGCCAGGAGTCCCCGATTTTGTTGGCGACCTGACAGACCACCATTTCCCATCCCGGTGGGCCGAGGAGCCAGCGCTTGAGCAACTCGGGTTTCGAGAAGGCCTCAAAGACGAGATGCCGGGGCGCATCAAAGACGCGAGTCATGACGATCTCGCGATCGCCAGGAGCGGAGACTTGCAGGGCATTCGGGGTGTTCATCGGGATTCTCCTTTACCGGGGTTGCGCTTCGTTCTTGTCCGGGCGGCTTTGATTTCGACGAGAAGGCCATCAAGCCGAAGAAAATTGCCTTCCCATATCCGGCGGTAGCGCTCGAGCCAGCCGGTGGCTTCCGCGAGCGGCCTGGCCACGAGGCGACGGGGGCGGCGCTGGGCATCGCGGCCACGGGAAACGAGGCCGGCGCGTTCGAGGACCTTGAGATGTTTGGAGACGGCGGGCTGGGTCATGGAAAAGGGACGCGCGAGTTCGTTGACGGAAGCCTCACCATCGGCGAGGCGCGCGAGGATGGCGCGGCGGGTGGGATCGGCGAGGGCAGCGAAGGTAGCGTCCAAGCGATGCGAAGGGGTCATTGCATAACCGTCCAGTTCCAAAACCGTATGGTTATATAGGAAGACAAGAGCCGTGTCAAGCCCTTTGCGTGACGCTCCCTAGGACCGTCAGGGGACAAGGATAGGAGTCTTTGACGGGGGGAAAAGGGGGAGGATATACTCGCGTTGGCAGAGGGGAAGAACGGGAGAGGCCCTGTGGGCGTCATAGACCAACGGTTCGAAAAGAATTTCCTCATCACATCGGTCGATTATGTATTCAACTGGGCGAGAAAAAGCTCGCTGTGGCCGCTGACGTTCGGGCTGGCGTGCTGTGCGATCGAGATGATCGCGTCGACGACGGCACGGTTTGACATGGCGCGGTTCGGCGCGGAGGTGTTCCGGCCGTCTCCGCGGCAGTCGGACCTGATGATCGTGTCGGGAACGGTGACGCTGAAGATGGCGCAGGTGATCCAGCGCGTGTGGCAGCAGATGCCGGACCCGAAGTGGTGCATTTCGATGGGGGCGTGCTCGAGCGTGGGCGGACCGTTCAACGCGTACTCGGTGTTGCAGGGCGTGGACCGCATCGTCCCGGTGGACGTTTATGTTGTGGGATGTCCGCCGCGGCCGGAAGCGCTGTTTTATGCGCTGTTGAAGCTGCAGGACAAGATAGACGACATGACACTGGCGAAGAGGCCGACGGAAGTGCGGCTGCGGTCAGAGATGGTGGAACAGTTTAAGAAGAACGTGATGGTGGCACAGGTGCCCGAGCCGGCCGAAAAGTGAGCAATTTCAGTCCACAGTTCTCTGTTTTCAGAGTTGAAGAGCGAGTGCCAGGCGAGCGGAGGGAAGCACTATGGCTTTTGTGCGAACGGTGAAGGTCAGCGAGGTGCCGGCCGGGACAGTGCGGGAACTCCAGATTGAGGGGAAGGCCGTGGCGTTGGCGAATGTGGACGGGAAGTACTACGCCATCAATAATACGTGCCTGCACCGCGGAGGACCTCTGGGGCAAGGACCGCTTGCGGGGAAGGTGGTAACGTGCCCGTGGCATGGCTGGCAATATGACGTCACGACCGGGAAACTGGCTCAGAATCCGGCGGTGGGAGTGGACTGTTACGCGACGGAGGTGAGAGGCCAGGATGTATTCGTCGATGTGGGATCGTGAGGGCGGGGAAAGGGGACTGGGTGAAGCGGGTGGAAGTGGAGTAAACGAGTCTGCTTTTCGCGGATAAGCCAAACAATCCAAAAGAGTTAATGTGTTCACAGGGCTGTCTGTGCACGCAGCGTGACGTACCAGCCTGTGGAAACAGCTCTATCCCGCACATTTTGTTTGGTTTTCGCCCTGCGGTTGTGTATTCTGCACGCGAATCCGGTGCCGATGGCCACAGCGACCCCCCCAACACGTCATTATTGGATCTTCACGGCGGACCCTCACCAATACCATTGGGACACTCTCTTCGTTAAGGGCAAAGAGATGTGGCACGGCGCGGGAGCCAAGCCCGACGCCATCCGTGCGCTGAAACAGGTGAGGAAGGGCGACCGCGTGCTTTGTTACCACTCGGCGCCGGAACGCTCGCTGTACTCAATCGCGGAAGTGACGCGGGATCCGTACCCGGACCCGCACGATTACGACGGCAAGAACCTGGTGGCGGATTTGCGCGCGTATGAGAAACTGCCGCGGCCGGTTGCGCTGGAAGAGATGCGAGCGAATCCCGCGCTGAGGAAGATCAAGCTGCTGAAGAACGTGCGGATGATCATTTCCGCGTTGAGTGAAGGGGAGTATCAGGAGCTCCTGCGAATGGCGGGGATTGTCGCCATGCCCGGAGTGCCGCTGCCGTAAAGCCGCGGTTCGTGACCTGTCGAGTTCTGCCACCGGCGGTTAACTATCAACCCAAAAACTTAAGATCGCAGGACAAGCCTCTGTTTGAGGGGCATGAGCGCAGGCGCGAGAACTACGCGGAGTGGGCCTCGTTTCCTCCGGTCGATGTGCGGAGATTGACGTCTTTCAGAAACGGGGAACAGGGACGTGTGGTAGCTTGGACGATTGGGAAAGAGATGCCGGAACTGCCAGAAGTCGAGACGGTGGCGCGCGGACTGCAACGAGCGATTGCAGGGCGGAAGATTTTGGGTGTGACGCTGGGAAAGACGGATTTCATCGACGATGCGGCGGCGGTGGAGAAGGAATTGCCGGGGCGAACGATCCGGAAGGTCGAGCGATTCGGAAAGTTCTTGCTGTTGAGGCTCGGCGGGGAGAATCACGCGGACGGGGCGTTGCTGGTGCATTTAGGCATGACGGGGATGCTGATGCCGCTAGCGGTGAGCGAACCGCAAGCCAAACATACGCATGTGGTGATGCAGTTGGACGACGGGCGCGAATTGCGGTACATCGATGCACGGCGATTCGGGCGCATGGCGTTTCTGGCGGGAGAGGTTCTGCGCCGGGAACTGGAACGATTTGGCGCCGATCCTCTGGAGTCGGGGCCGGAAGAGTTCGCGAAGCGAATCGGGGAGCGGCGGGCTCGGATCAAGGCGCTGCTGCTGGACCAGAGCGTGATCCGGGGCGTAGGGAATATTTACGCTGATGAGAGTTTATGGAAGGCGAAGATTCATCCGGCGCAATTGGGAGCGCGCTTGAAGCCGAAGCAGACGAAGAAACTGTATGCAGTCCTGCTAGAGATCCTGAAGAAAGCCATCGCGCTGCGGGGGTCGTCCATTTCGGACTTTCTTGACGCGGAGGGATTGCCGGGAGAATATCAACGGCACCATCGCGTGTATGGAAGAGAGGGCGAGGCGTGTTTCCGGTGCGGGACGCGGATTCGACGCGTCATCGTGGCGGGAAGGAGCAGTTGTTTTTGCCCGAGATGCCAGAGGGCGCCGCGAGGCTGGAAGAAGAGGATTTGAACGGCGAGGTGCGAAAGACAGAAAGGCAAGATGGCGGCGTAAAGCCGCCTCTACAGTGTTAGGGATTATGCGACGAGCGGCCCGCCTCAGAAGGCGGGCCCTACAAAAGCGCAAGAAGCGTGCCCGCGCGCCAAACTGCGGCATGCGGCCGCCACAGGGGCTGTGTAAAGTTGCAGGTTGTGCCGAGATCGGGTCCAGGGATGCGGGACCCCTACAAAACCCGGGGGAACTCTGATGAAGCAGATGCAGAAGGTTGCGATTGTGGCGGGGATGTTGGCAGCCGTGGTGGCAGCGAGAGCGTGGACGGCACGGGCGGCCGCAGAGGAGGCGAGCAGTGACGCGGCCGTGGACGCGCAGATCCTGGGTGAGATCAAGGACCACAGCGAGTTGATGGCAAATCTGGAGTACTTGTCCGACCGGATCGGGCCGCGGATAACGGGAACGCAGCTGCTGAAGCAGGCGAACGACTGGACCGCGGAGATGTTCAAAAGGTACGGGCTGGTGAACGTGCACCTGGAGTCCTACACGATCGCGCATGCGTGGACGCGGGGGACGGCGACGGCGCGCATCCTCAAGCCGACGGAACACCCGTTGACGATTGCGTCGGCGGCGTGGTCGCCAAACACAAAGGGAACAGTGCGCGGGCGCGTGGTGTATTTCGACGCGAAGAAGCCGGAAGAGTTCGCGAGATTCCACGGGAAGCTGAAGGGCGCGATCGTGATTGCCGATGAGCCGCGGCCGCTGTCACCGCCTCCGGCGGCGAACCCGAATGTGATGGCCACCCTCCGGATGCAGGAGCCGGCTCCGCCGGTGGGCCAGCCGTCTGCGCCCGATCCGTACGAAAAGTATCTGGACGACGAAAGGAAGAAGGTGAAGTTCTTTGTGGACGAAGGCGTAGCGGCGGTTCTGCGTGATTCGGGGAAGCCGCACGCATTGCTGAACATGACGGACAGCACGCTAGAGCCATTCCAGTTGGGGGCAATTCCGACGGCATTCGTGACCGGCGAAGGCTACCGGATGATTTTCCGGATGTTGAAGAGCGATCCAGAGGTGGAACTGCAGATCGCGAATACGCTGAGCGGGAAGCCGGTGGAGGTGTACAACACCGTGGCGGAATTGCGCGGAGCGGGAAAGCCGGACGAGGTCGTGATTCTGGGGGCGCACCTGGATTCGTGGGACCTGGGGACGGGAACCACGGACAACGGCACGGGGTCGATGGCGGTGCTGGAGGCGGCGCGGGCGCTGGCGAAACTGAACGTGAAGCCGAAGCGCACGATCCGGTTCGTGTTGTTCACCGGGGAAGAAGAGGGATTGATCGGGTCGAAGGAGTACGTGAAAGCGCACAAGGATGAGCTGAGCAAGATTTCCGGGGCGCTGGTGCTGGATATCGGAACAGGGCGGGTGCTGACGATCGCGCTGCACGACAATTATCAGGCGCGGGCGGTTGTGGATCAGGTGATTGCGCCGCTGGGTGAATTGAAGCTGCTGGAGCCTTCGATGCGGCGCACGTTTGGGACGGACAGCGCGTCGTTCAATGAAGTGGGGGTGCCGGGATTCTGGTGCATGCAGTCGATCGCCGAGTACCGGTTAACGCACCACAGCCAATCGGACACGTTCGACAAAGCCTGGAAGGACGACATCAACCAGGGGGCGCAAGTGCTGGCGGCGTGGGCGTACAACACGGCGAATCTGCCGCAGATGTTGCCGAGAAGGCCATTTACGCCACCGTCACCCACGATCACGCCGGTGGCGGAGACGAAGAGCGAAGCCGTGAAGACAGACCCGCTGACGGAGATGGACAAGAAGATCACGGACCAGGTGAAGGCGGACGAGGAGCAACTTAAGAAAGATCTGACGTATCTGACGACGAACATCGGAGCGAGGCTGACGGGTTCGCCGCAGATGGATCAGGCGAGCCATTGGACAGCGGAGCAGTTCAAAGGGCTGGGTTTGGCCAACGCGCATCTGGAGGTATGGACGATTGCGAATAGCTGGACGCGCGGGGCGGCAAAGGGGCGAGTGATTTCGCCGGTGACGAAAGAGTTGACGCTGGCGACGGCGGGGTGGTCCCCGGCGACGAATGGAACAGTCAAGGGCGAGGTGGTGGCGATTGAGGCGGCGAAGCCAGGGGACCTGGAAAAGTACAAGGGGACGCTGGCAGGGAGAATTGTGCTGATCAAGATGCCGACGGAGTTGGAGCCGCCGCAGAGTCCGGCGTTGACGCCATGGAATGAAGGGACGTTGCCCCTCATGTACCCGAGAGACAGGGCCAAGTTCGACTTCGAGACGTACGCGCAAGTGCGGGCGGCGACGTTGAAGCTCGTGACAGAAGAAAAGGCGGCGGCGGTACTCTTTGGATCCGAGAAGATGTATGGGCTGCTGAACATGGGCACTCAGGCGAGAGGTTACCAGCCCGTGGCGGTTCCGGCCGCGTACATGGACCGTGAAGATTATTTGTTGTTGCTGAGGATGCTGGATTCCGGAACGACTCCGCAGGTGGAGTTGAATCTGCAGGGGTCGTTCAGCGGGAAGCCGGTGGAGGTGTACAACACCGTGGCCGAGATTCGCGGGACGGAGAAGCCGGAGGAGGTGGTGATCCTCGGCGCGCACCTGGACTCGTGGGACCTGGGGACGGGCGCGACGGACAATGGCACAGGATCGATGGCAGTGCTGGAGGCGGCGCGGGCGCTACAGAAAGCAGGAGTGAAGCCGAAGCGCACGATCCGATTCGTGCTGTTTAGTGGAGAGGAGCAAGGACTGAACGGCTCGAAGGCCTATGTGCAGGCGCACAAGGATGAGCTCGAGAAGATTTCGGGCATCCTAGTGCATGACAGCGGCACGGGAAAAGTTCTGACGGTCGGTTTGATGGGGAACTATAAAGCAAAAGAGACGATGGACCGCGTGCTCTATCCTTTGGCGGAAACCGCGGGGGTGATCGAGCCCTCGCTGCGAAGCGAGGGCGGGAGCGACCACGTGCCGTTCGATGAGGCAGGGGTGCCCGGGTTCTGGTGCGTGCAGGAGCCGGCGGACTACGAAAAGATGCATCACTCGCAGGCGGACGTGCTGGATCACGTGCGGTGGGATGATTTGACGGAAGGGGCGCAAGTGTTGGCGGTGTTTGGGTACAACGTGGCGGAGTTGGAGGGTTTGTTGCCGAGGAAGGTGAAGTAAAGAGGCAAGGAGGTAGGGCGAGAAGAGAGTGCAGGAGTGGCAGAGTGAAGAGGAGACCATGCGGGTGGTGGCACAGAGGGTGAGCCGGGCGAAGGTAACGGTGGAGGGGCAGGTCACGGGCGAAATCGGGGCGGGGTTGATGGTTTTGCTCGGGGTGGGGAAGGAGGACAGCCCGGCGGTTGCCGCTTCCATGGCGGAGAAGGTGGCCAATCTGCGGATTTTCGAGGACGCCGCGGGGAAGATGAATCTTTCGTTGCTGGACGTGAAGGGGAGCGCGCTGGTGGTGTCGCAGTTCACGCTGTACGGCGACGCGCGGGGGCAGAGGCGGCCGAGTTTCATTGCAGCGGCACCTCCGGAGACGGCAAAGAAATTGTATGAAGAGTTTTGCGAAGCTTTGAAGAAACTGGGTGTGACGGTGGGCACGGGAATCTTTCAGGCCATGATGTCCGTGGAGCTGGTGAATGAAGGTCCGGTCACAATCCTCATCGATTCCGAAAAAACATTCTGAGGCAGCGAAGAAAAGGGCGGGCAGGCCGGAAACGTGGACGGTGCGGCGCGCGGTGGCGGAATTGCGGCTGTCGGGGGAAAAACGGAATGTCGAGGGGATGGCGCGGTTTGGGATTC
>Ga0335079_10008558_pt1 | contig 11665 bp, 8 predicted proteins | sample Lox_Sample_33_FD_206719 | JGI IMG/M metagenome (GOLD analysis project Ga0335079, IMG submission 206719) | Soil microbial communities from Loxahatchee National Wildlife Refuge, Florida, United States - Lox_Sample_3.3 | ecosystem: Environmental > Terrestrial > Soil > Wetlands | place: USA: Florida... | reverse complement strand
TGTTTTGGTGGCGCAGATACGTCGGGCGGCCATTTCTGTCACCGCTAACATCGCAGAGGGGTTTGGGCGCTACTCATACCGGGAGAACTTGCAGTATTGTCGGCAGGCAAGGGGCTCGGCATATGAGGTTCGAGATCATCTATATGCTGCTCTGGATGCCGGCTACATTAGCCGGGAAGCTTGGAATCGGCTGGACACTCTCGCGCAGCGCGCGATCAAAGTCCTAAATGGTTACATTCGATCCACCCGTTCAAGGCTGGCTTCATCGCAGCAGGTCGAGAGAGCGGGGAAATGACCGAGGTTCATCTTTCTCGTCAATGGTCCAAAACAAATCGGAAGATCTGGTGGCTGGCACAATCGGGCTAGTGTGACGAATTTCGATTTTCCATTTTCGAGCTTCGAATTTCATGGCTGACCCCGGCTCATTCGCGGATCGCGTCAAGCAGCAGGCGGACATCGTCCGCGTCATCGGCGAATACGTCCCTCTGCGCAAGTCCGGCCAAAATTTTACCGGCCTCTGCCCGTTCCATTCCGAAAAAACTCCGTCCTTCGCCGTGCATCCCACAAAGCAGATCTATCACTGCTTCGGCTGCGGCGTCGGCGGCGACGTTTTCAAATTCATTATGGAAATGGATAAGGTCAGCTTTCCCGACGCCGTCCGCATCGTCGCCGAAAAATCCGGCATCCCCGTCCCGCAGCAGCGCGAACGCACGCCCGAGGAGCGCAAAACCAATCAGCAGCGCAACGCGCTCGTCGAAATGCACCGCGAAGCCGCCGCGTTTTTCGCTCGCCAGCTCGCCTCCACCGCCGAAGGCAAAGCCGCGCGCGCCTATCTCGCCGACCGCGGCCTTGACGCCGAAGCCATCGAGCGCTTCGGCCTCGGCTACGCGCCCTCCGGCGGCGAATCGCTCCTCCGCCATCTGAAGCAGAAATTTCCCGATGCGCTCATCGCGCAATCCGGCCTCGCCTCGCGCGACGACAAGGGCCGCCCCTACGATCGCTTTCGCCGCCGCATCATGTTTCCCATCGCCAATGACGCCGGAAAAATCGTCGCGTTCGGCGGACGCTCGCTCGGCGACGACATGCCGAAGTATCTCAACTCATCCGAAACGCCCATCTATTCAAAAAGCGCCGTCCTCTATCATCTCGACCGCGCCAAGGAATCCATTCGCCGCGCCAATTTCGCCGTCCTCGTCGAAGGTTATATGGACACCATCGGTGTCGCGCGCGCCGGCATCGGAAATGTCGTCGCGAGTTGCGGCACCAGCCTCACGGAGCCGCAGGTAAAACTTCTCGCGCGCTTCACCAAGCAAATCATCGTGAATTACGATCCCGATTCCGCGGGCCAGGCCGCCACCGAGCGCTCGCTCTCTCTTCTTCTCGAAAATGATTTCGATACGCGCGTCCTCGCGCTCCCTCCCGTCGACGGCAAGCCCGCCGACCCCGATCTCTTCATCCAGAAAAAGGGCGCCGATGCCTATCGCGCGCTCCTCGAAAAAGCGCCATCCTTCATCGACTACCTCATCTCCCGCGCGAAACAAATGGACCTCGCCTCCGCTCAGGGAAAACTCGCCGCTGTAAATTTTCTGATGCCCCACGTCCAGCGCATCGCGAACCCGCTGCTGCGCTCCGAATGGGCCACGCGCATCGCCCAGCAGTTGCGCATCGAGGAGCCGGTGCTCCGCGAAGCTCTCCGCAAATCCGCCGCCGAGCGCCGCAGCGAAGTCCACACCAAGCCCGAATTAATTTCGCGCAGCGCGCGCCCCGCCGAGCGCCGCCTCGTCCAAATGCTCATCGAGTCCGACGAATTCCGCGCCCGCCTCGCCAAGGCGCTCCTCGATGAAGAGCTGCACAAGGGCCTCGAGACCGAAGCCGTTTTTGCCGCGCTGCTTCCCGCGTGCGCCGAAGGTTCGCGCCCCGACGCAACCACGCTCGCCACAACGCTCGAACCATCCGCCAGCAAATTGCTTTTTGAGATTGCGTTCGAGGAAGGCGCGCCGCCCACGTGGGAGGAAGCCGAAAGCTGCCTAATCCAACTCCGTCGCCGCCGCGTAGAGCAGGAACTAGCGCAAGTCCAAAAAGATATCGAGCAATTCTCCACGGAGCCCGCAACCAAAGCGCCCGCGGCAACTCTCAACGAACTCCTAGCCCGCAAGCACGATCTACGCAAGCGCCTCGGCGACCACTAGCTCCAGTGGCACAGCCACTCCTGCATGCCCTGAGTCGCGAAGGGTCTGTGCGCCTTTGCCTTTCGCCTCATGTAACTCAGGTCCCCGGCGCGTTTTGCCGGGACCTGAGGCCTTTGACTTCGTCTCCGCACTCCCAACTTTCCTATTGTCATCCTGATCCCACCCCAAAACCGTTGTCATCCTGAGGCCGGTTTTTGGCCGAAGGATCCGTATCGCCCTCCACAACTCGAGCCATTCGCAACGTTTTGCTTTGATTTGGTATTCGGGTGCCCCACACGTCGTAGTTACGTGTGGGGTCTTTAATTGGGTGCCCCATGTTCGTCCCGCCTTCCGGGCGAACGTGGGGCCTTTGGCTCTGTCTCTTAAGCAGTGGTTGGTGATGTCCCCTTCTTCCCCACATTGCTCGACGTCAAATCCCCCACCGCAATCGCGTCCGCGATCTGCTCGCGCAAATTCCTCAACGCATCCGGCGCGTGCGATAGCATCAGCGTATTCGTATTCGCCCCCGCGCCAATCTCTTTCAACGTGTCCAGGTATTGCGTCAGCAGCACCAGCGTCATTACATCTTTCGCCGTCGCGCCTTCCACCACGCGCTGGAAATCTTCCACCGACTCCTTCAGCCCGGCGATAATCGCCTTGCGCTGCGCCGCGATGCCTTCGCCCTGCAACCGCTTGCTTTCCGCTTCAGCCTCCGCCTTTTTCACCGCGATGGTTTTTTCCGCTTCGCCCTTTGCCAGCGCCGCTTCCTGTTCGCGACGCGCGGCGTTGATGTCATTCATCGCGGCCTTCACGCGAGCGTCCGGTACAATGTCGGTCACCAGCGCGCGCACAATCGCGAATCCGAAATTCTCCATCGTCGCGTCAAGTTCATCCTTCACGGCTTTCGCAATCTGATCTTTTTCCAGGTACGCCTCGTCCAGCGCCAGCTTCGGCACATGCCCGAGGATCACGTTGTACACGTACGACTCAATCTGCTTTTGCGGATCCGTCAACTTGTAGTACGCGTCACTCACCTTGTCCGCCAGGACTTGATATTGCACCGAGACGGGAATCACCACGAACACGTTGTCCTTCGTCTTCGTTTCGATTTTGAAGGGCAGCTCTTGCACGCGCATGTCAACCTTGTGCACGATTTCGATAAACGGGAATTTCAGCGAGAGCCCCGGCCCCGCAATGCGCGAAAATTTGTTGAACCGTTCCACCACGCCGCGCTGCGCTGTGTTAATCGTGAAAAATGAGCCGAGCACCGCCGCCAATCCAACGAGCACCACAAACGCCACAAAAATTAAGAACACTGTAGACATCGACCCCTCCATTTCAACCTCCCCCGAGCAATCCCAGCGATCCCGCGCTCGCGCCGCCTCAACCGCCGGGGATTATCCTACAGAACCACACCAATCAACACTTCGTCATCCCGAGGCGTCTCGCAGCCGAGGGATATCCCGGCGAGCAGTATCCGCCCGGGATTTTGACTTCATCTCCGCACTCCCAGCTTCCGCGTTGTCATCCTAAATTCTTGATTTGTGGTCCCGATCCCACTCAAAAATATTTGTCATCCTGAGCGGAGCGAGGGATCTGCTTTTGACTTTCCAATTCAGTGGGTGCCGCATCCTTCGCTTCTAAGGGTGCGGGTTTTGCCGTACACCGTTTTCTTTCTGCCGCTTTTGAAATCTCAAATCTGAAATTTTCTCTCACTCCCGCCGGCACAAAAATCCCGGCCAGACTACGTCAGTCAAGCGGGAATTATTTGTGTATCAAAATTTAAGGATTGATTGAAAGTGCGGCGATCTTTTTCTTCGGCTTTTCGTTGGCGATCGTCAGCTCGAAATCCTGCGGCGCGGACGCAAGCGCCGGCAGGAACGGGGCCGCGAGCCGTGGTTGAAGGCCGAAAAGAGCCGCAATGTTGGCATGCGGATGGCGCGCAATATATATCGCGGCCGTGGCTGTGTCGGCAGCAGCAGTTCCGGACGCGCCATTCCTCCGCGCATTCCTAAACAAAGTGGTGCAACTGATCGAATTGGGCGCTTCGGAGTTGACGCACGCGGAGAGGATGTTGGCGAGCGTATGAATTTTTGTCTGCGGGACTTGTGTATCGGGCCTCGAGGGCAGGGCGGAGTAGGCCACGCCCGTTGCAATGTCGGCAAAATCGGCGGCTTTTGCGAACTTCAATCGCGAAGTGTTACGGCTGACCACGTGGGTCGCGTCCGCGGCCATTCCCGCCATCGCATACGCCGCAGCAACCGTGGTCACTTCGTTCACGAAAATAAAGGGCGCGGCCGTATCAAAATTTCCTGATGCGGGGCATGCGCCAAGCGAAGCCATCAATCCAATCGCGGAGTTCGCTCCGTCACCACCGCTGTTGCCGCCCCGGGCATAAACATACACATGGTGGCCCGCCGTGCATGTGTAATGTCCAGCGATTGAGAATCCGCCAAATTCTCCGCTGACAACGTAGTGACCGATCGAATCGGCTTGGTCATCAGAATTAAGCAGCGATACCGACGCGCTGCCATAGGCGCTCGCATTTACTTGCAGCACGTAAACTCTGGCCCCAACCACGGCGCGGGATTCCCCTCCATTCACCACGCCCTGGAACGGCCCGCCATGAAATGGGGTGGGATTGGAATTCTCGGAATCTAGCCCGTCAGAGCCTGTGACATACCCGGGTGTGCCAGGTCCGCCCGGGGCAGGTACGGCGCCTCCGGATCCGCCCGAACCTCCGGATCCGCCAGATCCACCAGACCCGCCTCCAGAACCGCCTGAAGTCCCACCGGATGTACCGCCGGACGTGCCCCCTGAAGTTGGAGGCGGGCCGCCGGATGTGCCCCCCGATGTGATGGGGGGACCGACTCCGCTGCCGGGTGGAATACCGCCACCAGCGATGGGCTCGCCGCGCGATCCGCAACCGGCCAGCAATAATGCCACTAAGATCGTTGACGAGGCGAGATAGGCTGGATGACGCATCGTAACTCTGCGCAGGAGCGCAACAACTATCCTCTGGAACTAAAATCTGTCGACAATCACTTACCGGTCGTGCTCGAACTCTAGCTTGAACCGCTGCCGCTTATTGGGTCTTGCCACCCAGCACAGTGTATCCAGCCGGGATGGTGAACCAACTCGGATCGGGCTCTCCCCGCACAAGTTCTGTGACGTTGAGCGTGACCACGCCTGACTGGGGATTCGTGCGGGTCACCGAGAGATCGATCTGCAGGTCGGTTGAAAACCAGGATTCCGTCTGACTGACGGCCAGCGTGCTGCCATGCGGGCCCGAAACCTTTGACGCGGTCTGCTGCGTTCCGGTCGTCGTCAAACCCTCGATCGTTTGCTGGCCAAGGCTCTTGCTGCTTCCCTTGGCCTGGTTCGTGGCGTTTTGTGCCAAAGCCAGGGTCGCGTTGAATGCGCTGGTGGCGCAAGTCATCGTTGCCTTCGTGCAAGTCGTGCTTACGCCGGCGACGGGATCCTGAATCGTAAAGGTGCGCAGCGGAGGTTCCTCTGTGGAATTCCCGGGAATGAATTCGCGATTTTCGCGGTGCACGCGTCCTTGCGAGTCGCGCGCCACCATCGTGTAGTATTTCAGCGAAACCGTGCCGCCACCGACCTGCGGCTGGTTCCATGTGACGGCTTCCTTGGCGGTGAATGGGGCATCGCCGATTGGGGTTATTTGAATACCTTCGATCTGGGTGTGCACAGCGCCAGGCGTATTTTGCTGAGAAATGGCTGGGATTGCGCCAATGGCAAGACAAAGGGAAAGGCCGAGCAGGGTAGAGCCCTTCATATATACGCTCCCTCGGACGTCCACAACATCACGCGTACGGCTACGATGTGAGACGTACCAAACAGCCCTCAGGTAACAGGGATTATAACATAAGGATATGTAAACACTTCCGGCTGGGCCGTGTCTTCGTCGCCCGTTACCCGTTACAAACTACCTATGGCCGTATTCCCCGACCTGTAGTAGCTTTCGTTCGCAGTGACTTCGCCTTTGCCGGGGATGTGAACACGAATGGCCCACCGGATTGCGCTTTTCTTCCTCCTCTCCACTCTGCTTATTTTCGGTTTCTTGCTGCGCGATGCGCGTGCCCAGAGAAGCGAAGCCGTCCAGGGTGTGCAGCGATACATTGAGTTTTGCGCGGGGTGCCATGGCGCCGATGCCAAAGGTGGTGACAAGGGCCCTCCCCTCATTTCGGCGGCCGGCATCCGAAACCGCACCGACGCAGAACTTTTTCGCATCGTGCACGATGGCACCAAGAACGGCATGCCGCCCTTCGCGCAACTCGGCGACGCCAACATCAGAGCCATCCTCCAATTCCTGAAAGCGCTCGGAGGCAACACCGCCTCGAAATCGGGCGCGGCGGAAGCGGCTCCGACTGGAGACGCGGATTCAGGTCGCGCGTTATATTTCGGCAAGGCGCAATGCTCGCAATGCCACTTGATCAATGGTAAGGGCGGCTTCATCGCCGGCAGTCTGACGGGTTACGGCCGGAACCGTGGCGTGGATGAAATCCTGAATGCCATCACGAATCCCGATAGTCCGCTGCTGCCTTCCTCGCAAGTTGTGATCGTGACGACCAATTCCGGCCAAGAGCTGACGGGCGTACTTCGCAATGAAGACAATTTCAACCTGGAATTTCAGAGCGAAGACGGCCAATTTCATTTCCTCGCCCGGAGCGATCTCAAGGCTGTGCAGTATACCGAGCACTCCCTGATGCCGCGCGACTACTCGACTCGGCTTTCGCCAAAAGAACTCAACGACATCGTCACTTTCTTGATTGTCTCCAGCAAAAATCCGCCCGCGCAAAAGGTCGAGAGCCGATGAATAGGCCTGCCCTGCGAGCTTTGATCGCCGTGTGCCTCCTTCTGGCCTTGTGCGAAGGCATTCCTTTCGGACAATTAGAGAATGCGCGCGGCCAATCCGCCGACGCCAATGGCGTAATCAATGTTCAGCAAAATGACTTGCTCCGCAAGCCGGTCGCCGACAACTGGCTTTCCTACAATGGCGATTACACCGGCGCCCGCTACACCAGCCTGACGCAAATCACTCCGGCCAATGTCGGGCAAATGGCCGCCCAGTGGGTCTTCCACCCTGTTGTGGTCAGCCCTCTCGAAGTCACTCCCGTTGTTGTGAACGGCATCATGTTTGTCACCAGCGCAAATGATGCCTACGCGCTCGACGCGAAGACCGGCAAAGTTTTGTGGCATCACGTCCGAGCCATCACAACGGGGCTCGTCGAAGACGCCAGCCAGCATCACAATCGCGGCGTAGCCATACTCGGCACGCGCCTTTACATGGAAACCGATAATGCCCACTTGCTGTGTCTCGATGCGCGCTCGGGCCACTTGCTTTGGGAAGTTGCCTATGCCACCGGCAACAGAAATTATGGTGCAACCAGTGCGCCGTTGATCGTGAAAGACAAAGTTGTTGTCGGCATTTCTGGCGGCGATGCCGGCATACGCGGATTCCTCGCGGCCTTCGACGCCGAAACCGGCCAGGAAAAATGGCGATTCTGGACCATCCCCGGGCCCCGCGAAAAAGGCAATGAAAGTTGGCCCGGTGATAGTTACTTGCATGGCGGAGGCGCCACGTGGATGCCCGGCACTTACGATCCCGATCTGAACACGCTCTATTGGGGCACGGGCAATCCCGCCCCGGACTTCGATGGCAGCAACCGCCCCGGCGACGATTTGTACACAAGCTGCGTGCTGGCCTTGGATCCGGATACTGGAACGCTGAAATGGTATTTCCAATACAGCCCGCACGATTTGTATGACTACGATGCCGTACAAACGCCCGTACTTGTGGATGCAACGCTCAAAGGCCAGCCGCGCAAATTAATCGTCTCCGCGAATCGCAATGGGTTCCTCTACATCCTCGATCGCACCAATGGAAAATTCCTCTTCGGCAAATCATTCTTCCAGAACGAAAATTGGGCAAGTGGCCTGGACCAGAATGGCCGGCCTATTTCCACCGGCGTCATTCCCAATGAGAAGGGCGTGCGCGTATGTCCATCGAACGGCGGCGCCACGAACTGGTATTCGCCCAGTTACAATCCGGCCACGCACATGTTTTATTTCCGTTCTTACGAAGCCTGCGCAATCCTGAAATCCGAAGAAGAAGCATTCACGGAGGGCCGCCCATACTATGGATCAGCCATCCAGACCTCAGGCGAAACCGGCAAGGGCTACATCAATGCCTTTGATCTCGATACGCTCGATTTCACCTGGCGAGCTCCCCAGCTTGGCGGGTACAAGGGATGGGGTGGCGTCATGTCCACGGCCACAGGCCTGGTCGTGTTTGGCGACGACGCGCTGAATTTCGTCGTAGCGGATGCGCGCACCGGCAAGCCGCTATGGCATTTTCACGTGGGACAATTGGTCCACGCATCTCCGATGAGTTACGCCGTTGACGGCAAACAGTATTTCGCAATCGCAGCAGGAAGCGACATTTTCTCCTTCGCCCTCCCCTGAGTTTAATCCAGCCACTTCTAGTAATTTGTCATTTGCGCCGTTTGCATCCCGATGTTCTGAATCGGGACCGAACCCGCCCAAAAATAATTGTCATCCCGAGCGGAGCGAGGGATCTGCTTTTAAATCGTAGGAGCGCTGCTCAGCTGCGCCCGCCCTAAGAACTCGTCATCCCGAGACGTTTCGCAGCCGAGGGATATCCCGGCGAGCAGCATCCGCCGGGGGTTTTGTCCTTTCTCCTTAATTTGTCATCCTCGAGGGCCGATTTTGCTTGTTGGCCCGAAGGATCCGTATCACTCTCTACAAAATCCTCCCAACTCGCACCACTCCCGCGCGCCCACTTTTTCTTGCCGTCATCCTTTTCTTTTGATTTGTCATCCCGAACCCGCCAATGCGGGTGAGGGATCTGCTTTTTCCGTCTTACTCCTTATTTCGTCATCCCGAGGCGTCTCGCAGCCGAGGGATATCCGGCCCAACAGTATCGGGTCGGGGTTTTCTATTTATCCTTTAATTTGTCATCCCGAACCCCTTGTGGTGAGGGATCCGCTTTTTCTTCATGCTCGGGGGTGCCCCACTCGTCGTACTTACGTGTGGGGTCGTTGACGTGCACTTTCGTCTTCTGTTCTTATCCCTGTCTGAAATTTCAAATCTCAAATCTGAAATTCTCTTTTCTCTTCCGGTTTCGCGCTTTCGACGGCCCCTCCGAACTCCCTCCACCCCTCGGCACTCCCAACTTTCCGGCCGATGCCTTTGAGTAGCACAGACATTCCTGTCTGCGCGCTCCTAAGTGACACGGAAAATAACTGCTTCGACTATTTCATTGACTATAATGCTGTGCCCGGCAAGAATTGCTAGAGGAGAAATGCAGACGTGAGGCAAGCTGCCAGATTTTTTCCTTCAGTCATTTTACCCTTGACATTGCTTTTCACTGGCGTCGTTACCGCGCAGACGAAACAGCCGCAGCGACAGGATAATCCCACCGTAAAAGAAACCCTGCGCTGGATGCAAACCACGCTGGAAAGTGGCGCCGGGGACATCTCAGTGTGGCACGAAACGCGTTCCACGAGACTCGAAGATTTTGTCGGCTGCAAAGTACATTTTTCGTATTCAACTCACCAAGTGCCGTATATGAACGGCGAACCCGCCCCGGAGCCGAACAAAACCTACCACGTGGACTACTTCTTCAGCCTCGGCGACATTGACCCTACTAACATGACCTTTTCAAAAGGATCGGGTATACGCGCAGACGACAAAGGATTGTATGAAACGCCCTCTTTTCTTACCATCAGCACGCGAAATGACGAGAAAAAGATAACAATTAGGCTTCCTTGGCAGTCCGAAGCCGATTCCAAACCTGACGACACCTCTCTCATCCTCACCCTAGATTCCATCGATCAGGACTACGTCGCCAGATTTGCAGAAGCCTTTAAGCATGCCGTGGAAGCATGCGGCGGCAAGCCGTCACTTTTTGCGGATTCCCATGGACAAAGTTCGGATGAGCATGCACCTCTCGCGACGGGCCGTGTGCCCGCGCGGTCCACACAGTTTCGAAAGGACACCCCGGCCATAGCCAAAGCCGCCGACGGAGCCATCGTAACCATCGTCATGTCGAACAACGATAAACCCTTTGCACTGGGGACTGGCTTCCTGGTCAGCGCGAACGGCGTCATCGTGACGAACTACCACGTCATCGAGAATGGCAACGTCGCTGTTGTCAAATTCCCCGACGGTACGTCATTCCCCGTTGACGGAGTGCTGGCAAGCGATAAAGTCCGCGACCTCGCCGTGATCAAAATACACGGCAAGACCTTCCGAACACTCACGCTTGGTAATTCAGACCGGGTTCAGGTCGGTGAGGACGTTGTTGCAATCGGCAATCCTCTCGGCTTTGAACTGGGCCTAGAATTGACTGTATCGAACGGCAATTTAAGCGCAGTCCGACAAGACAAAGAAGCACGCGGCAAGCTGTTGCAGGTCACCGCGCCCATCACTCACGGCAGCAGCGGCGGCCCGTTGTTTAACATGATGGGGGAGGTGATCGGAATTATGACGCTAGGCTTCCCAGGCGCTGGGAACCTGAACTTTGCAATTCCTATCAACGACGCGAAACTCTTGCTCTCGCATCAATCCGCGAAGCTCCAGAACCTGCCGAATGAACCAGAGGAAGCTGAAGCGAAACCTGCGGCTCCGCCAGTTGCTAAAGTTGACCCGCCCGACGAAAAGATTTGGACCGCCGATCTTCTTGGCGGCGAATTTAGAATCAAGGCAGAAAAAACGGAAATACGTATCACCACAATCAGACCGCCCATCAAGGCGATTTGTGTTGCCTACCACATCAGCCAAGACAACTTCACGCACGATATTATATTGGACGTCAAAGACGGCGACAATCTGGTAGGCCTGCTCGACGCGAACCTTGAGTTTATTCAAGACGGAAAACCGATGGTAGCGAAAGGACTCCCTCTGGGACTTCGGGCTGTGTCGGATTCCCAATTGATTGGCTTCCTTGTCACCGGCTACGACGACAAAATCGGTGACCTGAAGTGGATTTCGATTACTTTCACCTCAAAATGAACCTAAGAAAGCTGCTGACCACGCTAAGGGGACTCGTAAACATCAGGAAGTAACTACTTCGAAGTCCCGAATGGAGCAAACAATTTGCAAGACAAAGAGTTGAATCCTGGAATGAAAGTCCTCGTCGAACAAGACGGGTTATGGAAACCCGCGAAAGTGATCGGTCCGGTCACAGTCAAGAACGTGGGCACGGGCGAACTGGTCAAGATAAATGGATGGGTAGTCGCAATAGAGCCATCCAATCTTCATGCAACGGTGACTGCGGACAAGATCCGCCCAAGGAGCTAAATGCTTTTTTAGCGGGTGGCCCTATAAGAAAAGCCATATGAGGCTTCATGCACGAAGTAGCCACAATTTTGATGAGGTCCACGCCGGGCTGGATTGAGCAGCAAACCTCTGACGCAACATCAGTATTCCAGTTCCGGGACGCCATTATGACA
>Ga0335079_10008556_pt1 | contig 11665 bp, 10 predicted proteins | sample Lox_Sample_33_FD_206719 | JGI IMG/M metagenome (GOLD analysis project Ga0335079, IMG submission 206719) | Soil microbial communities from Loxahatchee National Wildlife Refuge, Florida, United States - Lox_Sample_3.3 | ecosystem: Environmental > Terrestrial > Soil > Wetlands | place: USA... | reverse complement strand
AGTGGTATTCCTTTCGAGTGGGGCAATCTCTCCACCAGCCCCGCAGGCGGTGAGCAGACCGCGATCGACGCCGGCGATGCGACTCCTTACACGGCTACGCGCGTCAACTATCTGCGTGGCGACCGCACCAACGAGATCAACACCTCCGGCGTCGGCCTTTACCGCTCGCGCACCGACGTCCTGGCCGACATCGTCGACTCCAGCCCGACCTGGGTGGGACCGCCGGGCGCGAGCTTCCCGACTTCGTGGAGCGATCGCATCCACACCACCGCCAGCGTGCCGGAGAACAACGCCGGCGCGCAGAGCTACGCGAATTACATGACCGCGGCAGAGACCCGCACCAACGTGGTCTACGTCGGCGCCAACGACGGCATGCTGCATGGCTTCCGCAGCGGCTCCTTCGACGCGAGCCACAACTACGTCGCCACCAACAACGACGGCCTCGAGGTGCTCGCCTACCTGCCGGGCGCGGTGGTGAAAAGCGCGGTGGCCGCTTCGCTGCAGCAGACGATCCACTCCACCACGGCGAGCATCGACTACGCCAACGCCAACTACGGCCACAACTTCTTCGTCGACGCCACCCCGGGCACCGGCGACGTGTTCTACAACAACCAGTGGCACTCGTGGGTCGTCGGCGGCCTGGGACCGGGCGGCTCGGCCCTGTACGCGCTCGACGTGACCAACCCGGCGAACTTCAGCGAGGGCAACGCGGCCAGCCTGGTCGTGGGTGAATGGACCCCCGCGACCATCACCTGCGCCAACGTCGCGAATTGCGGCCACAACCTCGGCAACACTTACGGCACGCCGCAGCTGCGCCGCCTGCACGACGGCCGCTGGGCGGTGATCTTCGGCAACGGCTTCGGCAGCGCCTCGGGCGATGCGGGCATTTTCGTCATGACGCTCGACCCGACCACGGCCGCGCCGACCTTCTACTATTACAGCAGCGGCTGCCTGGCCGCCGGCACCTGCAGCGCGAGCAATCCCAACGGCATCGCGTTCGCGAGCCCGGCGGACCTCGACAGCGACCACATCACCGATTACGTCTATGCCGGCGACCTGCTGGGCAACGTCTGGCGTTTCGATCTGACGAGCAGCTCGGAGTCCGCCTGGGCGGTGACTCCGGGGCCGGTGTTCACCACGCCGTCCGGCCAGCCGATCACCACGGAAATCGCCGTGGGCGGCGGTACGGCCAGTGCCGGCATGCCGACCCAGGTGATGCTGCTGTTCGGCACGGGACAGAAGACCCCCCTGAGCAACACCAACCCCGCGACCTACCAGACCGCGACCCAGAGCCTCTATGGTGTGTGGGACTGGAACATGTCCGCCTGGAATGCCCTGGGCAGCATCCAATACGCCTCGATGAGCGCCGCCGCTACCGGGCTGACGGCCAGCAACCACCACATGACGCAGGCGAACCTGCAGCAGCAGGTGATGACCGTCAACGCGGCCACGCAGGATCGCGAGATCAACAGCTACACGGCGATCTGCTGGCCGACACAGTCGGGCTGTGGCGGCAGCAACGCGCGCTTCGGCTGGTACATGAACTTCCCGGGTACGCAGGAGCAGGTCATCTACAGCCCCGAGCTCGTGCAACAGGCAGTCACCGTGAATACGATCGTTCCCGCGCCGATCGATCCGACGTCCTGCGCCACCAACAACGATACCGGCTTCACGTATGTGTTGAACGCCATGACCGGCGGGCCGTTCTACCAGGTGTTTCTGCCCGCGAGCGCGGCCCTCAACCCGGCCTACAGCGGCAATCCCCGGTACACCGACACGACGGCGATCGGAATAGGGACGAATGCGACCGGCAGCTCGTTCGACGTCAGGAACGCCACCGGCATCAACTTCCTGGTGTACCAGACGACCCAGGGCTGCACCGGCCTCAGCTGCCAGCCGCTTCCGACCAACATACCCACGAACTCGACCGGCCGGCGCATCAGCTGGGTCGAGAAGCGTTGAAGGCCCTGCGAGAGTGACCATGCATTCGCTCAGCTCCCTGCGCTCCACTCGCGGCTTTACCCTGATCGAGCTCATGATCGTGGTGGTCATCGCCACGATCCTGCTGGCGATCGCCGTGCCCTCCTACATGCAGCAGATCCGCCAGTCGCGCCGTACCGAGGCGAAGACCGCGCTGCTCGATCTCGCCGGGCGCGAGGAGCGCTTCTTTGCCACCAATGGCGTCAACTACTCGCAGATTCCCTCGGATCTCGGTTACACCGCGCTGGGAGCGGCGTTGCCGGTCGGCAGCGGCTACTACGGCCTGAGCGTCTGTACCCCGGCCGCCGCGGGCTGCGGCGGTACCGTCAACCCGCCGGGTACCTGGGCACTGCCGGCGGCACCGAACTATCTGGTCATCGCGACGCCCATTGCGGGTCAGAGCCAGGCCAACGATACCCAGTGCGCCTCTTTCTTCGTGGACTCGACCGGCAAGCAGATGGCGGTCGACAACACCGGCGCCGACAACTCAGCCTATTGCTGGGCTAATTAACGCAGTAAAAACAATTTTATAGACGCATGACTTCATGTCGATTCTGTTCCGGCGGCGTTGACGCCCGCTGACCGGGCCGCGCACCTCCTGCCGCCATTCACTGCGCTTCCGCGGCTGCGCTGCCCACGCCCGCGGCAGCAGTTGCCGCCGGGCTGGGCCCCCGCCCACCCCCGCTCGTCACCGAATGGTCACCGATTGACCATATTTTTTTCCTAGAGTCTGAGCTATATTTCGGCCGCAGCTGCTTGAGTGTGCTTGGATTCCAGGACCGCATAACAAGAACTAACTGACGCCGACCCGCCGCGCAGGCTCGCAGAAGACGAGCCGAGAAGCGGGAGGCGTTCGACGAGGTAGTGATGAGCACTACATGGGAACAGCTTGAGGGTGCCGCTTTGTCGCTCGTGCGCTCGGGACCGATCAAGGATCGGCTCGCCGAGGCGTATCGCAATCATCTCGCCTACGTGCGCGCAGAGGACCTTCCGCAGGCCCTGCGCGAGGACTTCCGCGCCTGCCACGATGCGCTGACGCGCGAGCGTCCGCTGCGCGGCGAGGATGCGGTGCGCGCGACGGTGCGCAAGATGTCGAGCACCGAGGCCGACGAGCTCGCCTGCAGCGTGGTGCGCCTGTTCGCCGCGATCGCGCGCGAATGCGCCACGGACGAGGCGCAGGCGCTGGCGACGAAGAGCAACGGCGTCGCGCTGAATGGCGTTTCGCTCAATGGGGCGGCGCTCAACGGCTTTAACGGACACGCGGCGGGCGCGCGCGCCAAGAACGGCGCGTCGCAGGCGATCTCGGTTGGGGCTTAATCGAGCTTGAACTCGATGGTGTCGAAGCGCGTCGTCTCCTCGTGACGCGCCTGGCGCCGGATCGCGTCCACCAGCGCCCGCTCGTCCCATTCCACCACCTCGTCGGCGAGATCGAGGATCGCCTTGGGAGCCTCGCCTTTCCCGCCGAAGGGCTTGAGCAGCACCACCGGCTTGTGGTTCGCCTGCGCGTAGAGCAGCTGGAAGGTGAGCAGGTCCGGCTGCGCCGCATGCAGGCTCGAGAGCGCGATCACGATCTCCACCGGAGCGATCTGCCGCCGCAGATCCTCGCGCAGCGCTTCCTTGTCCCCGGTCGGGCGCTTGTCCGGCGTACTGTAGTTCTTGTAGAAGAAATTGCGCGCGCTCTCGAGGTACTCGAACACGCGCAGATAGTCGTCGCTGTTCTCCCAGGCATGCGTGACGAACAGACGCACAGGGTTGGCTTGCGACATCGGAACCCCCTCGGGCCACGCGGGCGGCGCCCGACCCAAGTCTGGCACACGGGCCGCAGAGCGCAAGGGCGCGAACCAGGAGTCGCCGCCGCACGACAGCGGCATGCGGGATAGAATGCCGGCCTCGTGCGGCTGCTCGTCTACAACATCCGCTATGCCACCGGTACCGGCCCGGCATTTCACCTGCCGGTGCCCGGCGCCGGCTACCTGCGCAGCAACCGGCGGGTGCTCAACGGCATCACCGAGTTCATTCGCGGCGAGCAGCCCGACGTGGTCGGGCTCATCGAGGTGGACACCGGCTCGATCCGCACCGGCATGGTGAACCAGGCCGAGCACATCGCCCGCGAGCTCGGCCACTACTCGACCTTCCAGTGCAAGTATCGCAGCGGCTCGATCAACACCTTCATGCCGATCGTGCGCAAGCAGGCCAACGCGTTCCTGTCGGGGCCCAACGTGGCCGGCGAGCGCTTCCATTACTTCGACACCGGCATCAAACGGCTGATCATCGAGCTCGAGCTCAGCGACGTGTGCGTGTTCCTGGTGCACCTGTCGGTCAAATTCCGCCACCGCCAGTACCAGCTGCGCTCGCTCCACGACCTGGTGGTGCAGGCGTCCAAGCCGGTGATCGTCGCCGGCGACTTCAACACCTTCTGGGGCACGCACGAGCTGTTCCTGTTCATGCGCGCCGCCGGGCTGCGCAGCGCCAATACGGCGGGCCTGCCCTCCTTCCCGGCGCGCGTGCCCCGCATCGAGCTCGATTTCGTTCTGGTAAGCGAGGGCATCGAGGTCACGGGTTTCCGCGTGCCGGACGTGCGCTTCTCGGATCATCGCCCGCTGGTATGCGACTTTCAGGTCAACGCCCGCCGCGGCGCCGGCAGGGAAAACACCGCGGCCTCGGCCGGCCTGGAGCTGCACCCATGAGCAACGAGGCCGCGCGCAACTGGAGCCTGGAGAGGGACGCCGAGGGCGTCGCCTGGCTGACGCTCGACAAGCCCGGCACCTCCGCCAACGTGCTCTCCGGCCCGGTGCTGCTCGAGCTCGACGGCCTGCTCGCCTCGCTCGAGCGAGAGCCGCCGCGGGCGCTGGTGGTGCTCTCGGCCAAGAAGAGCGGCTTCGTCGCCGGCGCCGACATCCGCGAGTTCACCGGCGTCACCGATGCCGACAGCGGCTACCTGCTGATCCACCGCGGCCAGCAGGTGTTCAATCGTCTGGCCGCGCTCCCTTGCCCGAGTGTGGCCGCGATCCGCGGCTTTGCGCTCGGCGGCGGGCTCGAGCTCGCCCTCGCCTGCCGCTACCGCGTCGCGGTGGGCGATGAGCGGCTCTCGCTCGGGTTGCCGGAGGTGCAGCTCGGCATTCACCCGGGCTTCGGCGGCACGGTGCGCAGCGTGCAGGTCGCGGGCGTGCGCGCCGCGATGGAGCTGATGCTGACGGGTAAGCCGGTGCGGGCCGACAAGGCGTTGCGCCTGGGTCTGGTCGATGCGCTGACTAGCGAGGCCGAGCTGCGCAATGCCGCCCGCGCGCTGGCGCTGAAGAGCCCGCCCCCGCGCCGCGCGCCGTTGCTGCAGCGGCTGCTCTCCGCGGCACCGCTGCGTCCGCTGGTGCGCCGCTCGCTGATTGCCCAGGTGGCGCGGCGCGCGCCGCCCGATCACTACCCGGCTCCCTACGCCATCATCGAGCTGTGGGCGCGGCACGGCGCGCGCGGACCCGCCGCCTACGAAGCCGAGGCGCGCTCGATCGCGCACCTGTTCACGACGCCGACTTCGCGGAATCTGGTGCGCGTGTTCCTGCTGCAGGATCGCCTCAAGAATGCCGGCGGCAAGAGCCCGCTCGAGATCCGTCACGTGCACGTGGTGGGCGCGGGGGTGATGGGTGGCGACATCGCCGCCTGGTCGGCGCTGCGCGGCTTCACGGTGACGCTGCAGGATCGCGCCCGCGAGTACATCGAGCCCGCTCTCAAGCGCGCCGCCGAGCTGTTCGACAAGCGCGTGCGCGATCCGGCCGAGAACGCGGCGGTGCGCGCGCGGCTGCGCGCCGACGTGCCAGGCGACGGCGTGCCTCAGGCGGATGTCGTCATCGAGGCCATCTTCGAGAATCTGGACGCCAAGCGGGAGCTGTACGCGCGGCTCGAGCCGCGCATGAAGCCGGGGGCGCTGCTCGCCACCAATACCTCGAGCATCATGCTCGAGCCGCTCAGCCGTGGGCTGGCGCGGCCCGAGCGCCTGGTCGGCCTGCACTTCTTCAATCCGGTGGCGCAGATGCCGCTCATCGAGATCGTGCACGCCGACGACACCGACGCATCCGCCGTCCAGGCTGCCACCGCCTTCGCGCGCCGGCTCGACAAGCTGCCCATACCCTGCCGCAGCGCGCCGGGCTTCATGGTGAACCGCGTGCTCACGCCCTACATCAATGAAGCCATGTACGCCGCCGAGGAAGGCGTGGCGCTCGCGGCGATCGACCGCACCGCCGTGCGTTTCGGCATGCCGATGGGACCGATCGAGCTCGCCGACGTCGTGGGGCTGGATGTCGGGGCGCACGTCGGCGAGATCATCGCTCGCGAGCTCGGCCGGCCCGTGCCGGAGCTGCCGCGCCTCGCGGCGCTGCTCGCGGCCAAGAAGCTCGGCAAGAAGAGCGGCGAGGGTTTCTACCTCTGGCGGGACGGCAAGCCCGTGAAGAGCGGCGGCGCGGGCGCGGCGCCCGAGGATCTCGAGGACCGGCTGATTCTCGCGCTCGTCAACGAGTGCGTCGCGTGCCTGCGTGAGCGCGTGGTCGAAGACGCGGATCTCGCCGATGCCGCGGTGATCTTCGGCACCGGCTTTGCTCCCTTCCGGGGCGGGCCGCTCGCTTATGCCCGTGCCCGCGGAGCCGGCGCGATCCTCGCGCGCCTCGAGGAGCTCAGCTCGCGTCACGGTCCGCGCTTTAAGCCCGATGCCGGCTGGGCGCTGTTCGGTGCCGGCCAGAAAGCGTGAGGCGGCTGCGCGCGGGCCCGGCAAGGCCGTGTGCTACCATCGAGCCGGCGTTGCGCCGCGGTCCATGCCGGCGCGGCCAACCTTAACTTAAGCGGTCGGCTTCGGGGGTCCATGGCGGCAGAGCGCGAAACCAGCGTGCAGGTGCTCAAGGCGTTTGCGCCCCTCGACGGAATGAAGCGCGAGAACCTGGCGGCGCTGGCGAAGAAAATCACCGTGCGCACGCTCAACTCCGGGCGCCTGATGTTCGATCAGGGTGACACCGACAAGCGCACCTTCTGGCTGGTCACCGGGGCGCTCGAGATCAACGAGGGTGAACGCACGGTCACGACGCTGCGCGGCGGAACCCCGGAGGCGCGCAACCCGCTCTATCCCCAGCTGCCGCGCCGCGTGAGCGCCCGCGCCCGCGGCGAGGTCACCTACCTCTCGATCGACAGCGACCTGCTGGACGTGATGATCACCTGGGATCAGACCGGCACCTACGAGGTCGCGGAGCTGCAGGCGCAACTGCAGAACGCCGGCTCCGACGACTGGATGACGACGCTGCTGCAGACCAAGGCTTTCCACCGCATTCCGCCCGCCAACATCCAGGCGATCTTCCAGCGCCTGCAGCGCGTGCCCACCAAGGCCGGCGAGGTCGTCATCAAGCAGGGCGGCGAAGGCGACTACTTCTACATCATCGTGAGCGGCAAGTGCGCGGTGTCGCGCGAGACGCCGCTCAAGCAGGAAGGCATCCGGCTCGCCGAGCTCGGCGTCGGCGACACTTTCGGCGAGGAGGCGCTGATCGCCGAGGCCAAGCGCAACGCCACGGTCACCATGATCACCGACGGCGTGCTGATGCGGCTGAAGAAGGAGGATTTCCGCGAGCTGATGAACGAGCCGCTGCTGCAGTGGGTGAGCCGCGAGCAGGCGAGCGAGATCGTCGCCAAGGGCGGACGCTGGCTCGACGTGCGCCTGCCGAGCGAGCATCAGACGCTCGCGATCGAGGGCGCCCTCAACATTCCGCTCTATCTCATCCGCCTGAAGCTCTCGACGCTCGATCCCGCGGTGCCCTACGTGGTCTACTGCGACACCGGGCGGCGCAGCTCCGCCGCCGCGTACCTGATGGTCGAGCGTGGCTTCGACGCCTACGTGCTCACCGGGGGACTCTCGAACGGCAGCACCGCCCCACGCGCCGCTGCCGCGCCGGCCAAAGCAGCGCCGCAACCGAAGCCTCCGGGCGGCAAGTGACGCGCCAGGGATCCGCGCACCGGCGCGCGCCGCGCGCTACATGGTATGGGTGGCTTTATCGCCCGAAAGAGCGCCGGCCAGGTAAGTCTCGATCTTCTTCTGAGTCTGGCCGCGATCCTGCTCGCTGAACTGCACGCCGATGCCGGCGGTGCGCTTGCCCTGCGCGCCCTTCGGCGTCACCCAGATCACGCGCCCGGCCACGGGCAGCTTCTCGTCCTCGCCCATGAGGTTCAGCAGCATGAAAACCTCGTCGCCGAGGCGGTAGTTGCTGTTGGTGGGAATGAACAGTCCGCCGTTCTTCACGAACGGCATGTAGGCAAGATACAGGGCACTCTTGTCCTTGATGGTGAGCGTCAACAGACCTGGCTTGTTCCCGCCCGCTCTCACGGCCCTTTCCCCACCCATCGTATGTACCGGTCGTGCGTGCATCCTTACTTCCTTATGCTGCGACCCCCGCACCCTGGGGTGCCAGCCGTCGCAGCAGAGCCTCGAGCGCCAGTGCGCGGTTGAGCGCCACATCGAGCGCGGTCCTTAGCTCCCGGACCTCGTCCAGGAGCCCGAACAGCTCACGTATATTCAAGAACGCCTGCGTCCCTGGCAAGTAGGGGCCAGCACGCACTTCTGGCATTAAGTTGCCCCCGGCCTGGCCGCGACGGATACGTTCTGTGAGCCAATTCTCAAAGCACCGCAGCCGCAGCGCCAGCTCGCTCTTTGCCCAGCGCTCCGCCGTCGCGAGCGGGTCCGCCCGGCCCGCGGCCACCGCATCCAGGGTCCGGGGCATTTCCGCGCCGATCTGCGCCAGCGGCTCGGGGTCCGCCTGCAGAAGCACCATCGGCGCCTCCCCCACCGTCTCGAGCGCCGCGTCCCAGGAGCCCTTGCCGCGCACCTCCGTGAGCCAGGCGACGGCCTCGGCGCGCGCCGGTGCACGCACCCTGAGCCGCTGGCAGCGGCTGAGGACCGTCGGCGGCAGCCGCGAGGGCTGGCTCGCGACCAGCACGAGCAGCGTCCGCGCCGGCGGCTCCTCGAGGGTCTTGAGCAAGGCGTTGGCGGCGAAGCGGTTCATGGAATCGGCCGGCGTGAGGATGCCGACCTTGTAGCCCCCCGCGTGGCTCGTGAGCGCGAGCTCTGCCGCGAGGTCGCGCAGCTGCTCGATGCGGATCTGGCGCGAGTCCTCGAGCGGCGCCACCAGAGTGAGATCCGGATGCTGCCAGGCGAGCACCCGGCGGCACGCCACGCAGCGTCCGCAGGGCGCCTCCCCGGATCGCTCGCACAGTGCCAGGCGCGCGGCCCAGTGCGCCAGCCAGTCGCCCCCGGCGCCGGGTGCCTCGTGGATGAGGAGCGCATGCGGCAAGCGGCCGGAGCGGTGGGCAGCCGCGAGCGCCGCCGTCGCGGGCTCGATCCAGGGCGGCGTGACGGCCGCGGGGTCGCTCATCCGAGGTCCCCGAGAATCCCCTCGACCCGGGCCTCCACCGCATCGAGCGGGGCAGCCGCATCGATGATGTGAAAGCGCCCAGGCTCGCGGCGCGCGAGCTCGAGGTATCCGGCGCGGACCTTCTCGAAGAAGGCCTGGGTCTCGGCCTCGAAGCGATCCGCTTCTCCCCTGGCCCTCCCGCGCGCCCGGGCGAGCCCGACGCTCACCGGAAGGTCGAGCAGCAGCGTGCAATCGGGCGCGAGTCCCCCGTGCACCGCGGCGGCGAGCGCCTCGATGAGATCCGGGTCGACGCCGCGGCCGCTCCCCTGGTAGGCGCGCGTCGCATCGGTGAAGCGGTCGCATACCACCCACTCCCCGCGCGCGAGCGCGGGGCGGATCACATGCTCGAGGTGCAGGTCGCGTGCGGCGAACATGAGGAGCGTCTCGGTCACCGGGGAGAGCGGCTCCGCTCCCCGCTCGAGGACCAGCTGGCGGATACGCTCGGCGAGCGGCGTGCCGCCCGGCTCACGCGTCAGCCGCCCGGGAATCTGCTGTCGTGCCAGGTAAGCCAGCACGAACTTGGCGACGGTCGACTTGCCCGCGCCCTCGATGCCCTCGAGGGTGATGAAGCGCGCGGTCATGGGCGAGTGCCCGCACCGTGGGCGGCGGCGCGCTGTTGCCGCAGGCGTCCGAGATAGGCTTGCACCGCGGAATTATGCTCCTGCAGCGTCTTCGAGAAGTGGTGCGCCCCGTCGCCGCGCCCGCTCGCGACGAAATACAGCTCGCCGGTCTCGTCGGGCTGGACCGCGGCCATCAGCGACTCGCGCCCGGGAAGCGCGATCGGCGTCGGCGGGAGTCCGGCGCGCGTGTAGGTGTTGTAGGGCGTGTCGCTCAGCAGGTCGCGCGTGTGGATCTGGCCGTCGTACTTTGCTCCGAGGCCGTAGATCACCGTCGGATCGGATTGCAACCGCATGCCCTTGCGCAACCGCGCCACGAACACCCCGGCGATGCGCCCCCGCTCGGTTTTGAGCTGCGCCTCCTTCTCAACCATCGAGGCGAGAATGAGCGCCTGAGTCGGGCTGTCGAACGGGAGCTTCGGGCTGCGCACGCTCCAGGCCGCGGCGAGCTCCTGACTCATCTTCTCGTAAGCCACGCCGAGGATCACCGTATCGGCGGTGTTCGCCGCGAAGCGATAGGTGTCGGGGAAGAAGCGCCCTTCCGGATTCTCGCCCGGGTGCCCGAGAGCGGCCATGGCATCGGCGGGGGTCTTGCCGGCGAGCGTGTGCGTCACGTCGGGCTCGTGCGCGAGAAGATCGAGAAAGTCGGCGAAGGTCGAGCCCTCGATCACCGTCAGCTGCTCGAGCAGCACCCTGCCTTCCTCGAACATCGTGATGATCTGCTCGGGGCTCGAGTGCGGCGGGATCTCGTAGGTGCCCGCCTGCATCCGCGGGTGCTCGGCCAGGAGGCGCAGATACCACACCACCGCGCGTGCGTGGTGCACGACGCCCTGAGCCTCGAGCCGCGCGAGCACCGCGCGCACGCTCGCGCCCGGCTCCACCTGGATGCGCGCGGGCACGGCGGCCGGGCCCGGTGCGAAATATTCACGCTTCAGCCAGTCATGCACCACGGTCGCGGCCACCAGCAGCACGGCGAGCGTGACGGCCGCGGCGAGCAGCGCGCGGCGCAGCCAGAGGCGGGTCGGCTCGGCGCGCTCAGCCATCGGTCGCCTCCGCGAGCAGCGGCGCGAGGCGCTGCTGCAGCTCGCGGGTCACGGCCCCGATCTCGCAGCGGCGCCCGTCGAGTGAGCGCACCGGGCGCAAGCCGATCACGGCGCTCGTGAGAAAGAGCTCGCGCGTACGGGCCAGGTCCTCGGCCGCGAGCGGCGCCTCCTCGGCGGCGATGCCGGCGCGCGCCGCCTCGCGCAGCACCACCTGGCGCATGATGCCGGCGACCCCGCAGCGATCGAGGAGCGGCGTTCGCAGCCTCGCGCCGTCGACGAGAAACACGTTGCTCATGACACCCGCAATGAGTCTCCCGCTCGATGAGAACATCAGGGCCTCGGCGATGGCGCCATCGCTCCACTCGCGCCTGGCGAGCACCTGCTCGAGCCGGTTCAGGTGCTTGAGTCCGGCGAGCGCCGGATTCTCGCCCAGACGCAGCGCCGCGAGGCGCACGCGAACACCGTCGCGCGCGAGCCGCGGATCCTCCTCCCAGCGATAACGCAGCGTGAGGCGCGTCGGCTGCTCCGATCCGGTGGTCGCATAGCCGCGCGCCAGCGCAGGCCCGCGCGTCAGCAGCAGCTTGACGATGGCGCG
>Ga0335079_10008552_pt1 | contig 11667 bp, 4 predicted proteins | sample Lox_Sample_33_FD_206719 | JGI IMG/M metagenome (GOLD analysis project Ga0335079, IMG submission 206719) | Soil microbial communities from Loxahatchee National Wildlife Refuge, Florida, United States - Lox_Sample_3.3 | ecosystem: Environmental > Terrestrial > Soil > Wetlands | place: USA: Florida... | reverse complement strand
TGCTGGAAAGTCTTGATTCCGCCAGATCCATTTGGCCGATTGCCGCCCGGCCCCAGCAAGAAGTCGGCGAATGCATTTCCGGTGCTGAAGAAACTGCTCACATTGCTGAAGCCGAGAATGCCTTGCAGATCACCTGTGTTTGCGCCCACCGCTTGGTTGAGTTCATTTCTTTGAGCGAACACCACCTGGGCGCCCATCTGCAGGGTATGCTTGCCGACCACTTTGCTGACGTCATCCCGCAGGTTGTAGGTGGGATTGCTATGCTCCCACGGCAGATAGCCGGGATCGACGGCGAAGCCGAATCCACCATAAGCCTGGTTGGTGCCGCCGATCACGATGCCGGGCGCCTTGCCGCCAAAACCGTTGTTGAACAGGTAGCCCATGGTGAGGTCTGATGGTCGCTGCCACTGTACGCCGTTGGCATTAATGTTCTTGATGGTGATGTGGTCGGTGGTGTAACTGAAAATGAATTCGTTCAGCAGGCTGGGGGAAAATGTGTTCGTAACGTGCGTCAACATGCTGAGTCCCGGCCCTACCAGACTGCTCTGCACCGTAGGAAAACTGTTGGTCACGTCACCCCACTGGGGGGTCAGTGTGGTGGTGTCCCAGGAGTCATGGATGTAACGGAACGTAGCTCGCATCTTCGGAGTGATGTTGTGGTCGATGCGGAAAAGCTCCTCCCGCCAGTAGGTGCTGGGCGAGACTGCGGCGTCGAAGCACGATCCGATACTCGAATTGCAACCGGTGTTCGAGTTGGGCAGCGGAATCATGTTCGTGCCCAACAGAGTATTGGCGTTGGGATCGATGGGTACCTGGTTTCCGGGGAAGGTGAGGTATTGGGGAGGGGGACCGGCGTGCGAAGCATCGGGAGCTTCCTGCGGGCAATCGGGATACTTGTCGCGGGAGAAATCTACCTGTGCACCGGGAAGGCCATTCACGCCCGGCGCCGCAAATGGGCACACGTCACTGAAGTTGCCAAGCCGCTCGGCGAGAGAAGGTACGGCCTGGTTGTAATCTGTCGGCGTTCGCTCGAAGCGAAACTCTTCGGAGAAGAAGAAATAGGTCTTGTCTTTACTGGTGTTGTAAACCCCGGGGATATACAGCGGTCCGCCAAGCGTTGCGCCGAAGTCGTTCCGGCGATAGAGCGGGGCCTTCTTCCCCTGGTCAAAGTAGTTACGGGAGTTAAAGAACTCATTGCGAATGAATTCGTAGATATTGCCATGAAACTGGTTGGTGCCCGATTTGGTGTCGGCCAGCACCGTGCCCGAAGCGCTGCGGCCGTACATCGCGCCGTAGTTTGACGTCAGGACCTGAACCTCGCCGAGAGCGTCGAGGCTTGGATAAACGATTAATGTGCTCTGACTTCCATTGAGGCCGGCATTGAGCACATCGCCGCCATCCACGTTGAACGAGTTGTATTCCACGCGTCCGCCATTGACGCTGTAACGCACGCTTCCGACGACTCCAACTTTGGCTTCATCCTGGCCGGTCTGATTGCTCACACCCGGAGTCAAAGTGATGAGCTGCGTGAAGTTGCGGCCGTTCAATCCCAGCTTGACCAGTTCTTTCTGGGTAATGGTGCCAGTGAGCTGCGAAGTCTCGGTTTCGACCTGCCCCAGCTTCTGACCCTCGACGTTCACCTCTGTGGTAGCTGCAGCCGGTTCCAGGCCGGCGTCCAGGGGAGGATTCTCTCCCGCATTTACCACCAGGGCGTCGGTGCGGAAGTCTTTAAAGCCGTGCGCAGAAACCGTAATGTTGTAACTGCCGGGGGGAATATCGGCGAAAGTGTATTCGCCGAGATCGTTGGTCGTAATGGTCCTGATGAAACCAGTCGCATTGCTCAACGTGACCGTGGCGCCTGCGAGGACAGCGCCGGTCTGGTCGCTGACTGTTCCGGCAACAGTTCCCATTCCGGGGGCGGATTTCGGAATGGTTTTTCCCGCTGGCACCTGCGCCCACGCGAACGCCGCAAGGTTCAGCGCAAAAGCCAAGACACACAAGCACACCTTGAGATATCGCACAGCTCCACCCTTCCGTTCGGGGAGTTAAGGGAGAGCCATAGTTACCGGGAAGTTGTGACGGGAAAATGACAGCCAAGTTAATTTCAGATGAAAAACCCCGAGTTACAGTATTTCTGTTGCAGACCACGTGGACTGTCATCACCCGTGCGCTGCTCGTTCGTTTCGCTTGAGTAGCGCGACTGCGCGCGACCCCATGTCAGGCAAAACGCCCTCAACAAAATTCACGCGAGTTTAATACAAGCGTCATCTTGCTATCACAATGTTCGGCGATATTCGGCGCGACTTGTTCCGCAATGCATCCGTACATGTCTGCGAGAAGATCTGGGTAGGAAACGTGTGGAAACAGGTCGCTGTAAGGGTTGCCGGACTGCCTCGATAGAGCTACATCCTGGCGTGCGGGCACGACCAATGCTGCACTGCTGCCGCTTCAACCGGGGGTGCTCCCCATAATGCCGCGCACACTTGCGCCGAGAGGAAAACAGAAATGACGAAGCGAATCACAACCGCGGCGGCTCTGTCGCTCGCCGTGGTCATGCTACTGGGAGTGAACAGCTACGCACGAAATGCTGTGATCTTCAATGCTGCAGGCTCTACCGGTGGATTCCAGACGTTTGCGCTGGCGGGCTACTCCGCAACCCAGTGCGGCACCAACATCTGGACCAAGAAGTCTGGGGCCTCGGGAATTGACGGGCGGTCGTCCTCCATTCCAGCCAACACCGGCAACATCTGGATCATCTGGAACAGCAACGCAACCACCATCTGCGCCTACCTCGCGGTGGATTCAGTAATCGGTGCGCAGCTGTTCTTTGCAGTTCCGCGGGCCACACTATCGATTCCTTCTACCTCTGTCGGAGAAGCTGGCGACAACCTGATTCCCACGCTGACCGACACACCACTGACGCAGACGGTCTATAACGCCCTCAACAACCAGGTATTCAACGCCTCACCCTCCGAGGTGCGGCCCGAAGACGCTCTATTCGCCCAGAACCGCGCGCTGGCTTCCTATGATCCCGTCCACTACAACGGCCTTGGCTACGGCCCTGGTCCTATCGGAACTACGATCCTGAGTTCCTTCAGCACCAAGAGCTCCGTTCCAGTGGCGTTTGCGATCAGCGGTACCGATCCCATCACCGGCCAGCCGATTCCGCAGTACACCACCAGCAATGTCGGCGCGTACCCTGTGATCGTCTTCGGCAACACCAGCAACAACGGCCCGGGAGACTTCGGCAGCTCGAACTTCCAGAACATCAACCGCTTTAATCTCGCCATGGCGATGAACGGCACTTTTGGCCGCACCCGCGATCTGACCAACCAGTTGAGCCTGCCTGCTGTTCCGCTGAATGTGATCCTGCGCGAACCGACCTCCGGAACCTACAACACCTTCGAGTTCTCGATTCCGCGCTCCGTGGAAATCAATTCGACCCAGGAGAAGGGTGTAGACCCCAGCTCCTCAGGCGGCAATCCCCTGAACATCACCAACAGCGGCGGCGGCTGGCGCAAACGGGCCATCGGCACCGGCGAGATGGTGTCGCAGGTCGGAACCAACACCAACGGTGACGTTCTCGGATACTCCTTCTGGAGCACCGGAAACTTCGCCAACGTGGTGAGCAACACCAAGTACTTCACGGTGGATGGAGTGGATCCCCTGTTCCCCAGCTACGCGGGAGGCTTTTTCCCCACCTGCACGATCCCTTGCCCCGGAATCGTGACCTTCACCAACCTGGCGAACGGCAGCTACCCGATCTGGGCCATGCTGATCGTAACTACCGCCAAGGCCATCCCGCCGGGAGTCTCGGCGCTGATTACGGCTGCCCAGGTGCAGGCCGTCAACAGCTCGCCGGATTTCATCCCGGTCAGCGCATTGAACGTTTTCCACTCGCACTTCACGCAGTCAGGCCGCTCCCCCGCGGACGGCTACAAGACGGGCGTGGCTGAAGCGGGTGGCGATATGGGTGGCGCGGTGTTCCCGGTCCAGGCCGACCTGGACAGCATTACCGACACCGGCAAGGAAATCGTCAACCTGAAACAGTAGTTGGTTAGTTGAAATGGAAAGGCGGGGCGGATTGCAGCCATGCAGTCCGCCTCGGCATTACGAAAGCATGCGAAGACGCATGCGAGATAGATATCTCACGGCGAGGATAGAAATGCTGGTTTGGTGGAGGAAAGAAATAAAGCCCCTGCTCCTCGCGTTCCTGCTGGTGCTGTCACTCATCCCGTTGGCCTGGTCGCAGACTCCTGCCGGCAATCTCTCCCGCAGCCAGTTGATCGGGACCACCACAGAAAACTGGAGTTCGCTTTCGCTCTCTGACAGCCAACTATTGGCCGAGCCGCCGTTGTTTGGAGAGAAAGACGATTTTCCGCAGTTCACCCGCGAACTGATCCAGGTGAAGTGGCGCTTCGGAGATCCGATCGATCTCTATGTCATCCGTCCCAAAGGAGTGGCCAAGCCGCCGGTTGTTCTCTATCTCTACGGCTACCCTTCAGAAACAGCTCGCTTTCGTGACAACGACTATTGTGTTCGCCTGACCCGAGGTGGCGTGGCGGCAGTCGGATTCGTGTCAGCTCTGACCGGACAACGCTACTCGAACCGGCCGATGAAAGAGTGGTTCGTCAGCGAATTACAGGAATCGCTCGGCAGTTCCGTGCACGACGTGCAGATGATCCTCAACTACCTCGGCACGCGCAACGATCTCGACATGACGCGAATTGGAATGTTTGGCGAAGGATCCGGGGCAAGCATCGCGATTTTGTCGGCTGCGGCCGATCCCCGGATCAAGGCGCTGGACTTGATCGATCCCTGGGGAGACTGGCCGGAGTGGATGGCGAAGTCGACTCTCATTCCCGAGAACGAGCGCCCTAACTACATTAAGCCGGAATTTCTGAAGAAGGTCGCGCCGCTCGATCCAGTTGAGTGGTTGCCGAAGTTGACCCAGTCGATTCGCCTGCAACACGTGCTGGATGACACCGTGACTCCGAGGATCGCCAAAGAGCGCATCGAGGCGGCTGCACCGGCAAACCTGCAATTGGTCAAATACGACACCACGATGCACTTTTTGGAGGCGGCGTCTGGCGGCAGGGTGTTTGCCTGGATGAAAGATCGCCTGCAGCCTCCAGCGCCGACTCCGGCGCAGGGTAGGAGCGAGCCGGAGACCAGGGCGGGCGGAGCCAGCCACGACAACTAGAAGTGCGGTCGAGGGGAATCGGAAATCTTTGAACGTTGATAGATGAGGTGAAGGCGTGATTGAGCTGGAATTTCCTGCTTCTGGCAACGTCAGGAAGCTGTTATGCGTGGTCGTTCTTTGCGTGGTGACAATTGGTCTGGCAAGCTGCGGCGGTGTGAGCGCCGCCCCGATCAATGGAGCCTCGCTGGAGCCAGTTGGCATCGCAATCAGTCCCGGCTCCAGCACGGTGAACACCGGCGAAACGCAAACCTTCACCGCTACCGTCAGCAACACCAGCAAGACCTCTGTCACCTGGCTGGTCGACGGCATTCCCGGAGGCAACAGCGCGATCGGAACAATTGCAAAAGGCGTCTACACCGCCCCGATCTTTGTCCCCAATCCGTCTGCGGTGACCGTCACCGCGGTGTCCGATGCGGATAGCAGCAAAGCCGCCAGTGCGGCGGTCTCCATCACAGGAAGCAAAGCTCCGGGTGCCGATGTTTCCATTTCTCCGACTTCCGCGACCGTGCAGGTGGGAACTAACTTCCTGTTTTCCGCAAGCGTCACTGGGGTGGCGGACACATCGGTAAGCTGGCTGGTCAACGGCGTGCTGGGCGGAAATTCGCTGGTGGGCACCATCCTGCCGCTGCCTGGCTCCGAAAATGATGCCATCTACACCGCGCCGCTGAATGTCCCTAACCCGCCGGCCGTGACGGTGACCGCGATGTCCAATGCCCAGACCTCGGCCACGGCATCGTCAACCGTGACAATTGTCCTGCCGTCATCGGGGTCAGCTACCGTTACCATCACCCCGGACGAGGCGAGCCTGCAAGCCGGAACCAGTTTGCAGTTCACCGCAACCGTGGTCGGAACTACCGACACATCCGTGACCTGGGAAGTCGACGGACTACCTGGTGGAAACGCGACCTTGGGAACGGTCGTGGGAGGGCCTGGGAATACAGGAACCTACACCGCTCCCGCTAAGGTTGATGAGCCCATCACGGTGGCAGTGACCGCGTTGTCCAATGGTGCGCCCCCTAGCTCTGCAACCGCCATCGTAACGGTGATTCCTGCCAATCCAATTACGGTGCAGGTAATTCCATCGTCGGTGCAGATCGTAATTAACCAGACTCAGCAGTTCGAGGCCGAGGTCTCGAACACTCAGAATCAGACCGTTACCTGGCAGGTGAACGGAATCACCGGCGGCAACAGCACCCTCGGTACGATTTCGACCGCGGGCTTGTATACGGCGCCGGCCAGCGTTCCGACCACCAACCCCGTCACCGTGACCGCCCTTGCCAATGCGGACGGAAAGACCAAAGGCAACGCGACCGTCACCATCAATGCACAGCCAGTTGTAACGGTCACCATCGATCCAACCTCCGCTGATGTGATGGCGGGAACCAGCCAGGGATTCGTCGCCACTGTGACCGGAACCGATGATCCCACCGTCACGTGGGAAGTGAATGGCGAGATCGGCGGCGACAGCACCATCGGCACGATTCAGTCGGGCTTCCCGGAATATGATGCCACTTACACCGCGCCGGTAAATATCCCCAATCCGCCGCAGGTGACCGTCACCGCCGTTTCCGTCGCCGACCCCACCAAGTCCGCTTCGGCAAGCGTGACCGTGACCTCGGCAATCTCGGTGGACGTGAATCCGAGTTCGGCTACCCTGCTGACTGGGCAAACCCAGCAATTCACAGCTACTGTAACTGGGACCTCGGATCAGATTGTGTATTGGAGCCTCTCGGGAGCGGATTGCACTGGAGCCGCCTGCGGGACGATCGACTCAACTGGTCTCTATACCGCGCCCGCCAACGTTCCTCCGAACGACCCGACCGTCACTGTGACTGCAACCGCGGATGCTGACCCGAAAGCAAAGGGGACGGCAATAGTGACAATCAGTGAGAACACGCAGCTTTCGATCGCGATCTTCCCCAATCCGCCGGCGCCGATTGAAGCCGGCGTGGGGACCATCACATTCAACGTCGTCATCACCAACGCGCCTCCTGACACCCAGGTGAACTGGAGCCTGGGCTGCATCTCCTTGTATGACGGCGATGCCGGGGAGAACTGCAACGACCTCGACTTCGATGGCGACGGTCCGGGGTGCACCACGCTGAACGGCATCCAGGTATGCGGCGCTCGCCCCAATGTTGGACCGGGCAACGATGCCCTGATTTACGCCCCGCCGCACAAATTGTTCACAACCACGTTCGCGCCTAACTCGTGCGAACTGGTAGATAACGGCAGCGGAGACGGCTTCGTGCCGCTGACTGCATCCGTGAATTACAACGGCCAGAACGCAACTCAGACGGTTTGTATTACCGTGACGCCCTAGGTCTGGTAGGAGGACGACTGCAGCGCAAAGCATTCGACGATACACGACAGTCAATAATGGATGAAGAACAATAGATGTTGCGAAATCTCGACTTCACTCATTGAGCGTGGGCGAGAACAGTTTGGGTGTAACGATTCGATTCAAGAGCCTTTTTTCTTCAAAGGGATACTCTTGCGTATCCTGCGACCTTCAAGGATGGCGCTTCGGGACTTCGCTCGCGTCAGGCTGGATTGAACCGCGGCCGGTAGCGCGGGCGGGGCGGACACTTCGCCATGCGCTATCTGAAATGGGACAGTCGCTCCACAAAAGACGCATGTCTCTTTCGAGGTACCTATTTTCCTTGCTTCTGCAGCAGGAAAAGAGCGTAGGCACTCCGGGCAAGTCAGGAGAACGTAGCCAACACCCGAGCGTGGTATCCAAACCGGCGCGACGTCAGATTTGGGCCGCACACCTCGTAACGGCGAGTCATTAATCAGCTTTTCGACTTCCTGAAGCAACTCAAACTCAAGATTCGGTCCTTTGGATAGGAAAACATCACACACAAGCTGATGTGGTTTTGTGACTGAAGTGTACTCTGCACTGATTGCGATCACCCCAACTGCCGGGAATCTGGTGCGAACAATGGACAAGAGCTCAAATCCCGACATTTTTGGCAGATTCAGCTCCGTGACTAGCAGGTCCGGAGGAGCGCCTCGCAAGGTTAGAAGTGCCGCGAATCCGTCTGGAGCGGCCAGAACGTCGTACCCTTGACTTCGCAGGAAGTTCGAGCATGACAACCGGGAGCGGTTATTTCCGTCCACCACCAGAATGCGCCGCCGAAACTCGTGAAATGCCCCCACATGAAAATCATACGCTTCCAGCGGGAGCAAAACCCTCCGGCGCTCGAAGCTGCTCACCTGCCTGTAGAATGAATGGTCGTAGCCCGCGCCCGCCCGGGTGGCGAAACTGGCAGACGCACGGGACTTAAAATCCCGAGCCCCGAAAGGGGCGTGACGGTTCGATTCCGTCCCCGGGCACCAGGCTGGATCCTCCTTTCACCCTCGAGTGGTACACAGGTGCCATCCGGGGAGATACTCCTAATCTCTATGACCGCAGCCGATTTTCGCAGGATTGCGCTTAGCCTGGAAGGCGTCGAAGAGTACTCTCACGGCGGATTGCCGGCTTTTCGTGTGGGAGGCAGGAAATTCGCTTCGCTGGCTTCGCAAGGCGAGGGCTACGGAAATCTGATGCTCACGCTGGAGCAGCAAGCATTGTTTGTAGAGGAAGCGCCAGAGATTTTCCTGCCTATTCCGGGCGGCTGGGGAAAGATGGGCCACACGCACATTCGCCTGGCGGCGGCAAGCACAGACGTCCTGACGGGCGCCCTCCGCGCGGCGTGGAAGCTGCGAGTCGAGAAAAACGCAAAGACAAGCCGCAAAAGGCGCGCCGCGCCGGACCCTTTTAGTCGGAGATAATTCTCTCCAGCAAGGGCTTGTTCCCCGATGCAACCCGCACGCCGTAGAACAACCCCGCAAACAGTACACAAGCCAGAAAAACCGTGTGGGGGGCGTACCACTGCGAGAAATCAAAGCTGATGGGACAGGAAGTCAACAGGTCAGCGGCAAAAACGCTGACGGCAAGCGCAAGGATGCCAAAGCGGAGCAGGACGAACATCGTGATCACCGTTCCCAGGATTACGAACGGAGTCTCCAAAAGAAAGTTCTCTCCTCCTAAATTGGTCAGCAGAAGCACGACCCCCGTAATCAGCACACTCAACCAATAGTTCCGCGCCAGCGTTCTGACGAGGAAAAGTGTGAACGTGATGGCAAAGGCCGGAAACAACCCGTTCACGATCGTGCTCAACAGGTACCCGATTAAGTCCTGGGCGGAACTCACAGCTAGAGGGCTGGTCGGAATCGTGGTCTGTCCGGGAAGGTTGTACCATCCGGGGAGAGAATTGGCGACATGAACCCCAATAGCGAAGATGCTGCCTCCGAGAATTCCCACGAGCAGATCACGGCCGATCAAAGGATCGCGGAAGTGTCCGGATAACAGACGAGTCCAGGAGATCAAAAGCTCTGGCCACTGCCTGCGAACAAATGGTTCGAGGGCAAGGTAATAGAGCCATACGAACGAGGAGATAAACAACGCCGCCTCGGTGATGCGAATCAGCACCTGCCACTCCGCCGCTAAATCGGGAACATGGTGTGCGGTCAGCAGGCCGGTCAGTGCAGCCGTCGAGAACATGAACGCCGAGATGCGAAACGCTCCCCGGCGGTCGCCCCGCCCGAGGCGGAGATTGCGGCGGGCGAACAGCGCCGCCAGAATCAGCGTGACGAATCCCCCAATGATGAAAGTTGTGATGCGCACAGTCTGCGACCGTGAACGCTGTGGCGTTTGCATCCGCCAGGGTTGGCTCCAGGGACCGATCACGTGAAAATAAACCGGCTTGCCCCGATAGCTGGCGGCGCTGATCTGCATCTCGGTCTTCGGATCCTCCGGATAATAGCCGCGCCAACCGAACCGCCGGTCAAAGCCGGTCGGCGGAAGCCATGTCGGCTCGACCGGCTTCAGGCTGGCGGGATCTAGACCCGATGCGGCCAGCATCTGGTTCCAATCCGGATCCGGCGCTGCAGCCCCGGTCGTTTCGATCTGCGGAGGGACCCAGAGGAAACCAACAAGCTTGCCGCTGGAGTCGAGCACCACCGTGTTCATGCCCGAGACCTCTTGAGGTGGGTCCAGGCCCGTGACTCTGAGGTCGCCGTTCTGTGGCGCCAAGGCGAGAGGACTTTGCCGTAAGTAAAACGTCAGGACGCCTAGCTCTGCCCGCGACAAGTCCCGTCTCCCCTGGGAAGTAGGGAAGTGCTGGGACCGGTAATGCAAGAAGTCATAGTTCCGTTCCATCCAGGAAGCCCGGTCGGCGACAGATCCGTTATGGCCGGCCTTCTCGATAATTTCCGCAGCTCGTACTTCGAGTTCACCTGGCCCTTTGCGCGGAGGGTCCAGGCCCAGATCGGTTGAATACGGCGCCAATCCGACAATCGCGGCTAGCACAATCACCGTCGCAGCCAGTAATGACCAGGCAATCTTGGCCGGCATTGCGCTCTCGCCGCCAGCTGCGGCTACCATTTCCGGTGAGGGTGTCTCTCCCGCTGCCAGCGCGGCGGCGAGGGGATCTCCCCCGGGCAGGGCGGCGGCAACCTGCAGCGCCGAGCGCGGGCGTCTTTGGGGTTCCGCCTCCAGGCAGCGCAGAATGACGCGCTCGACCACCGGATCCAATCCTGCTACGAGTTCGCTCGGACTGGTCGGGGTCGTGCTTTCATGTTGCCGGATGAGCTCAGCCAGCGTGGCCGCCTCGAACACTCGCTTTCCGGTGAAAATTTCATACAGCACGAGGCCGAGCGAGTAAATGTCGCTCTGTATGGTCGTAGCCTCGCCGGCAAGCTGCTCCGGCGCCATGTAAGCGGGTGTCCCGGCGCGTATTTCATCGGAGCCAATCGTTAACAATCCCGCCAGGCCAAAGTCAGTAATGCGGACTTTGCCCCGCCTGTCCAGCATTACATTCGCGGGCTTGAGGTCGCGATGCAATACGCCCGCCTCATGCGCTGCGGCCAATCCGGCGCATAGCTGCCGGGAAATGTCGACTGCCTTGTCCGGCGGAAGCCGCCCAATTCGTCGCAGCAGGGTGGCCAGGTCCTCGCCATCCACATATTCCATGGTGAGGAATAACAGGCCCGCTTCCGGGGTCTCGCTGACATCGAACACCCGGCAGACGTTGGGATGAGAAACCTGGCGCGCCAAGCGGACTTCCCGATGAAATCGGGCTTGGGCCGCCGCATCCTGCGACAGCCGGTCCGGCAGAAACTTCATGGCCACGGGCTGGCCCAGCCGCATATCGTCGGCGCGATAGACCTCCCCCATTCCGCCCTTCCCAAGCAGCGCCACGATGCGGTACCGGCCTGCCAGTACCTGTCCGGGGATGAATCGCCCTTCATCCAGAGGCGGAGATTCGAGGAAGCTTCGGTGCGAAGGCGTGGGGTCGTCCAGGGTTGCCGCATCCGATATCGGAGTTGATGGGAGCCGCGAATCCGAAGGCGTGCCGCAGTTCGGACAATACTTCGCCGAGGAAGGAAAATCAGAAGCGCAACGACGGCAGCGGAGA
>Ga0335079_10008549_pt1 | contig 11669 bp, 9 predicted proteins | sample Lox_Sample_33_FD_206719 | JGI IMG/M metagenome (GOLD analysis project Ga0335079, IMG submission 206719) | Soil microbial communities from Loxahatchee National Wildlife Refuge, Florida, United States - Lox_Sample_3.3 | ecosystem: Environmental > Terrestrial > Soil > Wetlands | place: USA: Florida... | reverse complement strand
TATTATGCGAACCTGGTTGGCGATGGCCCGTTCTATGGACTGTCGGATCCACCACGACGCATAAGTGCTGAACCTGAAACCCCGTTCATACTGGAACTTCTCGACGGCCCTGATGAGACCGAGGTTTCCCTCCTCGATGATGTCGGAGAAAGGGAGGCCCCGGTTGATATAACGCTTGCCTATGGATACAACGAGACGCAGATTCGACTGGATCATCTTGCTGCGTGCTTCCTGGTCTCCTTCCTGAACCCGTTTTGCCAGAGCCTGCTCTTCCGGAAAGGTGAGCAGGGGCGTTTTCCGTATATCTTGAAGGTATAGTTTTACCGTGTCCAGGTCCGTTTCCGGTGCTCCGACGCGTTTGCGCTTTGCCAAGAACGGTATGTCTTGCCCGTGGCCTTCTTCCATGGATACTTCGGAGACCTCGTGCTCGTTTTCATTGTCCCAGGCTTCGTCCATGAACTGGTCCTGTGCCGCTTCGTCGTTGAATGCTACTGCTGCACTCGTTCTCATACTGACCCCCTTCATGATGATATCTCACTGCGTTTCCCGTGAGGCGGAAAAGGTCCACTTGTCAGCTGATAATTCCTCGTAGCGCTTTTATCACCTTTGTTTCCAGGATGGCCGCTATCTTTTCTGTTCATTTTCCTCAGGGACAGAACGGATTCCGCGATGCCGCTCGGATCCACTAGCCTCCTGGTATCGTCCGCGGAAGTCAGACCATTCAGACGCTGGTCAATGTTCATACGGGCCAGTGACGCTGTGAGGATAACCGGCAACTCCGGATGACGCAGCCGCATCCATTGAAGAAAATCATAACCTTTCCCGTCCTGTATCATAATATCCACGGCCGCGTCCATCCTTGCCGTTTTCACTATCTTGAACGTTTTTTCCGCCACGTTTACCATAATAACCATCAGCTTCTCTGAACACAAACGCAAGTTTTCAGTACATTCGCGAAGAAAGAATGTTTCGATGCTTATAGTAACTAGACATCTAGCTCATTATTCGAATCCCCACCCATTGGGAAGAGCAAAGAAGATGCCAAAAAAAAATGACAAGAAAAAAGTAAAAATATTATACTTATCAACTGGTTATTTTTGATGGGGAAAAAGGATAGAAATGGTCATCTATTCTGACTAGTTCATTTTGAACGGGGAGGGGTCATTTTAGGCTGTATTCTTTTATCTTTCTTTTAAGGGTAGACAGGGAGATTCCAAGGGCTTTAGCGCTCTGGGTAAGGTTGCCGTTAAGTAAGATCAGAGCGTTATGGATAAGTTCCTGTTCCGCTTGGGCTAGTTTTTTGATTTCTCGTGATGAAGGCTGATTCTGCGCCATGGACTGAGACCCAGCGGAAGTTCTCTGGATCAACTGGGAGGGGGTGAGGGCGGAGTTCTTCTGCAGAAACAGCGCCCGTTCCAGGATATTTCGGAGTTCGCGCACATTGCCCGGCCAGTCGTACTCCTTGAGTTTGTCGATTTCGGCCTCCGGCAGTTCAACGGCCCGTCCTCCGGCGATCTGGGCGAGGAGATAGGAGCAAAGCGCAGGAATGTCCTCCCTGTGTTCGCGCAGCGGGGGAACATGAATGCGGACTACGCTCAGACGAAAGTAGAGGTCCTTGCGAAAGGTTTTACCCAAGACGCTTTCCAGTTCGGCATTCGTCGCGGCTATGATGCGGACGCTAACCGGGGTAACCGCGGTACTGCCGATACGGCGCACCATTTTGTCCTCGAGCACGCTCAGGAGCTTTGTCTGCAGATGCAGAGGCATGTCACCGATTTCGTCGAGGAACACAGTCCCGCCGTCAGCGATTTCGAAGAGCCCTTTTTTTGTTCCTGTTGCGCCAGTAAAGGCCCCTTTTTCGTAGCCGAAGAGTTCCGCCTCGATCAGATTGTCCGGCAAGGCTGCGCAGTTGATGCTGATGAAGGCCGATCGGGCGAAAGCGCTTTTGTAGTGGATGGTTTTTGCAACCAGGTTCTTACCCGTGCCGGTCTCGCCGGTGATCAGAACCGGGCCGTCCATGGCCGCGGCCATGTCCACGAGGCGCACGACTTCTCCGAAGGCGCCATTGTTCCCCACAATTACTGAGGCTTCGCGCTCCTTGTCGCGGGCGTAGTTCTGTATCTGTTCAACCCGTTCCAAGTCAAGCGTACGTAGGGTGTTTTCAATAGTGAGCCTGAGTTCCTCGATATCGAAGGGCTTGGATAGATAATCATGGGCTCCGAGGCGGACCGCCGTCACGGCGTTCTCGAAGCTCGGATAGGCGGTGATGAAGATGATCTTGGTCTGGTCGTTCTTTTCAAGGATTGCTGGCGCCAAGGCGTGACCTTCGCCGTCTGGCAGTTTCTGGTCCAGGAGCACCACATCCACCTTCCGCGAGGAGCAGACCGCAAGCCCCTCGGCGCCCGTATGGGCCGCAAGGACCTCGAGTCGTTCGTTTTCGAGGTAGTCGCGAACAGTGTTGCAGAATACTTTTTCGTCGTCGATGATGAGGAGTGTTTTCCTGCTACTAAGCTGCATCGCGTCCCTCCGGCAAATAGATGCTGACAATCGTACCCTGGCCCGGGGTGCTCGCAATTTCGATCTTTCCATGCATTCGCGCCACCGTTTTCCTCACGATTACGAGCCCGAGGCCCGTGCCGTGGGGCTTTGAGGTATAGAACGGCTTGAACACGTCCTGCTGCTGTTGCTCCGTCATGCCACAGCCGTTGTCTGCAATCTGGAGGAGGACCTGGCCAAATTTGCGCATGATGGTAACCGAGATTTCGGGCGAGGGTCTGTCCTTGAGGGCGTCGGCGGCATTCGTAAAAAGGTTAAGGAGCACCTGCTGCAGAGCCCGCGGGTCCGCAACGACCCATTCCGCGTCCTTATGGATTTCGTGCCTCAAGACTATTCCCTTTTGTGTAAAATCGTCGATAGCGAGTTGGAAAAATTTCCGTATGAAGGCTTTCAGGTTCATGTTCTGCAGGTCCGGCGTTTCATAGAGGTTGTAATTCCGCAGACTCTTGAGAAGCTGTTCAACCCGCCCGATCTCACCGAGCGCCCGCTCCACGTAATCCTTGACAACCTCTTTCGAGGCGGTATCCAGTTTATGCTGCAGGACGTTGAGGCTCATTTTCGCAGAGTTGATGGGGTTCCCAATCTCGTGCCGTACTCCTGAAAAAACATAACCGATGTTGTCCATGGTGTTCACCGACTCGGCGATGGATTCGAGCCGGAGCTTTTCCGTGATGTCGCGCCTCACCGAAACGAAATTGATGATCTGTCCTGACGCATCCTTGACCGGGGAAAACGTGCAATCTTCGAAATAGAGTGATCCGTCCTTTTTTCTGTTCACGAGCTGGCCGCGCCAGACGCCATCCCGACGCAGCGCCTCGCGAAGCTCACGGTAGTGCTCTTCAGTGTTCCTGCCGCTTTCAAGGAAATGAAGTGTCCGTCCGAGCGCCTCATTTCTAGTATACCCCGTTATGACCTCGAATGCATGATTCACATACTGGATGGCGCCCGATTGGAGGTCGGTGATGACGACGGCGTCCGCCGAGGATTCCAGAGCTGACGCGAGGCGCACCTGTTCTTCCTCGATGCCGAATCGGTAAAGCGCCTCCCCGATGATAAGCGCAATGCGCTCTAGGAACTCGACCGATTGACGGGGGACCATGCCCTCCCGTTCGTCGGCGACATGGAGCGCTCCCAGGGTCGTATCACGGTATCGGATCGGGACCACGGCAATGGACAGGAAGCCTCGTTGCTGGCAAACGCCGCGGTATATTTTCCGCTGTTCAGGCGAAAGGCTGTTCAGGTATTTCACGGAGTTATTGTAGTAGAGCGACCCGTTCTCGGTCATGATGGAGCTGTCCAGCGGGTCCGGCACGCCGGTCACGACTCGGGTGCAGGCGCAATGGTCGTGGTTGAGCGATATCATGTTCTCCATTTCGATGAACTGATCATCGAAGCCGGAGTGCGCCGTGTAGGGGATGTTTCTCTCCCGATCCGTTTCCCGCATGCCCGCGTGACGGCATCCGCTCCAGAAGCGGATTATCTCCAAGGCCTGCTTGAGGTATTCCTTTCGGGAAGAGGTTTGGGTGAACAGTTTCAAGAGGCTGTTGATGACAGTGGTTCTGCGTTCGTTTTCCCTGAGTTCGGTGACATCGCGCGCGGCTGCAAACAAGCCTCCGATTTTTCCTGTTTCGTCACGGTAGAGAGATGCATTATAGAGGACCGGCGTCAGGTGGCCGTTCTGGTTTCGGATTTCGAGGGCGTAGTCCCTGACCGAGCCTTTCCGGAAGGCCTGAAGAAATCCCGACCGCGCCTTCTCGGGTTCCAAAAAATATACGGAGAAGTCGGTTCCGATAAGTTCGGTTCGTGTCAATCCCGTTGCTGCTTCGGTTGCCGCATTGACGTCGGTGATCCTCCCGTCCGGATCGATGGTGACCAAGGGATCGAGGCTGGCTTCGATTAGGCTCCGGTTGTAGGCGCCAGCACGCTTCAGGCTGTCCTCGGCTTTCTTGCGAAGGGTGACGTCGACGAGTGTAAGAATCAATCCGCTCAGGGAGCCGTCGGCTTCCTTGACCGGCAGCAGGCTCCAGTCCCAGTACCGGGTATCTTCATTGTCTTGATCTTTATAGTGGAAGGAACGCTCAAAGGCGTGGTAGGGTTCCCCGGAAGCGGCTGTTGTCCGGAAAATCTCCTCAATCTCTTTGTCAGGGCTGAGCGCGAAGTAATTTTTCCCTACGAAGTAATCCTGTTCGTGGTTTTCCGCATCAGCATAAGCGCGGTTCACACGGATGAAATTAAAGTCCTTGTCCAGGTAGGCGACGAGCATGTGGGTCGTGGAAAAAATTCGTTCCAGCAGCTCAGTGGTTTTCTGGAGGTTCGCGTAGTTGACCCGGAGTTCTTCTTCCATGTTGAACCGCAGGAGCGCCTCGCCGATGATATGGGCAAGGTGCTCCAGGAATTCCACCTTCGCAAGGGGGACCATGTCGGGCCGCTCATCGGCAAGATGAATGGCACCAACCACGCTGTTGCGGTGCTGGATGGGGATGACGGCAAGCGATGTGTACCCGTTTCGCATACAGTGCCCCCGGTACCTTGCCCGCTCTTCGGCGGTCAGGGCAGCCATGAACTTCTCCGTATTGTTCGAATAGAAAGATCCGCGTGGGGTCATGGCCCGGACGTCCTGATATTCCGAGGCCCCAAGTGACACCCGTGTGCAGATACAGGTGTCCTCGGATAGCGAGAGCGTTCCCTCCGGTTCGAGAAAGGTGGCAGTGTAGCCCCTGCACGACTCGAAGGGAAGCCTGCCGAATTTGTCGGCGATTCTCACGCCGACGTGGCTGCAGCCGCTCCAGGCAAGGATTAATTCCACGGCAGCATCAAGGTATTCCTTCCGATCCAGATTCCGCGCATAAAGCGTGAGCAAATCATTGGTCACTCTGATATGTCTTTCCGTCTCTTTCCGCTCGGAGATGTCATGGAAATAGACGGCGAGACCGTCATCATTCGGATAAGCCCGCACTTCAATCCAGATGTCCAGCAGGGGAGACACCGCTTCGAAGTTGACCGGGATTCTTTCCCTGACGGCCCGGTGGTACTGTTCGTCAAACTGGGTGCCGATCGCCCCGGGCGCCACGTCCCAAAGGCTTCTGCCGAGCAGTTCTTCACGTCTCCTATTCCAAAGTCTTGCCGCCTCGGCGTTCACATGAGAAAACCGCCATTCGCGGTCCAGGGTGAAGAAACCTTCGTTGATGGTTTCGAGCGTTTCAAAGAGCTTTTGGCGCGACTCTCTGAGCTGCTCTTCCGTCCATTTGCGCTCGCGTCGGGTTTCCGCCTCGCGCATTTCCCGTTCAACGGCGGGGATAAGCCTGGCCAGATTGCCTTTGATGATATAATCATGGGCACCGGCCTTCATCGCGTTAACGGCGATGTCCTCGCCGATGTTACCGGATACGATGATAAACGGGATATCGAGTTCTCTTTCCATCACCATCTTCAGGGCATCGAGGCCGCTGAAACGCGGCATAAGGTAGTCCGAGACAATGAGGTCCCAATGAGCTCGTTCCAGGGCCGCTTTCATGGCATTGGCCGAATCGACGCGTTCCGAGACAGGATCGTAGCCGCCGCGGTGCAACTCCCGGAGGAGCAGCAGAGCGTCGTCTTCCGAATCCTCGACGATAAGTATGCGAATGGGTTTACCCATAGATAAGTTCAGTGAGCAGGATGCACAGTTTGGCGTTCACAGCATGAAGACAAAAAACAGACGTTCCTACACAGCCATCTGTATTTTATGCACTAAACTGCTCTTCCACCATGGCGTTTTATGCAACGCCAGCTAATAGAGCCCAAGCTTCTCCCCGCTTTTTTAGAGCCATTGGCCACCTGACTGCCGGAATTTTACGATCTGGGCTTGAAGGCACTTTTCGTGAAAGTACAGCGATATTCAGTGGTGGTCAAGGAGATATTGTATCGCGGCGTAAACCCCTGTGTACGCCCTTTGCACGTGACGCTTTCAAGAATTTATGTGCTCGCAGGAGATGGTACCAGTTTACCCTTATCAGGTCGCCGGGTCAAGATTTAGTGCAAAAGCGCGGGCAGGTACGATAAGGCGGAAGGGATCAATAATGCATGAGTGAAATTAGAAAAGAACGCCAAAGGATGATTGAAAACCGAGTCGAAAGGCGAGCTTGACCTCCTCGTGAGACACCGTTCGTCCCAACTCCTTTTGAATGCTGGTGATGCAGGCACTCGCTCCGCCGCCGGGAATGACCAGCGCCTCAAGCTCAGGATCATAACCGATCAAAATAGATCCATGCTGCAGGAAAGCGCGTGGCATCCTGCACTGGGCGCTTCCGACGATCTTTTTTCCGTTGATCACGATCTCATACCAGGAAGGAGATGAAAAACAGGAAGGGCCCTTGGTGTTGTCCTTCACCAGTCCCGCATGGCGTCCGCTGCGTGAAACTATTTCCGCTTCTATACCGAGGTTACGGAGCCCCGCAAGGAGCCCGCCGGCGATTACCTTGTAAGTCCCGAGCACGGTTGGTGGGAAGTGGGGATCATCGAGAGGCGCAACGATGCTGTAGGTGAGTTCGTGAAGATGCAGCACAGCCCTGCCTCCGGTTATCCGTCGCACGATATCAATGCCGAGCCGTTTGCAGGCTCCAACATCCACCGCGGTCTCGATCTTCTGGAACCTGCCGAGGGAAACCGCGGGCGGGTCCCACGAGTAGAACCGGAGCACGGGGATATTCACGCCAGACTGAACCCGGGCGAGCAGTTCCTCGTCAACAGCCATGTTATGGGTGGCGAAATTCGGGCCGGAATCGATATATTTCCACTTATTCATATAAAGACGGTTCGTTATTTGGCCTGGTCTTAAACCTGCGGTAGGACCACATATACTGTTCTGGCATTTCACGGACCCATTGTTCTATTTCCCTGTTCATGCGTGCTGCATCGGCAGCGGGATCCGCTGTGGGAAAATTTTCGAGTGGCGGGTACAGGCGGACTTCGTAGCCACTTTTGGGCAGAATGCGGGTGAGGCAGGGTATGACCACGGCGTTCGTCGTTTCGGCCATGCGGCTCAGAGTCGTGACGGTGGCTGCCGGGATGCCGAAGAAAGGAGCAAAAACACTGGCCCGCTCGCCCATGTCCTGATCCGGAAGGTAATAGAAAGGCCTTCCCTCACGGAGCATGCGAAGGATCGGCTTCAGGCTTGCCATGCGTTCAACCACAACGGCGCCGAATCGTTCGCGCCGGAGGAAGAGGTATTCCAGGAGCGGGTCCCGGGATTTGCGGTACATGCTGACGTACTTTCTCTCCGCGGACAGGCGCGACCCGCCCATGTCCAGACCGATGAAATGCGGTGCCAGGAGGATGACATTTTTCCCTCTTGCATATGCATCAGCGAGGTAGTGCGGGTCGCGGAGGGTGATGAACCGCTCAAGCCGCTCTCGGGGTGCAAACCAGGCAACACTCAGGCTGAGCATGGCATAGCCGCTCAGTCGAAAATGCCGTTTTACCAGACGCATGCGTTCTGCTTTGCTTTTGTCGGGAAAGCAGAGTTCGATGTTCCTTTCGGCGAAATGGCGGTTGGGAGTGGGGAACCAGGAAACGATTGCGCCCAGGAGATTGCCGATGAACCGGAGAACGCGGTCCGGCATCCGGCTCATAATCAGCATGAGCGCCAGAGCCGGCCAAGCGTACCAGTACCGGGGATTGCGGAATGTTTTGAGGGATACTGATGCCATTCGAGTAATGAACCATAGAGCACGGGGGGTGGGAAAAGCGGTCATCCGGTGTTTATTGACAACCCTCTGTGTCTCCTCTGATTAAACGTCTCTGCCACAAAAAAGCCTGAGAATCATCGGATTCTCAGGCTTGTGCTTTCTTGACTCGCGCACGGCGAATCGCTTAGGAACCTCAACCGCCTCCCCAGGAATGACCGCCGACGCTGCAGACTGGACCGCTGTTGCCGGAGGAAAAGTTGGAAACGAGCTTTTTTGATTTTTTCTCATTGCAATAGGGGCAGACCGTATCTTCCGCCTTCGTATTCATGGCTTGCAGCAGGACGAAATCTTTGCCGCAGGCTTCGCACATATACTCGTAAAACGGCATAAAACAACTCCTTTCTCTAATGATTACCTTTATGCTTGCATGCTTGTTCTGGCATTTACAACGCTCTTACGCGCCAAAAAGGTAAAATATAATACTCATGGCGCAGAGACCTGTCAAGGCAAAAATCATGAGCATGGCGCCTACAAATAACCGTGAAAATGAATTCGTCAGGTGCACCCGAAAAATTCCAGCGAGAGATTTCCCGAGCATGGAGGTTTCTGCAAAAAGCCTGAAGAGCTTTTCGAAACATCCTTTTTTTGTCGGCTCTGTACATATTCCCTCCTTGAAAAAATAGTGGGAAGAAGCGTGGCGCAAAGGTAAAAGGTAAGCAGAGAGGGTGAGGTAGCAAGGTGACGCCTCTTCCGTTGCAGAGGTTTTCCCTGTCTCTGTGTTCACACAACCCTTGACTCTCTCTTATAAACAGACAAATGGCCCCTTACGGTCTTTTTGAACGAACCGGGCGTAGTGGGGCGAGGTAAAGACATCCATCAGCATATGTCTGCTCACCAGCCCCACGTATTTACCGTTGCGGACGATGGGGATGACGGCGCAGCACCTGTTCGCAAGCTGCATCCCGATGAGCTCTTCGGGCGCCGTATTTGCATCAGCGACGAGAGGCGGCTTCATCATGAGATGAGATGCCGTGATCGTTTCCAGGCCGATATCCTTCTGTATCGCTTCCAGGATATGCAGCTCGTTCACCATTCCGAGGAGCTCTTGGGTATCGCTCACCACCGGAAGTCCTGGAAGGCCTGACGAGGTTATCCGGTTGCTGACCTCAAGCGCCGGAGTATCGGGCCCCACGCTGATGTTTTCCTTCATAATATGCCATGCGCAGATTGCCATACGTGTTTTTCTCCTTTTGGTTTCCGCCTAAACCGATTGTACCGTTGAAACCGTTTCCATGGTTGAACGGCAAAGCTGTCTCCAGTCGTTCCCGTTCTTCCGGATTGGGATTGAAGGACTCGCTGGAAGCGATGATTTCTACCTTTAAACCCGCGTCATATCCTTCGTTCAAACCACGTCTTCTCAGCCTTTGCTAGTGAAGCATTGCCAGCCATATTCCATAGCAGAATCCCGCCTTCGAGGCTTTTTACTTTATAACCCATGCGTGAAAGATGGGTGCAGGCATAAGCGCTCCGGTTTCCGACACGGCAATAGACGACGATCTCTTTTTCTTTCGGAAGTTCATTCATCCGGGATCCCAGCTCTTGAAGCGGTATCAGGTGGGATCCTGGGATGGCCTGCGCCTTGTTTTCCTGGGGCGTTCTTACATCCAGCAGGAAGAAATCCTCACTGGACTTTATTTTTTCGTTCAGGGTCTCTGGTCCGATATTTTGGCAACCCTTTGGATTGAAAAACATGGTGTTCCTCCTTGGAAAAGCACATGCTTTCTTGTAGATCTTCCTGCCATAATTTTTGAAGCCCGAACAATGGACACCGTCAGGGGGTACTGACTCCGGGGTAGGAGAAAGGGGGAATGACAATATCCATTGTTCAAGCTTTGCTTATTATGTATTACAACTCTCATGCCAAATACATAACGTATTATTTTCATGAGAAAAATAATTAGAATTTCCAGGCAAATAAAATAATAATATGGATAAAAATGTCGAATTAGAAAATTTTTATTTATAATATATTGATTTCATATATTTTTTATATTCGACATTTTTGTCCATTTACATGAATTATGTCGATTATTTATGTCGTTTTTAAATTCGCTCAGATTCCCGGTTTGTCAGATGGAGTTTAAAAGATAATTAAAAATTTTATTCTTGTGCAGGCATATGCTTTGTGTTAAATTTGACACAGTTTCCTGAGGGAGGAATCATGAATAGGAGGCTGTTAAGGATTCTTCTTATTCTCTGCGCATCAAGTGTTCAGTCCAGCGCGCTAGCAGGCCCGTCCTTACCTCCGGCTTACGTCAAAGCAGAGCGCATGTTTGCATCGGGGAAATATACTGATGCTCTCCTTTTCTATAAGCAGGCCCTCGCCAACAGAACAGGAAAGGTTGCCCGAGGCGATATTCAATCTCGGATCGGCGACTGCTTTTTTCGGCTTCAAGATTACGGTAATGCACGAAATGCCTATCGCAGCGCCCTGCAACAGCAGAAGCTCTCCCAACGTCCACCGACCCAATACTGGATTGGGTTCTGCGCCTTTCTTCTTGGAAAGGACCAAGAAGCAATAGCTGAATTTCTGAAAATACCTAAACTTTATCCTTCCTCAGGGATCTGGGTCGGCACGGCATATTATTGGGCAGGAAGAGCCGGAGATCGGATGGGCCAGAAAGAGCTGGCAGAAGAGTATTATCGCAGGGCAGGCGGAAAAGGGAAGTTTTCCTACGAACAGTTTGCGCTCAAGAAGGCTGAGGAGGTGAAAAAAAGCAAGCAATGATTGGCGAATAGTATTAGCAAGGGAACTCTCTTGATGCGATACTCATGTTTCTTGCCTAATACTTCTTACTGTCTGGCCCGACCTTTTTATGTTAAAAGAACTGAATATTAAAAACTTTGCCATCATCGACCAACTTCGCGTTGAATTCACGCCGGGTTTGAATGCGTTTACCGGCGAAACCGGCGCAGGCAAGTCCATTGTCGTCGATGCACTCAACCTTGCTCTGGGCGAGCGGGCCAACGCGGACCTTATCCGGACCGGTTGTCAGGAGGCGGTTGTGGAAGCCGATTTCGAGCTCGACAGCCGCAGTTTCAAGGATGTCTCGGCATTGCTCGCCGATCAGGGGATTGAACTGCGGGCAAATGAAGATCTTATCGTGCGAAGGGTTCTTTCTTCATCAGGCAAGAACAAGGTTTACATAAACGGGAGCCTCGCCAATCTTACTGCGCTTGCAGAGCTGGGCTCGATCCTCGCGGACATTCACGGCCAGCATGAGCATCAATCACTGCTGGCGATCGAACGACAGAGGGAGATGCTCGATTCTTTTGGAGACCTTGAAAGCCTGCGGGAAGAGGTGGCAGCTGTCTATGCCCGTCTGACGGATGTGAGTAAGGAACTGGCTAAACTCGAAACGGGCGAGCGCGACCGGGCACAGCGTG
>Ga0335079_10008546_pt1 | contig 11671 bp, 10 predicted proteins | sample Lox_Sample_33_FD_206719 | JGI IMG/M metagenome (GOLD analysis project Ga0335079, IMG submission 206719) | Soil microbial communities from Loxahatchee National Wildlife Refuge, Florida, United States - Lox_Sample_3.3 | ecosystem: Environmental > Terrestrial > Soil > Wetlands | place: USA... | reverse complement strand
CCGATCCCAGCCCGCCTGTCGGTCGCGCTTGGGAGTCTCGCGGGCGCCACCGATGCGCTGGCCGCGCGAATCGGGGCCGTCGAGGACCATCCGGAGGTCACCGCGCCGGCGCTCGAAGCCGTCGTCTCGGCGAGCGAGCTGGTCCCGACCGGACATAGCCTGTCGCTTTCAGTGCTGATCGCCTACACCCAGGCGACCGCCGCCGATCTCCTGCGCGCGCTCGGGGTCGATCGGGATCCTGCCCACGAGCGCGTCGGCCGAGCGGCGCAGACCGCCACCGAGCGAGTCGCCCACGAAGCCGCGGTCCGCTAAGCGCCGCGGCGGCGGGCGGGCAGCGACGGCCAGCCCGACGGCATCCCCTGGGAGGGCGGGATCGTCGTCACGTATCCGGACGGCGCCCCCAGCCAGACCATCAGGTTGTTGAAGTTCCGCCCCTCGATCGACGACCAGCCACCGGGGTCACTGGCCCGACCCTGATGCCCACGCGCGACCGCGAGCGTCTGAGCGCCGTGCCCCGACGCCCACCCCATCTCCAGGTTCGGGGACCCCTCGTGCAGCGTCGCGATCTTCTCGCCGGCGGTGACCGTCTCGCCAACCTTGACGCCGATCGTGATGTGCTCGACGACATACACGTACTTGCCGGCGAACGGACCGGCCAGGAGCCGGTAGACGATCATGTCTCCGGGCGGGGGCACGCAGGTCTTTCCCCAACAGCTCTCCGGGCCGGCGAGCTTGTCGGTCGCCAGTACAACTTTCGCGCGGCCGAGCGCCAGGATCGGACCAGAGCCCGAATAGTCGACGCCCATGTCGATTCGGCTCGGCTCCAGGTTCGCCACCTCTCGGAGCGGGTTCACGTATTTCGTGGCGGCGTGGGGAACGATGCGCGCGGGCGTCGAGACCGGCGCGGCGAGCATCACCAGACCCCCGGCAAGAGCCAGTGCGAGGAAACGGATCACCCGACGGCTGAGCGGTGTCGTCACTTCCAAGAACGTACTCGACAAGGTGGCCGTGTGGGATGCTTGCCACGTGCCGTGGATGCCCGAGCTGTTCACCGTGCCCGCCCTGCAGAAACTGGAGGAGAAGCGGCATCGACAGTTCGAGACGGTGCCGTACTTCGACGGTGTGGTCACGGGGCAGTTCGATGCGCTGGTCGAGTCGTTCGCCGGCGAGCCTGAGCTGTATCACCCCATACGTGGACGCATCAGGGGCGAGCGTGCTTTCCGCCAGTACCTGGCCGACACAAACGCGTGGCTCAGCGAGCGCAACATCTCGATCGAGGACGTGGAGCACATCACCCGGGGACGAGGCGGCTTCGAGGAGGTGGTACTCCACCTCGACGGCGGCAACGGACCCATCGGTCTGCCGGTCGCGATCACGGGCAACCGGCTGCCCGACGGACGGATCGTCGAGCTTCGGATCTACTACAGCAGCCGGCCGCTGGTAGGTACCCACCTGAACCGCGCCCCGTTATTGCAACCCGATCCCGACGTGCGCACTTCAGATGTGATCGCCGATTACCAGCGGGCGCTGGCAGCGGGCGACGTCGACGCCATCGTGGCGGCGTTCGAGCCCGACGGCTACGCCCGCGAACCCGGCGGCGCCGAGCGCGTTCATACCGGACCGGATGCCCTTCGCGCGTTCTACGAACGACGATTCTCGAACGGTGGCGGCATCCAGCTCGAGCACTGCGCGGTCGTCGACGACGGCCGGGCGTGTGTGCTCGAGTACAACCTCGTGCGATGGGGCAAGACGGAGCTGCCGCCGGAGGCCGGGATGGCGGTCTATATCCGCGGTGAGAGCGGCAAGCTCGCGGCGGCGCGCACCTACGACGACGTCAATCCACCGATTTAGGGCCCTCAGCTGACGTACTGCTGGCCGCCGTCGATGTCGAACGTCGCGCCGGTGAGGGCCGTGTTGCTCATGATGTGGACGGCGAGGGCGGCGACGTCCTGCGGTTCGACGACCCGGCCGATCGGTAGCGTCCTGCGCAGCTCGCTCCGGCGCGCGTCGAGCTGATCCCCGAGGATCGACGCCGACAACGGAGTGTCGACAAATCCGGCGGCGATCACGTTGACGCGCACCGGCGCAAGCTCCAATGCGAGCGCCGCCGCGAACGGCGGGGTCGCCGCCGTCGCTGCCGAGACGATCCCGCCGGCCGCGGTGATCTTCCTGCCGCCGGTGCCGCCCATCAATATCAGCGTTCCCCCGGGTCGCATCTTCGGGGAGGCGTAGCGCGCCACCTCCAACCCCTGCACGATGTGGTCACTGAGCGCGTGGCGCACCTCCTCAGCGGTCATCTCGAGCAGCGGGCCGTAGGTCGGACCGCCGGCCGTGACCAGGACATGATCAATCGGAGCAGGCAGGTCGTCGAAGAAACGCTCCAGTGCGCCCGAATCGGTGGCGTCGAACGCGGCGGTGCTGCGCGCGCCGACCGCCCGCGCCGCGTCCTCGAGCCGCTCGGCACGACGGCCGGTCAGGACCACCTCCGCGCCCTCGGCGCGAGCGCGGCGGGCGGTCTCGAGTCCGATCCCGGCACTGCCGCCGATCAACACAACCGTCTGCCCGAGCAACTCCGGCTTGCGTTCGATGGAGACGGCGGGGCTCGTCGAGGTCATGGTTCCTCCTCAGCTGGAGAGGGTTGCCATTTGAGCGTCCATAGGCCCGGCCGGCCGCGGCTTGTCGGCGATCTCCATCCGGAGCGCGGTAACGGCGGTGTCGTAGATGCCGGAGAAGCTGGGGAACGGCTGGATCGTGTCGTTCAGTACGTCGAGCGGCACGTGGGCGCGGATCGCGAGCGTCGCCTGCTGCATCCATTCGCCCGCCTCAGGCCCGACGGCGTACGCGCCGGTTAGTCGCTCGCCGTCTGAGAGCAGCGTCATAAACCCGTTCGAGTCGGCGTAGGCGTGCGTGTAGGTCGCCGTCTTCGGCACCTCGGAGACGAGAGCAGTCCCGCTGTACTGCGCCTCGAGCGCTCCCACCGCCGCAGCCTGCGGGTCGGTGTAGGTGACACGGGGAACGGCCTCGTAGTTCGCCTTTCGCGGCACGCCCGCGATGTTGTCCGCAACCACGTCGCCCTCGTATTCGCCGACGTGAGTGAGCGGCCAGATTCCGGTCACGTCCCCGATCGCCCACAGACGCTCGCCCGCGCGCATGTACTCGTCGACCCGAATCCCGCGCGGGTTGGCCTCCACGCCCACGGTTTCGAGGCCGATCCCGTCTACGCGTGGTCGCCTGCCGGTCGCCACGAGCAGCCGGTCGCCTCGCAGCTCCGGGCCGGCCTGGAACTCGAGCACGAACTCGTCGCCGTCCCGGCGGGCGGCGCTCGCGTGCATACCGAGGTGCAACTCGATGCCGTCGCGCTGCAGCGCCTCCCCGAGCGCATCGCCCACTGGCCCTGCCTCGCGTGGAAGCACGCGCTCGGAGCCCTCGACGATCACCGCCTCGCCGCCGAGTCGCCGCACGACCTGGGCAAGCTCGACGCCCGCGGAGCCGCCACCGAGTACCAGCAGACGACGCGGAACCGCCGTCATGCTCGTCGCCTCGCGCGTGCCCCACACGCCCTCGAGATCGCGGAGCCCAGGCAGCGGCGGCACGATCGGGTCCGCGCCAGTCGCCACCACGATGTGCTCCGCGGTGTGCCGGACGCCGTCGACCTCGACAACCCCAGTGCCGGCGAGCCGGCCGGTCCCACGGAACAGATCGATCCCCCGGCTCGCGAGCCAGCCCTCCTGACCGGTGTCCGTGTGGTTCGAGACCATGAAGTCCCGCCACGCCAGCGCGGCGGCGACGTCGACCTCGGCATGCGCCGCGGCCTCGAGCGCGCCGTGGACCGCTTCTCCAGGACGCAGCAGCGACTTCGACGGGATGCACGCCCAGTACGAACACTCGCCGCCGACCAACTCCCGCTCGACGACGGCGACCCGCATCCCGCGCGCCGCGAGCGCCCCGGCGCAGTGCTCGCCCGGAGCACCCGCTCCGAGGACGATCACGTCGTAGTCGTTGCTCGTTCCCGTGCTGCTCATCGCGTCCTCCGGTCGAGTCGTGTATGGGTACCGTCACGCGTCTTAGGGAGCCTCGCGCCCGTGCGACCCCCGGGTCAAGACCCTGGTCCCGGATCAACTAGGGACTCCACGGGCGCGAACGGCGGGCCGACGCGTCACGCTGCCGCTTACACCGATCGACGGAGGCAGCATGGCCAGCACCGACACCAGCAGCGGCACCGCAACGCCGACGCCCGAGGTCGACACCGCCGACTTCGACCTGGAGGTCGTGACCCTGCCCGTCTCCGATGTCGACCGCGCCAAGAGCTTCTACCTGGCCCTGGGGTGGCGGCTCGATGCCGACATCATGGTCGGTGATGACTTTCGCGCCGTCCAGCTAACCCCGCATTATTCCGGCTGCTCGATCCAGTTCGGCAAGGGCGTCACGATGGCTGCGCCCGGGTCCGCCGATCGGCTGTTCCTCGTCGTGAACGACATCGACGCCGCCCGCGCCGATCTCATCAGCGGCGGGGCCGAAGTGAGCGACGTCTACCACTACGACAGGCAGCCGGGCCACGCCGGCGAGCTGGAGTCTCGCGTCCCAGGGCCAGATCCGAACAAGTCTCGCTCGTACTTCACGTACGCATCGTTCAAAGATCCCGACGGCAATACCTGGTTTCTCCAGGAGATCACCAGCCGGATCCCGGGCCGAGAATGGGAGACTGGAGTCGACGTCGCCACGCTCGCCGATTTACTGCACGAGACGTCCGAGCATCATGGCCTCTTCGAGGCCGTCGCCCCGCCACACGACTGGTGGGACTGGTACGCCGCGTACCTGGACGCTCGGGAACGCGGAAAGAGTTCGGACGAGGCCACCGCCATTGCGGGGCGCTATATGGCGCAGGTCAAGGGCATCGTCGTTCCAGCGGCCACTTGAGGAGTTCCCCGTGAGCGCAGTTGACGCCGGTCCCTCCAACGACGGTGGCGGTATCGAGCCGTGGGCCTGGACGCACCTGCGCGTCGACCGCCGCAGCCCCAGCTACTGCCGAGTGACGTTCGACCACCCGCCGATCAACACGATTACAGCGACGACCGTCATGGAGCTGGCCGAACTCGTCGGCCTGATCGAGCAGGATCCCGATCTCAACGTCGTCGTGTTCGACAGCGCCAACCCGGACTTCTTCCTTGCCCATTACGACACCGAGCACGATCCTGCCCGGACCGCTGCCCTGGCGGTCGGCCCGACCGGAATGAACGCCTGGATCGACCTGCTCGGACGGTTATCGCGGGCAAGGGTGGTGAGTATCGCTCAGCTCCGTGGACGCGCCCGCGGCGCCGGCAGCGAGTTCGTCCTCGCGTGCGACTTGCGCTTCGCCGCGCGCGAGAACACGCTTCTCGGACAGTTCGAGGTTGCGACGGGACTGGTGCCTGGAGGCGGTCCGATGGCCCGGCTCTCGAGGCTGGTCGGGCGCGGGCGCGCGCTCGAGATCCTGCTCGTCGCCGACGATCTGGACGGACCACGGGCGGAGCTGTACGGATACGTCAACCGAACTATTCCCGACGACCGGCTCGACGACGAGGTGGCGCAGATTGCCTCACGGCTCTCGCGGTTCGATCACGACGCGATAGCGCGAACGAAGTCGTATGTCGATCGTGTGACGCTACCGGCCGATAGCGAGTTTCCCGGCGCGCTCGATGATTTTTTCGAATTGTTCGCGCGTCCTGCGACGCAGACGGTGTACTCCCGCCTCGACGCCCTCGGGCTGAACCTCGACAGCGACCTCGAGCGACGGCTTGGCCGCCGCGTGGTCGAGGCGCTTCCCGACGCCTGAGCTCAGACCGGGACCAGCTCCTCGTCCCGGCTGGGCAGCGCACCCGCCAGCTCCCGGCGCGAGCCGATCCCCAACTTGGTGAAGACCTTGCGGAGGTGCCACTCGACCGTTCTCGGACTGAGAAACAGCCGCGCACCGATCTCTGGGTTCGACAGTCCGTCGCGGGCAAGCTGTGCGATCTGTCGCTCCTGCGCGGTCAGCTCGTCGCGCGCGCTGATCGTCCGCTTGCGAACTCGCTCACCAGTTGCCAGTAGCTCCTGCCGTGCTCGCGCAGCGAATGCCTCCATGCCGATCGACGTGAATTGGTCGTGCGCCGGGCGAAGCTGAGCGCGGGCGTCAACGCGCCGGTTCTCGCGCCGCAGCCACTCACCGTAGAGCAGGTGTGCACGCGCGAGCTCGGGACGGAGCCGCGTTCGGCCCAACCGCTCGATCGCCTCGCGATACAGATTTTCGGCCACTTCGCCATCGCTCGTTAGCGCCCGTGAGCGCGCTTGGATCCCGAGCCCCCACTCCGTGCCCCCGGCGGTGGTGACCTCGGCTAGGGACTCGACTGCAGCAAGCGCGAGCTCGTTCTCCCCGCTGCGGACGGCCGCCTCGATCAGCTCCGGCCGCGCCCACACCGACACGAACAGCTGAGGGGTTTCCTCGGCGGCTCGCTGCGCCGAGGCCAGCGCTTGTCCATAGTGGCCCAGCCCATTGAGCAAGATCGCCTTCACCCACTCGGCCCACTGGACACCAATCCCCTGGCCTGCGGCTGTGGCCTCACCGATCATCGACTCTATCGCCGCCGAGGCATTGCCTTCCGATCCACGGAGTGCGGCGAGGAGCAGACCGGCGTAGGACGCAAAGCGGGAGCCAGTTGCTTGCGTGACCGCCTCGGCTTCGACGATGGCGTCCGCGGCAGCTCCAAAGTCGCCACGCCACGCGACGAGGATGGCCCACGCGTTCAGGTCGATCGGCAACCGGGCCAGAGCACCTGCGTCCCGGGCATCCCGCACCTGGCGCGTGGTGATCGCGTGCCAGCTGTCTTCGTCCCAAAGGACGTTCGACGGGATGGTCGTCATCCAGCCCCACCGGAAGTTCTCTTGGTCGAGTGAGGGATCGGACACGAACGCGGCGGTTGCCCGCCTCAGGAGCGGCGTGCTCGCCGGACATCCTTCGGTGATCAGCATCGTCAAGCCGTCCAGCAGAAGATCGGATGGACGCAGTGGCCCTTGGTGACGCACGGCGTTCCTGGCGGCCCGAGAGACCTCGAGCAAGTCGCCCCTCGAGGCGAATCGACCGGCGAACAGTGCGGCGCCCCACGCGTCGAGGTACGTCTCGCGCGCGAGCTCGACGTCGAGCCGCTCCAGGTGGGCGGCGGCGTTCAGAAGCAGCGGCGGCGCCGCGCTCCCCATGCTCGAGGCGAACGCGATCTCACCTCGGAGCAACTCGGCGCGCGCACATTGCAGCTCGTCCAGCACCTCGTCCTCCGCTGCCGCCAAGAGTCCGCGCGCGACGTCAAATGCTCCTGCCTGCAGACTGGCCAGGGCGGCGGCCAGGGCCCGCTCGGCCCTGCGCGTGGGGTCGCCGGTCAGGGCAACCGCACGCTGCAGGAACGCTGCCGAGGCTGCGACACCCCCCCGCGCCTGCGCCCGGCCGGCTGAGCGCTCGAGCTCGAGGGCGACACGCTCGTCGGGGCCGGCTGCCGACGCGGCCAAGTGCCAGGCACGACGATCCGAGTCGGCCTCCTGGTGCGTCGCCTCAGCCAGAGCCCGGTGAACGGCGCGGCGCTCGTCCACCGACGCCGAGCGGTACATCGCCGAGCGAACCAGCGGATGGCGAAACGTCACTCGTTCGCCGATCGCCAGCAACCCTTCCGTATCGGTGCTCTCGACGGCCGCGGGATCGATGCCAAGCCGTTCCGCGGCACGCCAGAGCAGCAGTGGATCGCCGACCGGCTCGGCCGCGGCAAGCAGCAACAGTCGCCGGGCGCCGTCGTCAAGCGAATCGAACCGCCTCACGAAACTCTCCTCGATGCGGCCCGGCAACGCCTGAGCCCCCAAGATCCCGAAGCCGCCGGCCAGCTGCGTCGCGGTCAATCCTCGCGGGAGCTCGAGCAGGGCCAGCGGGTTGCCCCGCGTCTCCGCGATGATCCGGTCGCGAACCCGGTCGTCCAGGACGTGACGCACAGCCGACCCGAGCAGCGAGCGTGCTTCTTCGTCTCCGAGCCCGAGGATCTCGAGCTCGGGGAGGTGCCCGAGGGGCTCGCCGGGTTCGCGGGTGGCGAACACGAGGGCAATCGGGTCGGCCAGCAGCCGACGAGCCACGAACGCGAGCGTCAGTGCCGAGACCTGATCGAGCCACTGAGCGTCGTCCACGACACACAACAACGGGCGCTGCTCGGCGACATCCGAGAACAGGCTCAGCACCCCCAGGCCCACCAGAAATCGATCCGGAGCCGCACCGGCAGCCAGGCCAAACACGATCTCGAGCGCCCGGCGTTGCGGATCCGGGAGCAGATGCCGCCGATCGAGCAGCGGCGCGCACAGCTGATGCAGGCTCGCGTAGGCCAGCTCCATCTCCGACTCCACCCCCACCGCCCGGACGACGGTCACATCCGACGCCGACCGAACCAGGTACTCGAGGAGCGCCGTCTTTCCGATGCCGGCCTCGCCCCGCACGACCAACGCCCGACTTTCGCCCCGGCGGATCGCCGCGACGATGTCGTCCAGAAGCGCGCATTCGCTCGACCGTCCGCGCAAAGTCGTGCGCCTCCCCGGTGAGGGAACACGATCCTCCATTACGTCTTACGCATGCTAGGAGCGCCCTCCCGAACGCGCAAGCCAGCCGTCCTGCTGGTCTGGAGGCGTGTAGGCACACCCCACGTCGGCGATCCCGGCGAGCTCGTATCAGAGCAACGCGGCGGGATCGGACCAGGCGTACCGCAGCCCGAAGGGAGTGCCGCTGAGCCTGCTGGCGATCCCGCCGGGAGCCGGCACCGGCGCTCGCTCGACGCATCTGCCCCCGCGTGCCTCGTAGAAGGCTCGAGCGTCCGAGTTCTGCTCGAGCACCCACAGGTATACGCCGGTGCCGCGCTCGAGTACGGGTTGGGCGGTCAACGTCAACAGCCGTGAGCCGATCCCTCGACGCTTCTCCGAGTAGACGACGTGGAGGTTGTCGATCAGCGCCCCCCAGCGAGGATCCGCCTCGAACACGGTGTGCGCGAATCCGACCAGGCCGTCACCATTCTCGGCGAGGACCGTGTGGGTGTTGCCGTCGGGCTCCCGCAGGCGCGCGCTCCACACGGCTGCGCGTTCCGTCTGAACGTCGCCGTCGAGGAAGTCATCGGAATATGCGCCCCGGTAGTGGCGGCGCCAGCTGTCGGCGTGAAGCGCCGCTACCGCGTCAGCATCAGAAGGGACCGCTAAACGGAACCGGAGATCGTCGACGGGCACCGCGTGGCATTCAACCGGTTGTCCCCTACCGCGTTACCCACGCCCTCCCGGAACGGCGGCACTCGGGGAGGGGTGGACGTCCCCTCCGGATCGGGTCAAGACCCCGGACGACCTGCATAGCTCGACAATCGCCGCGCTCCGGCGGGACCTTGCCGAGTGGTGCATGTATGTCACGCGTTACACGGCGAAGTCAGGATCGAACGCCTCCATTGTCGAGCTATGCAGGTCGAGTAGGGCGCTCCAGGGGATTTCGGAGGTTGCGCGGGCATTTGCCAAGCCAATCCGACGGTGGTAAACCGAAGCTCAAAGCAGCTCACCCGAGCAGCACGAGGGCACAGGGCACGAAGAGGAGGAACGCAATGTCGTTCAGCGAGGACCCCACTCGGGGCGGAATTCCCGGCGACGACCCGACCCGGGGAATGGCTGAGTCGGCGGCATCCGCCGATCCCACGCAGGGCGCCGAGGTTGGATCGACGCCGGCCGAGGATCCGACGGCCGGGCCGCAAGGCTCAGGGAACCCGCACGACGATCCAACCCAGGGCGATGAGGTTGGAGAGCTTCCCGGGGAGGACCCGACCGAGTAGTCACCTAGACGGACAACGCGGCGCAAGAGAGACCTTGCGCCGCGGCGGGACGCCGCGAGGATGACCCCGTCAAGCCATCCAAGTTGGAGGTGGCCCCGTGCCGTACATGTGGCGCGAGCTCTAGGCGCGACCAAAGCGCTGCGGCTCTCTCGCTTGCCGCGAACGTGAGCGAGGGGCTGACAGCCGAGACCGTCGTTCTGATGGCCCCCGAGGAATTCGACGCCGCGACCACCAAGGACGTGAGCTTCCGCCCGCGGGGCAGTAGCCAAGCCGGGACGGATTCCGGGCCGTCGGCCACCGTTGTTTAACACATCGGCCTCCCGGCGGGGCGCAGAATGAATCCCCTCTATCAATAGAAGGGAGCGGAGGCATGCATAGGGTCCCGCAGGGTTGGCATCTTCGTGGGCGGGTCGGCGTGGCGCTGGCCGCCCTCGCGACGTTGGCGGTTGTAGGCACCGTCGCGGCCACGCAGGCGGTGGGCGCGAGTGGCAGACGCGCCGGCGGTGGATCGGGGGCGAGCGGCAGCTTGACGGTCACGAAGGAGCTGTTTGGTCAGACAACCGAGCCGTACACCGGAGTCGAGACGGACGTCTACCGGTACACGCTCACGAACGGTCGCGGCATGAGCGTGCAGATCCTCACCTACGGCGGGATCGTCCAGTCGATCAACGTGCCCGACCAGCGTGGGCACGTCGCCGACGTGGTGCTCGGCTTCCCGACCCTGCAGGACTACGTAGCCGAGGACAGCCCTCCGGTGACCGCGAACGGCGGTCCGTACTTCGGGGAGCTGATCGGGCGGTACGGCAACCGGATCGCCAAGGGTAAGTTCACGCTGGACCAGCCGGGCGTGGGGCCGGTGACTTACACGCTGCCGATCAACAACGGAGTCAACAGTCTCCACGGAGGTCTCGTCGGCTTCGGAAACCACATCTGGGCGGATCAGCAAGTCCAGGGCCCGGGGTACGTCGGCGTTCAGCTCACACTGGTCAGCCCGAACGGCGACCAGGCCGGCGCGGCAGGCTCACCCGGCTGCCCCAACGGATGCACCGGCTACCCGGCCGAACTGAAGACCGTCGTGACCTACACGCTGAATAACCAGAACCAGCTTGGCATCCAGTACCAGGCAACCGACGAGTCCACGAACCTGAATACCGTCGTCAACCTCACCAACCACAGTTATTTCAACCTGGCCGGCGAGGACGCTCCGGCAGGCTCGGCCTACGGCCAGTATGTCCAGATCAACGCCAACACTTACACGCCCACCGACAGCACCCAGATCCCGACCGGGGCTGAGGCGTCGGTGATCGGCACGCCGTTCGACTTCACCCGGCCGCACACAATCGGGTCACGGATCGACGACGTCAGCGCGCCGGACAACGCGGCAACGCCGCCTAACCAGTTGCTGATCGCGCAGGGCTACGACCACAACTGGGTCCTCAACACGCAAACCCGCGCGACGACCGGACCCGATGGGCTGAATCTCGCTGCCCGTGCCTTCGATCCGAGCAGCGGGCGCGCCCTCACCGTGTGGACCGATCAACCGGGAGTTCAGCTCTACACGAGCAACTTCCTGAACGGAACGCTCGTGGGGACAAGCGGTCACGCTTATCGGCAGGGCGCCGCCTATACGTTCGAAACCCAGCACTTCCCCGACTCACCGAACCAGCCCAACTTCCCATCCACCGAACTGGACGCGGGCAAGACGTTCAACACCACAACCGTGTTCCAGTTCTCGAGGTAATCCGCGCTGCAGAACGTCGGCCCCCGCTTCGCCGGCGCAAGCGCGCCTGGCGAAGCGGGGCTCCGACACAGACAGGCGTCTAAACAACCGGCGTCGA
>Ga0335079_10008545_pt1 | contig 11672 bp, 7 predicted proteins | sample Lox_Sample_33_FD_206719 | JGI IMG/M metagenome (GOLD analysis project Ga0335079, IMG submission 206719) | Soil microbial communities from Loxahatchee National Wildlife Refuge, Florida, United States - Lox_Sample_3.3 | ecosystem: Environmental > Terrestrial > Soil > Wetlands | place: USA: Florida... | reverse complement strand
CTTCCAATCGAATTCCTGGCCGATGCGGGTCGGCTCGGGCAGGACGACAAAAAAGAGGTCGTTCCCGCTGCGGATGACCTGTTGTTCGCTGAGGTCTTCATTCTGAAAGAAGTCGAGGGCGGCGCCCGACGCACTCGTGACGCTCTGCACGCGCAGGCCGCGCGAGAGAATGAGCGGAATCATCCGCTCCCCATCGCGCTTGGCGCGCAGCGTCACGCGAGCCTGTCCCTGCAGCGTGAGGTCCTCCTGTATCGTCGCCTCAATTGCATACGCGGTCGCGACGGCGGGATCGGGCTGGCCCGGACCGCCCGCGCGGGGAAACATGGCCCACAGGTCGTAATAACGGCCTCCCTCGCGATACTTCACCTGGCCCATCAGAATCTGTTCCGGGCGGCGGTCGTCCACGGAAACCTCGAAGACCCCCTGCTGGGCGCTGACCAGCGCAAGGTTGAAGAAGGGAAGAGGAGACGTGCTGTCCAGGTCGCGCAGGGAGCGGAGAGAGCTGGGCGGGTTCAGGTTCGCCACGACCGGATTCCAATCGGATACGAAAGCAGGGTCTGCGGCCGGCTGAGAGTTGGCACCACGCAGAAACGCTTCGATTTCGCCGGCGGTGCCGTCGGTAAAGCGCAGGTAGGCCTTGGACACCTGGCGGTCAAGCAGCGGGGCACCCAGAAAACGGGAAAGCGAGCGCTTCTCAGCCGGATCGCGAGGCGTCGCAAGGATACGCGCCTTGCCGGAGAATACAGCCCCCAGGATGCGGCCGTGGAAGGGATCGAGAAGGCCGAGCGTGCCGTCCTCGAAGACCAGCCGAACGGCGTCGCGCCGCAGGGCGAACTGGCGAACCCGGTAAACGCGCGCAGGATCGACGCGCAAGGCGTTCAGCTCCGCGTAGGTCTTGCGGTATGGCGAGTCGGAGGGGTGTGAGGCGCGGGCGCCTGCTACGGTGAGGCAGGCGACGAGAGCGGCGGAAAGCAGGGTGCGCACTCGCGCTACAGTGGCAATTGGGGCATGACTGGACAAGCGAACGTACGTCCTCCCAGCGCGTTCTGCTAGAGTCCTATTATGCGCTGGTTGTTCCGGCGAGTTGCCTGCCTGCTGGCCGCGATGGCGGCAACAGCGCTCATCGCCACCGCGGATACCATCGTCCTGAAGAGCGGCCGCCGCATCCGGGCCACCAACGTGGTCGAGGAAGGCGGGCGGGTCAGCTACGAGACCTCAGCGGGCCGGCTGAGCTTGCCTCTCTCGAGTGTGGACCATGTGGAGCGGGGCAACTCCGTGGATATGGGCACGGGAAGCGCCGCAGCCGCAGTGACCAGCGAGATCTCCGGCTCTTCTCCCCCGCCCGCGGTGACCTCCGCCGACGCCGACGCCATTTCCAAGGCGGTGCTTGCCAACGGGTCGATCGACCAGAAATACATCGGCCAGCTTGAACTGGCCGCGCAGAACGGATCGAGTGACGCCGCGGATCGTGTCGCGCTCGCACACCACGTGGCGGCGCAATTCGAATTGCAGCGCGGCGAAATCAAGTCGGCGACGGCCCACTACCGGCGCGCCCTGACGTATTCGCCCGACAACACCGGCCTCCTTTTGAATCTCTCCTACCTGCTGTTGCGGCAGAGCGAGTACACCGAAGCACTCGAATGCCTGCAGCGCGCGGAACGCGTGGACCCGAAGTCGGCCGACGTTCCGAAGTTCATGGGCTGGGCCTATTCCGGGCAGAACCGGCTGGACCTGGCCGTTGCCGAATGGAAGAAGTCGCTGGCGCTGCGTCCCGACCCGGAGGTGGAACGCGCGCTTGCGAAAGCCCAGCGCGACCTGCAGGAAGAGGCCGGGTACCGCGAGGGGCAGAGCACGCATTTCCAGTTGCGTTACAGCGGCGCCGCCGCCCCGCCGTCGCTGGTGCGCGACATCCTGCGCACGCTCGAAGGGCACTTCAACACCATCGAATCCGCGCTCAACTACTCGCCGCGCGAGGCCATCGGCGTGGTGCTGTACACGGACCAGGCGTTCATGGATATCACGCGTGCGCCGGGATGGGTGGGCGCGCTGAATGACGGGCGCATCCGCGTGCCGGTGCAGGGACTGAAGGAAATGAACGCGGAGCTCAGCCGCACCCTGAAGCACGAACTCACGCACAGCTTCATCACGCAGAAGACGCGGGGGCGCTGCCCCACATGGATACAGGAAGGAGTGGCGCAGTGGATGGAAGGAGTCAGCGCGGGCGATTCCGCGTCGGCGTTCGTCGTCAGCTTCGACCAGACCCACCAGACGATTTCGCTGGGCGCGCTTGAAGGCCCGTGGATCAATCTGCCCGGCACGGACGCGCGCGTGGCGTACGCGTGGTCGCTTTCCGTCGTGGAGGTGATCGTAAAGGAAGGCAGCTCGGAAGACATCACGCGCATGCTCGACCAAATCGCCGCGGGGGCCGACGCGCAGACGGCGGCCAAAAACATCACGCACATGGACTATCCCGAGCTGGAGCAGGAGACGGTGCGGTACCTGCGCGCCACCTACATGCATTAGTCCCAGCCCCGGCCCGGCTTCGACAGGCCCCAGGGCATGGATTCCCGGCAACTTTCCTCCTCACGCGCACGTAACAACCTGCGGGGTTTGGCCAGGGAGCTTCGGCCAGGCCGCTCTGCTGGGGGGCTGCAAATGGACTTCAAGGATCAACTGCGACAGGTTTTCCGCCGGCTCGTGCGTTCGCCCATGTTTCTGGGCGTGACGCTAATCACTCTGGCGGCAGGGGTGGGCGCGAACACGGTTGTGTTCAGCGTCCTGGAGGGCGTGCTGCTGAAACCGCTGCCCTATCCCCATCCCGAAGACTTGGTCGGGGTGTGGCTGACCGCACCGGCAATCAACATCAAGGACCTGGACCTGTCGCCGGCAAATTATTTCATTCTGCGCGAGCAGGGCCGGGCGTTCGACTCGTTCGGGATGTACGTGCAGGGCTCCGCGAGCATCACCGGCCTGGCGGAGCCGGAGCACGTGGGCGAGCTGGTCGTGACCGACGGGCTGCTTGCGACGCTGGGCGTGCAGCCTGCGTTCGGGCGCGGCTTCCGCACCGAAGACGACGCGCCGGGCGCGCCGCGGACCGTACTGCTCGGCAACGGCTTCTGGGTGCGCAAGTTCGGCGCGGATCGCGGGATCATCGGCCGCCCCCTGGTGGTGGACGGTACGCAGCGGGAAATTATCGGTGTCCTTCCGGCGAGTTTTCGCTTTCTCGACCAAGAGGATCCCGCCGTGATTGTGCCGTTGCAGCTTGACCGCAGCAAGGTTCACCTGGGCAACTTCAGCTATCAAGCCATCGCCCGCCTGAAACAGGGAACGACGATCGAACAGGCGAACGCCGACGTGGCACGCCTGCTGCCGGCCGCGCTGAGCAGCTTTCCGGCGCCGGAGGGATTCAGCCCGAAGCTCTTTCAGGATGCGCACATCGCGCCGAATCTGCGGCCACTGAAGCAGGACGTGGTCGGCAACGTCGGCAACGTGCTTTGGGTACTGATGGGCTCCATCGCGCTGGTGCTGCTGATTGCGTGCGCCAACGTGGCCAACCTGATGCTGGTGAGGATGGAAGGCAGAAGGCAGGAAATCGCGCTGCGCGCTGCGCTCGGCGCCAGTTGGGGCCGCATCGCGGGCGAGTTGCTGCTGGAGAGCGTAGTGCTCGGCCTGATGGGCGGCGCGGCGGGACTGGGGCTGGCTTACGGCGCGTTGCGCGTCCTGGTGGCGATGGCGACAGGACTGCCGCGCACCCGCGAAATCGGCTTCGACGGGCCGGTGCTGTTGTTCACGCTGCTGGTGGCGCTGGCAGCGAGCGTGCTGTGTGGCGCGATTCCGATTCTGAAATACGCTGGAGCCCGGCTGACCGGCGCGATGCGCGAAGGCGGGCGCGGCCTGAGCCAGAGCCGCGAGCAGCATCGGACGCGCAACGCGCTGGTGGTGGTGCAGGTGGCGCTGGCCCTGGTGCTGCTGATCTGCTCGGGCCTGATGCTCCGAACGTTCCGGGCCGTGACCCACGTCAACCCCGGATTCACGGCGCCCGCGGAGTTGCAGGCGTTCCGCATCTCCATCCCGGAAGCGCAGGTGAAAGACGCGGAGCAGGTGATTCGCATGCAGGAGGCCATCCTGCGGAAGGTCGAGTCCCTGCCGGGCGTCGAACGCGCCGGCATCATCAGTTCGGCGCCAATGTCCGGCGATGGCTGGACCGATCCTGTGTTCGTCGAGACGGTCCAGTATCCGGAAGGCAAACTACCGCCTCTGCGGCGCTTCCGGTTCATCGCCCCTGGAGCACTGGCCACGCTGGGAACGCCGCTGGTTGCCGGCCGCGACCTGACGTGGGCCGAACTGTACAACAGAACGCCCGTCGTGCTCGTGTCTGAGAACCTGGCACGCGAGTACTGGCGGAATCCGGCCGAAGCGCTGGGCAAGCGCATCCGGGTGAGCACGGAGGACGACTGGCGGGAAATCATCGGCGTCGCCGGAGACGTGCACGAAAGCGGCTACGACAAGCCGGCTACTACATCCGTGTACTGGCCGCTGCTGCTTACCAAGTTCGAAGGCGACCAGTTTCAGGTGATGCGCTCGGTGACCTACCTGTTGCGCAGCCCGCGCGCGGACACGGAGGGCTTTCTGAAGGAGATCCGAGAGAGCGTGTGGTCCGTCAACGCAAACCTGCCCCTTTCCGATGTGCACACGGTGGATTACTACAGCCGCAGGTCCATCGCGCGCACGTCCTTCACGCTGCTGATGCTGACGGTGGCGGGCAGCATGGCGCTGTTGCTTGGCGTGGTGGGCATTTACGGCGTGATTGCGTATTCGGTGTCGCAGCGCACGCGGGAGATCGGGATACGCATGGCGCTGGGCGCGCAGCAGCGCTCGCTGACGAGCCTGTTTGTGCGCCAGGGACTGATCCTGACGGGCATCGGCGTGGTCTGCGGGCTGGTCGGCGCCGGCCTCTCGATGCGGCTAATGACGTCGCTGCTCTTCCAGGTGAACCCGGTGGACCCGCTGACCTACGCGGCGGTGTCATCGGGACTGCTGGCCATCGCCTGGCTGGCCTGCTATCTGCCGTCGCGGCGCGCCGCAGCGATGGATCCGGTGACGGCGCTGCGCGCGGACTGAGGCGGCTTACAAGGTTGCGAGGAGCGCAGCCAGCAGGGCCGCCCGCTCCGGCAGCGAGCGCGTGAAAACAAACTCCCCGGCAGTGTGCGCGCCCGCGCCGGCGGCGCCCAGGCCGTCGAGTGTCGGGATGCCCAGCGCCGCGGTGAAATTGCCGTCGGAGCCTCCGCCGGTGGCGGATTCCTCCAATTCCATTTCCATCTCGCGGCCGAGGCTGTGTGCGCGTGCGAAGAGCCTGGCTGACACGGTCCGTTCCATCGGGGGCCGGTCCATGCCGCCGCTCACGACGACCCGCGCGCCGCGCAGGATCGGACGCAGCGAGCGGAAGCGGGCCTCGATGCGGCGCATGTCCGCGCCGCGCGTGCAGCGCACGTCCACCAGCGCGTGAGCATGCTCGGCAACCACGTTCGCGCGCGTGCCGCCTGCCGCCACGTCCACGTTGACGGTGATGCCGCGGCTCGGCTCGGCGAATCTCGCCATCCGGGCAATCTGCAGCGCCAGTTCGTGCACGGCGTTCACCCCATCCTGCGGATTGACGCCCGCATGCGCTGCGCGTCCAGTCACATCGATGCGGAATTCCCCGACGCCTTTTCGTTCCGTTTTCAGGCGGCCGTGCAGGCCCGTGCCCGGCTCCAGCACAAGCACGGCCACGCTACGGCGCGCTTCTCGCTCGATAGCGGCGCGCGCGGCCTCGCTGCCGATCTCCTCGTCCGGGGTCCAGAGAAAAACGGCGCGGCGTCTCGGCGCCAGGCCCGCGGCGGATAGCGCATCCACGGCTCCGAGGGCGATGACCAGCCCTGCCTTCATGTCCAGGGATCCAGGACCGGAGGCGCGGCCGCGCGCCACGCGGAAGGGTGTGCGCGCCAGCGTGCCACGTTCGTAGACTGTGTCGGTGTGACCCAGCACGAGAACCTGCCCGTCCGGGCCGCCCGCGGCAGGAAGAACCACGCAACGCAGCAGATCACCCCGTTCGCGCGCGATTCTTGCGGGGCCCAGCCGCTCGACGCGCGCGCCGCGCTTCTTCCATTCCGCGGCCAGCCGCGCGACCATCCGGTTCACTCCGGCCGGGTCGTAGCTGGACGATTCGATCCGCACCAGATCGCCCAGCAATCGCGTCATCACAGCTTCGCGACCACGCAGCCAGCGCAGGAGTCTTCGAGGATTGGCCATGGCCGGGTATTATGCCAGCATCGCGGGGCCGGGGCGCCTGGCGGGCAGAGACCAAAACGCCGGCATCGCATCCAATGAAAGGGCTTTTCGTCCGTGCGGGGTGCCAGGCGCTGTCGGTGGCAACAGTCGATGCGGCACTGGCCAAAATCTCAGGAAACAAGGAATTGGTATGAATGTGGCAAGTTGGCGTGCTGTAGTTCTGATTCTGGCGCTTACGCTGGCAAGCCCGGGGATAGTGCGCGCACAGTATCCGGGGCGGGCGCCGGCCGCGGACCCGCGGGTCAGCCAGGCTTCCCCGCAATCCTTCTCCGGCAGCGTCCCGGCGGGCGCGGCCACGGCTGAACCGCTGCCACTTTCGCTGAAAGAAGCGATCGATCGCGGGCTGAAGCAGAACCTGGGCACGATGCTTTCCGCATCGGCGGTGACCGGCGCACGCGGACAAAAGTGGCAAGACCTGGCGAACCTGCTGCCGAACGCCCAATTCCAGCTTGCCGAAACCGCTTCGCAGGTGAACGTGGCGGCCACCTTCGGTTTTCGCTTCCCCGGATTCCCGACGGTGCTCGGCCCGTTCGGCTTCTTCACCACCGGGGCCACACTGAACCAGACGTTTTTCAACTGGAGCCAGATCAACCAGGCGAAATCGGGCAACGCGAGCCTGCAGGCCGCGAAGTACAGCTATGCCGATGCGCGGGACATGGTGGTCCTGGCCGTCGGGAATGCCTACCTGCTGTGCGTCGCAGGCCGCTCGCGGGTGGACTCCGCAGTGGCGCAGCAGGCCACCGCGCAGGCGCTGTACGACCTGGCGCATGACCAGTTGAAGGCAGGCCTCGCGCCGGCCATTGACGAGCTGCGCGCCCAGGTCGAGCTCGAGGCTCGCCGCCAGCAGACAATTGTCGCGCGAAACGACTACGCCAAGGAGATTCTGCGATTGGGGAGGGCGATCGGACTGCCGCCGGGACAGCAGGTCACGCTGACGGACAACGCGCTCTACGAGCCGATGGCCGACTGGACGGTGGAACAGGCGCTGGACCGCGCGTATGCGACGCGGCCAGACTACAAGGCCGCGCAGGCGTCGCTGCGCGCGGCGGAACTGGCCCGCAAGGCGGCCAGCGCACAGTATCTGCCTTCGGTTGGGTTCACCGGCGACTACGGCATCGCCGGCATCACCCCGGGCAGCACCCACGGCGTGTTCGACGCGAGCGTTCACCTGAACGTGCCGATCTTCGAGGGCAATCGAATTCACGGCGACGTGCTGGTGGCGCAAGCGGCCCTCGAGCAGAGCCGGTCGCTCTACGAGAACCTCCGGGGGCAAATCGACTACGATGTGCGCGCGGCCTTCCTGGACCTGCAGGCCACAGGCGAACGGGTCAGCGTCGCACGGCACAACCTGGACCTGGCAAATCAAACGCTCGAGCAGTCGCAGGACCGCTTTCGCGCCGGAGTGACGAACAATGTGGAAGTGGTGCAGGCGCAGGACGCGGTGGCAGCGGCCAACGAATCCCTGATCACGAGCCTGTACTCCTTCGATCTGGCCAAGATTTCGCTGGCGCGCGCCGTGGGGAATGCCGAAGTGGGCGTGGCCGAATACCTGAGAGGGAAATGAGACATGGCAACGGAGACATCCGGCGTACCGCGCAAATCGCGCAAAGGATGGGTGATCGGAGTGGTGCTGGTCGTGCTCCTGGTGGCCGGCACTGCGACGTGGCTGTACCTGCGGCAGTACGAGTCCACGGACGATGCGCAGATCGACGGGCACGTGCATTCCATCAGCCCGCGCATTTCCGGCTATGTGACGAAGGTCAACGTGGACGACAACCAGGCGGTGCACGCGGGCGACGTGCTGGTGGAGATTGACCCCACGGACTACAAGGTGGCCGTGGCCAAGGCGGAGGCGCTGCTGGCGGACGCGGAGGCGAGCGCGCAAGCTCAGGCGCTGAATGTGCCGGTGACGTCGGTGAACACGGCGAGCCAAATCCAGTCGGCGACGGCGGACCTGGAGAGCGCGCGCGCCGGAATACGTGCGGCGGAGCAGCAGGTGGACCTGATGAAAGCCAACCTGGTGCAGGCCGAGGCGAACGACGTGAAGCTGCAGGCCGACCTGGTGCGCTACAAGCAGCTGGTGGACAAACAGGAGGTCTCGCAGCAGCAATACGACAGTGCACTGGCTGCCGCGCGCGCGAGCACGGCAAGCATCGCGGGCGCGAAGGCGTCGCTGGCTACGGCGGAGCAGCAGGTACGCCAGTCGAAGCAGAAGGAAACGCAGGGGATTGCCGCTCTGGAATATGCGCGCACGGGCCCGCGGCAAGTGGCCATCACGGAATCCCGCGCCCAGTCGAGCAACGCGCTGGTGCAGCAGAGGCGCGCGGAACTCGACCAGGCGAAGTTGAACCTCACCTACTGCAGGATCCTTGCTCCGGTGGACGGCGTTGTGAACAAGGATGTCGAAGTCGGCCAGTACCTGCAGCCGGGACAACAAGTGCTCTCGCTCGTGCCGCTGAGCGACATCTGGGTCACCGCAAACTTCAAGGAGACCCAGCTCGGCAGAATGCAGCCCGGCCAGCCGGCGACGTTTGAGGTGGACTCGAACGGACGCACGTATCGAGGCCATGTGGACAGCATTGCCGGAGCAAGCGGAGCCCGCTTCAGCCTGCTGCCGCCGGAGAACGCGACGGGCAACTACGTAAAGGTTGTGCAGCGCATCCCCGTAAAGATCGTGCTGGAGCCGGGACAGAACAAAGACCAACAGCTTCGCATCGGCATGTCTGTGACGCCCCGAGTCAGGGTGCGATGAGCGCCTCCCCACCCGCAGGGGGAGGTTCGGCTGCGGCGTCCGGAGCGGAACCTGCCGTAAATCCCTGGCTGATCGCCATCACGGTGACGCTGGCCACGTTCATGGAGGTGCTGGACACCAGCATCGCCAACGTCGCGCTGCCGCACATTGCCGGAAGCCTTTCCGCGGGCCAGGACGAGAGCACGTGGGTGCTGACGTCCTACCTGGTTTCCAATGCAATCATCCTGCCGATGAGCGGCTGGTTTTCGAACCTGATCGGCCGCAAGCGCTTCTACATGACCTGTGTGCTGGTTTTTACCCTCAGCTCATTCTTCTGTGGGCTGGCGCCGAACCTCGGCATGCTGATTTTCTTCCGCGTGCTGCAGGGCCTTGGCGGCGGAGGGCTGCAGCCCAGCGAGCAGGCAATCCTCGCGGACACCTTCCCTGCCGCGAAGCGCGGGCTGGCATTCGCCGTATACGGAATGGCCGTGGTGCTTGCGCCGGCAATCGGTCCGACGCTGGGCGGGTGGATCACCGACAACTACAGCTGGCGGTGGATTTTCTACGTGAACGTTCCGGTGGGCATTCTGTCGATTCTGCTCACGTCGCGCCTGGTGAGCGATCCGCCGCACCTGAAGCGCCGCGCCGCTTCCTCGATGCGCATGGATTACGTCGGCCTGGGCCTGCTGTCCCTCGGGCTGGGGGCGCTGCAAATGGTGCTCGACAAGGGGCAGCGCGACGATTGGTTCGAGTCGCGGTTCATCGTCACACTGAGCACGATTTCCGCTATCGCGCTGGTGGCGGCGATCTTCTGGGAGTGGAACCACACCGACCCGATCATCGATTTGAGGCTATTTCGCGAGCGGACGTTCGCGGTGAGCAACGCGATGATGTTCGCCGTGGGGTTCGCGCTGCTGGGAACCACGTTGCTCCTTCCGCTTTTTTCACAGACGCTGCTCGGCTACACCGCAAAAGAGGCGGGCCTCAGCCTCATGCCCGGCGGCTTCTTCATCATGATACTGATGCCGCTGGTGGGCTTCTTGCTGGGCCGTTTTCAGCCGCGCTCCCTCCTCCTGTTCGGCTGGGCGTGGACTTCCTTTGCGTTGTTCCGGATGACCAATTTCGACCTGAGCATGGACTTCCGGTCCATCGCGCTCGCACGCTTCATCCAGGCGGCAGGGCTGGCGTTTCTGTTTGTTCCGATCAACACGGCCGCCTATGCGTTTCTTCCGAGGGAGAAGAACAACGCCGCGTCCGGGTTGATTAACCTGGCGCGAAACATCGGTGGAAGCGTGGGGATTTCGTTCGTTACTACGATGCTTGACCGCCGCACACAATTCCACCTGTCGCGGCTGGCGTCACATCTGAGTCCCGGATCCGTGAGGATGCAGTCGGCGATGCACGGTATGTCGCAGACGTTTGTGACGCGGGGGTCGTCCGCGGCGCAAGCAGCGCAGCAGGCGCAAAAGATGCTGGAAACCCTGGTCGGCCGGCAGGCCGCCATGCTCTCCTATATCGACAATTTCAAAATCCTGGCCATCTCCGCGGCATGCATGGTGCCGCTGGTGCTGTTCCTCAAGAAGCCCAAGGCGGGCGGCGAGGTTCACGTGCACTGAGGCTCGCGGGCCGCACCGTCACCGGCCGCCGGACAAAATCCGCTATAATCTTCCGATTGCCCCGCACGTTGAAACTGCACTGGCGCGCCCGGGGAGAGAAGCGAGTGGGCGTGGCTGAGGGAATGTGATGATCCTGGACACTATGGGGATCCAAAAGTACCTGCCGCATCGCCATCCGTTTCTGATGGTGGACTCGATCGTGGCGATGGAGCGGCTGAAAACGATCACTGGCGTCAAAGCGGTGACGTTCAACGAGTGGTATTTTCCCGGCCACTTTCCCGGCCGGCCGGTGATGCCCGGGGTTTTGATCATCGAGGCCATGGCCCAGACCGGGGGTCTGCTGCTGCTGATGGAAATACCGGATCGCGACAAGAAGCTGCTCTATTTTGTGGCCGTGGATGGCGCGCGGTTTCGCCGGCCCGTCGTGCCCGGCGACCTGCTGCGGCTTGAGATGGCGGTGACGAACTGGCGCGGGGATTTTTGCAAGCTGGATGGCAAGGCCTTTGTGGGCGACGACCTGGCGGCTGAAGCGACGCTGATGTGCAAGATGGTGGACCGCGAATGACCGGGATCGACGCGCGGGCCGTCGTGTCGTCCAGTGCGCGGCTAGGCAGCGGCGTTCGCGTCGGCCCGTTCGCAACCATCGGGGACGACGTGGAACTTGGCGACGGCTGCGTGGTGCACGCGCATGCCGCAGTGGAAGGGCCGGCGACGTTCGGGCGGGAAAATGAGTTTTACCCTTTCTCGTGCGTCGGCTCGGCTCCTCAGGACCGCAAGTATCACGGCGAGACCACCCGTCTGGAGGCCGGCGACCGCAACGTGTTTCGCGAGTATGTGAGCGTCAACCGCGGCACGCCCGGTGGCGGCGGCCTGACGCGCATCGGCGGCGACAACCTGATCCTGGCGTACGCACACATCGCGCATGATTGCGTGATCGGTTCGCACACGCTGTTCGTGAACGGGGCGACTCTGGCGGGACACGTGAGGGTGGAAGACCA
>Ga0335079_10008544_pt1 | contig 11672 bp, 12 predicted proteins | sample Lox_Sample_33_FD_206719 | JGI IMG/M metagenome (GOLD analysis project Ga0335079, IMG submission 206719) | Soil microbial communities from Loxahatchee National Wildlife Refuge, Florida, United States - Lox_Sample_3.3 | ecosystem: Environmental > Terrestrial > Soil > Wetlands | place: USA... | reverse complement strand
CCGTGCGCCCGCGCCCGGTCCGCGGTCTCGCGCCCCTGGCGCTGGCCCTGGCCTGCGCCGGAGCCGGGGCGCGCCCCGCGCGCGCGCAGCTCCGGACCGACCTCGACGCGGCCGCCTCGCTCGTCCGGTACGCGGGCTTCCTCACCTCGTGGGCCGCGACGGTCACGCCCTCGCTCGCCTGGCGGTCCCCGCGCGCCACGCTCGCCGCGCGCGGCACCTTCCTGATGTTCGAGAGCGGCAACACCAGCCTCCAGGGGCTCGTGAGCGCCGCCGCGTTCACCGGGCCCGACGGCCCGGTGCGCCTCGAGGCCGGCGCCGAGGCGGGCGCCAGCGCCTACGCGTCGTACGCGCACTTCTCGCACGCCCTCGCTCGCGTGCGGCTGCACGCCCTGGGCGAGCACTGGGGGATCTGGGGCGGGCCGCTCGCCGGCGGCATCTCGAGCGACGGCGACGGCCGGGCGGTCACCGGTCTCGCCGCGGGCTGGTGGGGCCGGGTGAGCGGCGCGCGGCTCGACCTCACGTGGACGAGCGTGGCCGTGGGCGACACGACGTTCGGCGACCTGCAGGCGCGCGCCGAGTGGAGCCGGGGCGCGCTCGACGCCGAGGCGTCGCTGGGCCGGCGCACCGCGAGCCGCGGCGGCGCGTCCGGCGCCTACGGCGACGGATCGCTCGCGCTGCGGATCGGCGGGCGCACCTCGCTCGTCGTCGCCGCCGGGCGCTACCCCAGCGATCCGGTGAGCGGCAGCATCGCGGGCCGCTTCGCGACGGCGGGCTTCCGCGTCGCGCTCGGCCCGGCCGCGCGCCCCGGGCCGCTGCGCGGCGCCCGGCCCCTCGCCTCCGGCGGCCCGGCGCCCGGCGTGGCGACGCTCGACCGCGTCCACGCGACGCTCGAGGACCGCGGCGGGCGCACGTACCTGGTCGTGCGCGCCGTGGGCGCCACGCGCGTCGAGGTGATGGGCGATTTCACCGGCTGGCAGCCGGTGGCGCTCGAGCCCGACGGAGGCGGCCGCTACCGCTACGCGCTCGACGTGGGGACCGGCCTTTACCGGTTCAACGTGCGGCTCGACGGTGGATCGTGGGGCGTGCCCGAGGGCATCGCGGCGGTCGCGGACGAATTCGGCGGCAGCGTCGGCCTGCTGGCGGTGCCGTAGCGCCGGCCCCTGGGCCGCGCCGCGGTGACCACGCGGCGGCGGCCCGGGTCTGCACGTGTGAGGGCGGCCTCCCGAGCATTGGCCGCCCGGTCCAGGAGGTGTTCGATGCTTCGGCTCGGCTGGCAGCATCTCGCCCTGCTCGTCATCGCCGCCGTCGCCGTCCCCGCGGACGCCGCGGCGCAGGTGCGTCTCGAAGTCGGGCCGGTGTTCGGCGGTTACATCCCCGCGGGCAGCCTCAGGCCCGCCGACCAGTTCTCGCCCAGCCTGCCGACGGCGCCGGGCGACCTCGGGGCGCTCGCCTGGGGCATCGAGGGGCGCCTGTGGCTCGGACCCCGGACCGGGATCGAATTCCTCGGCGTGGTGGCGCGGAGCCGCTTCGGCGGAGGGTTGGTCCCGCCATGCGGGCAGGTGCCTTCCATCTGCGGGGCGGCGAGTGCCCCCAATCACGCGACCATCGCCGCCGGCACCGCGCAGGTCCTGTTCCGACCCGCGGCTCGCGGTCCGCTCACCGTGAGCGCCGGCTTCGGTCTCGTCCGGCACGGCGGGGATGCCTACGCGTCGTTCAACGCGCCGACTCCGCTCGCCGCCGTGGGCGGCCTGGTGCTGGACCTGCCGCTCGCTCGCCGGCTGAACGCGACCCTCGGCGTCACGGCGCTGGTCTACTCCCTCGACGTGCGGGACCCGTTAGGCAGCTACCAGCGCGGCACGCAGGTGGACCTCGTCCCCCACCTGTCGCTGACCTGGACGACGCACCCGACCTGACGCGCGCGGGCTGGGCCGCAGCCCTCGCGCTGCGCGGCCGTCTTGCGCCCGTGCCTCGCGACCCGGTACATATCGCGCATCACCTCATAACGCCGAGCCTTCTCGCCACCGACGCGCGATGGCGGCACGAGACTATGCGTTTGCATCGACGCCAGGGACCGGAGACCACGTGACCGTACGACCCCGCCTCGCGCTCGCCCTGCTCGCCCTTGCCGCCGCTCCCGGCGCGGCGCGCGCGCAGCCGTCGGGCGGCCCGTCGCCCGAGATGCAGCGCGCGGTGCGCCTCGATCTCGCGGGCCGCACCGGCGAGGCGCGCGCGATCTTCCAGCGCCTCGCCGACTCGGCCGCCGATCCGGCCGCGCGCGCCGCCGCCGACCGCGCGATCGCGATGTCGTACGCCTTCGGCGGCGACTGCGCCGGCGCGGGCCGCTACGAGGAGATGGTCATCGGCTACTGGCGGACGCGCGAGGCGGCCGAGCCGCAGAACGCGTTCTACCAGGAAGGCGAGATCGCCGACGAGGCCGCGCGGGTCTGCATCGACGCGGGCGACCTCGCCGCGTCCGAGCGCTGGTACCGCCGCGGCTACGAGCTGGGGACGAAGGAGCCGGCGCCGCCGACGCACCCGCGGAGCCTGTGGGAGTTCCGCCTCGCCCACGCGCTCGCGCGGCTCGCCGCCCGGCGCGGCGACACGGCCGAGGCCCGGCGCCAGGTCGCGGCCGCGCGCCGCATCCTCGACGGCGACTCCGCGATGGCGGCGGGCCAGGAGCGGTTCTTCCCCTATCTCGTGGGCTACGTCGCGCTCTACGGCGGCGACCCGGCCACGGCCGAGACCGAGCTCCGCCGGGCCGTGGACCTGCGCGGCAACCAGCGCGACCCGTTCCTGCGCTGCCTGCTCGCCATGACGCTCGAGCGGCTCGGCCGGAAGGCGGAGGCCGATTCCTCGTACCGCGAGGCGTACGACCTCGCCACCGCCCACAACCCGCCCGCCGCGTTCGTCCGGCCCCTCGTGCGCCGGAAGCTCGGCCTGGCGGACGCGCCGTGAGCGGCGCGCGGCGGCCGGGCGCTCGTTCGCGTTGGCACAAAGTGCCGCCCGGCTCCCGGGGCACCGCTGTGGTGTATCAACGGAGTATGGCCACTAACATCTATTCTCTTCCGCGGACGGAGGGTGCATGGACCTGCGTCGTCAGAATGGCAGCGCGTCCGGTGCAGCAACGGCAGAACTCACGGCGAGCATCAAACGCTTCAGTCGGCCCGAGCAGCTGCTCGTGTTCGACAGCGGGAGGCTCGAAGTGATCACGGTGGGAGGCAAGACCATCGCGAAGGGGAGCTACACGCCGGGCTGGCGGTGGTCGCGCTGCGCCGCCTCGGCGGCGGCCGTGCGGTGGGGTCCCACCGAAACGGTGGGCGTGGTCCTGTCGGGCCAGGCCCGGGTCCAGCTGCAGGAAGGCAACGAGCTGGACCTCAATCCGGGGGACTTCTTCCACACCGTCGTGGACACCGGCTACGACGAGTGGGTGCTGGGCCAGCGTCCCTGCGAGATCCTGTATTTGAGCGGGGTCGAGGGCCTCATCCGCCAGCTGCACTGGCCGGCCTGACGCGCGGGAGCGGCGCGCGGGGCATTCCCGCGCGCCGTTCTCGCCGCAGGACCCCGCCACCCGTTCGACACTCCCGCATCACCGACCCGGCATCCCCGCGGCGACCGGCCGCCGCCCCGGCGCACCGCGCCGCGAGCGTTCCGCCCGGGACTGGACACGGGACCGCCCCCTGGTCAGACTTCGCCCTCCCCAAACCCCGGAGTCAGCAGCAATGAGAGCCCACGCTTACGCGTTGGCGGCCGCCCTGTGTGCGGTCCCGGCGCTCGCCGCGGCGCAGAACCCGGTGTCCGACGCGTACCGCTCCCAGGTTGACCGCGCGGCACGCATCATCCCGGCGGCGGTGGAGATGTTCCCGGCCGACAAGTTCGGCTACCGCCCGACGGCCTCCCAGATGTCGGTTGCCCAGGTCGCGGTCCACCTCGTCGAGGAAGGCAACTACTGGCTCTGCTCGCACGTGACGGGCGTGGCGGAGCCCCAGCGCGCCAAGGTGGACACCATGTCCTCGAGGGAGACGCTGCTGACGGCGCTCCGGGCGAGCTTCGACTTCTGCAAGACGTCGGCGTCCAACCTCACCGACGCGCAGCTCGCCGATTCCATCGAGTCCTTCGGCCCCCGCAAGACGACGCGGGCCAACATGCTGCTGATCACGGTCGGCGACTGGGAGGACCACTACAGCCAGCTGTCGAACTACCTGCGCCTCAACGGCATGTTGCCGCCGACGGCGCAGCGCCGCGGAGGGATGTAAAAGACCGGGTGTGGGGTGTAGGGTTGAGGGTGTAGGGTGCACGGGGGCGGGATCCCCCACACCCTACACCCAGACACCCGACACCCGGCCGCAGTGGAGATTCCGCAGGTGAAACCCAGGTTCTTCCCCCGCGCTTCCTCGTTCCGCCGCTGGCTCCACGACCACCACGCCGCCGAGACCGTCCTGCTCGTCGGCTTCCGCAAGATCGGCTCGGGCAAGCCCTCGATGACGTACCCGGAGGCGCTCGACGCCGCGCTGTGCTACGGCTGGATCGACGGCGTGCGCCGGAGCCTCGACGCGACGAGCTACACCATCCGCTTCACGCCGCGCAAGAAGGGCAGCATCTGGAGCGCCGTGAACCTGCGGCACGTCGCCCGGCTCCGCGCCGCCGGTCTGATGCAGCCGGCCGGCCTCGCGGCGTTCCTCGGGCGCGACACGGCCAAGGCGAAGCGCTACTCGTTCGAGAACCGCCCGCGGAAGCTCGATCCCGGCTCGGCCGGGGCGTTCAGGGCGAACGCCCGCGCGTGGGCGTGGTTCGAGGCGCAGGCGCCCGGCTTCCGCCGCACCGCGATCTGGTGGGTGATGAGCGCGAGGCGCGAGGCGACGCGCGCGCGGCGCCTCGCCGTCCTGATCGAGAGCTCGGCGGCCGGCCGCAAGCCCGCGCCCTTCATCGTCGCGGCCAAGGACCGGGCCGCCGCCGCGGACCGCGCCGCGTCCCGATCGGAGTGACGGATGTCCCCGGCACGCCCTGAAGCACCCGGCTCGCCGGTCGCCGGCGATCCCGGCATCGAGATCCGCGGTCCCGTCGCCGGCGCCCAGGCGGAGATCCTGAGCGACGGCGCGCTGCGTTTCGTCGCCGCGCTCGCCCGCACGTTCGAGCCGCGGCGCACCGAGCTGCTGGCGGCGCGGCGCGCGCGGCAGGAGGCGATCGCCGGCGGCGCGATGCCCGACTTCCTCGCCGAGACGCGGCCGGTGCGCGAGCGCGAGTGGACCGTGGCGCCCATTCCGCCCGATCTCGCCGACCGCCGGGTCGAGATCACGGGGCCGGTGGACCGGAAGATGGTGATCAACGCCCTCAACTCGGGGGCGCGCGTCTACATGGCCGACTTCGAGGACGCGCACTCGCCCACCTGGGCGGGCACGCTCGACGGGCAGGTCAACGTGCGGGACGCGGTGCGCCGCACCATCGCGTTCACGAGCCCCGAGGGCCGGCACTACGGCCTCGCCGGCCGCACGGCCACGCTGGTGGTGCGCCCGCGCGGCTGGCACCTCGTCGAGAAGCACCTCGTCGTGGACGGGCGACCCGTCTCGGCCTCGCTGTTCGACTTCGGGCTCTTCTTCTACCACAACGCCGCGGCGCTGATCGAGCGGGGCAGCGGGCCGTACTTCTACCTCCCGAAGCTGGAGAGCCACACGGAGGCGCGCCTGTGGAACGACGCGTTCGTCGCCGCGCAGGACGCGCTCGGCATCCCGCGCGGCACCATCCGCGCCACGGTGCTGATCGAGACGATCCTCGCCGCGTTCGAGACCGACGAGATCCTGTGGGAGCTGCGGGACCACTCGGCGGGCCTCAACTGCGGCCGCTGGGACTACATCTTCAGCTTCATCAAGAAATTCCGGCACCGGCCCGACTTCGTGCTGCCCGACCGCGCGTCGGTCGGGATGGACCGGCCGTTCCTCAGCGCCTACGTGCGGCAGGTCATCCGCTCCTGCCACCGCCGCGGCATCCACGCGATGGGCGGGATGGCCGCCCAGGTGCCGATCCGCGACGATCCGGCGGCCAACGCCGCCGCGCTCGAGAAGGTGCGGCAGGACAAGCTGCGCGAGGTGAGGGCCGGCCACGACGGCACCTGGGTCGCGCACCCGGGCCTCGTGCCGGTGGCGCTCGAGGCCTTCGACGCGGGGATGCCCGCCGCGAACCAGATCGCGCGGCGCCCGGACGGCGGCGCGCCCGCCGCGGCCGAGCTGCTGGCCGTGCCGCCCGGCGAGATCACCGAGCGCGGGCTGCGCGTCAACGTGGACGTCGGCATCCAGTACCTCGAGGCGTGGCTCCGCGGCACCGGCTGCGTGCCCATCTACCACCTGATGGAGGACGCGGCCACCGCCGAGATCTCGCGGACCCAGGTCTGGCAGTGGGTGCGGCACGGCGCCAGGCTCGCCGACGGCCGCCGCGTCGGGCCGGAGCTGGTGCGCGCGACCATCGCCGAGGAGCTGGAGAAGATCCGCGGCCTGGTGGGGCCCGCGCGCTTCGACGGCGGCCGGTTCGACCTCGCCGCGCGGCTGTTCGACGAGATGATGACCGGCAGCGAGTTCGCGGAGTTCCTGACCCTGGTGGCCTACGACCACCTCGACTGAGGAGGCGCGATGAGCGACGCCGGCGTCCCGCCGGGCGGGTCCGCCACGTTCACGATGCGGCCCATCGGCACCGTCCGCTCGCCGTACACCGACACGGCGCAGGTCCCGCGGGGCCCGGGCGCGAAGCACGAGGCCGAGGGCATCCTCGAGATCGCGCCCGCCTTCGAGGCCGGCCTCGCCGACATCGAGGGCTTCAGCCACCTGTACGTGCTGTGGGTCTTCGACCGCGCCGATCCGCCGAGCCTGGTCTCCACTCCGCCCACCGACGACCGCCCGCACGGCGTGTTCTCCACCCGCTCCCCCGCGCGGCCCAACGCGATCGGCCTCACCGTCGTGCGCCTGCTCGGGCGCGACGGCCGCCGCCTCAGCGTGCGCGGCGTGGACATGCTCGACGGCACGCCCATCCTCGACATCAAGCCCTATCTCTCGAGCGTGCCCGAGGCCGATCTCCGCCGCGGCTGGATGGCGGAGGCGGAGCGGAGGCGCCGGGCCTAGGCGCTCCGAGGAACCCGCCGCCTCGCCTTCCCGAACCGCGGGCCCCTGACTCCGGACCCCTCTTGACGAGCCACCGATAATAGTGATATAACTATGTCGCTATAATCACCCGGGAGCCCGAGGAGAGAATGCCGGCATACGACTACGTCTGCGAGGACTGCGGAGCGCGCTTCGAGGTGCGGATGTCGATGGCCGCTTACGCCGGGGGCGCGAGGCCGGCGTGCGAGGCGTGCGGCTCGACGCGCGTGGCGCGGGCGCTCACGGCGGTGAGCGTGCTGACCGGCGGGCGCGGCGGCTCGAGCGGCGCCTCGTGCGGCAATCCCGGATGCGGGAGCGGGCGCTTCACCTGAGCGAGCTAGTGGCGCCGCCCCGTGCGGGCGGGGGAGCCGAACGACGCGGGGGCAGCCGGTGGCTGCCCCCGCGTGCCGTTCCGGGCGCGCCGTGCGCGGGCCGCGCTAGCGCCTCGCGACGTTGACGGCGTCCAGGAGCAGGTGCGGCACGAGGCGACTGCCGCCGAGCCACTTGGCCGCGCTCCCGATCGCCCGGATGCGCTTGAGGAGCTCGTAGGCGTTGCCCGCGATCGCGGCGTCCTTGACCCGCCCCGTGATCTCCCCGCCGTCCACGCGGTAGGCGAGCGCCACCGGGTGGCTGAACGCGCCGCTGATCGTGTTGCCCTGCCCCACGCCGATCAGGTCCTCCACCACGAGGCCGTGCCGCATCTCCGCGAGCAGCGCGTCGGTGCCCAGCGCGCCCGGCTTGATCGCGAGGTTGGAGAAGCTGATGCCCGGCTTGCCGAACGTGGTGCGGCGCCCGTGCCCGGTGGACGCGGTGCCGGCGCGCGCCGCCGTCTCGAGGTCGTAGGCGAAGGCGCGCAGCACGCCGCGCTCGATCAGCGGCAGGCGCGCCGACGGCACGCCCTCGTCGTCGGCCGGCCGGCTGCCCACGCGGCTCGAGAGCAGCGGGTCGTCCACGAGGTCGAAGGCCGGATCGAACAGCTGTTCGCCCACCTTGCCGCCCAGCGGCGAGATGCCCTGGAGCACCGTCTTGCCCGAGAGGGCCTGCTGCAGCGGCAGGAGCACCGCGGCCGAGCCGTGGGGCGTGAACAGCACGGGCAGCTTGCCCTCGGGCGGCTCGACCACGCGCTCGCCCGCCTCGATGCGGCGCGCGACGCTCGCCGCCACGCCGTCCAGCTCCGCCTCGCTCGGCACGCCGCTGCCGGTCACGTCGTCGTAGGCCATCAGCACGTCGTCGCCGCGCACGCGCGTGACCTCGGCGGCGACGCTGACCGCCGTCGCGCGGCTCGTGAAGGTCTGGCCCGCGGCGTTGGCGAAGCTCGTGGACTCGACCCAGCGGTCCACCGAGGCGCTGACCTGCCAGCCGGGCCGCTTCAGCCGCTCGACGACGCGCCGGCCGAGCTCGGCGAGGTGCTCGACGTCGAGCGCCGCCGCGTGGTCGTCGAAGACCGACACCGCCGGCAGGCGCGCGGGGCCCGGGAACGCCAGCGCGCACGCCTCGCCCTGCTCGGCCGAGGCGACGGCGCGCTCGAGCAGGTCGGCGAGCGCCTCCTCTCGCGCGAGGTCGGTGGTGCCCGCGATGCCCACCCGGCCGCGGCACACGCCGCGGAAGCTGATCCCGGCCTCCTGGTGGAGCGCGGTCTCCTTGAGGCGGCCGGCCTCGAACTTGAGCCCGAGCTGCCGCTCGTCCCGGAGCAGCGCGTCGAAGCCCTCGAAGCGGCCGGAGCGCTTCGCCAGCTGGAGCACGCGTTCGATCATGGGGCGGAAAGGTAATCCCCCGACGGCGGCTTTCGCACTCGCCCGCGCGCGGCTAGGTTCGCGCAATGCCCGAAAGCCCCGAACGCTGTGCGTGGCCCAGCTCGGACCTGATGCGGGAGTACCACGACCGCGAGTGGGGCGTGCCGCTCCACGACGACCGCAAGCTGTTCGAGTTCCTGGTGCTGGAGGGCATGCAGGCGGGCCTCTCCTGGAGCACGATCCTCAACAAGCGCGAGAACTACCGCCGCGCCTTCGACGGCTTCGACCCGGAGAAGGTCGCCCGCTACGACGCGCGGAAGGTGGCGTCGCTGCTGAAGGACGCGGGCATCGTCCGCAACCGCCAGAAGATCCGTTCCGCGATCGGGAACGCGGCGGCGTTTCTCCGGGTCCGCGAGGAGTTCGGGAGCTTCGCCGCGTACCAGTGGCGGTTCGTCGGCGGGCGGCCGCGCGTCAACCACCGGCGGCGGCTGCGCGGGATCCCGCCGCGGACCAGGGAGTCCGACGCCTTCAGCCGGGACCTGCTGCGGCGCGGCTTCACGTTCGTCGGCTCCACCATCGTGTATTCGCACATGCAGGCGACCGGGATGGTGAACGACCACCTGGTGCGCTGCTACCGCTGGAGCGAGGTGCAGAACCCATGAGCGGAGGTGACCGGATGCGTCACACGAGTCGGAATGAACTGCGGCGCGGCGCCGCGATGGCGGCCGCGTGGGTGGCCTGCTGCACGCTCGCGGCGTGCGGCGGGAGCAAGGAGAACGGGGCGAGCCAGGCGGCCGCGTCGGCGGCCCCCGCGGGCGCGCCGGCCGCCGTGGCGGCGGCCGCGCCGACGGGCCAGCAGGTCTTCCAGCGCTGCGCGGTGTGCCACCAGGCCAACGGCCAGGGCGTGCCCGGCTCCTTCCCGCCGCTGGCGGGCTCGGAGTGGGCGACGGCGGCCAACGCGGCGCTGCCGATCCGCGTGGTGCTGCACGGGCTGCAGGGCGCGGTGACGGTGAAGGGCCAGAAGTTCAACGGCGCGATGCCGGCGTACGGCACGATGCAGCCGATGTCGGACTCGGACGTGGCGGCGGTGCTGACCTACGTGCGCCGCTCGTGGGGCAACGCGGCGAGCGCGGTGACGCCGGCCCAGGTGGCAGAGCAGCGCTCGGCCACGGCCTCGCGCACGACGCCGTGGGCGCCCGCGGACCTCGCGCCGCTGCTCAGCTCGGGCGGTCGCTGACCGTTCGCGCCTCGCCGACGTAGCCGGCGGCCACGCCCCCGACCACCATCAGGAGGCCGAGCCAGCCGAGCGCGGTGAGACGCTGGGAGAGCAGCACCAGGGCGAGCAGCGTGCCGACCACCGGCTCGATGGTCGCCGCGACGGCGGTCGGCGCCGCCTCGATGCGCTCGGCGCCGGAGAAGAAGAACACGTTGGCGAGAATCACGGTGCCGGCCACGAGCGCCGCGAGGTAGATCCAGCCTCCCGTCGTGGCCGGCGCGACGGGCGGGCGGCCGGCCAGGGGCAGGATGATCCCGAGCAGCACCGTGCCGCCGGCGATCTCCAGCAGCAGCATCCGGAACACCCCGTAGCGCGGGGCGGCGAACCGCGCGAGCAGCGTCGTGCCCGCGTAGCTCAGCGCGGCCAGCAGGCCGCCCGCGACGCCGAGCGCGAGCCGCGGCGCCTCGACGCCGGCGACGTGCGCGCCGTGCGAGCCGCCCAGGACCGCGAGCACCGCGCCGGCGCCGACCACCACCGCCAGCAGCAGCCGGAAGCCGGTCAGCCGCTCCTTCAAGAGCGGCCAGGCGAGCAGCGCCACCAGCGTGGGCGCCGTGTAGAGCAGCGCCGCCGCGCTCGCGACTCCCGCGCCCGCGATGGCGAACTGGTAGGCCACCTCGAACAGCGCCACGAGCGCGCCGCCCAGCACGCCCAGCAGCAGCACCCCGCGCACGTCCACCTTCAGCAGGTCGCGCCGGAACAGCGCCGCGTAGACGAGCAGCGCCAGGGTCCCGAGCAGCACGCGCCAGAAGCCGATGCCGGTGATGGCCTCGCCCTCGGCGTACAGCGCGGTCGAGAGCGGCCCGGTCGTGCCCCACAGCGCGCCGGCGGCGAGCGCGAACGCGTAGCCCGCGGCGCGGCGGCCGGCCGACGCGCCGCCGGTCCCGGCTCCGCTCAGGCCGCCACCTCGCCGCCCACGAGCAGCTCCGCGAAGCGCACGTGCGGCGCGCCCTCGGTCACGGGCAGCGGGAACTGGCCCGCCTTGCCGCACCCGCCGCCCATCTGGTTGAAGCGGAAGTCCCCCGCCAGGCGGTCGATGCTCTGCAGCGACTTGAAGAGGTTCCCCGCCAGCACGACGTCCTTCACCATCTCCGCGACCTTGCCGTCGCGGATCATGAAGCCGTGCGCCGCGCTGAAGGAGAAGTTCTCGAGGAAGGTCTGCCCGCCGATCATGTCCAGCGCGTACACCCCCAGCTTGACGTCGGCGATCAGGTCCTCGAACGTGCCGCTCCCGCCCTCGATGTAGGTGTTGGTCATCCGCACGATGGGCGGGTGCCGGAAGCTGATGGCGCGCGCGTTGCCGGTGGGCCGCTCGCCCATCTTCGCCGCCGTCTCGCGCGAGTGCAGCCGGCCCACGAGGATGCCGCGCTCGATCAGCCGGGTGTTGCGGGTCGGCGTCCCCTCGTCGTCGTAGGGCAGCGTGCCCCTCAGGCCCGCCGCGCTCCCGTCGTCGCCGATGTTGACGATGTCGCTGCCGAAGCGCCGGCCCAGCGTCATCATCTCGCGCGCCTGCGGGTTCTCGTAGACGAAGTCGGCCTCGGAGAG
>Ga0335079_10008543_pt1 | contig 11672 bp, 7 predicted proteins | sample Lox_Sample_33_FD_206719 | JGI IMG/M metagenome (GOLD analysis project Ga0335079, IMG submission 206719) | Soil microbial communities from Loxahatchee National Wildlife Refuge, Florida, United States - Lox_Sample_3.3 | ecosystem: Environmental > Terrestrial > Soil > Wetlands | place: USA: Florida... | reverse complement strand
GCGGGCTGCACGCTCACGCGGGTCGCGACGCTCGCGCCCTGCGGCAGTCCGTACAGCTCGTAGTACAGCTCGACGGCGCCGTCGCGCGGGAATCGCGACAGCGGGTTGAGGAGGACGTCGCCGTCCGCCCGCCGCAGCACCAGCCCGCTGCCGATCCGCCCCAGCACCAGGTCGCTCGCCGAGAACCCGCTGTCGGTGCGCGGCACCGCGATCGGCTCGGCGTGCACCAGGGCTCCCGCGTCGGCCTGCAGCTCCTCCACCACGAAGTGGTAGTGGAAGTCGCCCGCCGGCACGCTCAGCGCGAGCTGCTCCGTCAGGTAGCTGCCTTCGGGCAGCTCGGTCGGGTTGCGGAACACGCGCAGGGTGTCGAGGCCGGCGACCCGGCGGTACGCCGAGTCGTACACGATCAGCCGGAACTCGAACGGGTATCCGACGCCGCCGGGCGCCGGGAAGGAGCGCAGCGCCCGCGCGGGGAGCGCGAACACCACGTGCAGCACGGGACGCCGCTCGGCGTCGGCCAGGACGAAGGCGGACACGACGGGATCGAGGTCGTGCGCGAAGCGCAGCGCGTACGAATCCGTCGTGGTGCCGACCGCGATGGCCTGCCGGCCGCGCCGCCGCTCCTCGGCGAGCAGCGCGCCGCGTCCGGCGGTGCCCTGGTCCGCCAGGCGCTGGTAGAGGTCCGAGATGGTGGCGCGCGAACTCAGCAGGCCCCCGAACACCGCGGTGGGGACGTCCTGGCGGGACTGGAAGATCACGGCCGTGCTGAAGCCGTACGCGTCCAGCAGGCTCTCCACCAGCTTGTAGTCCTGCACGTGACCCGCCGCCACGAAGTGGAACACCAGGTCCGTCTCCGGCGGCGGGCGCCGGTACACCCACGTCTCGTTGGGCTCGACGTACTGGTCGGAGTAGCGCGCCCGGCCGTCCGGCTCGCCGTGACGCAGGTAGACGACGCCGCGGTCGTCGAACTCCGCCTGCGCGCTGTCGCGGTACACGTCGGTGATGTCGTAGTGGCGGTGGCGCGTGGTGAGGCGGAAGTTGGCCCGCGCGTATGCGTAGCGCCGGAACTGCTCGACCAGCCGCTCCCCGGGGCGCCGCGCGTCCTCGACGTCGCGCTCGCCCCAGAACCGGCGCAGCCACCGCCCGACCGAGTCCGCTGCCAGCGCGTCGTACGTCGCCAGCTCCTCGCGGGTGGCGATCCACGCGAGGTCCGCGCGGAAGGCGGCGCGCGCCTGCGGCGTGAGGGGGCGCCGCGACGCGGCGAAGTACTCCCCCACCGCGGAGTCGGACCGGCCCAGCAGGGCGAGGGTGCGCGCGACCTCGAGCCCGCCGAGGCCGCTGTCGCCGCCGGCGGCGAGGTAGCCCCGGAAGGCGACGAGCGCGGAGTCGTGCTGGTCCAGCTCCCGCTCGACGCGGCCGCGCGCCAGGAGCACCTCCGGCTCGCGGCCCGCCGCCGTTCCCGCCGCGAGCCGCAGCGCGCGCTGCGCCACGTCGAGCCGCGGCGCGATCCGCTGCCGCAGGGCGGTCGTCGCGAGGTCCACCAGCGCGCGGGAGTACGCGGGGTCCACCTGCGCGGCGCGGGCGAAGGCCCGCGCGGCCTTGGACAGCGCGTCGAGGCCGAGCGCCTCGCGCAGGTTCTCGAGAGCGATGGCGCGGGCCTCGCCGATGGCCAGCTCCGCGCGCCCCAGCCAGTACCACGGGGTCGGCCAGTCCGGCCGGAGGTCCGAGGCCCACTCGAACTCGCCGGCCGCGTCGTCGTAGTGCTTCGTGCTCCGGGCCACCACGGCGATGTGGTAGGCCAGGATTCCCAGCTCCAAATGGACCATCGGATCGTCGCGGTGGTCCTTCGCGTACGCGATGCGCGTCGTCTCCATCGCGAGCAGCGTCGTCGAGTCGGGGATCCGGGCGAAGGCGTCGGCGAGGGAGTCGAGCCGCGCGCGATCCTGAGGCTCCTGCGCCGCCAGGCGCGCCGGCCCGGCGGAAGCGGCGAGGAGGGCCGCGAGGCACAGCAGACGCGGCGCCGGGCTCATGATGGCGTCATACCCCGCGCGGCCGGGCGGGTTCGGCGCGGCGGCCGGTCACGGTCCCGGCTCCGCCAGATCGCGGAAGAAGGCCTGGAGGCCGAGCGCGATGCCGCGCGCGTACGCCTCCTGGAAGGCCGGCGTGCGCAGGGCGTTCTCCTGCTCGGGGACCATCAGGAACGCGCCCTCGGTGAGGATGGCCGGCATCCACGTGGTCCGCACCAGCGCGAAGTTGCCGCGGGCCGCCCCCAGGTTGCTCAGCCCCAGCTCGCTCACCAGCGCGGCCTGGGTCAGCAACGCCAGCCTCGCGGCGCGCGGAAGGAAGTAGTAGGTGCTCGTCCCGCTGTTGACGAACGGGTTCACGCCGTCGGGGAACGCGTTGTTGTGGATGGACACCAGGACCTCCGCGTCCGCCTGCTCGGCCAGCGCGGTCCGCTCGTAGAGGTCGAGCGCGGTGTCGGCGGTCCGCGTCATCACCACCCGGGCGCCTTCGCGCTGGAGCAGGTCCCGGAGCGCGAGGGCCACGGCCAGGTTCGCGTCCGCCTCCCGCAGGCCCGTGGGCCCCGTGGCGCCCTGCGGCGGGTGCCCGGGGTCCACGGCGATGGTCCGCCCCCTCAGCGGCCGCGCGCGATCCACGGCCGGCGGGCGCCGGATCTGGAGCACCAGGTCGGCGCCCTCCCAGTGCGCGCGCCAGCCGAACACGCGCGCGGCCAGCTCGAAGGTCACGGTGCACTCGTCCGCCGCGGGCTGCGCCCAGGTCACGCGGCGCACCAGCGGATCGGTGCCGCCGTACTGCACGAAGTCCAGGTCGGACTGCGCCCCGTACAGCCGCACCCGCACGGAGCGCTCGTCCTCGTCCACGCGGAACGGCACCCGCGCTTCCAGGTTGAGGCGCGCTTCGACCAGCGAGTCCCGGGGCGTGAGCCGCACCAGGCGCACCGCGGTTTCGGGAGGCGGCGCGCCCGCCGGCAGCACCGCCGCGACGTCGGCCAGGCTCACCCACGCGACCGACTCCCGGCTCAGCCGCACCCGCAGCTGGTCGCCGACCCGCCCGTCCACCGCCGCCGGCGTGCCTTCGGCGAAGAACCAGTCGAAGGTCCCGTGCGGGAGGGGCGAGCCCACCACGGCGCCCCGCGTCTTGCCGGTGTGCGCGGTGTCGTCGTCGAGGACCACGACGGGCATCGCGGCGGGGTCCACCAGCGTGACGCGCACCGGGAGCGGCGTGACGAGCGTGTCGGGGCCGAGTGCGGCGATCACCGCCGCCCCGGCCGTGCCGGTGCCGGTGTCGGCCGGCATCGTCGGCGTGGCGAGCGGCGGGAGCCCCGGGCCGAGCGGGACGGCGGGCACGCTGCCCGTGTAGCGCACGGTGGCCTGGACGGCCAGCCGGTCCGGGCGGCGCTCGAACGGCCCGTACGAGCCTGCGACCTCGGTGTCCGGCGCGAGCGGGAACAGCCGCCCGTCGGGCAGGCGCACCACGACGGACGCGCCGGGCGCGGCGCGCGCCACGACGCGGAGCGGCTCGTCGGCCACGGCCCACACCTCGCCGCGCGGCCGCAGCGACGCGGCGTCGATCCACAGCGGCTGCGCGGGCGGCACGAACCGCGCGGGGAGCCGCACCCGCCAGTCGAGCGCGGCGCGCTCCTCGCCCTTCACGGCCACGAGGTGGAAGACGGCCACGGTGTCGTCCGGGAGGGGGAGCCAGGCGAGAAAGGCGCCGTCCGGCGCCACGTCCACGGGCGTCCCGTCGATGGTGAGGCTGGCCTGGCCGCTCCCGGTCGCCCCGAACAGGAACGAGCTGTCGTGGGCGCCGATCAGGGCGTCCGCCGGCGGGTAGACGACGGTGAGCGCCAGCGGGCCGTCCACCGGCTCGATCGGCGGCAGGGCGGCGGGCCGCGTAGCCGGAACCACCTGCGCCGCGGCGACGGCGACGCTTCCGGTCGCGGAGAGGAGGCAGACGAGGAGCAGGGGGGTTCGGCGCAGCCGCATCGTTCGCGCAACGTACACCAACTCTCGGCGCAACGTCAATTTAGCTCAGTTGACCAGCCCCCGAATCGGCCCATATATTGGCGCTCGCTTCTCGCCGGATTCTTCGCCCCCGGAGGCGGTCCGAAACGTGATCACCTGTGCGCACTGTGGCCGGACCAACGATCCGGACTCCCGCTACTGCATGGACTGCGGCAAGCCCCTCTCCGCCTCGGCGATGGCGATGCCCGCGCCGTCGGCGACCGGGGGCATGCCCGCCACGCGGGTGTACGCCCCGGCGGCGAGCGGCAGCCGGGCCGGGGCCGCCACGGGGCCCGTGTGCTCCTCGTGCCGCCACCCGGTGGACGCCGCGATGGCGTTCTGCGCCTCGTGCGGGGCCAAGCTCGCGGCGGAGGCCCCGGCGGCCGCCGCCGCGGAGGTCCCCGGGTGCCCCAACTGCGGCGCCCCCATCGCCAGCGCCGACTACAAGTTCTGCCCGATCTGCGCGACGCCGCTCGGCGCCGGCCCGCGGGCCTCGGGCCCGCACGAGCCGACCAAGGTCTTCTCGCCCCAGCGGGCGTCGCGGCCGCCGGTCGAGCTGGTGCTCTCGGGGGAAGACGGCGCCAAGGGCACGCGCTATCCCCTGGTCGGCGAGGAGACGACCATGGGCCGCACCGGCGCGGACGTCGCCTTCGCCGACGACGTCTACCTGTCGCCGATGCACGCGCTGTTCATCTGGAAGGAGGGGCAGCTCCGGGTGCGCGATCTCGGCTCGCGCAACGGCACCTGGATCTTCCTCGAGGGCCCGCACCGCCTGGTGGACGGCGACCAGATCCTCATCGGGTCGCAGCTGCTGCGCTTCCGCCGGCTCGGCTACCCGGGGCCGTACGCGCCCGATGCGGACGCGACGCGCCGGATGGGCTCGCTGATCCCGAGCGCGGACATCGCGAGCCTGTCCCAGCTGCGCGTGGACGGCAGCGTGCGCGACGTGTTCCACCTCTCCCCGGGGCGCGACGTCAAGCTGGGCCGCGACTCGGGCGACTGGACCTTCCCGTACGATCCGTCGATGAGCTCGCTGCACGCGCAGATCCGGTCCGAGGACGCCGACTTCGTCCTCGCCGACGCGGGCAGCCGCAACGGCGTGGCGGTGGCCGCGCGCGGCGACGTGGCCCTGAAGAAGGCGTCGCGCATCCTGGTCGGGGACAAGCTGCTCGTGGTGGAGATGACGTGAAGACCTGCCCGGTGTGCGGCAAGGAGTATCCGGACACCTCCAAGTTCTGCCCGGTGGACGGCTCGACCCTGCGCGCCGCCAGCCCGACGGCGGACCTCGTCGGCCAGGTGGTCGCCGACCGCTACGCCATCATCAAGAAGCTCGGCGAGGGCGGGATGGGCGCGGTGTACCTCGGCGAGCACGTGAAGATGGGCCGCAAGAGCGCCATCAAGGTGATGAACCCGTCCATGGCGGCCGACCCCGACGCGATCAGCCGGTTCAACCGCGAGGCGTCCAACGCGAGCCGCATCTCGCACCCCAACGTCTGCCAGATCTACGACTTCGGCGAGACGCCCGAGGGCATCATCTACCTGGCGATGGAGTTCATCCAGGGCGCGGCGCTGACGGACATCATCGAGCGGGAGGGGGCCCTGCCCCCGCCGCGCGCGGTGCGGATCCTCCGCCAGTCGGCCGACGCGCTCGCCGCCGCGCACGACCTCGGCATCGTGCACCGCGATCTCAAGCCCGACAACATCATGATCGTCCAGGGCCGGGACGGCGCGGACATCGTGAAGGTGGTCGACTTCGGCATCGCGAAGGCGGTGGCGGGCGACGAGGCCGGGCAGAAGGTGACCAAGACGGGCCTGGTGGTCGGCACGCCGGAGTACATGAGCCCCGAGCAGCTATCGGGCGACAAGCTCGACGGCCGCAGTGACATCTACTCTCTGGGCCTGGTCTTCTACCGGATGCTCACCGGCGTGCTGCCGTTCCAGGCGGACAGCGCCCAGGAGACGATGATCAAGCGGCTCACGGACGAGCCGATGCCGCTCGCCGACGCTCGCCCGGACATCGCGTTCCCGCCCAAGCTGCAGGCGGTCCTGGACAAGGCGCTGGCGCGCTCGCCCGCCGAGCGCTACGCCGTCGCGACCGAGTTCGCGCGGGACGCCGAGAGCGCGGTGGGCGGACCGGCCGTGCCCGGCACGCGGGTCGCGGAGCCGGTGACGACGGCCGCGACCCAGCTCATGGACGCGGAGCACGCGCTCAAGGCGCACCGGGCCAAGCCCGCCGCGCCGACCGCGGCGCGGCCCGCGGTGCCGACCCGCAAGTTCCCCCTGGTGCCGGTGCTCGGCGGCGTGGTCGGCGTCGGCGCGATCGCCGTGGTGGCCGTGATGACGATGCGGGGCGGGGGCCCGACCCAGCACGCCGCGCCGCCGGCCGACACGTCCAAGGCCGCGGCGCCGGCCCCGGCGCCCACGGGGACGCAGACGGCGGCGAACACCAGCGCGGCGAACCCGGCGCCCGCGAATCCGGGCAACGCGGGTGGCCGCCCGGCGCATGCCGGGACACCGACGGCGCCGCCGCGCGGCCAGCCGGGCGGCGCCGAACCCGCCAATCCGCCGTCGGGGGCGGTGGACATCGACGCCGTCAACCGCGACCTGAACACCGCGATGGATCAGGCGATGGGCGACAACCCGAGCGCCGGCCGCGCCACGGCCCAGCGGTACTACGAGGTCACCAGTCTACCCGACGCCGTGCGTGCGAAGGCCGCGGAGATCGTCGCGCAATCGTACGGGACGCAAGGGGACACCATCACCTACGCATCCTGGCACGCTCGAGCCGTGCGCCTCGACCCGAAGTGGAAGGCGCCGGGCCAATGACCGACCGACCCGTGAAGGTCCAGGTCTTCGGCCGAACCGACGTCGGCAAGGCCCGCGACCACAACGAGGACAGCTTCATCGTCGCCGACCTCACCACGCGCAAGGCCTCGCTGCAGCCCGACGTGCGCGAGCACGAGGTGGGCCGCCGCGGGACGCTGTTCATGGTGGCCGACGGCATGGGTGGGGCGGCCGCCGGCGAAGTGGCCAGCGAGATGGCCACCACGACCGTGTACAACCACATGGTCACCCAGTGGGGCCGCGACCAGGAGGTCACCGAGCAGCGCTTCGCGTACCGCCTCAAGGAAGCGGTCGAGCTCGCGAACCAGCAGATCCACGAGTACGCCTCCAGCCACCTCGAGGTCCGCGGGATGGGCACGACCACGACCGCGGCCGGCGTGTTCCAGGGCTCGCTCTACCTCACCCAGATCGGCGACAGCCGCGGGTACCTGATCCGGCAGAACCGCATCGCCCAGATCACCAAGGACCAGTCCTTGATGCAGCGGCTGGTGGACGCGGGCGAGCTCACCGAGGAGGAAGCGGCGGTGAGCGAGCGCCGCAACATCATCCTGCAGGCGCTCGGTCCCGATCCGCACGTGAAGGTGGACCTGACGCGCCAGGAGCTCCGCGCCGGCGACCTGCTGGTGATGTGCTCCGACGGGCTCTCCGGGCTGGTCAAGAAGGAGGAGATCCTGGGCATTGTGACCCAGGCTACGGACCTGGTGAGCGCCTGCAAGGAACTTATCGACCTGGCCAACGAGCGGGGCGGCCCGGACAACATCACGTGCATCGTGGCCAGGTTCGGCGGCGGCCTGCCGAACCCCGACGGCACGGAGCCGCTGGGCCACCAGGTCTACCCGCTGCTCGACACGGAATCGACGACGGAGCCGGTGCCGGTCTACCAGCCGGAGGACGTCGCCGGCCGCAAGACGGAGCCCACGAAGCGGAAGACGGACCCCGGCCGAAAGAAATGGTGGCTCTTCTAGCCCCCGCTCGCGGGGAGGCGCACGTCACGCATGAGATGTGAGCTGAGGATCATGTCGGGCGGGCGCGCAGGGCACCGCGAGTTCTTCGACAAGCCGTACCTCACGCTGGGCCGCGACCCGCAGTCGGATCTCGCCCTCGATCCCAACCAGGACCTCGACGCCTCCACCCGGCACGCGGCCGTGGTGTGGAGCGGCGACCATTTCGTGGTGCGGGACCTCGGCAGCCGCAACGGCACCTTCGTGAACGGGCGCCGGATCGACGGCGAGCGCGAGCTCAAGGCGGGCGACCGCGTGCGGCTCGGGCCGCAGGGCCCGGAGGTGGAGTTCCATCCCGTGGCCGACGGCGCCGAGCAGGTGGTGCCGGCGGTGCACGCGCCGGCCGCCGCGTCCCCGCCGCTCAAGACGACCGGCGGCGCCGCCGCGGCCGCGCCGCGGACGCCCCCCACGCCGTCCGCCACGTCGGTGTTGCGCGCCCAGGTGAATCAGCAGGCGGCGCGGTACCGCTGGGCCCTGGTCGTGCTGGCGTTCGTGGTGGTCGCGGCGGTCGGGGTGGTCCTGTGGCAGGGCCACACGGCGCAGCGGCAGTTCGCCACCATCGGGACCGTGGTGGACTCGCTGAGCCGGGAGCTCCGGACGCTCCGGGTCGCGCAGGCCCGGGCCGACTCCGAGGCGACGGCGCTGCGGGCCGAGCTGGCCACGGAGCGCGACCCGGCGCGGCTCGCGTCGCTGCAGCAGCAGTACGCGGCGGTCCAGCGGCGGCAGCAGAGCATCACCGTGGCGCAGAGCGTCAACTGGGCCGCGATCAACCGGGCCAACGCCCGCGCGGTCGCGATGCTGTACGTGAAGTTCCCCGACGACTCGAGCTTCACGGGGACCGGCTTCTCGGTGTCCGCGAGCGGCCTGCTGCTGACCAACAAGCACGTGGTGATCGACCACACGGGGCGAAGCCCGGTCATGATCGCCGTGCAGTTCGCGGGCTCCCGGGACGTGCTCCGCGCCGTCCTCGAGCGCGTGTCGCGCGACGCCGACATCGCCACGGTGCAGATCACCGACTCGGGGACCTTCCCCGCGGTGCGGGGCCTCAAGCCGGACAGCGCGGCGGCCAGCGTCGGCGACCCCATCGCGCTCCTGGGCTTCCCGCTCGGGCTGGACGCGCCGATGGGCGGCACCGCCGAGCACCCGATCGTGCAGCCGACGCTGGCCCCCGGCACGATCGGCAAGATCCTGCCCGACTCGCTGCTCCAGCTCGACGCGTACAGCGGCACGGGGGCGAGCGGCAGTCCCATCCTCGACCGCCAGGGCCTGGTGATCGGCATCGAGTTCGGCGGCCTCAAGGAGTCCGGCGGCCGGATCGTCCTCGGCCTTCCCATCAAGCGAGCCGCCCCCCTCCTGTCGTCCTCCTCCACGCGGGAGTAGTCCTCATGCGTCTCCGCCGTGCGTTCGCGCTCCTCGGCGCGGTGACGGCCACCGTGTTCACGGCCTGCAAGGAGCCGGCGTTCGCGCCCCGCTGGGACGCGGACATGTACGTGCCGCTGAGCACCCACAACATCCACCTGACGCCCGGCGTGATCGCCGCCGGCCTCCAGGCGCCGGACAGCTTCCCGGTGCAGCAGCAGGAGGTGAGCGGCGTGCTGGGGGACGTGCTGAAGAACGTCACCGATTCGACCCGCTGCAGCACCGGCCCCGGGCTGTCGTGCGACCTGGTGACGCTCACGGCCACCAAGACCACGGCCGTCGCGGTCACGGACACGCTGTTCATCTCCGATTCCAGCGTCGCGACCGCACCGCGGTTCGGGATGGTGCCCTTCGCGGTCAGCATGTCGGCCACGGATCAGACCAAGACCTTCACGGACACGCTGGCGAGCGCCACGGTCGCGATGCTGAAGAACGCGGGCGAGGAGGGCCGGCCGCTGTACATCGTGCTGCGCGGGCAGGTGAGCAATCCGAGCGCGAGCCCCGTCACGGTGACCGTCGCCGACTCGATCGCCCTGTCCCTGTCGGTGACCATCCGGGTCGCCGTCTCCCACAAGTAGGAGGACCGCCATGAAGCGCTTCTCGCTCGTCCTGGCCGGCCTCCTCGTGCCGGCGCTGATGCAGGCGCAGCTCTCCGACCCGTCGACCCGCGCGCTCGGCATGGGTGGGGCCTACACCTCGAGCGCGCGCGGCTACGAAGCCGTCGCCTGGAACCCCGCGATGCTGGCGGCCGTGGGACACTCGAGCTTCAGCATCGACCTGCCGCACCTGAACCTGGAGTTCGGCAGCAACGCCTACGGCCTGTCCGACGTCCGCAAGTACGCGAACACCTACCTCAGCGACACGGACAAGCAGACGCTGCTGGACAAGATCAAGGACTCGACGCTGTCCATCCGCGCACTCATCGGCGTGGCGCCGTTCGGATTCTCCGTCGGCCCGTTCGCGCTGCTGGTGAGCACCGCCGGCCAGATGAACCTCGGCGTGGGGAAGGACGCCGTGCGGCTCGCGCTGTTCGGCAACGCGCCGCGGCCGGGCGAGTCCAACGTGTTCACCGCCCAGGGCTCCAACGGCCGCGCCTGGGCCGCCTCGACCATCGCGGGGAGCTTCGCCTGGCCGTTCCAGATCCCGCTCGGCCACCTCGCGGTCGGCGCGACCTACAAGTACGTCATCGGCCACCTGATCGGCAGCGCCACCGACCTCGGCACCCAGGTCAACTCCGGCGCCAACTTCTCGGCCACCGAGGCCGGCCAGGCGATCTACACCAACTACGCCTCGAACTGCGGGACCTTCAGCCCCTTCCAGAGCGGGATGTGCGGCGGCCGGGCCGGCAGCGGCTACGGCGTCGACCTCGGGGGGACGCTGCAGCTGGCCGGCCGCGGCATCACGCTCTCGGCGGTGCTGGTCAACGTGATCGGCAAGATGACCTGGGACGCGGACCGGCTGTACTACAGCCGCACCCTGCGCCACGACTCGTTGACGGCGGCGGGCGACTTCGTGACGCTGCAGGATTCGTCGCTCACGCTGAAGGACGCGGCGGCGATCGGGGGCGACGCCACGGCCGCCAAGCTGCGCAGCGACCTCCTGGCCAACGGGGACTTCTCCCGCCTGGCGCGGGCCGGCATCGCGCTGCGCGACGGCGACCTCACGCTGGCGGCCGACGCGCAGGTCCGGCTGAAGCAGGGCCTGGATCTGCAGCCGAGCCAGCTGCTCTCGGCGGGGGCGGAGTACCGCGTGCTGGGCGTGCTGCCGCTGCGGGCGGGCCTGGCGTCGGACTTCGCCGGGGCCACGATGATCGCGGGAGGCATCGGGCTCCAGGTGGTGGGGATCAACCTCGACCTTGCGGCGGCCGACATCTTCGGATCGACGCGCCCGGGGGTGCGGGTGGGGGTCGGGTTGGGGTTGATATTCTGAACACGGTGAGAGGTGAGGGGTGAGAGGTGAGGAGGCCAGGTGAGAAGTGAGAAGCGCAGGTGAGAGGTGAGAGGCCAGGTGAGAAGTGAGAAGCTGGGTGAGAGGTGAGAGGCCAGGTGAGAAGTGAGAAGCGCAGGCGAGAGGTGAGAGGCTAGGTAAGAAGTGAGTGGTCGAAAGGCGTGAGAGGCTCGCATCCTCTCACGCCTTTCGCATCTCACCTCTCACGGCTTTCGCCTCTCACCCCTCACGCCTTTCGCTTCTCACTTCTCACTTCTCACGTCTCTCGCCTCTCGCCTCTCACTTCTCACCTCTCTCGCCTCTCGCCTTTCACCTCTCACCTCTCACGCCCTTCCCCTCTCACCTCTTACCCGTCCGTCTCACCTCTCCCGTCTCACCTCTCACCTTCACCTTGCTCCACGCCCGCCCACCCCCAAACAACGCGCCCCCCGCCCCC
>Ga0335079_10008542_pt1 | contig 11673 bp, 13 predicted proteins | sample Lox_Sample_33_FD_206719 | JGI IMG/M metagenome (GOLD analysis project Ga0335079, IMG submission 206719) | Soil microbial communities from Loxahatchee National Wildlife Refuge, Florida, United States - Lox_Sample_3.3 | ecosystem: Environmental > Terrestrial > Soil > Wetlands | place: USA... | reverse complement strand
CCTTCTTCATTGGTGGCGGCAAGATTTCCAGCGATGTGAGGAATGGAGACGTTGACGACTGTGGTGTCGAGGACTTCCATGAACGTCGCCAGCATGACGGAGAAGGTGACGACCCATGGATTGACAGCGCGTTGTGGACTGGCATCCACGAAAAGCGGGAGGCGAGAAGACGCCTCCAACGATTCACGCTATGCGAAAAGGGGCTATGGCACCGTGACAGGAATCACACTGCGATGTGCGGTGATGAGAAGAAAAAAGCCTGGCAGCTCAAAGCCGCCAGGCGTGAACAATGATTTTTCGTCCGTCTAGAAGCGGAACTGCGGTCCGAAGGTGATTCTCAAGTTGTTGTGGCCACCGCCATTGAAGAAGACATCGTCGCCGGCCTCCACGCGCAGACCGATCGGGCCAAAAAATCCTTCGATGCCTGCTGCAGGATAGACAGCGAAATACGTTGATCCATTGCCGAGGCCCACTGCATTGGCGAACCCGGTAGGCGCGCCGTTATTGGTGACATTGAAATTGTCAAATCCAACTTTTCCGGTCACGAATGCGTGGAACGCCGGAGATCCAATATCAAACTTGGGCCCGAAGAATCCATGCAGGGTTCGAAGCTTGGAATTCACCGTCGTCGAACTGATCCCGTTGTTGAAAGTGCTGGTGTAATTCCGCTCGAAGTCGTAGGCCATTTCCGCTTCGAGTTGAACATTGGGCCGGAGTCCAAAGGCCGCGCGGCCACCCAAGCCAAGGAAGTTGCTGGTCGGGCCGGGGTCGGTGAAGCGATAGTAATTGGCGAAAACACCGAAATCGATGTGGTTCCAACTCTGCTCTTGCGCGAAGAGCATGGGAGTCGCAAAGAACAACAGCGTAACGAAAAGACCTAAACTGCGTTTCATCGGTTTGTTGAACCTCCAAAGTTTCGTCCCGCCCGCATGACCACGGCGGAGTGATCGGAAAAACACCGCGGCAGAAGCAACATATGGATGCCAGGCGAGAATTGGGGGTTGGAGGAAAAGCCTTGGGGGCAGGCGGGAGCAGTTGACTGGTGTAGCTGGAAACGAAAACGGCGCGGAAAGTCCGCGCCGCATCAGGTCTTTGCGGTACGCGATTTTTTTACTGTAGATGATTTACGTTAGCCGGCCGGGCGTCCGCGGTGTCGCTGTCGGAGCGCGGCGTCATCGAAACGACGACATACTCGCGTTCCTTACTATCAAGGTCTTCGACACGCAACAGCATTTTGTCCTTCTGCAGGCGGAACTGCGCTTGCTCGCCGACGGGCAGCAGCACTGGATGCTTCTCATCGCGCGGACGAATGCGATAGATCACGCGTTGGGCCTGGAGCACATACTCCTGGCACAGGACTTGCTGAGTCTTCTTGTTGCCGGAATTTGTGCCCAGCATTTCTCCGGCGAGGCTTGTAGCATCTTTCTCCGCCGTGCCGCACTGAACCGAATCCATCTGCAGGAGCTTGCCCGTCTGATATGGCTTGGGATCTTTTGCGAGTGCCGTGGATGCCAAGGCTACGATCGCGCACAGAAGAAGTTTGGAACGCATCGTGTTTCCCCCAGAAAATAATGGCCGGGAATCCGGCACTATGTATGACTGTTGCGATATTTTCCTCGGGGCTGAAATGAAGTGGCAGGTCACGACGGTCATAGTCCGGAAGTTACTGTCGTGTGCAGTTTGCGAAGCAGGGCTAGCGTTGGGTGAGTCCTTCGAGTGTGTCGAAGAATGCCGGGTAGGAGATCGCTGCAGATTCTGCGCCGTGGATGAGCGTCTCGCCTTCTGCCCGCAAGGCTGCCACGGCAAAAGCCATGGCGATGCGGTGATCGCTGAGGGAATCGATTTCGGCTCCGTGGAGGGACTGGCCGCCGGGGATCTTTAGCCCGTCTTCCAACTCTTCCACCTGGGCTCCCATGGCGCGAAGATTCTTGGCTACCGCCGCGATCCGATCGGATTCCTTGACGCGCAACTCCTTCGCATCGCGCACTTCGATTCCCTTCTGAGTGTAGGGAGCAATCGCAGCGAGCACGGGGATTTCGTCGATCAACGCGGCTGAATCTCCACCGGCGATTGTGGCGCCCTTCAACGCTCCGCCTTCGACTTGCAGCGATCCGACGAGCTCTCCGTGAATTTCGTCGAGTTGCGTCACGGAAATACGCAGGCCCATCTGCATCAGTATGTCGAGCAATCGGGCACGAGTGGGATTCATCAGGAGATTGGGGATTGTCAGCTGCGCTTCAGGAAACAGGGCGGCAGCACAGAGAAAGAATGCGGCACTCGAAATGTCTCCTGGGATGCGGACTTCGACGCCATGGAGGCGCTGCCCGCCGCGAATGCGGACTTCACTTCCTGCCTCGACACTCTTGCGTTCCAGTCGCACGCCGAAGGCACGCAGGGCAACTTCGCCGTGATCGCGTGTGCGGAACGTTTCCTCGACGCGCGTTTCGCCATCGGCGAATAATCCCGCAAATAAGAGGCACGATTTCACCTGGGCGCTGGCAACCGGCATTTTGTAATCGATGGGCTTGAGAGATGTGCCTGTGATGCGCAGAGGCGGTTGGCCTTCGTCCGATTCGATCTGCGCACCCATACTGGTGAGCGGCTGAATGATGCGCTGCATCGGCCGACGCGACAGGGACTCGTCGCCGATCATTTCACTGGTGAAACGCTGCCCGGCCACGATGCCGCTCAGCATGCGCATTGTGGAGCCGGAGTTGCCACAATCGAGCGGACCGGCCGGCGCCGCTAATGACAGTCCGGTTCCCTGTACTTCAATGACGTTCTCGCCTTCCGATTTGCGATCCCACTTCACGCCGAGCGCGCGCATGCAGTTGAGAGTGCTGGCGCAGTCAGCGCCGGTGGAATAGTTCTCAAGGCACGACGGGCCTTCTGCGATCCCGGACAGCATGCCGTACCGATGCGAAATAGACTTATCGCCTGGGAGTTCGACAGATCCGCGAATGCTGCGCGCCGGGCGCACGGTTACCTGGGACGGGTTCATGGGTTGATCAGTTTTGCGATTGGGAGATTGGTTTTGATTGTTGAATTTTGATTGTTGATTGTTGAATGAAAACCCACGGGACTTGGTTTATTCAACAATCAACAATCACCATTCAACAATTCCCTACGCCAGCGCTTTGGCTTCGGCTGTGGCTTCGCGGAGGATGTCCGCTGGGACTTCTTTCATCGTTACGCCGAATTCGAACATTGGGGTTTCAACGCCGCGTCCCCAGCGGGCAACTTCCCAGTGCGCTCGCACGAATTTCGCATCCGGATGTGCGCTGAGGTCCAGCAGCAGCGGAAACTCTCCCGCATAGAACTGTTGTGGAAGGGCGGCGATCGATTTCGGGGTCCACGTCGTTCCGTCGGCAGAGCCGTAGATGCTAAGGTCGAGCGATTCCTGCTCGATGATTCTGGTGATCGAGAGCGTGACGAGAAAAACTCGTCCGCCTGCACCGGACACGTCCACGGCTGGGCCGTCACCCTTCGCGCTGACCACAGTTCCAGGCAATACGAGAGTTGCTTCGCTGATTGCAGTTGTCATTTGCGAGTGATTCTAACAAATCCTCAAGAGACCTTCTCACCACGGCGGCGCTACTCGGAGAAATACACAACAAGACCTATTCGCTCGGATGCGAACCCGTGAAGTCGCTGCAGCAGGGCTTTTCGGCCGGCTTGAATTCCATCAATTCGATGCGAGTAAGGTCCGGGTCGAATACGTTCAGTTGCCGCTTGCCATCGCGTCCCATCTGCGCGTGCTCGTCGCCGTGAGTTCTCCAGCCGTGCGACTCCAGCAGAGCCTGGGCTTTGGACATATCGGCCACGCCAAGAGAAAAATGATTCATCACGCCGGTCAGGCGCAGATCGGGATGCTGCGGCTGATTCAGCATGTATTCCAGCCAATCGGTCCCGTCCGGAACCTGGATCGAAACCCAGTCGGTGACGTCGTCTTTCATGCCGCCATGCCAATACGGACGGAAGCCGAGAATCTCGCGATAAAAATGATCTTCCGCATCGCGGTTGTAAACGAGAAAACCGACGTGAATCATACGATGCGAGACGGCATTCGGAGCAGAGGGCGCGGTCTCACCTTTGCCGCGCTCAACGAACTCAATGTGATGCCCTTCGGGATCGTTCGTCGTAAAGCTGAGGCTGTGGTCGGCGCGTCCTTCAATCTTGGAGACAGTAAGACCCTTCGTGGTCAAATATCGGCGCAGCGCAATGATGTTATCGGTCGTGAACGCGACGTGATCCATGCGGTCGGTTGCCTTTGGATCAGGAGCTGGACTGTAGCCGATCCACTGCAATCCGGCCATGTAGCGGATTGTTTCGCCCGACTCGATCGGGTCGGCCGAGGCAAGGCCGAGAGTGTCTGCGTAGAGTTTCTTCACTCCATCGGGATTGGTCGTGTAAAACACAACGTGATCGATACCGGTGATGCGCGGACGCTTCACAGATGCGCTTTGGGACACAGCAGAGATTGGCAGAAGTGCACATAGCAGGGCGAGAGCGACATTCTTCATGGCGGGATGATTGTAGTCCAAACTGGGCGTAGAAGCTGGGCTTTCGACCGGATCAGGGATTCAGGCTTGAAAACAAAAGCTCCCTCCACACGCGGATGGATCGGGTACGCCAATCCACTTGGCCGGAAGGACAAATCTTGCAATCGCTCAGGAAACGCTGTCGAGAAACTGGCGGAGGAGTCTCGCGGCGAGTTCCGGCTGCTCCCAAGGCGAATAGTGCCCTGCCTTCGGAATTACGCGGATCTGACTGCCGCGGATGTGCTCGTGCATCAATTCAGCTTCCCTGATGCCGGTTGCAAGGTCTTCATCTCCGGTGATAAGGAGCGTCGGAACATCGATCGTCCTCAGCGTGTCGACGGAATCCAGACGTTCGGCCATTCCGCTCTGCACCTCCGCAACATCCTGCGGAGACATTTTGTGCATCAAGCGGATCGCGCCGTCAACCAAGTCTGGACGCGTCTCACGTGTCGTGCGTCCGAGCACTTTCTGAGCCATGCCTTCGAAGAATGGCTCCGTTCCCTTCTCGACCACGTCACGGGCGGCCTGCAGGCGGCCGGCTCTGGCCTCGGGATTGTCAGCTGGAGCTTTGGTGTTGCAGAGAATCAAGGCTTTCACGCGATTCCGGTATCGACGCCAGAACTCGAAGATCGCGTATCCGCCAACGGAAACTCCGACGAGTGGAGCGCGGCTCACGGCGGCGTCGTCCATGAGGCGGACGATGTCAGCCGCGTGCTTCTCCATCGTGGCAGGGCCGTGGCCGACTTCAGATTCGCCGTGCCCACGAAGATCCGGCATCACGAGCCGGTAACGCGTTGCGAGAGTTTCCGAAACGGGCAGCCAGAACTCGTGATTCACCGGAAAGGGATGCAGGAGAACAACGGGCGCGCCATCTCCCAGCACCCAGTAGGCGATTTCGGCGTCTCCGCTCTTGACTCGGTGCGGCAGGAGGGGCTGCATGGCTGGATTAAATCACATTCCCTGAATGCGATGCGTTAATTGGAAACTTCGCTGATCACGCAACTAAACCCGATCTTTTTCGCGCTTGACTTCTTCATTGCGCTCCACGTGGTCCGAGGTCCGTTCAACCCTTGTTCGGGCCGAACCAGCAGGGTCATCCGTCCCCAATGTCGAATCTCGATTGAATAAGTCCCGGGACTCAGCACGCCGAAATCACCAGTTCCGTCTTTGTCAGTGATCATGGAGCGCACTGGCGTGTCGCTCGATCGAACCTCGACAATTTTCGATTTGGAAGGAACTCCGTGAAATAGCAACCTCAGGTGAAGTGGTTGATTGCGATACAGGGTGATGGATTCTGGTTGGCAGACCTGAGCGCCAGCTGGGAACGATACCGGCACAAGCGAGAACACAAACAGAACGATGCTTCGCATTCTGCCGGAGTTGGACACCGCCGGGGCGCGACTTTGTCCAGAAAGAAACTCAGCTACGGACTTGTCGCCTGTTGCGCATTTACCGGAGGGGCGGGCAGTAGCAGCGGCTCTTCGGGCATGATGATCCACGCGATCGGATACGAAATGAAGCCGATCACCGTCATGCAGGCCACAATCAGCCACACGATGCGCACGAGCGTAACGTCGAGATCGAAATACTCCGAAAATCCGAGGCAAACCCCGGCGATCTTGCGCCCCATGCGCGGACGAATCAGCTTGCGCCGAGCCAGCGATGCCCCAACCCGAATGCCGCAGTAGGCGCAAACGTTCGCGTCATCCTGAATCACTTTCCCACAGTAGTTGCAATACATAGTTCCGCCTTCACTTCTTATGATACGGAATCCCCCGCCCGCAGGTTCCCCGTTATTCGCGATATGCCTCTTTGATGTAGTGGCGGGCCTGATCGGCCGGACCGGTATTGGCATTCCCCGCCAGGACAGTTTCGTACTTCTTCATGGCCAGATCGCGTTTTTGCAGCAGGTCGTACATTTCGCCGGCGGCGAGGTTGGCTCGTTGCAGAACGTCCGGATCGGGATTGGGAGCAAGGTTCACCAACTCGTAGGCGGCGGCTGCGCCTGAGAGATCTTTCTTGCTGCGCAACAATTCGCCGAGACCCCACGCCGCGAGCTCGTAATGCAGATTCCCGTATTTCCCTTCCCGGCCGTTCTGCCAGACTTTGCGGTACATGGCCTCCGCCTCGGGCAGACGCCCGGCAGAACGCTCAAGGTTGGCCACCTCGGTTGGGAAAAGATGGTTGTGCGGATACCTGTCCGTGAGTTCGTTCATATAGCCAAGAGCTTCGTCGTACTGGTGCTCGCGGCGCAGGAACAACGAGAGAATCACTTTCGCGTCGACCGAATTCTCGCCATTGCTCCTGGCCACCTCACGGAGATATTCGAGGCCTTTTTCTTTGGAGCCGCTCAGGCCCGCAATCGCTGCCGCCACTTTCACGCTCCAGGGCAGATTGCCGACGACGTAATTGTGAGTGCCGACAACAAGCTTCGCGTCGATATAGTTCGGGTCAAGTTCGAGGACGCGTTCATGATCATGGCGCGCGCCGACTGCATTGCGGAGCGCTGAAAACCAGGCCCTCTCGACAATCCCGGTATATACGGCGAATTGGGCCCGGGTGACTCCCCGGCAATAGAGAGCATTGACGTCGTTGGGATTCGCCTTGAGTTCCTGTTCCTCGATATTCTCCGCACGGCGCGCCAGATCTTTAATCTCTTGCTTGATCTTCGGATCGGTCGGGCGAGGCGTCCTGCCGATGAAGCTGTCGTTCGCGTAGTCCCCGGTATTCATCGAACCGGTTTCGTAGAGATCGCGCATCAGCACTTCGGTCAGCAGATGGTTAATCGCGAAAGGATCATTGGGACGCTTCGCAACAATGCTCTCGAACTCCTGCGTCGCCCGGTCGTACTCCATGTTGTAGAAGTGATCGAATGCGGCATCAGTCTGGGGGTCGTGGGGCGCGCCATGAATGCTATTGGCCGGGGAGTTGGACTGACCGACCGCTGGGAGCGAAACCGCTGCAAAGAGGAGAGCCAGGGGAAGAATGCTGGGACGTTGTACCGATATCATCCGGAAAACCTGTTCGAGGATCAAAACCTGATTTCAGTAGTCTAAATGAACTCGAAACTCCACGCTTGAAAAGGAGCCGGACGCCTGGGCGGCCACGGTCTTGGAACCAACAGCGTCATCATGGTGCACTTCCTAGTGGATACGATTCGAGCGTTTCGTGCCTATAATCCGGAGACAGCGCGGGGGTGCGCGTCAGTTCTGCCGGGCATGGGCGTTCGTAACTGATACATCTTTACTCGCTTCGAAGCGTAATAATTGCGCTTCAGCGTTCTGCCTACCCGTGTGAAACTAACGCAACTCCATGCAATATATGGATTTCGGGCCGAGCCAGCTTTGGCGGTTGGAATGCGAAAGTCAGTTTCTATAGACAGGAAGAGTTATGGCAGAAGCTGTGCACGGCACGCCCCAAGAGTTTTGGCGCCCGCCATCCCCGGTTGTTGGCGATGAGGGCAGTCTTCGCCCATCCCTTTCCACTATGGCGGAAAGTTGTCCACGCTGTGGTACAGAGTTCCTGATGGGATCGCAGTTTTGCCATTCCTGTGGCGGGCGGCGTCCGCAGGCGATCACCGCTGTCGCGCAAGCCGATGCGGCAGTCATGGCGGGTCTGTGGGAACACACGGTCCATGCCGTCCACGTAGCCGTCACTGGCTGGAAGCGGATTCCGTTCCCATCCTGGTTGAATTATCTCCATTTTCATGAGATCAAGCGCCGTGTCGGTCTTTCCAGTGCGTCTTTCATCGCCTTCGTGATCGGGTTGGGATGCGTGGCCGGGGCTCTGCTTGTGGGGCTGCTGACAGCCAAGAACTTGGTCGACTGGCAGGCAATCCAGTTCTACCGGGCGGAGTGGTTGCTGGCGGCGACTGCGGCTTTTGTTGCGGGAATTCTACTGAAGAAGTCAGAGCGGCATAGCTCAGACGAGTAGCTCTAGGTCGACTCTCCTCCGGTTCCAGCGGCACGCCGCTGCTGGTTCATCCTGTAAAGATGATTGACCGGACCCGTCCCTTTGCCGAGGGGCTGTCCGTTCATGATCGCCGCTGTCACGTAGGTCTTCGCCAAAAGAGTCGCCTCGGCGAGGCCACGATCCAGAGCCAGATGACAGGCTACCGCCGTGGCAAAGGCACATCCGGTGCCATGGGTGGAGTTAGAGCGCTGCTTCTCGGCCTTAAAGACTTCCTGCTCGACTCCACGTTTCGTTTGGAAGCTCAAGAGATCGATGGCCTTTTCGAGGTGGCCGCCTGTGACGATCACGGCAGGGGCTCCCATTTCGTGCAGTTTGGCAGCGGCGGCCTTCATTGCTTCCAAGTCCTTGATTTCGATTCCAGTTAAGGCAGTTGCCTCGTCGAGGTTGGGAGTGACGATATCTGAGATCGGAATGAGCCGTTCGATCAGGACCTTGGTGCCGGCCGCGTCAAGCAAGGCCGCTCCGGACGAAGACCGCAGCACCGGATCCAAAACGATGTTGCTGAACCGTGGTTCCCGACCCGCTCCAGCCAGAAAATCTGCTACGGCTTTGGCCAGCTTTCCTGACCCGAGCATTCCGATGTGAACCGCCGAAATCTCCAAATCGGCTGCCAATTCGTGGAGAGTCTCAGTAACTAGCGCAGGATCAAGAGCCTCAACGCGCCGCACCCCTGAGGTGGACTGCACCGTCATGGCGGTGATGCAGGCTATCCCATAGCAGGAATGAGCGGAGATCGTCTTAATGTCGGCTGTAATTCCGGCCCCCGAGGACGGATCAAACCCTGCGATGGTAAGAACAACAGGCGGTTTTTCGGCCATGAACCTCCGTTTAATTGCCCAGCGATGGTACTCGGTTTCAGAGTCAAATATGTCATATCGGCGAAGGCTGGAAGTTACTTTTGACACAGGATCGTAGAAAAAAATCTCGTTGACGATTTTAAAACACGGTCCGTAAATACATGATTCCATGCATTTTGCGGGGTTAATTTCCGTAAGTCATTGATTCCAATGAGGTTGTAAATTCTACTCGGCCGCTTCCATCGTGCTATTTACTAATTATGAAATGTCTAAGCGACGCGAAACAAAGAGCATTACTCGGATGACCTCAAATTTACAACAGGTTACGTAAGGGTTCGATTACTAGGACGTCATCGTCCGAGTGGCCAATTGGCCTTGACACACGTTTGGCACGCCGATAGCATTTGAAAACTGCAGAGAAACACCAGCCTAAAGGCCAAAGGGCACTTTTGAGTATGCGAGGAGAACTGAATGCGAAGACGTATAGCTCATGGACTGGCGATCGGCTTTCTGATCGTCGGCCTGGGAGCGGCTCAGGGACCGAACATCTCGGAGGCGAAACCGGCTCCAAGTAGTTCAACCCAAGTTCAACCCGTAGTCCGCCATCAGGTCGGCAAAACGAAGCCGTTCCAGGTCGGAACTGCTTCCTGGTATGGAGAGAGGTTTGAGGGAAAGACGACGGCCAGCGGCGAACCGTACGAAATGTACGATATGACCGCCGCGCACCTCACACTTCCAATCGGAAGCTTCGTGAAAGTCACGAACCTTCGAAATGGCAAGGCCGTAGTGGTCCGGGTCAACGACCGTGGACCGATCGTACCGGGTCGCATCATTGACCTGTCGTACGGCGCGGCTCAAGCTCTGCAATTCCGCCATCGCGGACTGCAGCGTGTCCGTCTGGACCTGGTCAAACCGAGCCAGTCTGAATACCAGACGGTCGCCTACAATCATCCCCCCGTAGCGCAATTACCGTAAAAACAATATAGTAAACGGGATGTCGGCTGCTCTGCCCAACCACATCCCAAACGATAGCCCGAGCTATCGAAATGTTGATCCGCGCCAGCGGCTCATCGTTGCGCTCGACGTTTCCAGCGCCACCGCCGCCCGGAAGATCGTGGCGGCGGTAGGCGATTCTGCCCTGACCTACAAGGTCGGCATGCAGCTCTATACCGCCGAGGGACCGCAAGTGGTGCGGGATCTGGTGGCCTCCGGCCGGCGGGTATTCCTCGATCTGAAGTATCACGACATTCCGAACACCGTTGGAGCGGCTGTGGCCGAAAGTGCCAAGCTGGGCGTGAGTATGTTGACCGTCCACGCGTCGGGAAGCGACAAAATGCTACAGGCCGCGGTCAAAGCAGCCAAGGCAAGCGCTGAATTGATGGTTCTGGCGGTCACTGTCCTGACCAGCATGAGCGGAGACGATCTCGAAGTCATAGGAATGGAAGGTGGGTTGGAGAAAAGTGTCGTACGCCTCGCCAAAGTGGCTTTGGATTGCGGCTGTCAGGGGATTGTAACGTCAGCTCGGGAAGCGGCTGCGGTAAGGACCAATCTCGGCCAGGATTTCGCGATTGTGACTCCCGGCGTGCGTCCTGCAGGCACTTCGATCGGAGATCAGGTTCGGGTCGTGACGCCAATGCAAGCGATTGCGGCGGGCGCAACTCATGTTGTGGTCGGGAGGCCGATTACTGAGGCGGCGGACCCGGCGGCCCAGGCGAGAGCTATATTAGCCGAAATCGGCAGCTGATCATCGCTATGAGTCGTACTCGAAGGAAGCAGAGAGACCTGAGGGATTTGCAGCTGATCAACACCCATGCCGCAGAACTAAACCGCGACGCGCTGGATTGTCTCGATGAGAAACCAGATGAAAATTCTTGGAGACATCGTCCCGCCAGTCTGGCCGCAAGGAACTGTATCCAAGAAAAAGAGCCGGAAGTAGAGGTTGCACCCTCCTGATCCGGCTCGAAACCTGAAACCTGAAACTTCTTTCTACAGCTTCTCGAAAAACTCACACCCCGAGCACGAGATGTAAATCCCGCCTGGAACGCCGCGCTCGCGGTCTTTCACGCGCTTCACAATGCGCGTCGGCTTGCCGCACTTGGGGCAATCCGTGCTTTTGGTCGTGTCCATGACCTTCTTACGGTCGGCTGTCTTGGCGATCTTGGCTCCTACTGCCATGTTCTGTTTCTCCTGATCTTAGATGTTTGCGCAGCATCATCCGCGCACTCACAGTCGCGGATCATTGTGGATGATTGTGACGAACGGGACTTCAGGAATCCACTCGGGAAGACGTATGGCTGCGTCTTGATTCTTCTTCCGTCGATTTCAATTTTACAGTAACGTTGTACCGGCTGTCTTGCCCTGCG
>Ga0335079_10008540_pt1 | contig 11675 bp, 7 predicted proteins | sample Lox_Sample_33_FD_206719 | JGI IMG/M metagenome (GOLD analysis project Ga0335079, IMG submission 206719) | Soil microbial communities from Loxahatchee National Wildlife Refuge, Florida, United States - Lox_Sample_3.3 | ecosystem: Environmental > Terrestrial > Soil > Wetlands | place: USA: Florida... | reverse complement strand
TGACCGCTACGTGAGCCAGCCGGGAAAGCGCGGGTTCGGTGCGGGCGGCGCGCTTGCTGGCCAAGGCGGCGGCCAGCCAGACGCCGCCGATGCAGATCCAGGTCCATTGGATGTACGGGTAAATACCGGTGCGCATATCGCTTTGGAGATACGTCGTATCAGACGCGTCGTATACGACCAATGTTACCATCGGCACGTGACGGATGCAAGCGGGCGGCTCACGTCCTATCAATACCTGGTGCTGGCCACGGCGTGGCTGGGTTGGATCTTCGATTCCATGGACGCCACCATCTACTCGCTGGTGATGACGCCGGCGTTGAAGGATCTACTGGGGCCCCGGGGCGACCCGGAACACATCGGCTGGTACGGCGGCCTCATTTTTGCGACGTTCCTGGTGGGATGGGCGTTGGGCGGAGTCTGCTTCGGCATGCTGGCGGACCACCTGGGCCGCGCGCGCACGCTGGTCATCACGATCCTGATTTACGCGGTATTCACGGGACTGGCGGGATTCGCTCACACCTGGTGGGAGCTCGCCGTCTACCGCTTCTTGACGGCCCTGGGGATCGGCGGGGAGTGGGCCGCCGGCGCTACACTCGTGGCCGAGGTGTGGCCGGAACGCCTGCGGGTGAAGGGCGCGGGATTGTTGCAATCGGCGTGGGGAGCTGGATACTTCCTGGGCGCGGGCGTGTATCTGCTGCTCTCGGCGCAAAGCTGGCGGGTGATGTTCTTCGTGGGCATCGTGCCGGCGGCGGTGGCGGTGTTCGCGCGGCTGAAGGTCCACGAGCCGGAGAAATGGACGCAGGCGCGGGGCGCGGCGGGCCGGCCGAGGATCTCCGAGCTGTTCACGCCGGCCCTGCGGCGCGGCACGCTGGTGGGCGCCACGCTGGCGCTGGTGGCGGTCTTCGGGCTCTGGGGGGCGACGAACTGGACGCCCGCGCTGATCACCGAGTTGCTGCGCCCGCGGGGGCTTCGGCCGGCCACGATCGCGCGCATGGTGAGCTACGCGGTGATGTGCCTCAATGCGGGCTCGATCGTGGGCTACCTGACGTTCCCGCTCCTGGCCGAGCGCTGGGGACGCCGGCCGGCATTCTTCACCATGCTTCTCGGAGCGGCGGTGATGCTGCCCGCGACGTTTATGCTGCCGTCGTCGTACGCGGCCGTCTTGTGGCTGCTGCCGCTGCTGGGATTCTTTTCGAACGGCATTTTCAGCGGCTTTCCGATTTACCTGCCCGAGATTTTTCCCACGCGAATTCGAGCGACCGGCTCGGGGTTTTGTTTCAATGCGGGGCGTTTCCTGGCGGCGGGCGGACCGTTCTTGACGGGACTGCTGGTGGTGCAGCTTGGGACGTTCGCGCGGGCGGCGAGCTCGATCGCGGTGATTTATGTGGTCGGGATGGTGACGCTGCTCTTCGCGCGGGAGACGAAAGGGCAGGCGATTCAATAGGCCGATACGGCGGCCGTGCGGGACACCGCGTATGGGACGGCGCAAACTCCCGCCGCCGGTTTGCCACGGTTCCCCCTCTGGAAAATACAGCGGGCCTTGGCGCAAGCTTTTGGCTTGCCGCGGCGAACTTCAGTTCGCCGAGCCGCACGGCGCTCGATCATCGTGAACCGCTCACTGAAGTTCGCCCGCCCCAGCGGGCGCCTTGCGCGGAGGCTTGCGCCAATTAGACTACGTATCTCTCGGCATCCAGCAGCCGGTGTGCGATCTTGCGGCGGAGCGCGATGGAGTCCACCGGCTCGTACTTGCCGAAGCGGCGCAGCACCACCAGGTTGGTGCGCAGGGAGTCGCCTTCCGAGCAGGCGGCCAGCACGATGCGCGCGATCACGTCGATATGCGCCATGGCGTCGCGCACCAGCATCAAAGCGATTTTCTTGGCGTTGATCAGGATTTTGGTTTCTTCGGCGAAAGGACCTTCGAAGTCACCGTCGGAGCCAGTCGCCGGACGAAATCCGCACGCTTACAGGGCGTCCACCGGCTCACGCATCGGTTCCTTGTTGAGGTCGATGTCGGCTATGACCGGCAGCGGGTGGCCAAGCTTGAGGCCGAGGAGGATCCATTCCTCGAGAGTCGATTGCAGCTCCCGTTCGCAACGATGCAGCGTTGGGGCGAACGCGACCACACCTGGGCAGGGAGGGATACTGGCGGCGAAAGTTTGGTCCTCCAATTTGTCGTAAACGGCCTGTTCCAGGGCCTCGTGAACATACTCCGTCAGAATATATCGCCGATTCAAGCAAGACTCCCTACGTCCGATCTTACCAGGATCGCGACCCGTGTGCGCCGCCTCAAACGGACGGACCCGTGCGAATGCGATGCCAGCACGATCAGGCCAAATCGACCCGTTTCAACATGTCTACAATCGTCGGCTCCACGTCCGCCTGTCTTTCTTCCGCTGGAGCGTGCCCCCAACCGTAACGGTCCCCTTCTCTAGATCAACATCGGGCCATCGGAGCCCGCTGCATTCTACGAAGCGCAACCCGACCGCAGAGCCGAAGTAAGGAGCGATTCAAGCCGATGGCCCATTGCAGCCTTGAGAAAACGCCCAGACTGCACGGGCTGTTGTTCAGCCGGAGGCGGATGGAGCGGCGAGTAGAGGTCTACGCGGCGACCTTCTCAAGGAAGGCTTTTGCGACACGTCGTTCGAGTCATCGGCGGCGGAGCTGCGACCGCGAGGTTTGTTGGCAGGCGAAAGCGCCTGCCCCACCACCACACGGTCTACGCTACCGTGTATCTCTCGGCATCCAGCAGCCGGTGCGCGATCTTGCGGCGGAGCGCGATGGAGTCCACCGGCTCGTACTTGCCGAAGCGGCGCAGCACCACCAGGTTGGTGCGCAGCGAGTCGCCTTCCGAGCAGGCGGCCAGCACGATGCGCGCGATCACGTCGATATGCGCCATGGCGTCGCGCACCAGCACGGCGGTCATATCCGCGGCATTGACGCCTTTGCCCGCTTCCGCGAGCTTCTGCGCGCGCAGCAGCGCGGATTCCATGGCGAAGATATCCATGATGACGTCGCTGATATTGGCCAGGATCTCCTGCTGCTTTTCCATCTCCAGCATGTACTTCTGATAGGCCACGCCCATCAGCATCAAAGCGATTTTCTTGGCGTTGATCAGGATTTTGGTTTCTTCGGCGAAAGGACCTTCGAAGTCGCCGTCGGAGCCGCGCGGGCCGCCCAGGATCTCCTGGAGCACGCCCGTGGCCGCCTGCACCAGCGCCAGTTGGCCGCGCGCCGCGCGCTTCAGCAACATGCCGGTGGTGAGCAGGCGGTTGATCTCGTTGGTGCCTTCAAAGATCCGGTTGATGCGCGAATCGCGATAGGCGCGCTCCACGGCGTAATCCTGATGGTAGCCGTAGCCGCCGTGGATCTGCACGCCTTCGTCGACGACGTAATCCAGCACTTCGGAGGCGTAGACCTTGATGATGGAGCATTCGGCGGCGTATTCTTCGACCGCCTTCAGCATGGTTTGCGGAGCGTTCGGCTGCGACCAGGAGAAGTCTTCGAGCTGCGATTCAATCAGGCCCACGACGCGGTAGGTCATGGACTCGGCCGCATAGGTGCGGATCGCCATTTCGGCGAGCTTGTGCTGGATCACGCCGAATTCGGCGATGGACTGGCCGAACGCTTTACGCTCCTTGGCGTACTTCAGCGAAACGGCGAGCACGTTCTTGGATCCGCCCACGGTGCCGGGTCCCAGCTTGAGGCGGCCGACGTTGAGGATGTTGAAGGCGATGATGTGGCCGCGCCCGATTTCTCCCAGCACGTTCTCGACGGGGACATGCACGTTGTCCAGATAGACGGCCACCGTCGAGCTGCCCTTGATGCCCATCTTCTTTTCTTCGGCGCCGGTCGACACGCCGGGGAATTTGCGCTCGACCAGGAAAGCGGTGAACTTCTCGCCGCCGACTTTGGCGAAGACCGTAAACAGATCGGCCGCGCCTCCGTTGGTGATCCACATCTTCTGGCCGTTCAGGATGTAGTGCTTGCCATCCGGGCTCAAATCGGCGCGGGTGCGGGCGGCCAGCGCGTCGGAGCCGGCGTGCGGCTCGGTCAGACAGTAGGCGCCCAGCATCTCCATCTTGGCCAGCCGGGGCAGGTAGTGCTTCTTCTGCTCCTCGGTGCCGAAGTACAGGATGGGCAGCGAACCGATGCCCACGTGCGCGCCGTACCAGCCGGCGAACGAGCCATCGCCGGCCATGTGTTCGACGGCGACCATGGCGGATGCGAGATCGAGCTCCATGCCGCCATACTGCTCGGGAATGGTGATGCCGGTGAGCCCGAGCTCGGCAGCCTTGCGCATGCAAGCCAGGGCGACGCCCGGCTCGTGGTGCTGAATCGCCTCGACATTTGGACCGACCTCTTTGGCCCAGAATTCATCCACCGTGCGGGCAATCGCCAGGTGCTCCGGAGTGAGATCCTCCGGGGTGAAGATTTCGTTTGGCTGACGCTCTTCGATCAGGAATGCGCCGCCCTTGGTCTTGGGTAATGATACCGTTGCTGTTGCCATCAGGTCCTCCTAGTTCAAATTATTCGGCGAGCGGAAACTCGGCGCGGCAAGCTAAAGCTCGCGCCACGATACGCAGGCTCGCGCCACCTATTCCATTCTCTCGAAGATGCCGGCGGCGCCCTGGCCGCCGCCTACGCACATCGTAACCAGGCCGTACTTCAGATTGCGCCGCGCCATCTCCCGCAGGATCGTCGCCGTCAGCTTGGCGCCGGTGCATCCCAGCGGATGCCCCAAGGCGATGGCGCCGCCGTTGACATTGACTTTTTCCGGATCGAGGCCCGCCTCTTTCATCACGGCCAGGGCCTGCACGCCGAACGCTTCGTTCAATTCGATTACGCCGATATCGTCCAGGGTCAGGCCGGCCATTTTGAGCGCCTTCGGAATCGCCACCACGGGACCGATACCCATCACTTCCGGCGGGACGCCGCCGGTGGCGAAGCTGACGAAACGCGCCATGGGTTTCAGGCCCAGCGCGCGCGCCTTGCTCTCGGACATGACCAGCGCGGCGGCTGCGCCATCGCTGGTCTGCGAGGAATTGCCGGCGGTAACGGTGCCCTGCGCGTGGAAGACGGGCTTGAGCTTGGCCAGCACTTCCACGGTGGTGTCCGCCCGCGGTCCTTCGTCTTTGGCGAATACGGTCTTCGTAACCTTGGGCCGTTTGCCGTTCGGGACGACCCACTCGATGGCGAACGGCACGATCTCCTCGTCGAACTTGCCTTCGGCTTGCGCGCGCAGCGCGTTTTGATGGCTGCGGAACGAAAACGCGTCGGCTTCTTCGCGCGAGACGTTGTACTTGCGCTGTACGCGCTCGGCGGTCAGCCCCATGTTCATGTAGATTTCGGGCCGGTGATCGACGAACCAGGGACTGGGTGCGGCCTTGTGTCCGCCGCGCGGGATGAGGCTCATGGATTCGGCCCCGCCGGCGATGATGATGTCCGCGCCGCCGGAACGGATGCGCTCGGCTGCCATGGCGATGGCTTGGAGCCCGGAGCTGCAGAAGCGGTTAATCGTCACTCCGGTGACCGTATCCGGAAGTCCGGCGCGCAGAGCCACGCAGCGGGCCATGTTGTTGCCCGACTCCGCCTCCGGCATGGCGCAGCCGAGGACGATATCTTCTATTTCGTCTTTGGCGACCTGCGGATGTTTTTCCAATAGGCGGCTGACGACCGCGCCGGCGAGATCGTCCGGCCGCGAAGTGCGCAACGCGCCGCGCGGCGCTTTGCCGACGGCGGTGCGGAGACAATCGATGATGACAGCTTCTTGCATTTGCTCCTCTAACAGTGATGGCTTACCAGCAGGTGGACAGGTGAAAGCGTCTGTCCCACTCAGTTCCTCAATGGCTTTCCGGTTTTGAGCATGTGTTGCATGCGCTCTTGCGTCTTGCGCTGGCCGCACAGGCTCAGGAAGGCTTCCCTCTCCAGATCCAGTAAGTATTGCTCGGAGACCGTTTGCCGGCCGGTCAGGCGGCCGCCGCTTAACACGTTCGCGAGCTTCTCTCCTACTACGGTATCGTACTCGGAGATGTAATTGGCTTCGCGCGCCAGGTAGATGCCGGTCTTGAGCAGCGCGAAGTCTTCGGCGCCGCCCACCTCGATATCCGTACGCGGCACGCCCGGCACGTGTTGGGGCGCGATGGAAAGCGCCAGGGCCTTGGCGTCGTCGATGAGGCGGTCCGGATTCATCGAGATCTGATCCTGCGGACGCAACAGGCCCAGGCCGCGCGCCTCCGCGGCGCTGGTGGCGACCTTGGCGAAAGCGATCAGCTCGAAGGCTTTTTGCGCGCTGCCGAAACGCACCAGGACTTCCTTGCAGCCGCCCGCGCCGGGAATCACGCCCACGCCGACTTCGACCAGGCCGATGTAGGTTTCCGCCGACGCTTGCACGCGCGCCGAATGCAGGCAAACCTCGCAGCCGCCGCCCAACGTCAGGCCGAACGGCGCCGACACCACCGGCTTGGGAGCGTACTTGATCATCATGGTGGCCTGCTGGAAGCGGTTGATGGCGGCATCCAGCTCGTCCCACTCCTCTTCCTGGGCGGCCAGCAGCACCAGCATCAGGTTGGCGCCGACCGAGAAGTTCTCGCCCTGGTTGGCGATGATCATGGCGTCGAAGTTTTTGGCGGTCTCTTCGATGCCTGCGCGGATCAGCGAAATCTGGTCGTCGCCGAGCGAATTCATCTTGCTGTGGAATTCCAGGCAGAGCACGCCGTCGCCCACATCGATCAGGGACGCGCCGCCGTTTTTCTTGACGACTCCGCGGGCGTGCTTGATGTCCTTGAGCGACGTCGTCCCCGGGCGGTCTTCCAGCCACCGGTAGGAGTTCTCCGCGAAGTCGAAGTACGAGTGGTGGGGCCGCCGGTCGTGGTCGGGCGCCTCGTAGAAGGATTTCGCGCCGGCGCACAGCATCTTCTCGACGTTTTCGGGAATGGGGCGCTGTTCTTTGCGCATGCGCGCGACGGTCTCTTCGACGCCCAGCGCATCCCACAGCTCGAAGGGGCCGAGCGAGTTGGCGTAGCCCCAGCGCATGGCGCGGTCGATCTCGACCACGCGATCGGATATCTCCGGCACCATGCTCGCCGAGTAGAGCACCAGGTCGCTGAACAGCTTCCACAGGAATGTGCCGGCGCGGTCCGGCAGCGCGGCCAACGCCCGCAGCCGCTGCGGCAGATCTTCGATGTTGCGGGCCGATTCCACCGAGGCGAAGCGCGCCTTCTTGCTGGGATGATATTCGAGCGTTTTCAGATCCAACGCCAGAATCTCTTTGCTCTCGCCTTTGCCGGTGCGCTTGTAGAAACCCTGGCCGCGCTTGTCGCCCAGCCATCCGCGCTCGATCATCTGCGCGAAAAACGGCGGCAGCACGAAGCGCTCGCGCCACGGATCGTCCGGAACCAGGTCGTAAAGGTTCTTGGTGACATGCGCCCACACATCCAGGCCGACGATATCCAGGAGACGGTAACTCGCGCTCTTCGGCAATCCGATCAGCGGACCGGTGAGGGCGTCGACTTCCTCGATGGTAAAGCCTTCCTCGACCGTCAGATTCTGCACGGTGCTGCCGAGAAACGCTCCGATGCGATTGGCGATGAAGTTCGGCGTATCTTTGCAGGGGACCACGCCTTTGCCGAGGTGGCGGTCGGAGAAATCGGCGATGTAGCGGAGTACTTCAGGCAGAGTTTCGGGACCGGGAATCATCTCCAGCAGATGCAGGTAGCGCGGCGGGTTGAAGAAGTGAGTCCCCAGAAAATGCTGGCGGAACTCGGCGGGGAACCCTTCGGCGATGCTGGCCAGGGGAATGCCGCTGGTGTTGGTGGAGAAGATCGAGCCGGGCTTGCGGACCTTGACTACTTTGTCGAGCAGGCTGCGCTTGATTTCGAGGTTCTCGGTTACGGCTTCGACGACCCAGTCACAATCTTTGATCTTGGCGAGGTCATCGTCGAAATTGCCCGGTGTGACGAGTGACTTGGTTTCCGGAGTGAAGAATGCGGCGGGCTTCTGTTTGACGGCGGCATCCAATCCGCCCACGGCCGCGGCGTTGCGGTTGGGCTGATTGGGGAGCACGATATCCAGCAACAGGGCTGGGATGCCCGCATTAGCAAAGTGGGCCGCGATGCGCGACCCCATGGTGCCGGCTCCGAGCACGGCTACGCGACGCAATGGTGTCATCAGTGGGAGTGTACCGCGAAACGCCTGCTTGTGTCGCGCGTCAGCCGGCGGATTTTACGCCGTCAGGGTTTCACCGGTTTGCCGTGTTGGAATCTTCCTCAGTCAGTGGAAAAACATCGCTCCAAGTGTCAATAAAAACATCACGCCGCTTCGCCCGGTGCTGGTGCAGCGGCTCAAATCTCTGTCTCGCGCGGAACCGGGCGACCGCCTCGATTTCGGCTATCGCGTCAACCCGCAGGTCGTCCTTTTCAGTTAGGCAAGACTCCGCCAAGCACCCGGCTGCCGGGTTGGTTCCGGGCTGGCGAGCGCCGTGGCCTCTGCGATCTCGTCGTACATTTCGCACTGGCTGGCGTAGAGAAGCAGCCGCGACCAGATCCGTCCTACAACCAGCCCTTGGCGCACCAGCAGCAACACCAGCACCGCGCCTACCGAAAGCTGCGGGAACACCTGGGTGATGCCAACCGAGGCGGCCGTCAGCGCCAGCCGGATGATCCACAGCACGGCGGCCAGCCCGGCGATTTGCCCGAAATTGGTCCACGTAAAGCGGAACGTCCGCCACAGGCTGCGAAACGGCTTGCGGTTGTCCTCCGCGACCAGGTGAATCGCGGTGTAATCGAAAATCAGGTTCAGCCAGCCCAGAAGCAGCAGATCGAGCGCCGCTCGAAACCAGCCCCAATGGATCAGCGGGGTGGCCTCCGTGCCCTGGCCCCAGATTTTCTCGGCCGCGGCGCCCAGCCCGGCGTCGATGCCGTAGACAGCCGCCAGCAGGATCAGGCAATAGAGCGCCAGCCGGAACAGCCGCCAGAAGTTTCTGCCGCATCCGCCAAAAAACGTCGCGGCGCCGAACCACCGGCGCTTGGCGAAGATCTCGAGAGCGCCGCCCAACAGGAAAAGCTGCACCACGGCGGAGATCGCAAATGCGCCGATCGCCGCCGCCATCACCGGCTGAACGGGCATGGCGCCGTAGACCGCGGCCAGTTCGCCGATCCATTCCAGATTCAGCCTGCGTCCCAATGTCTCGGCCCAGGCGCTGTGGCCGAGCGAGTGGAAAGCGATCGCCGTCAGCGCAGCCGCGGGCAATGCCGCGACGAGCGTCAAACTCGCGTAGAAGAGAAACCAAAGTCCGATCGCGCGGTTCACTACTCTCACGCCGCGCCGCAATGCCAGCCGGATCGTCATGGCAGCACCATTTGAAACCAGCACAGAAGATTCGCGAACCATTTGACGAACGGCAGCGCCGCCGGCTGCGTGACGTAGCTGTTGTCCGCGAAGCTGCCGTCCAGCAGGATCTTGCGTTCCGGATCGATTTCGACGGACTTCACCGGCGAAGCCTTCGTGTATTCATACCGCCGCCAGCGCTCGCGCCCGTCCCACTTCTCGTTCACCGTTTCGCCATCGTCGAGCGTCATCCGCATCTCGACCGGGAAGACCGACTCGCCGTCGCGCACCAGCTTGACGACAATGCGGTAAAGCTGCCGCTCGCCTCTTTTCCGGCGTTCTTTCGCGATGCGGTCCGCCGCTTTCTGGTCGATGACGATGCGTTTGCCGCCTGCCGCATAAGAGCCGAGCTTCACTTCGAAGGGATCGCATGCGACGCTGCCCACCTTGTAGTTCAACCAATCGGTGCCGAACACGAACTGGTCGAAAAACCAGGTCATGTCCCGGCCCGCCATCTCGTTCACCAGCTTCTCGAAATCCACCGAAGTGGGGTGGTGGAACCGGTAGCGCTCGAACCACGCCCGCATGATCCGCGCCATCGCCGGCGCACCGAGATAATTTTCGAGTGTGCGCAACAGCGTTCCGGGACGCACATAGGAATTGAGCCCGTACTGAAACGTGTCGTAGTATTGCCAGCCGTTGCGCACTACCGGGTCGTGCTTGCCGTACTGCAGATAGGCCAAGCGGTCGATCTCGCCGAAGGTGAACCGCGGCACGCCCAGGAACTCCGACACCGGCACTCCCAAAATGTGCACGGGCACATAGCCCGCGCCGTAGACCATGTCCACAATCTTGTCCGTCGAGTAAGTGTTGAAACCCTCGTCGAGCCACGACTCCTCGAACTCGTTGGTGCCCACCATGCCATACCAATACTGGTGGCCGAATTCGTGGATAACCACGCCCTCCACGAAGTACTCCTCGCGTCCCGGCCACCAGTTCGTTCCAGCCGTGATCAGAGTCGGATACTCCATGCCGGCAGCGCCATTGGCCCCGTACGGCGGATTCACTACCGTGATGGTTTGGTAAGGATAGGCGCCATACCACAAGCCCCACCACTTCAATCCGTTTTCGATGGCACGAAAGTGGCGGTCGGCCTGCCAGCGGTGCTCCGGCTGGATGAGCAAAATCATGCGGACCGGCTGAAGCCGCAGGCGGTCGGGCGGAAGGCCGAGCAACCGGGCGGTGGCGGCGGCTTCTGCCGGCGTGACCGCGCGCGCCGGATCGAACAGGCGTTCGATGCGAATATAGTGCGGCGATGCGGTCCAGGCAAAATCGTGCACGTCCTCCTGGTAGAAGCGATGCGTCGTTTGCCGGCTCCGCGGATCTTCGACGGCGCTCTGCTCCACGCCCGTGGCCCCCACCACGTAGTTGGACGGCGCGGTGATGCTGACGTCGTAGACGCCGTAATCCGCGTAGAACTCCGTGTTGGCGTGGAATTGATGGCAGTTCCATCCGCCCCGCGTGGCGTAGCGGTCTCCGGCCTTCTCGTAGACGCCGATTTTCGGAAACCACTGGCCCACCATGAAGAAGTCCTGGCGATAGCCGGTTCGGGCGAAGACCTTCGGCAGCTTCGAGAGGAAATCGATCTCCAGCGTGATCGTGCCGCCGGGCGGGACGGGCCGCGGCAGGGCCACCGCGATCACGGTCCTGTCGTCCGCATTGTCGTCGTCGGGATGTACGAAGCGGATGGCGCCCATGAGGTCGCCCCCGCCGGCCTCCTGCATGCGCTTGATTTCGATGTACCCCCAGTCGTCTTTCGACATCGTGTCGCCGCGCAACTGGCCGCCGGACTCCCGGATGAACGTGCTCTTCTCGTTTTGAAAGGCGTTGAGATACAGGTGAAAGCGGAGCTCGGGCACCGCCGCGGCGGACTCGTTGCGCCAGCTCAGCGTTTCCCGCCCGGTGATGGTTTTGCCCGCCGGATCGAGCCGTGCCCCGATCTGGTAGCGCACCACCTGGTCGCTCATCGCGGCGCTGGCGGCCGAAGCGCGGAAAACAACGAGTAGAGTGGCCGTCAGAAGGAGGCGTTGCATTACGCTATATCAACACAGACCCGCCGCGCAGTGCACACGGCGTTCTTCACGCGCTCGGAGCGTGGCTCTCCCGTCACTCTCGCGTTCCGCCTCTGCGTGGCCGGCCGCGCCCGCCCTGCTTCAACGACTCCGTCGTTCGCCAGGGCCATGCAGGCGCCAGTGGAAGGGCAGGCGCTACGGCAACGGCCAGCTTCTCGTGTTGCCCGGCCAGGACGTGCTGCCTCTCCGAACATGACGAGCTGGCGCTGGTCGCGGCGG
>Ga0335079_10008539_pt1 | contig 11675 bp, 10 predicted proteins | sample Lox_Sample_33_FD_206719 | JGI IMG/M metagenome (GOLD analysis project Ga0335079, IMG submission 206719) | Soil microbial communities from Loxahatchee National Wildlife Refuge, Florida, United States - Lox_Sample_3.3 | ecosystem: Environmental > Terrestrial > Soil > Wetlands | place: USA... | reverse complement strand
GTGAGCGCGCGGCCGCCGATGAGCCGCCATTTGCCGAACCGCGCAATCTGGCGGCCGGCTCCATCCGGCTGCTTGATCCGCGGGAGGTGGCGGAGCGCAACCTCGACGTTGTGTTCTATGCCTGGGGCGCGTGGGCGCCGGCGGCCACCGCGCCGGCCACACAGCACGGGTTCCACGAGCTCGTGCGGGCGTGGGGGCTGCCCGCCCTGGAGGAATGCCGGACGGCCGATACCGCGGATGAAGTCTGGGCGGCGGTGCAGACGATCGGGCGCCGACGCCGACAGCTCGCCTTTCCCACGGACGGAGCTGTGGTCAAGCTCGACTCCGTTCCGTTGCGCCGCGAGGTCGGCGAATCCGACCAGGCCCCCCGCTGGGCCCTCGCGTTCAAATTCGCCCCGGACCGCGCCGAGACCCGCCTCCGGGCCATCACGGTGCAGGTGGGTCGCACCGGTCTGCTCACGCCGGTCGCGGAGTTGGCGCCGGTGCAGCTGGCGGGAGGCACCGTCACCCGGGCGACCCTCCACAACCGGCAGGTGATCGCGCGCCTCGACCTCCGGATCGGCGACATGGTCTGGGTCGAACGGGCGGGCGAGATCATCCCGGCGGTCACGGGACCGGATCTGGAGCTGCGCCCGGCCGGCAGCCGGCCTTACCGGTTCCCGACGGTGTGCCCGGCCTGCGGGACCGCTTTGGTGCAGCTGGAGGGCGAGGCGGCGGTGCGATGCCCGAACGCCGCCTGCCCGGCGCAGGTGCGCCAGCGCCTGCGCCATTTCGCCTCGAAGGCGTGCGTGGACATCGCCGGGCTCGGCCCGGCCACGATCGACGCCCTGGTGGCGAGCGGACGGGTGGGGACCGTCGCCGATCTCTACCGGCTGCGGCGCGAGGATTTGGTCGCCGCGGGCGGCGTCCGGGGTGGATCGGCCGACCGCGTGCTCGCCGCTTTGGAGCGGAGCAAGCAGGCGGAGTTGTGGCGCTTCATCTTCGGGCTGGGCATCCCGCACGTCGGCGCGGCGGCGGCGAAGGACCTGGCGGCCCGGTTCGGGAGCCTCGAGGCCCTGGCCGCGGCCCGACCCGGGGAGCCCGGGGCGACACCGCCCGGCGGCGCGCGAGTGGGTGAGACCACGTCCCGCGCCGTCGAGGCCTTTTTCCGGCTGCCGCAGAATCGCGCCGTGGTTGCCCAATTGGCCGCGGCGGGGGTAAAGGCGGCCGCCGGCCCAGGCGTCAGCCAGCCACCTCCCGCCACCCCGCCGGCGGCGGTTCCGGCGGGCCGCGGGCCAGCCCGCAATTGACCGCGACCGGGCCGGTCCCTTTAAAGAGGGTGTGACCGAATCGCTGACGGTACATCTGGCGGAGCGCAGCTATCCCATTCGGTTTGCCGCCGATTGGCGGCGGGAGCTGGCGGCGAAACTCAAGGCCCTGCGCCAGTCCGGGCGCCAGGTGGCGCTGCTCACTGATGCCAACGTCGCCCGTCACCAGCCGCGCGCCTTGCGCGCGCTGGCGGGCGGGGCGCCGGTTCTGGTCCTGCCGCCGGGCGAGCGGACGAAGTCGCTCCCATCGCTGGAGCGGGTGCTGGACTTTCTTGCGGCGCAGCGGCTGGACCGCACCGGCGTGCTTGTCGTGGTCGGCGGCGGTGTCATCGGCGACGTGGGCGGATTTGCCGCCGCCAGCTATCTGCGCGGCATCGACTACGTGCAGGTGCCGACGACCCTGCTGGCGATGGTCGACAGCTCGGTCGGCGGCAAGACCGGCGTCAATCTCGCCGCCGGCAAGAACCTGGCCGGCGCCTTCCACCAGCCGCGGGCGGTCTACATCGCCACGGATCTCCTCGCGACCCTGCCGTCGCGCGAATTCGCCGCCGGGCTGGCGGAGGTGATCAAGTGCGGCCTGCTGGGCGACGCGGACCTGTTCGCGCGTCTGGAGCGGGCCCCGGTCACGGCCGCGAGCGGGGACCTGGGGGATATCATCCGCCGCTGCTGCGCCCTCAAGGCGCGGATCGTCGAGGCCGACGAGCGCGAACTGGCCGCGAAGGGCGGCCGGGCGCTGCTGAATCTCGGCCACACCTTCGGGCACGCGATCGAGCAGGTCACGGGCTACCGGCGTTACCGGCATGGCGAGGCGGTCGCCGTCGGGCTCGCCGCCGCCGCCCGCCTGTCCCGCCACCTCGGCCTGCTCCCGGCGGCGGACGTGGCCCGCGTGGACGCGGCGCTGGCCGCCCACGCGCTGCCGGCGCGCCTGGCGGAGCCGATTCTCCTGGCGGACCTGGCGGCGGCGATGGCGCGCGACAAAAAGGTGCGCGCCGGTGTGCCGCGCCTGGTGGTGTTGCGCCGGCTCGGCGAGGCCGCGACCCGGGATCGCGTGGCGGCGGCGCCGGTCGAGGCCGCGTGGCGGGAGGTCGGGGCGGTTTGATTTCGGATTGCGGATCGCGGATTGCGGATTGATAAAGGCAATCCCGGTCTTCGGCCGGGCCCGGGTGCAATTTCCCCGCGCCGATCCGCTTTCCGAAATCCGCAATCCCCAATTTCCATGTCCGCCATCGACGAAGGCATCGTCCGCGAATACTTCGAGCAGAACGGCTTCCTGGTACGGCAGGCCCGCAAATACCAGGTGCAGGCCCGCCGCAAGACGAGCGACGAGGAGGTCGACCTGGTCGTCTACAATCCCGCCTTCCAGCGCGCCGGGCGCAAACCCGACTTCTTCCTGTTCTCGACCGAGCTGCCCTACATCGACCGTGCGATCGTGGTGGTCAAGGGCTGGCATACCACCGCGCATTTCACGCCCGCCACGCTCAAGAGCAGCCCCGAGATCTTCTCGTTTCTCGAGGAAACCGTGGTCAAGGACGCGAGCCGGTTCTTCCCGGTCGACCCGGACGAGCCGGGCAACCACCCCGACATCACCAAGATCCTCGTGCTGCCCGGCCTGCCGACCGCCGAGCCGTTCCGCTCCCAGAGCGTGCAGATGCTCAAGGAGCGCGGCGTCGACGGCATCATCTCCTTCCGCACGATGCTGCTCGACATCATCGAGCGGATCGAAACCAACCGGAACTACCGCAAGTCCGACACCCTCCAGCTCCTGCGCATCCTCAAGATCTACGACCTGCTGAAGGCGCCGCAGCTCGACCTGTTGTCCGAGCGCGCCGCCCCGCGACGCCGGGCCAAACCCGCGCCGGAAGCGACAGCCTGACCGCGATCCGGGACCGGTGAGCACGCGCATTCATCCCCAGGCCATCGTCGAGGACGGCGCCCAGGTGGGCGCGGACTGCGTCGTGCACGCCCTGGCGATCGTCACCCGCCACGCGCGGCTCGAGGCCGGCGTCGTCGTGCATCCCGGCGCGGTGGTCGGCGGCGACCCGCAGGACCTCCGGTTCGACCCCGCCACGACCTCCTGGGTCCAGATCGGCGCCGGCACGGTGCTGCGCGAGCACGTGACCGTCAGCCGCTCGACCGTCGCGGACGGACGCACGGCGGTCGGCGCGGGCTGTTTCCTCATGGCCGGCGCGCACATCGGCCATGACTGCGAGGTCGGCGACCAGGTGGTGCTGGCGAACAACGTCCTGCTCGCGGGCCACGTCCACATCGGCCCGCACGCCTTCGTGGGCGGCGGGGCCGCGTTCCACCAGTTCACGCGGGTGGGGGAAAGCGCGATGGTGGGCGGCCTGGCGCGCATCACGCTCGACATCCCGCCGTACGTGATGGCGGCGGAGCGCGACGAGATTGTGGGCCTCAACCTCGTCGGCCTGAAGCGCCGCGGCCTGGCGCGCGAGGTGGTGGCCGAGCTGAAGGAGGTTTTTCGCGAGGTCTATTTCGACGGCGGCAACGTCCGGCACCGGGCGCAGGAGCTGCTGACCCGCGGGGTGCAGAGCCCGGAGGCGCGGAGTTTCCTGGAATTCTTCGCCGGCGGCCGGCGCGGCATCGCGCGCGCGCGCCGCGTCTGGTCGACGGAGCAGGAGCCGGGCGAGCCGGTGCCCTGACCAGCCGGTGGTTGAAATCGGCGGTCGGGGGGGCTAACCGTCTGCCATGCCCGCGCGTCCCCCCGAACTGCTCGCCCTCACCTGCGGTGACCCCGCCGGCGTCGGCCCGGAGATCATCGCCGCGTGGCTCGGGGCGAATCCGGAGGCGGCGCGCGCGGCCGCCGTGATCGGCCCGGCGCGCTGGCTGGAAACGCTGCCGGCGGCGGGGCGGCGGGTCGCGGTCGGCCTGGAGGAATTCGCCGCCGAGCCGGGACGCCCGACGGGCGAGGGCGCGCTGGTGGCGTGGGCCGCGCTGGACCGGGCCGCCGCCGGCGTCGCGGCGGGCGAGTTCGCGGCCGTGGTGACGGGCCCGGTGAGCAAGGCCGGGCTGGCCGGCATCGGGTTTGCGCATCCGGGGCAGACCGAGTTCTTCGCGGCGCACTGGGGCGGGGAGCCGACGATGGCGTTTTGCGGCGGCCGCCTGCGGGTGGCGCTGCTGTCCTGGCACGTGCCGCTGCGCGAGGCGCCGCGCTTCTTCACCGCCGCGGCTTTCGCGCGGGTCGTGCGCGCGGCCGACGAGCTGGCGCGCGCGGAGGGCGTGGCCGCGCCGCGCCTGGGCGTGTGCGGCTTCAATCCCCACGCCGGCGAGGGCGGCCTGCTGGGCGAGGAGGAGGAGAAGGTCATCAACCCGATCCTCGCGGCGTTGCGCGCGGACCATCCCGGGCTGTCGCGCTGCGAGCCGGGAGACACGCTCTTCGCGCGGCAGCTGCGCGGCGAGTTCGACGTGGTGATCGCGCTCTACCACGACCAGGGTCTGGCGCCGCTCAAGGCGGTGGATTTCGACGAGGCGGTGAACGTCACCCTCGGCCTGCCCTTCGTGCGCACCAGCCCCGACCACGGCACCGGCTTCGGCATCGCCGGCCGGGGCCGGGCCAGCCCGCGCAGCTTCGCCAACGCGGTCGCGGCGGCCCGCCGCCTGCTGGCCTGGCGGGCGGCCCGCTAGCCGACCGGCGCCCCGGCGGGACCCGTCCAAGGGGCGGTTTTCCGGGGGGAACAATTCCGCGAATTAGGTGTTGTCAACCCCCGGCTTTGTCACAAGAACACGCCACGAATCCGACTTTGTTGACCTACTGATTGATGGCTATTGCACCCTCCTCCGGTGGCCGCCCCGGCTACCTTTCGCGCCGCAAGGTGGATCCGTTCGCCAGCATCCGCCGCAATCACCGGATCAAAGCCGAGCAGATCCGTGTCATCAGCCCTGAGGGCAAGCAGCTCGGCATCCTGGCCACCGGCAAGGCCCTCCAGCTCGCGCAGCAGTTCAATCTCGACCTCGTCGAGGTCGCGCCCGAGGCCACGCCGCCGGTCTGCCGGATCATGGACTTCGGCAAGTACATGTACGAGGAGTCGAAGAAGCACTCCCACGCCAAGACCACGGCGAGCAAGATCAAGGAGATCGAGTTCAGCGTCCGCATCGAGCCCAACGACTTTCTCACCAAGCTGCGGCACGCCGAGGAGTTCCTCGACCACGGCAACAAGGTGAAGCTGCGCCTGAAGTTCCGCGGCCGCGAGATGGCGCACACCGACATGGGCTTCGCGGTCGTCAACCGCGCGCTCAACGAGCTGTCGACCATGGGCCATCCCGACGGCCCGCCGAAGCTCACGGGCCGCAACATCTACGTCATGCTGACGCCGCTGCCGGTCAACCGGCGGAAACTCAAATTGCACGTCCGGGAGAGCGAACCCGCGCCCGCCGCGCCGCCGGCCGCCCCCGCCGCCGTCCCGTCGGCCTGAACCGGGTGGCTTCATGGCGCGGTTCCGCGCACGCGGCTTGGCGGCGATCCTGGCCTCTCTGGCGTGGGCGGGCGGCTGCGCCGGCCCGGCCTCCGCCAACGGCCGCCCCGCGTCCGTCACGCCCGGCCCGGCCCCCGCCGCGGTGTTGCCGGCCCCCGCCGTGGCCGTCGCGGTGACTCCGCCGCCGCCGCCCCGGCTCTGGCCCTTCAAGCACATCTTCGGCGCCGACTATGTCGACGTGGCCGCGATCGCGGAACGCTACGCCCTCAAGCCCGCGTGGGTGACGAGTGGCCGGACCCTCGAGCTCGCCGACGCGCAGGGCCGCGTGCGGCTGAAGTTCGAGGACCACGACCGCAGTTTCTTCCTCGACGGCGTCCGCGTGTTCCTCGGCGATCCGACGGTGGGCTATCAGGGCAGTCTCTGGGTGACCAAGATTGACGTCATCAAGACCGTCGTTCCGCTGCTGCGGCCGGACGAGCACGCCGCCCAGCTGCCGCCGCCGCCGCGTTTGATCGTCCTCGACGCCGGCCACGGCGGCACCGACGACGGCACCAGCAACAAGCAGCTGAAGCTGCTGGAGAAGAATCTCACTCTCGACACGGTGCGGCGCCTCGAGCGGCTGCTCGTCACGCGCGGCTACCGGGTGATCCTGACCCGGGCGGAGGACCGCTACGTGTCCCTCGACCAGCGGGACGCGATCGCCGACGCCGCGCACGCCGACCTTTTCGTCAGCGTGCATTTCAACGCCACCGCGCCGGAGGTCCACGGCGTCGAAACCTGGGTGATGACCCCGCAGTTCCAAACGTCGACCGAGGCCGAGAACGACAAGAGCATGATTCCGGTCGCCTACCCGGGGAACCGCCAGGACTTTGCCAACATTCTGCTGGGTTACGCGCTGCACCGGCGGGTGCTCGCGAGCCTCGGGACGGGGGATCGCGGGCTGAAGCGCCGCCGCCTGGCCGTGCTGCGGATGCTCAACTGCCCCGGCGTGCTGGTGGAATCCGCCTACCTTTCCAACGAGGCCGAGGCGCGCCGCGTCGCCACGCCCGAGTATCGGGAGCGCATCGCCACCGCCCTCGCGGACGCGGTCGACGACTACGCCGCCTTGCTTGCGACCGTCCATCCGGCGACTACTTTGCCCGTGGAAACCCACCCTCCTGCTGTTTCGTCCCACTGACGCCATGAATCCCCGAATTCACCTCCGTCTGGCCGCGTTGCTCCTCCTGGTCGCGCCCGCGGTCCCCGGCTTTGCCTGGGACTACGAGGGCCACCGCATCATCAACCAGCTCGCCCTCGCCGGCCTGCCCGCCGACTTTCCCGCCTTCGCGCGCACGCCCGAGGCGACCGCGCGCATCGCCTTCCTCGCCGGCGAGCCCGACCGCTGGCGGAATTCCGCGGACCGGTCGCTGCAGAACGACAACAACCCGAACCACTACCTCGACCTCGAGCAGCTCGGTTGGGCCGGCCTGGACCCGGCGAAGGTGAGTCCGCTGCGCTACACCTTCGCGCTGCAGTTCGCCGCCGGCCGGGCGGCGCACCCGCAGGTCTTCCCGCCGGTCGACCCGGCCAAGGACGGCGACGGCACCCGCGAATGGCCCGGCTTCCTGCCGTGGAAGATCACGGAGGACACGGCGCGGCTGCAATCCCAGTTCTCCTACCTGAAGGCCTTTGAGCAGGGCGGCGGCACGGCGGAGGAGATCGCCAACGCGCAGGCGAACATCATCTATGTCATGGGCGTGATGGGCCACTATGTCGGCGACGGCTCGCAGCCGCTGCACGTCACCGTGCACCATCACGGCTGGGTGGGCGACAACCCGCACGGCTATACCACTGACGGGCGGTTCCACGCCTGGATCGACGGTGGCTTCATCGCCCGGGCGGACATCCGCTTCGCCCCCCTGAAGCCGCAGGCGCGGGCCGCGGCTGTCGTCGGGTCCGGCGGCGGATCCGACGCGTTGTTCCGGGCGGTGATGAACTATCTCCTGGTGCAGAACCAGCGCGTCGAGCCGCTCTATGAGCTGGAAAAAGAAGGCAAGCTCCGGGCCGACGGCTCGCCCGGCAGCTTCGACGGCAAGGGCTTCATCGAGGAGCAGCTGCTGCGCGGCGGGGAGATGCTGGGCAGCCTCTGGCTGACCGCGTGGCGCACGGCGCCCTCGGATCACTATCTGCTCGAGCAGCTGGCGCGGCGCAACGCCGCGGCGCCCGCGCCGGCCGCGAAGTGAGAGGATTGAGGAAGGGTCCCCGCCGGCGGGCGACGGTCAACCGGCGGCGATCTGCGCCTGCACGACGCTGATGCGGGCGTGCAGGGCCAGCAACCGCAGCCCCTCGAGCGTGCGCAGATCGTAGGTGCGGCGGCCGATTTCCGACGCCAGCGCCGCCAGGGTCCCGGGATGGCCGGCGGCCAGGCGGTGCAGCCGCAACGCCGACTGGAGCAATTCACGCCGGCTGCCCGGGAAGTCCACGCCGGACAGAAAGGCGCGGGTTTCCTCAAGCGAGAAAGGCGGCAGGTCGATGCGCTCGAATAGGAAGAGGTAGGGCCAGACGTGGCCGAGGTCCAATGGGCGCAGCGAGCGCGCCAGAAGCCAGACCGGCTGCCGCAGCATGAGCACGCGCAGCAGGTGCGCCACCCGCGGGGGCACCCGCGCGACATTGTCGACCACGATGGGCTGCCTGATCTCGGGCAGACGGGAGGCGAGCCGGTGCACGCGGGCCGCCATCCTGAGGCCGTCCGGCGCCAGGCCGGCCGCCGGCTCCAGCGTTTCGAGCAGGCTGCCGAGGCAGTGGCACGCTGGCGCCACCACCAGGCGATGCGTGCGCGCGAATTCGGCGACCAGCATGGTCTTGCCCGTGCCGGCGGGGGCGTGCAGCAGGACGTGTCGTTGGGCCCGGTGCGCCCGGTCCAGGCGGGTGAGCACCGTCCGCCGGCCGACAAACGCGAAGGGGGCGGGAAGCGCGCTCATGCGGCGGAGCGCGCGTCCCAACCGCGCAACAACTCGTAATCGCGGCGCATGGCCTCGCTGGCGGCCGGCGTCGTGCCGGGGGCGACGGAGCGGGCCTCCGCAAAGCCGGCGTGGGCGTTGAACTGGCCGGTCAATTCGTCCAGGTAGCGTTCGCTCCATCGGATCAATGCCCGGCTGTAGGCCCGCAACGCCTCGTCGAGGGCCCCGCCCAGGCGCCCCCGCAACTGCCGCCGGAGCGCGGCGCGCCGCAGGAAGGCGGCCGGCCAGCGGCGCCATCCGCCTGGAAGCCGGCCGGCGGCCAGCACCGGGGCGGGATCGAACAGCGGCCGGCCGGATGGTGACGGAAGCGGAGTGCTTTCGTGGTCGTTTCCGTGGAGGGAGGGCAGGGCGGTGGCCGTGCCGTCGCGGACTTCCCGCAGTCGCAGGTCGAAGGCGGCGCCGATCCGGGCGGCGGTCCGATTTAACTCGCGAGCCAAGGCGTCGGTTGACTCGTCGCCAGCCGGCGACCGGGCAAGCACCCCGGCCGCCGCCGCAAGGACGGTGGCGGCGGCCGGGGTAACGCGCTGGGCAAGGTCGTACAGCTCACGCCGGCTGTTTTCGAGCGCGGCCCGGGCGGCGCCGAGCGCCACGGCATCAGGCGCCGGGCCCGGACGCAACGGCGACGGCTCGAGGCCGGCGCGCGCGGCCAGGGCGGCCGCCACGGCGTCGCGCAAGGCGCCGATCTTCCGGCGCAGTCCCGACGTTGCGAGTTCGTGATGGCGCGATTGTCGCGGAGCCAGTTCGGCGGCGAACCACTGGTCCGCAAGCCCGGTGTGTCCCGGCGCCACGCTGACCGGAGCCACCGGCAATGCCCGACCCACGGCCGCGGCAAACTGGCCCTGCGCATAACGGAGCGCTTTCTCCCGGTCGGCGGCCGTGAGCAAATCGGCCTTGCTGAGGACGAGGAGCACGTCGGCCCCGCTCTCCAGCAGGGTGCGGGCGACGGCGACATCCTCCTCGCCGGGCGCCGCGGTCGCATCCAGGAGCAGCACGCCCAGGTCGCAGCGCGGCAGGAAGGCCAGGGTTTGCGTCGCACCCGCCGTGGCGAGCGAGCCGAGACCGGGCGTGTCGACCAGACAGATGTCGCCCGCCAGCCGGTCGGTGGGCAGTTCAAGCTGCACGTCCGTGACCAGCCGCCGGTTGCCGGGGTTGTGCTCCTCGGAGGCGAATTCCGCGAGCTGCGCGGTCGGGATCCGGCGGGGTTTTTCGTTGGCCAGGTGCACCACTGCGGCCGCGGTCGGGCCCGCCACGATTCGGATCGGCACCGCGGTGATTGGCGTCACCCCGGTCGGCAGCACTTCCGTCGCCAGCAGGAAGTTCAGGAGGGAGGACTTGCCGGAACTCACCCGGCCGATGAATGCGACTGTCCACCAATTCCGTTCCAGGCGGTCCAGCAGCCGGCCCAGGGGGGTGCGAAGTTCGACCATCCCGTGGGCGGTGACGATGCGTTCGAGCTCCCGCAGCAGCCGCACTTCGTCACGAGTCTGGTCCAGCCGGGCCAGGCGCGCGGCCAGGTCGCCACCGAGTCCGGATTCGAGGTAGGCGAGCAGCTCCGTGAGCACGGTGCGGATCTGGGCCCGCAGCTCGACGACGTGCGCGGCGGTGGTCTCGTCAACGCCGCCGTAACCGCGCAGGTGGTCGGGACCGAGGTCCTCGAGGGCGATGTCAATCGAGGTCAGGGTGCAGCGCAGATTCCAGAGCGCGCTGATCCGCGGCGGAGTCACCGGGATGGCGCAGGCGTCCAGGGCGGCGCGGAGGGCGCGGCGCAGGCGGGCCGCCTGGTCGATGATGACCTTGCACTGCACCGGCGTGGCGTCGGCCAGCGTCGCGGTGAAGATCGCTCCCTCCGCGGCGGGAGCCAGGCCGGCCAGCGCCTCGCTGAGCAGGCGGTCGGTGTATTTGAAGGCCGCCGCCAGCGTATTTCGCTGCGGGTCGTTCAGGTCGAGGGAGGACGGCGTCATGATGGCGGGCCGGCCGGGGCGGGGCCCGGGGGCTCCCCGCCGGTTTGCAGCACGTGGGCCAGCGGCCGCGCCACGTCGGGCGGGGCGCCGGCGGCAAGGTCGCGGACCACCGCGGCCACATCGTAGGCGGCGCGCCGCAGCATCACTTCCCCGTCGCGCCACAGCCCATAGGACGCGCGGGCATCGTGGTTCTTGGGCTGACCCACGCTGCCCGGGTTGACCAGCATGGTGGTGCCGAAGAGCCGGATGAAAGGCCGGTGCGTGTGGCCGACGAACAGGAAATCCGGCCGGCCCGCCAGCTGGATCTCCTGCTCCCACCGCTCCCGTGGATGGTTGATTTCGAGGTAACCGTAAAGGGGATCGGAAGGGACGGCGTGACAGAGGAAGCAGCGGGCGTTGCCGAGCCGGCGGGATTCGCCGGCGGGAAGTCCGGCGAGGTAGGTTTTGGCCGCGGCGTCGAGTTGGGCGGCGTTGTGGCGCTGCATGGCCGCGGCCAGGGCGCGGTAGGGGGCGGAGCACCGCGGATCCTCGTCGCAGCCGAGGGCGCGATCGTGATTGCCCTGCACGATCCAACCCGGCTGGGCGTTGGCCCGCGCCCAGCTCACGCATTCGGCCGGACGGGGGCCGTAGTTGACGAGGTCACCCAGGCAGATGACGCCGTCGACGCCGGGCTCCGCCGCCAGCACGGCCTGCAACGCGGGCCAGTTGCCGTGGATGTCCGAAAGAATCAGGATCTTCATGACTCGCTACCTGGTATTCGAGGTAGGAGTCATCAGCCGGGGGGCGATTTGCCGCCCGGCAAGTCTGCGGGGCGGTCAGGCGAACTCCATCGCCACTATGGAGAATAAAGCCAGTTGCTCGATCGTGTAAAGGGTGACGATTCGGTTAGTGAGACGGAGGCGAACCCAGATAGCGGATGGCGCGCACCTTCTCGAGGGTGACGAGCCCGCCGCCGATCATCTCGTCGAGGACGGGCAG
>Ga0335079_10008534_pt1 | contig 11676 bp, 12 predicted proteins | sample Lox_Sample_33_FD_206719 | JGI IMG/M metagenome (GOLD analysis project Ga0335079, IMG submission 206719) | Soil microbial communities from Loxahatchee National Wildlife Refuge, Florida, United States - Lox_Sample_3.3 | ecosystem: Environmental > Terrestrial > Soil > Wetlands | place: USA... | reverse complement strand
CGGCGAGCCCCTCCGGCCCTATGAATACGCTGTGCGGCGGGGTTGGAAACAGCGGGCCGAGTCCGATGATGTACCGCCGCAAAGCGCCCGCCGTCGCGCTGGCTAGCGCCACGGGAACCAAACTTCGCGGCTTCCATTCGAACAGCAGCAATTCCACGGCGAGCAGCACCGCCGCGAGCGGCGAGGCGAAGGTGGCCGACATGCCGCCTGCCGCGCCGGCCACCAGCAACGTTTTGCGCTCGGCACTGGTCAGGTGGAAGAATTGCGCGATCATCGAGCCGAACGCTCCGCCCGTCATGATGATCGGCCCCTCGGCCCCAAACGGGCCACCCGAGCCGATCGAAATGGCCGAAGACAGCGGCTTCAAGATGGCCAGACGCGGTTCTACGCGGCTGCCGTTGATGAGGATGGATTCGATGGCCTCCGGAATCCCGTGGCCGCGGATGCGCTCCGAACCGTATCGCGCCATAAAGCCGATGACCACCGCGCCGCCCACCGGAACCAGGATTTCAAGCGCTCCCAGATGATTCCCTGCCGGCGACACCAGCGCCGTGCTCCACCGCTGGAAGAAAAACAGGTTCGTGAACAGTCCGATGAGTTTCAACAGGCCCAGAGCCACATAGGCGCTGATTGCTCCAATGACCACCGCCAGCACTGATATTGCTAGAGTGCGCGGCTTGACCGTGAAATCGCCCAGCTTGCTAGGCACGCGCCCTGGGCGCTGCACTTCAGTTGCTGCCATTTGTCCTCCTGATCACGGCTTCGAGCGCGCCGAGAAGTGCCGGGCCGTTGTCACGCAGCTCCGCCAGGTGGCATGTGGCGAGCTTTTCCAATTCCGCTTCTCCGCGCGGCGTGAGTTCGACGATCACCTGCCGGCGATCGGATGGCGCTCGCGACCGCGAAACCAAGCGGCGCTCTACCAGCCGGTCCACCAGTTCCACTGCGCTGTGATGCTGGATTTGCAGCCGTTCGGCCAGAATGCCGATGCTGGGCTTCTCGAAACCCCGCACCGCCAGGAGCAACTGATGCTGATGCGGTTCCAGACCCGCCGTCCGCGCCGCCTGCTCGCTGAAGTGGAGAAACCGCCGGATCTGGTAGCGAACTTCCGCTAAAGCCTTGTAATCTGTGTCTGTAATTTTATCGAACAGAGGCACTTATCCATATTATATCGTATAGCGATATTAAGTGGGCAGACTTCTCTAGGGATGTTGATACCAGCGAACGTGCATCGGGCCAAGCCCAAGGTCCGAAAACACTAGCGCGTCGCCATCCGCGCCTTCCAGCCGCCCGCTCGGAGCGGCCTCTACCGGCTGCCAGGTGGAAGAATCGCGGTTCAACTTGTGAAGCCAATGAGCTTTTGCTCTCTGATCGTAGTCCTGGACGAAAACGTGACCGTCGGTTGTGAGAGCTACTCGGGCTTTCCCGGAGAACTGGTCAAGACGCCACCGGCCCAGTAGATTTCCATTCAGGTCCAGCTCTACCCACTCAGTTAGGTCGCCATTGTCGCCCGAGTAAACCCAAAGTCCGACTCGATCGTGCGCGACCACGATACTGCCTGATCTTTGCCAGCTTTCCATGCCTGGTTCCAGTCCCGGCGGGAACAAAGAGCGAGGAAGGTATGCTCCCGCCTCCTTGCCATTCGGCAGATACTTACGGACCGTCATGTAGCCCTGCCGGTCTGGCGTCCCCTCTCTGGAAGCATCGCGCTGCCAACCCAGACTCCAGAGCGAATGATCTTCGGCGAACGAAAGGTGAGCGGGAAAGTACCTCCCGGTCCGGACGGTTTGCCTCAGTGTGCCGGAATTGTCGCGGAACTCAATCCCCCCACCCTCTTTCGTGCCCCACGCAACAGCCATGCCGGCGTCTGTGTCGACCGCAACGCTCTCAGCGTTTCCGTTTTGCGTTTGGAAACTGAAGGCCAGATGGCCGTCAGGCGCGTAAATCGTTACCTGGTTAGCAGGCCCGGCGAGACCAATCCAATAAATGTACCCTTTATGAAACGCGGGAACGAGCCGGTTCCCGGCCCGTGTTGCTTGCGATGTTACTTCGCGAACCGGATTGTCTGCAGCCGAGCAGCTAATGGCGAAAACGGCGAAAGGTGCAATCGCTCTGAACATTTGGCACCCCTTCGTTCCCACATGACGGCAGGCCATGCTCTGCCGTCTACTGCGGCGGGGTCGCGTTCTGGTTCGGGGGCGGGGGCGGCGCGGGAATCGGCCCGGGTTGCGGCGCGGGCTGTGGCGCCGGTTGTTGCTGCGTCGGCTGTTGACCGGGGTTTGCCGGCTGTTGGGGCTGCGGCTGACTCGGTGTAGTCGAAGGTGGCTGCGTTCCGAATCCCGAACCAACGCCTCCACCGAATCCCGAGCCTACACCTCCACCGCCCGAGCTGCCGGAGCTACCCGATGCCGAGGTGTTGCTCCCGAAGCCGCCTGCCGTTCCGGCTTGCGCTCCGAAGCCCGGCTGCGCGCCAAGTCCGGTTGGTCCGCCGATGCCGGATTGCACGCCAAAAGCCCCCGGTTGCCCCGTGCCGGGTCCCCCAGCTCCGGGCGTCGTACCCTGCTGAGGGGTCCCCATCGCCGCCGCTGCGCGCCCGGCTCCGGTACGGTCTTTGCTGTAATCGTAGATGAACTCCCACTCGTTGTACTTTTCGCGGTCGTTGTAGATCTTGATGCTCGCCTTCTCGACTTTGCTGGCCACGCCGGCGATTCCCCCTCCCACTTGCCCGCCTCCCATCATGGTCGTTCCGCCTCCCATCATGGCCGTTCCGCCGGTCATCGGGGTTCCGCCGGCGGGCGGAACCGGTCTGGGTTGCTTGAGGAGATTGCCAATGAGGTCTGACGGCGACATTCCTTGCTGATTCGGGTCCGGCCCTAGTGCGCCCGGAACACCACCGGGCATCGCAGGTTGCGAGGGATCGCCCGGCGACGTTCCTGTTAGGCCAAGCTGTCCGCCTGCGCTGGTGGGGAGATTGGCGCCCGGCATACCCGGAAACGGCGGGTTCGGAGATTGCGCGCCGCCGGGCTGGGCATCAGCCTGACCTTGCTGTGACGGATTATTCGATATACCCGGCAGTTGGCCCGGAATCACGGAGGCAGCACTGCCATCGGTTCCCGGCTGCGGCTGCCCGCCCTCACTGGCCCTGCGTGGCGGTCCGGCAGTGCTTTGCTGCGGGTCGGGCAGGCTCGATCCGATGGCCGGGCCTTCAGTAATGAAGGTGTTCAGGTTGGCTTCCGGCTTCTTTCCCTGGTCGGGCTTGTGCGTAAGGGAATCCAGGAAAACGCCTCCCGGACCTACGTGAATCAACCGCCATTCGTCCTTGCCCGTGAGCGGATCGGTGTAACGCCGCCGCAGAAAACGAATGTTGTTTGTCCCCTCCAGGGCTTCAATCGACGGAGGATAAGTTTTGAACTTTCGAAAGTAAAGCTGAATCGCGCGCTGGTATTGCTCGCCGCGCTCGATGAGCGTCTGTTCCCGGGTGCGCTGCGCTTCGAAAGCCACACGCGGCAACTCGAGGTACAGCATGACCGCGGCTGCCGCCGCCATAGCAAAAATCAGCAGTAGCGCGTATCCGGACTCGCGGTTTTTCTGGGCGTCGCCCCGTCGCCGCGTCGCCGTATCGGTGGTCATCACCCGACCGACTCCGCCGCCAGCGGCAGCATTTGCGTATGGTTAAACTCCGTGTCCTCCACCTCGACGGAACTCACACCAATATGGACCACCTTGTATCGCTTCTTGATCACATCGCCTTCCGCCGCCACGAAGATATCCTCGCCGTCCAGGAAAAATGCGCGCTTACGCCCGTCCGCTCGCTGGGCAGCGTAGCCGTAATACTTCAGCGTGATGGGTGGAGGAGGAGGCGGCCCTGCGTTCTGCCTGGCCTGCTCCGCTGCCTGCATTTGGGCCTGGATCTGGGCCTGGATCTGGGCCCGGGTCTTGGGAATGATGGGGCCCGGCTCGGTTGCCGGCCCAGCGGGAGCCGCCGCGCCGAATTGGAACAGGTTCCGGTCCGCCGGCCCCAGTTCCACAGACTGCACCTTGGCCAGCAGATCCAGCCGCAGCTTGGGGTCAATCGTGCTCGCATCAACTCCACCCTTGCTCTTGTATGGAGGGCGCCAATCCCCGCTCTTGGTTCTGCGGTTGGGGCTGGTCCGGCTCGGGGCCGCCGGCGCTGACGCTGGCAGAGCTTCTGCGGCCGGATCCGCGGTCCCAGGGTGCGTCTGACGCGCTTCAACCGATCCTGACGGTGTCGATGCCAGGTTCGTGTACAAAAGGTACACAGCGACCCCAGTCAGCGCGGCCAGAATGGCAACCTTCCGGCGATCGGCTCCCATCTTCATAACCTGGCGCCAGCCGCCTCCTGAATAAAGGTATCCAGCTTGATGGTTACATTCAACGCACCGTTCGATTGGGGCTGGGCCTGCATGATTTCGAGGATCAACCGGGGCGATTTATCCAGCAGATTGACGAATTTCGTCAGACTCTGATAACTGCCCTCGTAGTTCGCCGAGATGCTCAATTGTTCGATGGTGTCGCTGCCCTCGACGGCTTCCGGCGGCGCGTAAGCGGATTCCTTCGGTTTCAGCCCGGATTCGACGGCCAACTGGTTGGCTTCCGCAAGCAGTGTGGAATAAGCTTTCCGCCGGCCGAGAATGTAATCGGCCTGAAACGCATCGCCCTCCACCTTGGCCTGCTTCACCTTCTCCACCACAGTGCGCGTGCGCTCCAAATGCTGGATTTGCTGCGCTAAGCCGCGCTGCTTGGCGTCCAACTGTTGCGCCAGGTCTTCGGCGGAGCCGCCCAATGGGTGAAACACGAAAAACGCGGCCAGCAGATTCGCGGCCAAAAGGACACCAAGCCCCACGCGCACCACCAGACGCCGGTCTTTCAATTGCGCGCGAAGATCAAAGTTTTTGAGCATAGTTTACGCTCACGCGGCAGCGGTAAAGGGGTTCGCTCTGCGAGGGCGGCACGGTGCTGTAAAGCGTGGTGGCGCCAAACACCTCCGAGGACTCGAAGCGAGTCAGGGTTTCAATCACCGGCGGGAGCGATTCCGAGCCCAGCGTCATTTCCAAATAGACCTGGTTCTCGGAGACCACTTGCGGCCGGATGTTAATCAACCGGACATTGGGCGGCAGAACCTTCTCCAGATCGGAGAACACCTTGGTCCAACTGATTCCCTTGCGATAGAGAAGCGCATTCAGAAACAGGCTGCGCTCGAGCACCTCGGCGTTATCCGGTTGGCGCAACACGCCATCCAGGCGCGCCTGCTCCTTAGCCACGCGCGCGAGCTGCTGGTCCAGCCGATCGATGACCCTGCGTGTAGCCGCGGAGCGCCGGTGATCGGCCACCGCCAGCCCGATCAGCAAAACCAGCGACACTACCATCACCAGTCCAACCGCCGCCGAGGCCACCAGGATGGGCCGGTCCTTCCGGAATGGCTGGGTCGCAAGATTCAGTGGAAATCTCATGGTTATGCCGCCAGAGACTTTAGATAACCCGCTAAGCCCAGGCTGTTTTCCCCTGCCACGCCCGTGGCGGTTCGAATCACATCCACGGGCAGATTTAATTCCCGCGCAAACTGGTCCTTGGCCTCCGCCGCCATCTCTCCAAAACCGGCCAGCAGCAGCTTCTCTACCTTCACACCCAGGTTGTCCTCCGTATAGACGAATGTTGGATACAAATCGGACGCGATCTCCGGGATGCCGGGGTGACTCAGCTCCAGCGATCGCACCAGCCTCAGCGCGCCCGAGGACACCACCATGATCGTCAGCATCCGGCCACTCAGTTTGGCCACCACCACGGTTCCGGGTTCGTGGATCAGCTCGAGCGATGCCAGCGCCGACAGGGTAACGAGGCCTGGTTCGATCGCTGCCGCACGAAACGGGGCTTCATAGCGCGAGATGATTTCGAGCGGCGCCACGGCTACCACCACGTCGACTTTTTTTTCATTTCCGCCCGCGCTTTGCGCGTGGTAGCTCAACATGGCCGAATCCACATCGTACGGCACGCTCTTTTTCATACGGAACCGCACCAGCGACAACTGCTCCTTGGCGTCGGTTGGAAAATGATCGAAATCTAAAATTGAAATCCGCACGCAGGAGTCGGGAAGAATCAGCGCCGCGTCACGCCGCTTGCGGCTGCCGTTGGGAGGAACCATGGAACGCACGGCGGCCGCGAGTTTGTCGGCATCCAGGATGTTGTCGCGCAACGGCGAGACCGAGAGCACGCCGCTCTCCAGCGGACGAAAGTCGTAACTCGGTTCCTTGCCTGTTCGCGCCATCGCCACGCCGGCTTCGGAGAGCTCGAAAGCCAGCGCCGGCGGCGGGTCGGTCCATAGTGAGGAGAGAGAGCGCAGGAGGCTCATTGGGAGAAATCCAAAAAGGCAAAAGGCAAAGGGCAAAAGGCAAAAGGCAAAAATGAATTTGGTTTGCTGCGCAGGCTTTTGTTGGTTTGAGATGGCGAAGCCAAGCTTGGTGAGCCGTTTGCCTTTTGCCCTTTGCCTTTTGCCTTTTGCCTTGGCATTCCTAACCCTCAATAAAGGTGACCTTGTTGATCTCCTTCAGCGTGGTAACTCCGGTTTTCATCTTGAGAACCGCCGATTCGCGCAAGAACGTCATGCCTTCCTCGCGCGCCAGCCGCTTGATTTCCGAGGTCGGACGCTTGTCCAGGATCATCTCCCGGATGCGCTCGGTCAGATCCAGCAGTTCATGGATGGCGGTGCGGCCGCGGAAGCCCGTGCCGCCGCACTCGAAGCAGCCCGCGCCCTCGTAGAACGGCACGTTGCGCCATTCCGCAGGGTGAAGCCCGCTTTCCATCAGGTACGAATCCGGATAGTGCACCTGCTTGCGGCAGAACTCGCAGATCACCCTCACCAGGCGCTGCGCCAGAATGCAGTTCAGCGCGGAAACGAAATTGTAAGGCTCGACGCCCATGTTCAGAAACCGGCCCAGCACATCCAGCACGTTGTTGGCGTGCACCGTGGTGAACACCAGGTGCCCGGTGAGCGCGGAGTTGATGGCGATCTGCGCCGTTTCCTGGTCGCGGATCTCGCCCACCATGATCTTGTCCGGGTCGTGGCGCAAAATAGAGCGCAGCCCGCGCGCGAATGTCAGGCCCTTCTTCTCATTCACCGGGATTTGCGTAATCCCCTTGATCTGATATTCGACGGGATCTTCAATGGTGATGATCTTGTCTTCGTCGTTCTTGATCTCCGAAAGTGCGGCGTAAAGCGTGGTGGTCTTGCCGGACCCCGTCGGCCCGGTCACCAGCACCATGCCGTACGGCTCCATGATGTAGCGGCGGAACTTCGCCAGGTCGGCTTCGGAGAAGCCCACCACTTCGAGCGAAAGCTTGGCGAACTTCTCGCTCATGGATTCTTTATCCAGAACGCGCAGCACCGCGTCCTCGCCATGAATCGTGGGCATGATGGAGACGCGGAAGTCGATCAGCCGGTTTTTGTAGCGCACCCGGAAACGCCCGTCCTGAGGCACGCGCCGCTCGGCGATGTCCAGCTCGCTCATCACCTTGATACGCGAAAGGATGGTCGAGTGCCAGTCTTTGGCGATGGGCGGCATGGCGTAGTGCAGCACGCCGTCGATGCGGTACTTGATGGCCACTTCCTGGTCGCGCGATTCGATGTGAATGTCACTGGCGCGCCGCTCGAGCGCATTGAAAATCGTGGTATCCACCAGCTTGATTACGGGCGCGATGTCGCTGTCCACGGCCGACAGCTTGTCGATGGAGAGCGTTTCGTCGGCGTTCTCCTCGTCCGCCACTACGTCCAGCGTGAAACCTTCGGTGACCTCTTCCAGAACGCGCTGCGACTGCTCGGTCTTCTTGAGCAGCTCGGAAATCTGCGAGAGCGTGGCCACCTTTATGCGCAGCTTCTTGTTGAGCAGCAGCGCCAGCTCATCGAGCATGTTGAGATTGCGCGGGTCCGCCACCGCGATCTCGAGCAGGCCGTTCTCGGCGTGCATCGGCACGAAGTTGTAACGGAACATCAGATCGACCGGCACCGAGCGGAACAGGTCATGGTCAATCGCCGCCTCCCGCAGATCGACGTACTCACAGCGGTACCGCGCTGCAATCGCTTTGGTATCAGCGGCTTCGGTGGCCGGGTCCTGGAACTTTAACCGTTCGCTGCCCATAATTCATTGAAAAAGCGCAAATTGGTCCTTCATTTCAATGACGTAGAGCAGAGTGCCCGCGTGCAAGGCTTTTAGCGGCGGGTTGGATGACGTTTTCCGGCGGTGCAGCAACAACGCGCAGGTGATTGAATTCCAGAGGTTTGTCAATCGCCGGGAGCGCTATGACAACACCCTACCAGTTCCGCGCAGCGCCGGCGAAAATCCAGCAGCTTTTTCGGGGCCCCGGGAACGAGCTCGAACCGCCGGCGCACCTGGCCCGAAGCCCACGAAACCAGCTCCGCGTCGAGTTGGTTCATCTTTCGGAGCTGCTGGTAGATGCTGTCGCCCACCTCCTCGCGAAATCGTCCCTCCGGCCCAGGCGCCCGACTGACGTTCTGGCTGATGTACTCCAGCCGGATTGCCGGAAACGCCGGATGCAGAAAGTACTCGGCTGCCGCCAGACTTTCATCGAGCAGATTGACCACACCGATCGCCGACATCTCGCGCGCAACCTTCAGCGCCTCAGAGAGATCCGTGGAGTCCGGTGGACGGGTGTAGGCAGACCCGTTGGCCAGAATATTGACTTGCACGTCATTCACTAGGTGCGGGTGCTCCTCCAGCAGAAGATCGAAAAACGGTTGAGCATCCATTGCTTTAGCTCTGGCACTGAGATCATCCACCGGATCCGCTCGCCGGAAATGCTGGTACATCGACCAGAGCCGGTCGAGCGGGTCCCGGAGCACGCAGAAATCAAAGACTACCAAGCCCGGCCCCAGCGGCTTGGGGTATTTCAGATGATGGCTGGATAGGGCTACGATTTCCGGATGGGCAAGCAGAAAAGGAGTCACAGCCTCGGCGTTCAGAATCGAATTCGCATCGGGACCGTGCAGATGCGCGAACCGCTCTCGAAAACAGCGGCTCAAGGCAAACTCGATGGTGGTGCCGGCATTCTTGAAGATGTGGTAGTGGAGCAGTACGAATCTTGTCGAGCCAACCGGCAGGATGTATTCGCCCAAAGAGACGAGGCTCCTTATCTTCGTTGGATATCCGGCAGCGAAGCATTCGGATTATACAAAGAACTAACTGGGAAAAACATCTTTCCAGATTCCGAAGCCCGCAGTTCCAGCCCGCTGGTTCACCCCGACGGACATCGAAGCGCACGCCGAGGTTCAGAAATTCAGGGCTTCTGAAACTGGATCTTCAGGCCCCAGCGCTTGATCTGCACGCGGCTCTCGATGGTCGGCGGAAGTGCATCCGCCATGTGAAGGATGGGCGCGCGGGCGCCGGCACCAGGAATAGGAGCGATGGGCACGGGGGTCTGCGGGTGAGTTTGCCCCTCGCGTGGTTGCAAGCCGGCCGCGAAAATGTCGGGCGGAAGCCACACGGTACTGGGGCCTTCCTTCTCCAGGTGCAGAATCTCGGTTAACTCCTGCGCCACCGCGCGGTCGCTCACAACGATCGATGGCGCCATCTCCATCTCAGCCAGAGCAGCTTCGGGAAGGCCGGCAGGCATGGGCAGAGAATCATTCGTCACCGATGACGATTCCTTCTTCAACAGCGAAGCCGGCGTCTCACGAGTGGGAACGGGAGCGGCATCTTTGGCCAGTTCGCCCACAACTTTCTGCAAGCGCGCCCGGTAAAGTTCGCGATGTTTGCTGCTACAGAATTCCTGGTCGCTTAACCAGCGGAACGGACGCCAGGATGATCCGCCGCAGTATAAGCATCGCGTTGCCATATAACTCCTATACAGAAGATAACTGATGCAGGCTCGGAATGATAATACTTACTTTGGTTAAGAGTTGACAAATCATGATGAGATGTTTCTTCAGTTACTGGTTCGGTTCGGCCGTGGCGGCCTGCGAATCGTGGTGAAACGGATGCAAAACGCGGCTGAGGGCACGTAGGAGCGCATTGCGCTTCCTGGGCGGCTGATGTCTCACCTCGGAAGCACCGCGACGTTCCGCCGGCTTTTCATGAGGAGCAGAGCTAAGTTCGGCAACTTGCACCAGGTCAGCCGGCCAGAGGAAAGGGAGTGCGGCGAGGCCGGCCGATCGCGAGTACTCGCCGCGGTTCAGCAGCGCTTTGAAGGCCTGCAGGTACAAGCCTCGAATCGCGACAGCAAGCACCAGGGCTACAGCCACCGCCGCGATCGTTTGCCCGTATCGCCTGGCGCGCGTCGCGTTTGTTGGGATGGGAGCCGGGTTCGGTGCCATTCGGCATGCATGGGCCTCGTGTTGGGTACCCCCTTCCAACCCGCGCGCCAGGCTTTCCAACGCCTGGCGAAACAGCGCTGCGGATTGGAATCGTTTCGCCGGATTCTTCTCCAGCGCCGTCATGATTATTTCATCCAGCGCCACGGGCAGACTGCCATCCACTTCACCTGGCCGCCTTGGCATTTGATCCACGTGGGCGAGCATCAGGGTAAACGGGTTATCGGACCAGAACGGTTTCCCCCCCGTAGCCATCTCGTACAGCACAGCACCGAGTGAATAGATGTCGGATCGTTCGTCGGCCTCCGTGCGGCCGCGCACCTGCTCGGGCGATGTGTAATACAGCGAACCAATGACCGTTCCGCTTTGAGTCAGGCGCAAATCCCGCGCCGATTTCGCGAGGCCAAAGTCCGTCAGCTTCAGCGTGCCGTCCTCGGCCACGATCATGTTGGACGGCGAAATATCGCGATGGATCACGCTGTGACCATGCGCGTAATCGAGCGCCGCCAGTGCCTGGCACGCGTAGTTTATACTTTGCCGCAAGGGGAGCCTGCCGTCCTCCAGCAGGCTTTTGAGCGAACGGCCGCGGATCAATTCCATGATCATCACCAGGTGCCCGTTTTCGCGGAACGCGTGGTGAACTTCGGCAATATTGGGATGACGCAGACCGGCCTGGAGCTGGATTTCGCGCTGGAACCTCAGATCCTGTTCCGGTGTACCGGCGGCCTCCGCGGTCAGAACCTTCAAAGCCTCCACCCGTTTCGTGACCAGGTGCTCTGCCTCAAAGACCTCGCCCATTCCTCCGCTGCCGAGCTTGGCAATGATCCGGAAAGTGCCGACCGTGTCCCCTGCTTGAAACGTCATGGCGAGCTCACCATCCTGAGCTCAGACTGCCGGGCCCAACTGGAGATTAGTGGTGCGCCATTTCCATGTAAGCGAACACGGCTGCGGTTCCCACCATGAAAGTAACGGCAGCCACTGCGAGCGATATGGCTAGCTTCCAGAGAAGAGAATTACCAAAACCCGGCTGGGCCTCAGCCACTACGGGTGCGATGGCAGCAGGTGGCGCCGCCGGACTGCTAAACGCCGCCACCGGCTGCGGCACCTCGATTGGTGTGACCGCAGGCGCGACGCCCTGGCTGCCAACAGCCGCTTCGAGCGCCATGCGAAATTCCTGAGCGCTCTGGAAACGATCCGAGGGTTCTTTGGCCAGCGCTTTGAGCACAAGATCGCCCAGCCCGCGCGGCACTTCCGCTTTCACCTCACTCGGATGCTTGGGCGGCGCGTTCACATGCGCCAGCATCACCTCAAACTGGCCTTTCGAATCGAACGGCAGCCGC
>Ga0335079_10008532_pt1 | contig 11677 bp, 9 predicted proteins | sample Lox_Sample_33_FD_206719 | JGI IMG/M metagenome (GOLD analysis project Ga0335079, IMG submission 206719) | Soil microbial communities from Loxahatchee National Wildlife Refuge, Florida, United States - Lox_Sample_3.3 | ecosystem: Environmental > Terrestrial > Soil > Wetlands | place: USA: Florida... | reverse complement strand
CGACGATGTTACGCGACACCGGATCGCGATACAACCAGCCGTCGAAGTCGTAGGTGGGGTCTTCTAGCAGCACCTCGCCCGGAGTCCCGTCCGCCGCGTTCATGAATTCCAGGAGGCGGGTTTTGCCTTCCCGGCGCGGACCCAGGACGACAATCTCGCCCGGCTTTTCGCCGCTGCCGATTATGTTCATCTCGTCAAGATCCTCCGGACATATCTCCCATCTATCTCCCTCGAGACGATGCAGCGTGAGCACCCCCTTCGTGGAGGTTACGCCGAAGGCCAGCTTCCCTTCCTTGTCCGCGAGGTAATATTGGTCGAATCCCTCCGGCGTTTCCAGCTCGGGATACCGGAACGTAATGTGGCGCTCGTTCGCTTCCGTGGTTTCATCAATTTGCTTCCGAGTCAGGTCGCCGTTGCCGTTCACATCCAAGAGTGCCCCCGTCCGGAGCTTCGCGTTGAGGCTGACCACTACGCCGTATTTCCCTGTGTTTCCGGTGTAGGCCCGAATCCTCGCCAGGGGGTGGAGGCGATCCTTTGGCGGTACCGCGATCAAATTAGACGCCGCATTCTGCAATAGGGGAAAAGAATCAGCGAGCGCTCCCACTTCACCGGCGCATTGCGCAAAGGAGCCGACCTTCCGTATGCTGATTTGATAGACCAGCCGGTTGTCATTCAGCCAGGCGACCGCATCAATGTCGCTGTCGCCCCTGACTCCGAGCTTCTCGATCGCCTTCGTTTTCCGCTCGTAAACCATGAGGCTGGTGTGGTCCTCGCCGGCGGCAATGATCGCGGCAATGTGCGTGCCCGACGGATTCAATGTCGGACTATGCAGTATCTCCGGACGGAAGAAATCCATCACCGGGATGGTTTCGTTGGCGGGCACGGGCGTGATCCGCTCCAGGTCCAGTTTCTCGGCCACAGCAAGGCAGGGAAGAATCAGTGCCAGCGCGATCCCGCCGCAGGCGGAGTGTGGTTTTCGACAGTGTCGCATGGTTAGGGCGCGGTTAAGGTGGACTCACAGAAGCGTCCGGGCGCGACCACGTCTTGCCCACCCGCCGGGTCGGGCCCGAAACCAAGGGGATGCGGGGTCCCGCCGTGAGCCCGGATCGGGCCGGCCTGCAGTGCCCTGCGCTGTCGGCGGCGGGCGCTTTTGCGGCGGTCGCTTTGATGCAAGGTCATCGCCTCCATCAGCAAGCGGCCTATCAACGGATGATAGATGAAGCAAGTGGATTGCCGTCGTGGCTGGGCGCCGCAGCGGAAAAACGCGCGGGTTTCCGTCGCATGGCGGTCGGGCCGTGCGTTTCTCGTCAAGCCAACTCGGACGATGCAAGGAGATGACTCGCAGAAGGCTGGCCGCGATTAGACCGTGCCACCCGTCGGCCGCCCGCAGTCCGGATCCTACTGGGCCGGACAGCCGCGCTGCTAAGCTGACCTTGTTTGCCCCCAGGTAACAAGGCGCCCAACGAAAAGCCCGGAGGACCGGCGGGCGTGGGCCTCGCCGGGAACCGATGGCCACTTAATCGCTTGCGCCGCTTTCCCCCTGCTTTTTGACTCCGCGGTTCCCATCCGAAACCCAGTCATGCCCGAGATCGCCAAGAGTTACGACCCGCGCGACGTCGAAAAGAAATGGTCCGCCGCCTGGCAGGCCGCGGATGCCTTTACGGGCCGCGCCGTCCCGGGCCGGGAGCCCTACTGCATTGTCATCCCGCCGCCCAATGTGACGGGCGTGCTGACGATGGGCCACGTGCTCAACAACACGCTGCAGGACATCCTCATCCGCCGCGCCCGCCTCGACGGCAAGGCCGCGGTGTGGGTGCCGGGCACGGATCACGCGGGGATCGCCACGCAGACGGTGGTGGAGCGCGAGCTCCGGAAGCAGAAGCTGCACCGGCGCGATCTCGGCCGGGAGAAATTCCTCGCCCGGGTCTGGACGTGGCGGCAGGAAAAGGGCGACATCATCCTCGAACAACTCCGGCGCCTGGGCGCGTCATGCGACTGGCACCGCACCGCGTTCACGATGGACCCCGACTACTCGCGGCGCGTCCTGCACGTGTTCGTGGAGCTTTTCCGACGCGGCCACATTTACCGCGGCCGACGCATGGTCAATTGGTGCCCGGTCTCGCTCACCGCCCTCTCCGACGAGGAGGTGATCATGAAACCAGTCACGGGCGTGCTCTACCGCGTCCGCTACGAGATCGTCGAGCGCCCGGGGCGGTTCATCGAGGTCGTCACCACGCGGCCGGAGACCATTCCCGGCGACACCGCCATGGCGGTGCACCCGGCGGACGAACGCTACCGAGGCCTCGTCGGCCTGCACGTGTGGCGCCCGCTGGTGCGCGGGCAGATTCCGATCGTCGCCGACGCCGCCGTGGACCGGGAGTTCGGCAGCGGCGCTCTCAAGATCACCCCGGCGCACGACAAGGCCGACTTCGAGATCGGCCAGCGCCACCAGCTACCCGTCCGCGACGTGCTCAATCCCGACGCCACCCTCAACGACCTCGCCGGCCCCGACCTCGCCGGCCTGGACCGGTTTGCGGGACGCAAGAAGGCGGCGGAGCTGCTCCGCCAGGCTGGCGCCCTCGTGAAAGAGGAGCCCTACGAGAACAACGTCGGCTATTCCGAGCGGGCCGACGTCCCCATCGAGCCGCGCCTGACGATGCAATGGTGGCTGCGCTATCCGCGGGTCGCCGAGGCCAAGGCGGCGGTGCGCGACGGACACATCAAGTTCTACCCGGAACGCTGGACCAAGGTTTACCTGCACTGGCTCGAGAACATCCAGGACTGGTGCATCAGTCGCCAGCTCTGGTGGGGACATCGCATCCCCGTCTGGTACCGCAAGGGGCTGGACCGCGAGCAGCTCACCGAGGCCGATCTCCGCGATCCGGCGAAGGTGCACGTGTCGTTGGACGGCCCCGCCGATCCCCAAGACTGGGAGCAGGAAGAGGACGTGCTCGACACGTGGGCCTCGTCGTGGCTGTGGCCATTCGCGACCCTGGGCTGGCCGGATGCCGCGGCGATGCAGCGGGCCAGTTTCGATTTCTTCTATCCGACGGCGACGCTGGTGACGGCACCTGACATCATCTTCTTCTGGGTGGCGCGCATGATCATGGCGGGCTTGGAGTTCGTCCGCCCGGGCGAGCCGCTCGAGCGGCGCATCCCGTTCCGCCATGTCTATTTCACCGGCATCATCCGCGACCACCTCGGGCGCAAGATGTCCAAGTCGCTGGGCAACTCGCCCGATCCGCTCGACTTGATCGGGAAGTACGGGGCGGACGGCCTGCGTTTCGGCATCGTGTCGATCGCGCCGCAGGGACAGGACATCCGCTTCGCCGAGGAGCGCATCGAGGCCGGCAAGAACTTCTGCAACAAGCTGTGGAACGCCTGCCGTTTCCGCCAGATGAGCGGTCCGATGGCGGACAACTCCTCGCTCAAGGCCATCCTCGCGCGGCTGGATCCGGCGAAATTCAATGCCTACGATCACGCCATCCTTGACCGCCTGCTGAAGGTCACGCGCGAAGTCGACCACTGTTTCCAGGAGTTCGAGTTCAGCGCGGCGGTGCAGGCCCTCTACGGGTTTTTCTGGAACGATTTCTGCGATTGGTATGTGGAGATCTCGAAAGCCAAACTCCAAGTGGCCGAGACCAAGGCAGTCTGCCTTGCGATGCAGGACCTGGTGATGCGGCAGACGCTCCTGCTGTTGCATCCCATAACTCCATTCATCACCGAGGAACTATGGCAGGAGCTCGGCTATGGTGCGACCGGAACATTCATCGAGGACGCGCACCTCGACGATGCCTCGCAGCTCGCCGTTGCCCAGGGCCTCTACGGAATTCGGATCGATCAGGAGCAGGTGGCTACGGACGACAAGCTCAAGAGCTTCGCCTCGCAGGTGCGCGCCCTGAAGGCCGAGCACGGTTTGGCCGGGACGCGCGATTTGACGCTGAGCAACCAGGCCCCGCCCGCGGTGGCCAGTATGGTGATGGCGAACCACGATATCCTGATTCGCGTGATCGGTGCGAAGGAGATCAAAAGTGTGACGGTCCAGACCAAGGGCATGCCAGCCGTGGTGACGCCGCTCGGCACCGTCTCCCTTGAGCTCGCCTCGACAGTCGATGCCGCTGCTGAAGAAGCGCGGCTGGCAAAGGAGATTGAGAAGATCAATCATCACATTGCCGCCACCGAGGCGCGCCTGGCCAATCCGGCATTCACTGGCAAGGCCCCGGCCCAGGTGATCGAAGGCGCAAGGAGACAATTGGGCGACCTTCAGGCGAAGCGGGCAGAGCTCGAGCGTCTGCTCAAGGCGCTGTAATTTAGGCTCTTCAGTCGCTTGAAGAATAAGTGCTGAGGTAACTTTACTTAGGACATGTCCTAAGTAATGGTTTGCGACCTGAAGCATGCCTACGCCAACCGCACTCACGCTTCCGCCCGCGTCGGCGGATCTGGAACGGGCGACGGCGGCGGAGCGGGTGCAGTGGGCGGTGGACACCTATGGCGACGGGCTGGTCATGACCACGAGTTTTGGGATTCATTCGGCAGTCCTGCTGCATCTGGTCACCCGTATCGCGCCGAACCTTCCGGTGGTCTTCATCGACACGGGATACCTGTTTCCCGAGACGTACCGGTTTGCCGAAGAGCTCGGTGCCCGGCTGCAATTGAACCTCAGGATCTACCAACCCGCAATGACGGCGGCGCGGCAGGAAGCGCTCTTTGGCCGCCGCTGGGAGCAGGGCATCGACGGACTCAAGCGCTATAATTTCCTGAACAAGGTCGAACCGATGGAGCGGGCTGTGCGCGAGCTGCGGGCGACGGCGTGGCTGGCGGGGCTGCGTCGGTCGCAGGCCGCGACGCGGGAGCATCTGGCTGTGATCCAGGTGCAGAACAAGATCACCAAGGTCCACCCCATCCTCGATTGGGACAATCGCCGCATGCACCGCTATCTGACGCAACACGGCCTGCCGTATCATCCGTTTTGGGAGCAGGGATATGTCTCGGTGGGCGACTGGCACAGCACCTCGAAGCTCCTCGCGGGCATGACCGAGGAGCAGACCCGTTTCAACGGCCTGCAGCGTGAATGCGGGCTGCATGAGGAATCCGGCCGGCCGGATTACCAGATCTGACGGTGAGCCAATTCCCGGCGGATCGATCAGCCGGGATGGATCCCCGCCTGCGGCTGCGTTCTCCACGCGCCGTTCGACTTCACGGGGAAGGCGGCAGGCCTTGCAGGAGCCGTGCCGTGGCGGCGCTCCTCTCCATCGCTCAAGGCGCGGCGAGCTTGCGGGCGATAGTCACCGCCGCCGCGGCATTCTCCCCATAGGCATCAGCCCCGATGGCGTCCGCGTATGATTGCGTGATCGGCGCCCCTCCGATCATCACTTTGACACGGTCGCGGATGCCCGCCGTCCGGAACACATCCAGCGTGGTCTTCATCGCCGGCATGGTGGTGGTGAGCAGCGCCGAAAGCCCGACGATGCGGGCCTGCTTGGCCTCCACGGCCGAGACGAATTTGTCCGGGGTGACATTGACACCCAGGTCGATGACCTCGAAGCCGCTGCCCTCGAGCATGGCGCCGACCAGATTCTTGCCAATATCGTGGAGGTCGCCTTGGACGGTCCCGATGACCACCCTCGCGACGGGCTGAACATCCTTTTGGGCGAGAAGCGGCCGGATCAGCTGGAAGACCTCCTTGGTCGCTCGGGCGGCGAGCAGAAGTTCGGGGACAAAATACTCCCCCGCTTCGTAGAGGCGTCCGACCTCGTCCATCGCCGGGCCGATGGCGCGATTCACCAGTTCGACCGGATCGACGCCGGCATCCAGGGCTTGGCGGGCGGCGGCGACGGCGCCCGGGGCATTCCCGTTAAGGACCGTTTGATGAAGCTGGGTGAAGTCGTGCATGCGATTCGGGTGGTTGGCGGTTGGAGCTGGCGGCGGTGTGAATCTGCGAACCGGGCCGGTCCCGGGCGACACGCGATGAAACCTGAGGAAGCGTCGTTGGCCAAGCAAGAATCGTCATCGTCGCATGTGGCAGCCGACCAGGGGGCAGCGCTCGCAGGGCGAAAGATGCACCCCGACCGCGTCCTGCGGACCCAGGCCGACGATGCCCGAGATGGATTTGAGCGGCTGCATGAGCAGCGAGGGAAGCAGCGAAATGCCGACGGCATCGACAGGCGCCAGCTCGAAAAGCGTCCGCTGCTGCGTCAAATCCATGCCGCAGTAGCCGGGGCTGTATCTCAAGGTGAACGCTTCGCCGGGGTCGAGTTCGAAGGCCAATTGCGCCATCAGAGCCTCGGCGGCAGCCTCCGCGGCCCACGACCCGGTCGCGTCCAATGCCAGGCCGGCGAGCGCGTCCCCGGCGCGGCAGCGCGACTCCGCCTGTCGTGTGATCTCGCTCCCGACTGTGACCATGAAGACGGCGATGCGCCTGGCGCCGGCTAGAAAATCCCCGACATCGCCCGTGATCGTGGCCCCGCCGATCTCCAGCGCCCGCGCGGCCAGCGACGTCACCGAATAGAGCGCATAGGCGCCGCGCGGTTCGAGCAGAGGCTGCGCCTCGGCCAGGATCTGTTCGACCGTTTGTCGCACGCCGATCGGAGGAGCCGCCTCCGGGGGGTAACCGAGACTGCGGAGAATATCGGCTGGCTTCAGCGCAACGGTCAGCGGCGTCAGCACCTTACTCACCAGCGGAGCCTGGTCATGGGCCGACCCACGGTTTCCGTGGTTTCTGATTAAGGCCGGTGCAATCACAATCCAATGGTGCTGGTTTCTGGCGAAAGATGGTCGCCCGCAGCGTGGGCTGCCTGTGGCCTCGACACGATCATATTTTCGCCCGCGGTTCGTCGCGCCGGCCGGATCCGCCCAAGACGGCGGATCCGCGCCAATCGGCCGCTCTCACAGCGACTCCGGATGCCGCCGCCGGTACGCGCGCATCACGCACAGCACCACTGCAGTGCCCGGCGCCCAGATGGCCAAATAGAAGCCGCCGATGCGCCCGCCGGCCTGCACGAGCTGCCAAGGCGTGTGGCCGGTGGAGAAGATCAGTCCGGCGACGAGAAAAAGCGTCGCCCCCAGCAGCGCGCCGGCCGCCACGAGGATTGCCGTCCAGAGCAGGAAGTAGAGCGACCAGTGGAGTCCGCGGACATTCATCGCGGCACGTGGTACTTGAGCAGCAGGGCGTGCGCGCCGAGCTTCTCGAGGGCCTCCAGTTCCAGCCGGACGTCGGCGCGACGCGCGAGCAGCGGTGTGCCGCGGCCGAACAGCACCGGTTCCACCGTGAGCCAGACTTCGTCCACCAGGCCGGCCTCGAAGAACAGGCTGTGCACGTGCGAGCCTCCGAGCAGGGCGCAGCGCCGGATGCCGCGGGTCCGCAGCATCGCGGCGAGGGCCGCCGGGTCCGCGTCCGTGAACTCCAGCGCGCCGGAAATCGCGTCGGCCGCATAGCGTTCCGGCGAGCGGGTCATGATCAAGCGGAGCCGGAGTCCCGGCAGCCGGTCACGGATGAACTCGCGCGACACGCGATAAGTTTCACCGCCAAAGATGCCGGCATCGAAGTCGGCCAGGGCCGCGCGAAAATACGCCTTGTCCTCGGGAGAGGTGAAGGCCGTGCCCGGCTCCGCGTGCTTGGTGATGAAGCCGTCCAGCGACTCGGCCGCGATGAGAACGATGCGCATGGACCGAGGCTAGCCGATTGGCGGTCGCGGGCAAGCGTGGGCCGGTCCCGCGGCGCCGCGGCGCGCGTTGACCATAACGGCGCTTGCCAGCGGCTCGGCGGGCGGCCTAGCGTGGCCCTCACCCTCGCATGAAACGCGCCCTCATCACCGGCATCACCGGGCAGGATGGTTCCTATTTGGCCGAGATCCTGCTGGCCAAGGAATACGAGGTCCACGGCGTCATCCGCCGGGCCTCCACCTTCAATACGAGCCGCATCAACCATCTTTACCAGGATCCGCACGTCAATGGCGTCCGCCTTTTCCTGCATTATGGCGATCTGGCGGACCCGGTGCAGATGGTGAAGCTGCTCTACGAGCTCAAGCCCGACGAGATCTACAATCTCGGGGCGCAGTCCCACGTGCGCGTGTCGTTCGATATCCCGGAGTACACCGGCAATGTCGACGGCCTCGGCACCCTGCGCATCCTCGAGGCGGTCCGAGAAGCCGGCCTCGTGAAAAAGGTTCGCTTCTATCAGGCATCGTCCTCCGAGATGTACGGCAAGGCGCAGGAGGTGCCGCAGACCGAGCGCACGCTGTTCTGGCCCCGGTCACCCTACGGCTGCGCCAAGGTCTTTGCTTACTGGCTTACGGTCAATTACCGCGAGAGCTACCGCCTGCACGCCAGCAACGGCATCCTCTTCAACCACGAGTCCCCCCGCCGGGGCGAAACGTTTGTGACCCGCAAGATCACCCGCGCCGCCGCGCGCATCAAACTGGGGCTGCAGGACGAGTTGTACCTCGGCAACCTCGAGGCCCGCCGCGACTGGGGCTACGCCAAGGAATACGTCGAGATGATGTGGCTCATCCTGCAGCAGGACAAACCCGACGACTATGTCGTGGCCACGGGCGAAACGCACAGCGTGCGCGAGTTCTGCCAGGAGGCGTTCGGTCTGCTGGGACTCGACTGGTCGAAGTATGTCCGGCACGATGCGCGCTACGAGCGCCCCGCCGAGGTCGACGTGCTGATGGGCGATTCCAGCAAGGCGCGGCGGCAGCTCGGCTGGGAGCCCAAGGTGCGGTTCAAGGACCTCGTCAAAATCATGGTTGAGGCCGATCTCGAACAGGCGCGGCGCGAGGCCCAGATCGCCAAGCTGCCGAAGCCGTGAAGCAGGTGGCGAGCATCGGGTGGCGAGGAGCGAGCATCCCGATCATTCTATTGCGCGCGCCTCGTTTGCCACTCGCTGCCCGCTGCTCACTACTCGCTACTCTCCCGAGATGAAACTCTACATCGCAGGCCATCAAGGCATGGTGGGATCGGCGCTCGTGCGGCGCTTCCAGCGCGAGCCCGGGGTCGCGCTCGGGCTGCGGACCTACCAGGAGGTTGACCTCACCCGCCAGACCGCGATCGAGGCGTTCCTGGCGGCCGAGAAACCTGACGCCGCCATCATCGCCGCGGCCCGGGTCGGTGGCATTCACGCCAACAGCACCTATCCGGCGGCATTTCTCTACGACAACCTCGCCATCGCCGCCAACACCCTCCACGCCGCGTACCGGCAGGGCGTGAAACGGGTGCTGTTCCTCGGCAGTTCCTGCATCTACCCGCGGGAGGCGCCGCAGCCGATGCCCGAGGAATGTCTGCTCACCGGAGTGCTCGAGCCCACCAATGAGGCTTACGCCATCGCCAAGATCGCCGGCCTGAAGCTCTGCCAGTACTATCGCCGGCAGTACGGTGTGCTCTTCCACTCGGCCATGCCCACCAATCTCTACGGCCCCGGCGACAACTATCATCCGCAGGACTCGCATGTGCTGCCGGCGCTCATCCGCCGCTTTCATGAGGCGCGGGAGGCTGGAGCGGCGGAGGTCACTGCCTGGGGCAGCGGGCGTCCGCGGCGGGAATTCCTGCACGTCGACGATCTGGCCGATGCGTGTGCGTTTCTTCTGGGTCGCGCCAATCCGCCCGACTGGATCAACATCGGCACGGGTGTCGACGTGACGATCCGGGAGCTGACCGAGATGGTCGCGGCCGTCGTCGGGTTCAAGGGCCGCATCGTCTGGGATGCCACCAAGCCCGACGGCGCGCCGCGCAAGCTGCTGGACGTCTCGAAACTCGCCGCCCTCGGCTGGAGGGCGAAGATCGGCCTGCGCGAGGGCCTGGAGTTAACCTACGCCAGTTTCCTGGCCGAGAAGGCCGCGGGCAGATTGCGGGGGTGAACGGCGCCCGAACACGCCCGGACCGGCGGACCCCGCAGCCATCCGCCGCCGCATGAGGCGTTGGCAAATGCCCCGCAATCCTGTATCGCCCTACTGGTTTTATGCCGCCCATGGCCGAGCCCATCGAAGTTGAACCGCTGGAAGACGCTGAAGGCGGACCGCGCAAGCCGTTCCTCGAACACTTGGAGGATTTGCGCCGGGCCCTGCTCAGATGTGTGGCGGTGATTCTGCTGGCGCTGCTGGTCTGCCTGTTCACGGTGAACAAAATCGCGTCGATCCTCGAGTATCCGATCCGGCGCATGCATCTGCTCGACCAGCCGCAGCCGACGGTGACCTTCGAAATCGGGTCCGTGCGTTTCGGTCCATACGAGGTCTCCCGCGACCAGTTCGCGGTGCTGCCGCCGGGCGACACGCCGCATGTGGTGTACAAGGTGGGCATGGCAAAGGTCGGCGACGAGCAGGTGGTGACGCTGAAGCCGGATCCGCAGGCCGATCCCGGGGCAACCCGCATCAAGCTGCGCAATCTCAACCCCGCCGAGGGTTTCATGGTGGCCTTCCACATCGCGCTTTACGCCAGCTTCGTCGTCTCCGCCCCCTTCTGGCTGTATTTCCTCGGACAATTCATCCTGCCGGCGCTGCATGTCCGCGAACGCCGCTTTCTCTTCACCTGGCTGGGGTGGGGCGTGCTGCTGTTCCTGCTGGGCGTGCTGCTGACTTATTTCATCCTGCTGCCGCTCGCGCTGCGGGCGTCGATCCAGTATTCCACGTTGCTCGGCTTTGATGCCTACGAGTGGCGGGCGGACGAGTACATCCGTTTCACCTGCAAGTTTCTGCTCGGCATGGGCCTGGGCTTTCAGTTTCCCCTGGTGGTGCTCACGCTCGTCAAGCTGGGCATCCTCGGCTATCGGCAGCTCGCGCATTTTCGCCGCCACGTGATTGTGGGCGCGTTCATCATCGGTGCCATTCTCACAACGCCGGAGGTCATCACCCAGGTGGCCATGGCAGTCCCGCTCTGCCTGCTTTACGAGATCTGCATCTGGCTGGCGTGGTTCTGGGAAAGAAAGAAGAAGCGGGAGGCGGCCGCGGCGGCGGCGTAGCCCGCTGGATTTTCCCCTTGCGCCCGCCTATGCGGCGGGCGAATCAAGGGGGAAGATTCAACTCCATCGATGCGGGACGCCGCTCCCGCTTTCCATCTTTACTCTTTCCCCTGACATCGCGCTCCGCGCCCCTCCTGCGTTCACCCTCACGCTCACTGCCCCCTCACATCCGCCATGATTGCGTCCGAAACCATCGCCCACCTCGAAGACATCAAGAAGCGCGCCGGCCACCTGTGGAGGTTTCTTTGACGTCGAGCAGAAGCAGCGCGAGATCGCGGCCATGGAGGCGCAGATGGGCGCCCCCACGTTCTGGGGCAACAACGAGCGCGCCCAGAAGCACATTGCCCGGCTGAACGGCCTGAAGCGCGCCATCGGCGGCCTCCTGGAATTCAACAAGAAACTGGCGGACGCCGAGGTCATGGTGGAACTGGTGGCGGCGGCCACCGGCAAGGAGAAGGAGTCGTATGGCCGCGAGCTCGACCAGACGGTGGCCGCCCTCGTCGCGGACGTTGACCGGATCGAGCTCCAGAGCTTCCTCAGCGGGCAGTTCGATCACAACAACGCCATTCTCAGCATTCAGGCGGGCGCCGGCGGCACCGAGTCGTGCGATTGGGCGGACATGCTGTTCCGCATGTACAACCGCTGGGCCGAGCGCCGCGGCTTTGGGGTCGAGGTGCAGGATGTGCTCGCGGGCGACCAGGCGGGCATCACCAAGGCCACCGTGCT
>Ga0335079_10008528_pt1 | contig 11679 bp, 13 predicted proteins | sample Lox_Sample_33_FD_206719 | JGI IMG/M metagenome (GOLD analysis project Ga0335079, IMG submission 206719) | Soil microbial communities from Loxahatchee National Wildlife Refuge, Florida, United States - Lox_Sample_3.3 | ecosystem: Environmental > Terrestrial > Soil > Wetlands | place: USA... | reverse complement strand
ACCTGCTGCGCCGCGGTCTGTCCCGGCAGGGTCACGCTGATGGTTCCATCCTGTGCGACCGTAACCGACGTCGCGCCCGGCGGAATGGTGACCGCCGGCTGCACCGGATCTCCATCCTGCGTGACCAGGTTTCCCTGGCCATCCAGATGAAAGCTGCCGGCCCGCGTGTATGCGGTTTCGCCGGTGGGCAGCAGCACCTGAAAAAATCCCTGTCCCTGAATGGTCAGATCGAGAGGGTTGCCGGTCTGGCTGAAGTCGCCCTGCAACTGAATGATCTCCGACGCAGCCGTGCGCGTGCCCAGTCCGACTTGCAGGCCGGCAACCTGCGTGGTCTGCTGCGAAGCCGCCGCCCCCGGCATGATCATGTTCTGGTAGACCAGGTCCTCGAACTGCATCCGCCGACGACGGAAGCCGGCCGTGCTCGAGTTGGCCAGGTTGTTGGCCACGTTATCGAGATTGGTTTCCTGCGCCATCATTCCGCTGGCTGCCGTATAAAGCGCGCGAATCATATTTCTTTCTCCTTCGCCGACGACCGGTTCCTACACCCGCGGCAGATCCTGTGCCGCCGTCTGATTCATCTGGCTGTCCAACAGCGATAACGCGCGCTGCATCATCTCCGCATTGCGCTGGATCGTGATCAGTTCGACCACCGCCGAGACCGGGCTGACATTCGATTCCTCGAGCATGCCCTGCCGCACCGAACTGTCGGCCGGCAGAAGCTCGGCGCCCGGCGGAGCCGAGTAGAGCGCATTCCCTTGCGACTGGAGATTCGTATCGGGCGCGAACTCGGCCAGCCGAAGCTGGTCGACGACCGCTCCATCGACTGAAATCGTTCCATCCGAACTGACCGCGACCGCGCCGCTGGGCAGCGCGATGGGGCGATTCTGGCTGCTCATCACTGGATCGTCCTGGGCAGTCATCAGCTGTCCCGACTGCGAACGATGAAAGCTCCCCTGGCGCGTGTACAAGACCTGCTGTGCCGACTTGATGACAAAAAATCCCTTGCCGGCGACCGCCAGGTCCAGCGGATTGCCTGTCGCCGTGAGGCTCCCCGACCCGAGATCGGTGCGGCTCGCGCCTAGCACGCCAAAGTCATTCACGGCGGTGTTCACCGGATTCCACGTCACCACCCCGCTGCCGGCCGCGAGCGATCGAAACGTTGCCTGCTGCGCGCGATATCCGGCCGTACCCAGATTTGCGAGATTGTTGGCGACCAGTTCAAGAGCCTGCGCCTGGGCGGCGAATCCGGCGCAAGCGGCGTAATAACCGCTGTCCATAAGAAGTCCCTGCGGGCTTCCACAAAGCAAGCCGAGGTCCAGATTCGATAAGAGGCTTGAAATTTATCCGTAAAGGACAATCCCGAGCTGAACCACATTCGAGATCGCAATTGCTGCGACTACAGATCAAGGTGGAACAGGATTTTGCCGGGCCGATCGACCACGTCGACAAAATCTCCTGGGGGGCTCGCTCCAACTTCCCGAATCCCTATGGGCCGAAACAAGGCTTGGCCGAGCCTCCCTAGCGGCCCGATTCGCTCGCATCGAGGATCAGGTCGAGGGGCGACCGCGAAGTCCGCAACAATCGAATCCACAGATGCGGTCCGCAGTCGGCCAGCCGGATTTCAGTAGCGACGATGCGCGCGCAATAGCTCACGATGATGCGCGCACATTCCCCATCGTTCGGCAGGCGGGCAAACCCAATCTCATTTTCCCCGCGCTGCGCCACCAGGGGCTCGAGACCGGCACGGACAAGGCCGGGCAGCGCCAGGCACGCCTCGGTGCGGCACCCCAGCATGCGCTCGATGGCGTAGAGTACTGTGTAGTCGGGGCGATCGCCAAAAGCCAGATACAGCGTCGAAGTGGCGGAAACGTATTTCAGCGGGAGCATCTGGAAGGCTTCGAGGAGCCCGACCGGGATCTGGGGGATGCATGGCGCCGCCGTGAGCATCGCCGCCGGCCGCAGCATGGGACACGACCACTGCCGCGCCAGTGCGGCCACCACCTGCGGCTCGCTCACATATCCTAAGCTTTGCAGCCATTCCCCGATCCGCCCCCTGCCGGCTTCGCGCTGCGCCGTGAGCGCCGCTTCCAGCTGCGCTTCCGTCAGCTGCTGTCGCGACAACAGCAATAATCCCAGAGGAACGCGGTGCACCACCTGAGTTCGCGGCGAGAACCCGGCGCGATGCAGCCGCTCGGTTACCCCCTGCTCCAGGCAGCGCTCCAGACAATATCGAAAGCCATCCATCAGGACCGCTGGCCGCCGTGATACCAGGCGCTGCCAGGGCCGCTCCAGATGGGAGCAGCAGGCCTGAGCACGGCGCTCGCGCCAGAAGCCGCTCCAGGCCAACCGCAGTGCGTGCAAATGGAAAGTGCCGGCTGCCATCGCTCAAGCTCCCGGAGGCGCGACTTCGGTCACACGCAGACCGTAATTGCCCTCCACCACCACCACTTCGCCCTGCGCAATGACGCGACCGTCGAGCAGCAGGTCCACCGGTTCGTGCACCGCGCGGTCAAGCTCGATGACCGAACCGGGATTCAGATCCAGCACCTCGCGCAGCAACAGGCGCCGGCTGCCGAAGCGCAACGTGACCGCCAGTTCCACATCTCTGATGAGCTCGAGGTGCACCGGCGCCTCCTCCGTTGATGGAGCCTGAGTCGGCGCAGCCAAAGGCGGGACAGGAACCGCTGGAGAGCTCTCGCTCGGCTCCGAGTCCAGTGCCGCCGTAAGGGCCACGCTGCAATGCACTTCGACAATGACCTCTCCCGGTCGGTCGAGGCGAAGCCAGGCGGTATAGGAACTCGGCCACGAAGGCGACGCCGGAGTGAAATCGAGGTGAAGCTGAATTTCGCCCCAATTGGTTTTGGCGCCCGTCACCACCAGGCCGCTGGTCTGGCGCAGAAGCTCGAGTACTGCGTCGCGATGTTCGCCGGTAACAGCCAAATCGACGGCCGCCGCAGTTTCGCCGGTGAAGAACTGCGCCAGCCGGACGACCGAACCGGCCGGTACGCGAATGCCCATCTCTCCGCGCAGGGAGCCCAGCGCTGAGACCAGAATCCACAAATCGCCTTCCGCAGGCGCCGGAAGATCCGCAGGACAATCCTTTTCGAGAACACAGGAAACCGGAGTCGAAGCGATTTCCCCCAGCACCTGCGCGAGCACATCCCGCCAGATCTCGAGATAAGCAGCGGGTTCGCGAATCGAACTCATTCCGTTCTCTCCTTCTCCTTCGCCGCAACCTGCGGCACCGTGCAAAGCACCCGGGCAGCGCGCTTCGACTCGCACCGGACCGGCATTGCCTGGAACAATTCAGTGCCGGCGATCAGCAGTGAGGCCGGTTGCACCGTCGGGCGCGCAAAGCGGAGTACGTCGCCGACAGCCAGACTGGCCAGAACGCCGACGCCCATCCGCAGGTCCTTGGCTCCCAGTTCGGCTTCAAATCCACATTGTTCCAGCCGCCGTTTGAGCCGCTCGCGGGAGTCGGCGGAGTCCTTCAGCCGGCGCGGGGCCCAATCGGCCGAGATCTTGCGCTGCAATGCGTTCGAAACCGTGGCGGGCACTACCAGATTGAGCCCGCCACGCACATCCGGCATGGTGATTTCAAAGCTCAGAGAAAGCATCTTTTCCTCCGGAGGCATCAGACGTTGCGCCTCAGCCGGCTCAAGCCGTCCTTCGAAGCGCACCTCGAGCGTCAGGGCCTGCCAGGCCGCGCCCAGTTCGCGGCAGATGATGCGGGCGACGCTATCCAGAATCTGCTCCTCAATTTCGGTAACGGCACGCGTCGCGGCCAGGCTCTTGCCCGCTCCTCCCAGCAGCAGGTCGACGATGGGCAAGGCGACCTTGAGATCGAGTTGCAAGGCGGCCGTGGTTTCGAGCGGATCCAGCCGGCAGGAGGCCAGATACGTGGTCTCGGGAATACACTGCAGAAACTGCTGATAGGTCAGGTGCTCGGCTGACACCAGCGCCGCCGAAAAGACCACCCGCAGATAGGCGGCGAGGGAGTGGGTCAGATTGCGCGCAAACCCTTCATGCAGCAGCGTGATGGCCTGCAGCTGCTCGCGCCCAATCTGCCCGGCCCGGCGCACGTCCCACGGTTCCGCCAGAGGTTCTCCCTGCTGTCGAACCGGTTCTTGTTCGCCACCCTGCGCCCGCCGGATCAGGGCATCGATTTCTTCCTGATTGAGCACTTTTTCCATGCAACCTCACTGTCCTGCAGCCTGAGCCGCCGTGCGCCCTGCCTTGGTGGTCAGGATTTCTTCCAGCCGCGCGCGCAGCCGCACGACGGCCAGCGAATGAATCTGCGAGACCCGCGACTCGCCGATGCCGAGCACGGCTCCCACTTCTTTCATGGTGAGTTCGTCGAAGTAGTAAAGCGAGAGCACCTGCTGGTCTTTCTCCGGCAGTTCGGCGATCACGCGCGCCAGAAGACTTTTCATCTCCGAGCGCAGACAGCGGAAGAATGGCGTGTCCTCGGGGGCGTTGGGCAGGTAGTCGCACAGGTCTTCTTCCTTGCCGTCCCACGGCGATTCGACCCGCAGGCTACCCACTTCGAGCGCGTCGAGTTCGGTCAGCAGATGCTGGAATTCCGCCAGGGTCATGCCCAGTTCGGCCGCGATCTCGTTTTCCCCCGGAGCGCGGCTCAGTTCCAGACTCAGCTTGCGATGCGCCTCTTCCACCCGCCGGGCCTTGCGGCGCAATTCGCGCGGGCCCCAGTCGAGCTCGCGCAGGCTGTCCAGAATGGCGCCGCGGATGCGGAATTTGGCGTAAGAGCCGAACTGCACGTGCTTGGAGACGTCGAATTTGTTGAGCGCGTCGATCAGACCGATGACGCCGGCGTGCACCAGATCTTCCAGCGGAACATGCCGCGGCAGGCGCTCGTGGATGCGACGCGCCAGATAGCGGACCTGGGGCAGCTGTTCGAGTAGGATTCGGTCGCGATCTTCCTTGTCCTGCCAGGCGGTATAGGCATTCGCGGTGGTGCGGCTCATAGCATCTCTCTCAGCTGGGATCACCAGAAAGAAGTTGTGTCTTCATCGCAGCACTCCAATCGACTGCAACTCGATCACGGGAGGCACTTCACCCGGCGACAGCACAACCACTTTGGGCAGAAACGGTTCGAGCAGCCGCTTCAAGTGATAGCGCGCCGGCGTGGAACATAGCAGCACCGGACTGGCGACCGCGACCTGCTCCCCGGCGAGCCGGCGCAAGCCCTCGAGCACGCGGCGGGCAAAGGGCGGCTGCAGTCCGGGAGTTCCGGCGGGTGGAAGCTGTCCGCTCAAGCTGCGCGCGAGCTCTTCTTCGAGCGCGTGATCCAGCGTGACCACGCGCAGGTTCCCGCTTTCAGAAAGCAGGGGACGCACCAGAGCCCGCCCCAGGGACTGCCGCACCGACTCAACCAGCAGCACCGGGTTCTTGCTCGAGGGGGAAACATCGAGCAGCGTCTCCAGAATCGCGGGCAAGTCGCGAATCGACACCTGCTCGCGCAGTAACTGCTGAAGAACCTTCTGCACTTCGCCGAGGCTTAGAATTTTCGGCACCAGTTCCTCGACCAGCTTGGGATGGCTCTCCGCCAGACGATCCAGCAGCCGCTTGACCTCCTGACGGCTGAGCAGCTCATGGGCATGCTGCTTCACCACTTCGGCCAAGTGCGTGGCCAGAACCGAGGTCTGGTCGATCACGGCATAGCCGGAGGCCAGAGCCTGGTTCTGCAGCGCGGGCGTGATCCACAGGGCCGCGACGCCGAAGGCCGGCTCTTTCGTGGCCGTCCCGGCAAGCGGCCGGGGCGCAGCCTCCGAGCTGATCGCCATCATCTGGTCTTGCAGCATTTCCCAGCGCGCGACCTCGACTGCGCGCAGAGAGATGACATACTCGCGCGGCTTCAAGCGCACGTTGTCGGTGATGTGCACCGGAGGGACGATGAATCCGAGCTGCTGGGCGAGATTCTGGCGGAGGGCCCTTACGCGGGCCAGCAACTGGCCGCCCTGGTTCTGATCCACCAGCGGCACCAGTCCATAGCCGACTTCGAGGCTGAGTTCGTCGAGCTTGAGCAGTTCCTCCACGGAATCTTTCGCCGGCTTTTTCTCGGCGGCCGCGGTGGGAGAGACCTCCGTCGCCGGTTTCCGGGTGCGCCAGGCCAGAAAGGCGGTGGCTGCCGAGAGCAGGACGAAGGAGAACTTGGGCAGACCCGGAATCGCGGCCAAGGAAAGCATCACGGCGGAGGCGATCAGCAGCGGACGGCGCGCGAACAGTTGCCGCCCCACGTCGACCGACAGCGTCGCGTCCGAGGATGCGCGGGTCACCACCATGCCGCCGGCCATCGAAACCAATAACGACGGAATCATGGTCACCAGGCCGTCGCCGACGGTGAGCACCGTGTAGGTCTTCAAGGCCTCCCGAAAAGGAATGTCTAGTTGGAAGACCCCGATCAGGAATCCGGCAATGATGTTGATGGCGGTGATCAGGATCGTGGCGATGGCGTCGCGCTGGTTGAAGCGCGCCGCGCCGTCCATCGCCCCGTAGAACTCGGCATCGCGCGCAATTTGCTCGCGCCGGGCGCGGGCCTGCGCTTCGTTGATCAACCCGGCGTTCAGGTCGGCGTCGATCGCCATCTGCTTGCCGGGCATGGCATCGAGGGTGAATCGCGCGGTGACCTCGGCCGTGCGCACGGCCCCGTGCGCCACCACAATGTATTGAATGGCGATCAGGGCAATGAAAATTACGAATCCCACCACGTAATTGCCGCCGACTACGAAAGACCCGAAGGCCTCAATCACCCGTCCGGCGGCCGAGATGCCTTCGTTTCCATGCAGCAGAATGCGGCGACTGGAGGCAAGATTCAGGGATAGGCGGAAAAGAGTCAGCAGCAACAGCAGGCTGGGGAACACCGAGAACTGCGATGGGCGCAGAATCTGCACCGCAGAAAGCAGCACCAGCACGCCTGCGGTGATGCTGAGCGCCAGCAGCAGATCGAGCAGCAGGCTCGGAAGCGGCACCAGCATCACGAAAATCAGGACGACGGCGGCAATCGGGACAATCCATTCACTGGCCGAAGTGCCCCGGCCGGCAACCACGCTCGCAGTGGTAGAAGCCGCAGCCATTCCCTAACTCCTCCCCGTTGCCGCGCCCGGTCCGGCGCGACGCTCGGCTCGGGTCTGGGCCCGCCAGATTGCCGCCAGAATTTCCGCGACGACGGCGTAGAGCTTGGGGGGAATCGCCTGCCCGATTTCGACGGCGCGGTACAACGCATGCGCCAGCGGCGGATTCTCGACCAGCGGAATCCCGTGCCAGAGCGCAACTTCGCGAATTTGCGCCGCCAGCAGATTGCGTCCCTTGGCCACCACCACCGGCGCTTCCATTTGGAGATTGAATTCGAGCGCTATGGCAAACTCCGTGGGGTTAGTGATGACCACCGCGGCGCGCTCCACGTCTTTGAGCATGCGCCGGCGACGCGCCTGCCGTTGCAGCCGGCGAATGCGCATCTTCACTGCGGGATTGCCTTCGGTGTCCTTGAACTCGTCCCGCAGATCCTGGCGGCTCATCTTCAGCTCGTTTTCGTGACGCCAGCGTTCAAGCGCATAATCCGCCGCCGACCAGATCAGCAGAACCAGCGAGGATTTCCAGGCGACCTCGAACAAATGAGCTGCAGTAAAAACCAGCAAGCCGCCCCGGCTGCCGTGTGCCAGGCCCAGCAGCAACATCCAGTCGTGGGAGAGAGCCAGCGCTGCCAGGTACACAATCGCCGCCGTCGGCAGCAAGGTCTTCAGCATGCGGCTGACGGCGGTCAGGGAAAAAAGTTGCTGCAGGCGCGACGCGGGACTGAGACGGCTGAGGCTGGGAGCGAGCGCAGAAGGCGCGAACACCATCCCGCCTTGGGCAATGCCGCCGACGGTCGCGGCCAGCCAGCTGCAGCCCGCGGCGAGGGCTACACCACCAAACAGAGCCACACCGCTGCGCCACAGAGTGAGAAATGGATCGGCGCCAGCAGTCGCCGCGTTCAGCTGCTGGCGCAAGAGACCGCGCCACGCCCCCGCAAATTGCGGCAGCTGCCAGCCCAGCACCGCAATGGCCGTGAGCGTGCCCAGTCCGGCGACCAGATCACGGCTGCGCGCAACTTGTCCCTGGTCGCGCGCCTTCTGCCGCCGCCGCGGCGTCGCCTGTTCGGTTTTGTTCTGGTCGGCCATGGAGCTTTTCTTTCTTCGCTCTATTGCGTCAAATGCAGCAGCCGTTCAGCCATCGCAATCGATGCGGCAAAGCCGTGCGCGAAACGCTCCGGCCAGTACGCAATCACCGCGACCAGAACGGTCAGGCCGAGCAGGTTCTTGACCGCCAAGCCCACAAAAAGAACGGGAAGCTGCGGGGATGCCTTGCCCAGAAATCCCAGCGCAACATCAGCCATCAACGTCGCCACCAGTGCCGGCGCGGCAATCTGCAGGCCCGCGAGAAAGATTCCGCCCGCGGCATGCAGCAGCCCCCTGGCGGCCGCGTAATTGGCGAACGCAGCACCGGCCGGGAGATACACGAAACTTTTCTCCACCGCCCGCAGCAGCCAGTGATGCACATCGAGTTGCAGAAAAATCAGCAGTGCTCCCAGACGATGCAGTTCGCCCAGGACCGGCGTATCGGCCTGGGTCTGCGGATCGAACAGCGTGGCCAGCGAATATCCCATTTGCATTCCCAGGATCTGGCCGGCGAGCATGGGAGCTTCCATCAGGAAATTGGCTGCCAGTCCGAGGACCAGACCGATGACGACCTCCGACAGGGCAATTCCCGCCCACTGCCAGGGATAAAGACTCAGCTGCAAGCCGCTGCGTAGAGGAAACAGAATGGCAGTGACCAGAACTGTGACGACCGCCTTCAGCGGCGCCGGGATGGCATCGCTCCCCAGAAACGGGCAGAACACCATCAGCCCGGAGACTCGCGCTCCCACGAACACGGCAGCGGCGATCAATTGCGTAAGATCAACGTTCATAAAAGATCGAAAGCAACAACAATCATGTTCGCGTCTTGCCCGCGCTTCAGCGCAGAAACGGGCGGAAGTCGGCCAACACCTCAACCGTGAAGACCGACAGCCGGTGCGCCATCCACGGCATCAGCAGCAGCGCGGCGGCCGCGACCGCAAACAAACGCGGCACTGTCGACACGGTCATTTCCTGCAAAGAGGTCAGCACCTGAGCGATGTTGATCAGTAAGCTCACCGCTGTGGCCACAATCAGCAGCGGCGCGCCCATCCACAGAGCCGTGATGATCGTGTGGCGCATGATCCCAACGATGTATTCCGATCCCACTTCCGACTTCCTCCTCAGGTGAAACTCTTGAGCAGCGATCCCACCAGCAGGTTCCAGCCGTCCACCATGACGAACAGCATGATTTTCAGTGGCGTCGAGATCACGACCGGGGGCAGCTGCAGCATGCCGATCGAAGTCGTGACCGCCGCGACCACCAGATCGATCACCAGGAAGGGCAGAAAGAGCGCCGCCCCGATCTGGAATCCCGTCTTCAGTTCCGAAAGGATGTAAGCCGGCACCACCACCCGCATCGGCACGTCCTCAGGCCGCGCCGGGCGGGGCGCCTGCGCCATCTCGAGGAACAGCGCGATATCTTTCTCGCGCGCAAACTTCAGCATGAAGTGCCGCAAGGGCGGCGTGCCCTGCTCGAGCGCCTCCCAGGCATCGATCCTGCCCTGCTGAAAGGGCAGGACGGCAGACTGATAAATCGATGCGCCCACCGGCTGCATCAGAAAGTAGGTCAGCACCAGCGACAGCCCAATGAGTGTCTGGTTGCTGGGCGCGGTCTGCGTGCCCAGCGCCTGGCGGAGAAAATGAAATACCACCAGCAGGCGCGCAAATGGCGTGACCGCCACCAGCAGCGCCGGCAGCAGACTTAGCAGCGTGAGCAGCACAACGATGTTCCACGGCACCGATCCCGATGCACCCGGCGCCGTCCAGTGCATGCTCGAAGCGTGCCGCGGACGGCTGATGCCGGCCCAGGCGGAAGGGGAGAGCAGCAGCCATGCAGCCAAGAGATGAAGCATGCGACCGATCGCCTTCAAAACTCCTCCTCGCCAGCGCAATTCACAGGCTCGCTCGCCTGGAGGGGGCCTTCATCTGCCAGGCGGCTGAGCAAGACCAGCGAGCCCGCCGTGCCCCCTACGAGAAAACGGGCCCGGTCGAACTCAACTACCGCCACGAAGCGCCGCTCGCCCAGCGACAGGCTCTCGCACAGCCGCAGCCGGCGCGGAGGCCGCACCCGAAGTTGCGCCAGAGTGCGCCACCATTGCCGTACGATCCGCGCCAGCCACCTTGCTCGGTTGTGGGGAAATGGCCGGGAAAGCACAATGGAGCCAAGCCTCATGCCAGTTCCGTCAACCTCACGGCGAGCTTGTTGCCCACCGCTTCCAGTTCGCTCCAGCCAATGAGGATTCCGTTCACCCGCGCGGGGACATCGCGGCCCAAGCCGAAGCCGGTGCTCAAGACGCTTCCCTTGCGCAGTACGAAGAAATCCGAAACGCGAAAATGCGGAATGGGCAGATCCACCGTGATCTCGCATCGCAGGCCGAGTACCGGCGCCCAGCGTGTGTCTTCACTGGCCAGCCTGGCTTCCGCATCCAACGAAGCCCTCGCCTTCTTCTCGACCGTCGGTACTACGGCAGCGGCCATGTCTCCTCTTTTTGAACTAGCGTTGAATCAGAAACTCGGTGAAATAAACCTCTTCGACTCCAAGCTGCGGCACCCGCTCCTTCAGCGCGCGTAACAGGTCCTGCTTCAGCTTGTTTTTTCCTGCCGAGGTCAGCAGCTCCTCGGCTTTCGCTTCGGCCAGCACGCCGAGAATCGCGTCGCGTACTTGCGCGGTCGAAACCGTTCCTTCTACCTGTTTCAGATCCTGATTGACTCCGAGATCAATGCCCACCCGCAGGTATGCGCGTTGCTCCGGATCGGCGAGATTCAGAACAAAAGTCTCCAGGTGAAGGGTGGACCGCACGGGCGTAGCATTGGCGGCTTCCGCCGGTGCTTCGCTGCCGTGGCTCAGCCACAGCCACAGGCCGGCCCCGGCCGCAATCAGCAGCGCAGACAGAACGGCGAGGATCCGCCACCGCGGTGAGCGGGTTACCTCCTCGGTTTGGAGTACTTCCTCGGGCATGCTCGATGGAGAAGCAATTGAGAGGCCCGTGGGAAGGCACGAAAGGACGTGATAGATCCGACGTGTTTGTACCTTGGAATCAACAACGGTTAGTGGGTTTGAGCCCGGCGCCAAGCGGTGAAGCTGACCCGTGAAGGAGTTTTCATGAGATTGCACTAATGTTCGTCGCCCCGGTCTCGATCGGCAGCGGCGTTGATCCGGTCGAGGCGCCGGTCTGCCTTTCTATCGAGCGGCGCCCTGGCCCAGAATGGATTACTGCTTCAATGCAATCGTGTCCTGCGTGATCTGATCAAACGTGGTGACGGCTTTGGCATCGGCTTCAAAGCCGCGTTGCGCAACGATCAGGTTAGCGAATTCAGTGGCAATATCCACGTTGGAAGACTCCAGCGCGCCGCCCGAAAGAGTGCCGCGCCCCCCGGCGCTAGGCGTTCCCAATACCGCCTGTCCGGAGGCCAACGTCGGTATGTAGTCCGTGTTGCCCTGAAGCTGCAGTCCGTCGTTGTTGGCGAAAGTGGCCAACGCCACTTGGCCCAGGGTTTGAGTCTT
>Ga0335079_10008526_pt1 | contig 11681 bp, 8 predicted proteins | sample Lox_Sample_33_FD_206719 | JGI IMG/M metagenome (GOLD analysis project Ga0335079, IMG submission 206719) | Soil microbial communities from Loxahatchee National Wildlife Refuge, Florida, United States - Lox_Sample_3.3 | ecosystem: Environmental > Terrestrial > Soil > Wetlands | place: USA: Florida... | reverse complement strand
TGAACTGTTCACGGCGGGGACAACCGCGGCTTTCATAAACATTTCCTCCTAGAGTGATTCGATGCGCGTGACTTGGCGATTGGTGCACCATGGATGCCCGATCGCGAATTGCACACCGCAGACTGAGGTTGACGGTCAGTTGGCGGATTGTCGGCGATCTGTACATGATCGATCGCGGGGTTCGGCGCAAGCGAACCGACGCGCTTCCAGCCGCTGGGGACGGCCGGAGTGCAATTGCGTCCGCGCGAGCTATCCGCCCGAGCACCGTGGACGCGCCGATGTTCTCGCTAGCGCCTGGCGGCGCGCCAGGCGCCGGTGCGGCGGCGAGAGCCCGGCGGCGGGCGATGGACCGCGTCGTTCACCAACGAGCTGCCACCCCCGTCGCGCTGCACGTACGAGAACGTCGTGACTGCAGCGCCCGTTCGCGCCGGACGGCACGGGAGGCGGCGGCGAGGAACCCCCCGTCACGCGGAACCGCGCGCCGAACCGCCTCACCCTCCTCTCCAGCCCGAATCTGGAATCGGTGCTTGTCGCCACTCGCTCCAACGGTGTTGCCGCCGGCCCACGACGTGCGCAGGTGGGGCCGGCTTCGGCTTCTCGAATCGCGCGAGAACCAACTTCACGGCAACCCACGGCGGTGCGGACCCGGTCCCAGGAAAAGCCGAGCACAGTTCCGCGACGCTCGCATCGTCTCGAACTCCGCCTCCACCCCAGAGGGCCGCGAAGATTATAGACACGGGAAGAGGGGCGATCAAGATGTTACGGCCCAGAGCCTCTTTGTGGGCAATTCTGAGAAAATCGAACGCAAACCTGTCGTGGGCGCCTACGAATGCCGTCACAGTCTCCGGCGTCGCTTCCTGGGCACTAAGATGTGGGGGAGAAGGGCCTCCGGGGAATTGTCAACCGGTATTGACATCCGGACCTTGGACGAGCCAACCCGTAGCCGAAGTGTACCCTTTTTGGCCGACGGACGTGGTCCCGCGACTGCTACGCCGCTGTTGTGAACCGCAACAGTACCGTTGCCTTTTGCAACTCCATGCTAATTCACTGATTTCACACCCGATCATTGCGTTTTGCAACAATGTGCCGTTGCGATTTACGACAGGCCCTATGTGTGCACGAAAACGCGACTTCCTATCTGCATGAAATCACAACGGATAAAAAGGTAAAAATCACCAATTTTTGGCCATTGCCGTGCCCTTAGTAGAGTCGGAAAGGTTGGAAGCTTATGACAGTCATTCTGGTTTTAGGAACGTTCATGCTCTTCATCGCGTTGGATTATGTTCTCAACCGCAAGAAGGCGGTCCAGACGGTTTCAGCGGAAGCGGCCGTTGCCGTCGCAGAGTCTGCTGGAGATTTCGTCACCGGGTTCCACACTCCCGAGAATGTAGCCTATCACCCCGGACATAGCTGGGTGATGCAGGAGCGTAAAAATGTGGTCCGCGTGGGTGCGGATGAGTTCGCCGCCGCTCTGGCCGGCAAACTCGAGAAGATCGAACTTCCTAAGCCCGGTCAGTGGATTCGCCAGGGGCAGAAGATACTGGCGCTCTTCCGCAATGGCGAAAAGGCCGAGATGGTCTCTCCGACCGAGGGCGAGGTGATGGCGGTAAACGACCAAGTGTTGCAAAATCCAGCATTGATGCGCCAGGACCCCTATGGCCGCGGTTGGCTGCTGGCGGTCCATGTTCCCGATGAGGAGAGCACCACCCGTAACCTCATTCCTAAAGGCTTGGTACGCGAGTGGATGCGGGAATCGGTGGATCGCCTCTATGCGCGGCAGCCCGTCCTGGTAGGCGCGGTCGCGGCCGATGGCGGTATCCCCTCCGAGGACCTGCTGGCGGATGTCCCCGGTGCTAACTGGAAAGAATTGGCTGGCGAGTTCTTCCTGACTGCATAAGCGACGTTAACAGACGGGCCCGGAGCCCTCCGGGCCCGTTTTTTCTCCCCCTCCTGTAAGTTTTTGCTACACATTCCTGCGGAATTCTGTTAAAAATGGAGTTGAAGGTCTGAATAAACTTATTATGCCAAAGGCGATCCTGTACGATAGCACACTCTGCATTGGGTGCCGTGCTTGTGAAGGAGCATGCGCCGAACGCTGGGGCCTCCCTTACAACGACAAGATTGCAAATGAAGAACGGATCTCCGCCCACAAGCTCACCACCATTGTGACGTACGGGGATAAGTTCTCCCGCCGGCTTTGCATGAACTGCCTTCAGCCGGCCTGTGCTTCGGTTTGCCCGGTGGGCGCGTTGCAGAAGACGGCGCTCGGACCCGTCACGTACGACGCCGATAAGTGCATGGGTTGCCGTTACTGCATGCAGGCTTGCCCTTTCCAGGTGCCTTCTTACGAATGGGCGAAACGGCTGCCGCGCATGCGCAAATGCGATATGTGTTCCGAGCGCCAAAGCCAGGGCAAACTTACCGCTTGCGCGGAAGCCTGCCCAACCGGTGCCACCAAGAACGGAGAGCGCGATGCACTGGTTGCCGAAGCGCAACAGCGGATCGCAGAAAAGCCTGACCAGTATTACCACAAGGTCTATGGTCTGAGCGAAGTGGGCGGCACGTCCGTGTTGTACCTTTCGGCGGTGCCGTTCGAACAGATTGGTTTGCGCACCAACCTGCCGCAGGAGCCTTTGCCGATGCTCACGTGGCGCGTTCTGGAACTGCTGCCGGACGTAGTCTCTACCGGAACGGTGCTGCTCGGCGGCATCTGGTGGATCACCAACCGCCGCGAGGAAGTGGCCCGCAAAGAGGGGAGACGCAAATGAAACTGCGCTTACCTAAAATCACCGTCTGGCGCGCGATTTTCGCGGCCATCCTGCTGAGTGGCCTGTACGCCACGTACGTGCGCATTTTTTATGGCCTGGGTGGCGCAACCAACCTCTCCGACAAGTTCCCGTGGGGTTTGTGGATCGGCTTCGACATCCTTTGCGGCGTGGGTTTGGCTGCCGGCGGATTCACCCTGGTGGCCATCGTCCACATCTTCGCCATCGAACGTTACAAGCCGATTCTGCGGCCGGCCATTCTTACCGCGTTCCTGGGATACGTCCTCGTCGTCGTGGGGCTGCTCTACGATCTGGGCCGGCCTGACCGCTTGTGGCACCCGCTGGTGATGTGGAACCCGCATTCGGTGATGTTCGAAGTGGCCTGGTGCGTCACCCTCTACACCACCGTGCTGTTCCTCGAGTTTCTTCCCGTGGTCTTCGAGAAGTTCGGTTGGCACCGGCCCATGGCATGGATCCACAGAATCTCGGTGCCGCTGATGATCGTGGGCGTGCTGCTCTCCACCTTGCACCAGAGCTCGCTGGGCAGTCTTTACCTGATCGTGCCGACCAAGCTCTATCCGCTCTGGTACTCTCCGCTGCTGCCGCTGCTCTTCTACGTTTCGGCGATCGGTGTGGGCCTGGCCATGACGATCTTCGAATCCTGGCACAGCAGCCGGGCTTTCGGCCGCGCGCTCGAATTGCCGCTGCTGGCCAGCATGGCGCGGGTGCTGGCGGTTTTGATGAGCGTCTATCTCTGGATCCGCTTCCTCGATCTGGTCCACCGCGACGCTCTCGGCCTGCTTCTGCAGAATCGCACCGAAACCTGGCTGTTCGCTCTGGAGATCGCGCTGATGGCGATTCCCACCCTGCTGCTCTACCAGGCCCGCATCCGCTTTAACCCGCATGCGCTTTACTTCTGCGCGGTGATGATCGTGCTTGGCTTCGTCGCCAACCGGCTGAACGTGGGCATCACCGGCATCGAGGCGGGCAGCGGCGCCCATTATTTTCCGAAATGGACCGAGGTCGCGGTGACGCTTTCCATATGCGCCGCCGGTTTTGCCATCTTCCGCATCGTGGGCCAATACTTCCCCATCTTCGAGGCGCACTCCTCCGGGCACGCGTCCGCCGCCGTGGAAGAGAGGGAGACAGATTCCGTCGGAGTGTCATGAAGTGGATCAAGACAATCCGGCTCAGCCTGGCCGCCAAGCTCGCGATCTCGGTGATCGTCAGCACGGCGGCCTTCTTTGCCCTGTTCGGCGGCATCAACCTGCGCCTGGAGCGCAAGAACTCCATGGAACTGGTGCAGCAGTCCGCCGACCGCGTCACCGACGTCATCCGCCGCAGCACCCATTATGAAATGCTGCGCAACGACCGCGACGCGCTGCGCAACATCATCCAGGAGCTGGGCACCGAGCCGGGCATCCAGCGCATTCGCATCTTCAATAGCGAGGGGCGGATCACGGTATCCACAGATGCATCCGAAGTCGGCCGCGTGGTGGATAAGAACGCTGAGGCCTGCTACACCTGCCACCGGCGGGCCGCGCCGCTCGAAAAGCTCAACCGCCCCGACCGCGCGCGCATGTTCAGAGACGCTCAGGGACATCATCTGCTGGCGGTGATCCGGCCCATTGAGAACGCGCCGGAATGTTCCAGCGTCGCGTGCCACGTCCACCAGGCGAGCCAGCGTGTGCTGGGCGTCATCGATGCCGATCTCTCGCTGGCTACGGCTGACGAGCAGTTCTCGCGCCACCAGGCATCCCTTACCTGGTTCCTGGTGGGTTCGATCGTATTCGGTGTGGGCGCGGCCATGGTGTTCATGTGGATTTTTGTCTACCGGCCGGTGAAGGGTTTGATTGCCGGCACGCATCGCGTGGCCGATGGCGACCTCGACTACCGCCTGCCGGTGGGCTCCGAGGATGAGCTGGGCGACCTGGCGGCATCGTTTAACAAAATGACCGCGCAGGTGGCGGGTGTGCAGGCGAAGATCGAGGAGGAGGTTCGCCGTAAGACGGCCGAGCTGGAGCGCGTCCATAGGACGCTGCTCAGTTCGGAAAAGATGGCTTCCATCGGCAAGCTGGCGGCCACCGTCGCGCATGAAATCAACAACCCGCTTTTCGGCATCCTCACCTACGCGCGCCTAGTTTCGCGCGAGTTGCTGAAGCACGAAATGGCTGGTCGCGACGAGATGGCCGAACAGCTCCAGACCATCGAGCGTGAGAGCAAGCGCTGCGGCGACCTGGTGAAGAACCTGCTCACCTTTTCCCGGCAGCAGCCGAGCCACCGCGAGCCCAACGACTTGAACACGGTGGTGCACCGCGCGGTGTTGCTGGTGAAGCACAAGCTGGACATGCAGAACATCGAGCTGGTGGAGAATCTGGCCAAGGAATTGCCCGCGGTCGATTGCGACGCCAACCAGATCCAGCAGGTGATCCTGGTACTGCTGGTCAACGCTTCCGAGGCCATGCCCAAAGGTGGCCGGCTGGAAGTCACTACGGAATTCGATTCCCGTACGGAGCAGGGCTCGGTGCGGGTGAAGGACACGGGAAGCGGCATCCCGGCGGACGCGCTGCCGCGCATATTCGATCCGTTTTTCACCACTAAAGAGGACCAGAACCGGACCGGGCTAGGCCTGGCGGTGGCCCACAGCATCGTGGAGCAGCACGCGGGAGAGATCTCGGTCCGCTCCACCCCCGGTGAAGGAACGGAATTTCAGGTGATGCTGCCGGCAGCGGCAGCGGAGGCCATAAGCAAGTAACGGGAGACGCACGCCGGCAAACGGGGAGCCCGCCGGCGGCGAACAGGAGGATCGAAATGGCAACTGCGGTGGACGATGCGGTAGCGATCAAAACCAAGGGTAGAATCCTGATCGTGGACGACGAGCTGGTAGTCCGCGATTCGCTGGGCAAGTGGTTTACCAGCGAAGGCTACACGGCGCGGCCGGTGGCCGGCGGCCGTGAAGCGCTGGAGACCATCCAGCAAATGGATTTCGATATCGCGCTGCTCGATATCAAAATGCCGGGTATGGACGGTATGGAATTGCAAGCCCGGCTCCACGAAGCCGACCCCGACTTGCTGGTAGTGATCATGACCGGATACGCTTCGGTGGATACCGCCGTACAGGCCTTGAAGCGCGGCGCGTACGATTACATCACCAAGCCGGTGGATCCCGACGAGTTGTCGCACCTGGTGGAGAAAGCCCTGGAGCACCGCCGGACGCGGCGCGAAGTGGTGCGGCTGCGCGAGAACCTCAGCGAAGTCTCGCCCGGCACGGAGTTGATCGGCAAGAGCCCGGCCATCCGCAAGGTGGTGGAGCTGATCGAAATGGTGGCGCCCACGGAGGCCACCGTGCTCATCACCGGCGAGAGCGGCACCGGCAAGGAGGTAGTGGCGCGCGCCATCCATGCCGCCGGACCCCGGCGTTACATGCCGATGGTGACCATTCATTGCGGCGCCCTCACCGAGACGCTGCTTGAAAGCGAGCTGTTCGGGCACGAAAAAGGCGCATTCACGGGCGCGCAGTATCGCAAGAAGGGTAAGTTCGAAGTGGCCGACGGCGGCACGGTGTTCCTGGATGAAATCAGCGACATCAGCCTCAAAACCCAGACCGACCTGCTGCGCGTCCTGCAGGAAAAGGAGATTGTGCGCGTGGGCGGCAACCAGCAGATCAAGGTGGATTTCCGCGCCATCGCCGCCACCAACAAGAACCTGGAGAGCCTGGTGAAAGCCGGCGCTTTCCGCCCCGACCTCTACTACCGGCTGCACGTCTTCTGCATCGATTTGCCGCCGCTGCGCGACCGGCGGGAGGACATTCCCCTGCTGGTGAATCATTTCCTGAACAAGTTCTGCATGGCCACCAGCCGGCAGGTGCCGCAGATCAGCGCCGAAGCGCTGGATGTTTTGATGCGCTACGATTGGCCAGGAAACGTGCGCGAACTGGAAAACGCCATCGAGCGCGCCCTGGTGGTGGGCCGGGCCAGCGAAATCCGGCCGGGCGATCTCGCGTTTCAGTTCCACGCTGAGTCGCCGCAGGGCGGCCAGACCCTGGATGACGTCGAGCACGCGCACATTGAGCGCATACTGCGCGAAACGCAGCACAACCTGTCCCGCGCGGCGCGCATTCTGGATATCGATCGCACTACGCTGTATAACAAGCTGCGTAAGTACGGACTGCGGTGAAACCGATCCACCTGGTTCCGCTGGCGGGCAATTCCGCCGCGGTCTCCGGGGACGGCGCCAGGCCGGAGCCGGGAATCGATTTGCTGGAACACCTGGCGGCGGCTCTGGCGCGCATTTTCCGCGCGCCCTGCCGCATCCGGCCAGAGACTATCGACCTGGAGTTCGCGCTGGACGAGCGCCGCTCCCAATACTATTCCACCGCCGTTCTGCAGCGTCTGGAACGCACCTGCGACCCCGACGCGCGCGTGTTGGGCGTGGCCACACACGATCTTTACGTTCCCGTGCTGACCTTCGTATTCGGCGAAGCGCAGCTCGATGGGAATTGCGCGGTGGTCTCAACCGCGCGGCTGCGGGAAGAGTTCTACGGTCTGCCCGCGCGCGAAGACCTGCTGCGCCAGCGCCTGGTGAAGGAGGGGGTGCACGAGTTGGGTCACACCTTCGGCCTGCGCCATTGCCCCGACTGGCGCTGTGTCATGACCTCCAGCCACGCCGTGGAGCGCCTCGACGTGAAAGAGGCCGACTTTTGTTCCCGCTGCCGGAAGGCAGTGGCGAAAGACAGCTACTGGTAGGCCGCATGCTGCCAGGTGAACAAACGCTCCCTTACGGTCGCGGCTCCGATCTGAGCCGCGACCGTAAGGGAGCGTAGGTCCTTCTGATCCTAACTCCTGACTTCACGTCCCTTGCTTACAATTGAGAGCATGCTGTTTCGCATCGCTCTGTTCCTCGCCCTGGCCGGCGCCGCGCCCGCCCAGACACCGGCCCGCATCGTCATCCGCGCGGGCACGCTCATCGACGGTGAAGGCGGGGTCTTGAAAAACCGTCAGATCGTAGTGGAGAACGGCCGCATTCAGTCCATCGGACCGGCCCGCGGCCCCGCCGATTACGACCTCAGCCGCGCCACCGTGATGCCGGGTTGGATCGATACCCACGTCCACTTGAACTGGCATTTCGACGCCAACCACAAGAGCGTGAGCGGCCGCGATACGCCGGAGGATGCGCTGCGCTATACGGCTGCCAATGCCAAGGCCAGTCTCGAAGGCGGTTTCACAACCGTGCAAAGCGTGGGCGCCGCGATCGACGCCACTGTGCGCGACAAGATCGCGAAAGGCGAGCTTACCGGTCCACGCATCCTCACCTCTTTCCGCCAGATCCAGGGCACCGCGGGCGATCCCGATGCATTGCGCGCGCTCGTGCGCCGCACCAAGGCCGATGGCGCCGACCTCATCAAGCTGTTCGCCACCACCGGCTTGGGCGCAGGCGGCGCCCAGAGCATGACCGACGAACAGATCCGCGCGGTGTGCAGCGAAGCCAAGGCTGTGGGGCTGCGCTCGCTGGTGCATGCCACCGGCGATGCCGGCGCGCGCGCCGCCGTCCTGGCCGGTTGCACCTCCATTGAACACGGCACGTTCCTGGAAGACGCCACGCTCGACCTGATGGTGGAGCGCGGCACTTACTTCGATCCCAATTTTCTGGTGCTGCACACCTATATCGAGGACCCCGCCAGCTTCAATTTCAACGAAGATACCGTCGCCAAGCTGAAGAGCGCGCTGGAGCCGACGGCTGCCGTGTTCCAGCATGCGCGCGCCCGCCACGTGAAAATCGTCTTCGGTACCGACGCCGTATCCGGCGCTCACGGGCGCAATGCCGAAGAGTTCATCTACCGCGTGCAGGATGCCCACGACCGGCCCATGGATGCCATTCTCAGTGCGACTTCCGTGGCGGCGGAATCGCTCGGGATGGATAAAGAGATTGGCGCCATCGCCGCGGGCTACCGGGCCGACCTGGTGGCTGCCGACGGCAACCCGCTCGACGATATTACCGCAGTCCGCCGCGTGGTGTTCGTCATGAAGGGCGGAGAAGTGTGTAAGAATCGTTGATCAACTGGAGGTTTCCATGAAGTTGCTTCGTTATTTCCTGGCCTTCGCAGCGGCCGTGCCGATCTTATCCGCCGCCGCGCCAGTACACCTGCTGCAAAAGCCCGCCATGAGCAGGAACGCCATCGTCTTCTCCTATGCCGGCGACCTGTGGAGCGTGCCCCGGCAGGGTGGCGTAGCCGAGCGCCTGACCAATGGGCAGGGGTCGGAATCGGACGCGGCCTTTTCGCCCGATGGCGCCACTATCGCGTTCACCGGCGAATACGACGGCAACATCGATGTTTACACCGTGCCGGCGGCCGGCGGAATTCCGAAGCGGCTGACTTATCATCCCGACCCCGACCGCGTCACCGGTTGGACGCCGGATGGCAAGCAGGTACTGTTCCGCTCCAATCGCGACAGCTATTCGCGCTTCCAGCAGCTTTTCACCGTCGGCCTCGCCGGTGGATTGCCGCGGGCGCTGCCGCTGCCGATGGCTTACGCCGGCGCCTACTCGCCCGATGGCAAGCGCATGGTCTACGAGCCCCTGGATGGCGGCCAGTTTGCCAACGACGGCGCGGCGTTCACCTCCTGGCGGCGCTATCGCGGCGGCCGCGCCAGCTACCTCTGGCTGGTGAACTTTGCCGACCTGAGCACGCAGAAGATTCCGCGCACCGACTCCAACGATTTCAATCCCATGTGGATCGGCGACAAAGTTTATTTCCTCTCCGATCGCAAAGGTCCGGTAACGCTCTACCGCTACGATCCCCAATCGAAGAAGGTGGAGGAAGTCATCCCCAACAACGGCAAGGACATCGTGTCGGCTTCGGCGGGGCCGGGAGGCATCGTTTACGAGCAGTTCGGGCAGATTCACGTCTTTGACCTGGCCGCGCAGAAGGAACACGCGGTGCCGGTGGAGATCGCCGCCGATCTTTCCGAAGTGCGGCCGCACTTCCAGAACGTAGCGCGCGAGATCCGCGAGGCTCGCATTTCGCCCACCGGCATGCGCGCCGTCTTTGAAGCGCACGGCGAAATCCTCAGCGCGCCCGCCGAAAAGGGTGACCTCCGCAATCTCACCAACACGCCCGGCGTGATGGAGCGGACGCCGGTGTGGTCGCCCGACGGCCACTCCATCGCCTATTTCTCCGATGAATCGGGCGAGTATGCCCTCCACATCAAGCCGCAAAACGGTGAGGGCGAGCCGCAGCGGATCAAGCTGGAAGGCAAGTCGGCATTCTATTTCAATCCGCAATGGTCGCCGGACAGCAAACAGATCGCCTTCAACGACAACCAGTTGAACATCTGGCTGGTGGAAGTGGCTTCGGGCAAGCTCAGCAAAGTGGATACCGATTACCGCTACGAGTTGCGCCGCGATTTCTCATGGTCCGCCGATTCCAAATGGCTGACGTTCGTACGGTCGTTGCCCAATGGGCTGCACGCGGTGTTTGTCTATTCAATGGATAGTGGAAAAGCCACCCAGATCACCGACGGCATGAGCGATGCGCGCAATCCGGTTTTCGACCGCGACGGGCAATACCTCTACTTCACCGCCAGCACGAATTATGGCCCAACCGTGAGCGGCCTGGATATGACCAGCGACGAGCACGAAGTGACCAGCAGCGTGTACCTGGCCGTGCTGCCCAACAACCTCGCTTCGCCACTGGCGCCGGAGAGCGACGAGGAGGGCAATGCGCCCGCGCCCGCCGAGGGTGGCCGTGGAGGACGCGGTGGACGGGGCGGCGGCAATGCGGCCGCTGTCAACGAACCTCCCAAGCCGGTCCGCATCGATTTCGACAAGCTGCAGGAGCGGATTATCGCTCTGCCGCTGCCCGCCGGGCGCTACGCGGGGTTGACCGCCGGCAAAGCCGGCATGCTCTACATTGAGGAACTGGCGGCGGAGCGCGCCGGCCGCGGCGGCGCTTCGGCGACCGTATCGCGCTTCGACCTGAAGACCCGCCGCAATGAAAAGCTGGCGGACAACGTGGCCGGCTTCGATCTCTCCGCCAACGGCGAAAAGATGCTGCTGCGCATGGCCGGCGCCGGCGGCGGCCGCGGTGGCCGTGGCGGAGCGGCGGCGGGTGCGGCGGCCGGTCCGCAGTACGCCATTGTTTCCGCGAGTGCGCCCTACAAACCGGGTGAAGGCGCGCTGCGGCTCAACGATGTGGAAGTGAACGTCGATCCGCTGGCCGAGTGGAAGCAGATGTACCACGAGGTGTGGCGCATCGAGCGCAGCTACTTCTACGATCCAGGCCTGCACGGCGTGAACGTGGCGGATGCCGAAAAGGAATACGAAAAATATCTCGATTCGCTCGGCTCGCGCGCCGACCTGACGTACATCATCCACACTATGCTGAGCGACATCACGGTGGGACATCTGCGTGGAAACGGCGGCACTTTCCCGCAGGCCAAAACCGTGCCGGGCGGCTTGCTGGGCGCGGATTACGAGATTGACCACAACCGTTATCGTCTCCGCCGGATTTTCACCGGCGAAAGCTGGAATCCGCAATTGCAGGCGCCGCTGGCGCAGCCGGGCCTGAATGTGAAGGAGGGCGAATACCTGCTTTCGGTGAACGGACGCGAGCTGGAAGGCACGGACGACGTATCGCGGCTGCTGGAAAATACCGCCGGCAAACGGGTGACGCTGCGCGTCGGCCCCGATCCCTCCGGCGCCAATTCGCGCGAGATCACGGTAATGCCCGTGGCCAGCGAGGCGCAGTTGCGCCACCAGGATTGGGTGGAAGCCAATCGCCGCAAGGTGGAGGAACTGAGCGGCGGAAAACTGGCGTATGTTTATCTGCCCGACACGGCGCAGGGCGGCCTCACCAACTTCACACGTTATTATTTCGCGCAGGTGGACAAGCAGGGCGCCGTCATCGACGAGCGCTTC
>Ga0335079_10008524_pt1 | contig 11681 bp, 9 predicted proteins | sample Lox_Sample_33_FD_206719 | JGI IMG/M metagenome (GOLD analysis project Ga0335079, IMG submission 206719) | Soil microbial communities from Loxahatchee National Wildlife Refuge, Florida, United States - Lox_Sample_3.3 | ecosystem: Environmental > Terrestrial > Soil > Wetlands | place: USA: Florida... | reverse complement strand
AAAGACTTTCGGGTTTTGGTTTTAAACTCTGCGTGCTCCGCGAGAGACGCCTTTAGCTTCTGGTTTTGATCCGGCTTGTCCGGGTTAGGATTATAACTTCGTCAGCTGTCCTGGTCGCCGTTTTCATCCTTCAATATCCTCCACAGGCTCGTCCTCGAAATGCCGAGCACCTCCGCCGCCCGGGATCTGTTGCCGCCGAACAGTTCAACGACCTTCCCGGCATATTCCCTGTTCAGTTCATCGATGGTCTTGATCTTGTCAGGCTCGATCGTTTCGATCTGGAACATCTTGATCGTCTGGGGCAGGCTCTCGGGAGTGATCAGCGTCCCCTTTTCGAGGATGATGGCGCGCTCGATGATGTTCTCGAGCTCGCGGACGTTCCCCGGGAAGCTGTAGTGCAGCAGCACCTGCATCGCCTCTTTCGTGAACCCTGCGATCTTCCTGCGCGACCGCGGCAGGTGCTTCTCGAGGAAATAAGTGCAGAGCGGGACGATGTCGTCGCGCCGGTCCCGGAGGGGCGGCGTGAATATTTCCATGATGTTCAGCCGGTAATAGAGATCCTCGCGAAACCTGCCCTCCGCGATGACCGTACGCACGTTCTGGTTCGTGGCGGCGATGAAGCGCACGTCGACCCTGATCGGCCGCGTTCCGCCCACGCGGTAGAACTCCCCCTCTTCGATCACCTTGAGCAGTTTGGCCTGGAGATTCGGGGCCAACTCGGCGATTTCGTCGAGGAACAGTGTCCCCGTGTCGGCTATCTCCACCAGCCCCTGCTTGGTCTTGACCGCGCCGGTGAAGGCGCCCTTCTCGTGCCCGAAGAGTTCGCTCGCGAGCAGTTCCTCGGTCAGGGTCGCGCAGTTGATGGACAGGAAAGGCATGCCCTGGCGCCGGCTCGTAAAGTGGATGATCTTGGCGAGGAGGCTCTTGCCGACGCCGGTCTCGCCCGTCAGGAGCACGTTGCAGTCGGAGTCCTTCATGCCTTCGATCACGGACAGGATGTTGTTCATGGGTTCGCTCTTGGCGATGATCGATACCTTCTTATCCTGGTCCGCGTACGCCTTGAGCGCGACGTTCTCCTTCCTGAGCGCACGCTGGTCGAGGATCTTCCTGACCTTGAGCAGCAGCTCATCCAGATTGAAGGGCTTGGTGACGTAATCGTAGGCGCCCTTTTTCATGGCGTCGACCACGGAGCCGATGCTGCCGAAGCCGGTGATGATGATCACCTCGGATTCGATCTGCCGCTCCCGGATCCGCTCGAGCAGCTCGATCCCCGTCATACCCGGCATCTTGATGTCGGCTATCAGAAGATCAAAATGGTCCTTTTCGATCCTCTGCAGCGCGTCGGTGCCGTTCTGCGTGCCAATTGCCTGGTAGCCCTCCTTCTGGAGCGCGTTCAGCAGGTGCTTCAGAGTGATGTCTTCGTCTTCCGCGATCAATATCTTGAATGCCATAACGAAAATTCCTTCCGGAGTGGGACGCGGATGAACACGGTTTTCACCGATACGTCCGGCAAAGCGTCTTTCCCGTTCCCTCCGCAACGATCAGCTCTAGCCACGTCCCGATCCCTGTTTATATCTTTTCCGCCGGCAGCGTGATCGTGAACGTTGTCCCCTTCCCCTCTTCGCTCTCCACGACGATATCGCCGTAATGCTTCTTAACGATATTATAGACGATGGCAAGTCCAAGACCGGTGCCCTTGTCCTTGGTCGTGAAAAAGGGTTCGAAGATCTTGTCCGCGGATTCCCGGGCGATACCGCTGCCGGTATCGCTGACCCGCAACACCACGGTTTCACCGGATTTTTCCACCCACGCTGCAAGCTCGCCCTGCCCCTGCATGGCGTCGACGGCGTTCAGAAAAAGATTCGTGAATACCTGCTCCAACTGGACCGGGTCGGCCGACACCACGATCTGCGGCGGCTGGGCCTCCAGCGAGAACCGTATTCTGGCGAGATCGCGGCTGCTGCCGATATGCCGGAAGGCGTCCCTGATCAGCCCCGTCAGCTCTACCTCGCGGAACTGGGGCTCCCTGCCGCGCGCGAACTCGAGGAGGTCTCCAACGATCCGCTTCACCCGCTCCGTCTGTCCCACGATATCGACAACCGCCTCCTTCAGTTCGCCGGAGCTGGCATCACCGGCCTCCTTCTGCAGGATCTGAGCGGAGAGATAGATGTTGTTCAGGGGGTTGTTGAGCTCATGCGCGATGCCCGACGCGAGCGTGCCGATGGCGGCGAGCTTCCTGGTCTGCATGAGCTCCCTGTTCTTGCGATCGAGCTCGGTCTCGCGCTGCGCAAGCTGATCCTCCATGTCATTGAACTTCCCGATCAGCACACCCACCTCATCATGCTCCGTGCGGGGGGAACCGGGTTCCGTCAAGTGAGGATAGGATCCCCGCCCGGTCCTCTCCACGACGCTGATCAGGAGCCTCAGCCTCCTCACGACATTCGTGCTGATGAAAAACAGCATGCCTATGCCGACAATGAAGAACACGGGAAAGAAGATCAGGATAGCGACTTGCGAGACGCGGATCACGGTCTCGGTCTTTTCCCGCGCGATCTTATCCAGGTCCTTTGAGATGACCAGGATGTCCTCCCCGGTCTTCCGGAGCGCCATTATCTCGGCATCGAGCTCTTGGAGGCCGGTGACCAGCGCGTGACCCCGGGGAAGCGAAAAAATCTTTTCAAGGAAACCGGCGGCCCGCGACGGCTGCTCAAGGAACGTGGATTCCACGAGGGCGAGAAACCGGGCATCGCTCCGATTCGCCGCTCTCGTACCGGCAAAGAGATCGGTGAGACGTTTTGCCGATCCTTCGATGGTATTGAAGTGCCGCTCATATTCGCCGATGCTGCTCCGCAGGGACAGCTTGTCCGCCTGGTCGATCTCCGGGTTCTGCATCAGCAGGACTTTCAATTCGGCCAGGTACGCCCGGACCGCCGCGGACTCCTCGTCGGCCTGCCGCGGGCTGTACAGGAAATAATTCTTTTCGTGCCGTCTGAGCTGAAGCGACTTGCGGCTGATCGTATCCGTGATCTCGAGATACCGGATCTCGCGCTTGATCTCGGTGAAGCTCAAATATTCGAATGCCGCGAGGATAGCGATGATGGCAGAGCTGGTAAGAAAGCTGATTGCGATCTTTTTCTTGAGCGACATGGCCCACAGTACCACAAGAAAAGACCCAAGCGCAAGTCAGAAAAATCCTGATAGATGCATCCTTGAGCCGACTTTGCACGGAACATCACGGCCTAGGAGTAAAGGCCTGCGGCGCGATCGAACGACCCGCTCTCCGCCCAAGTAATGCCTTCTGTGCCCGATCATTACAGAAGGACAGATCTGCCCGCCCGTCGGAACCTATGGGAGGCGCTGTCAGTTAAATTACCAAACTCTGGTGTTTTAACATGGTCCAAATCAGGACAGTGTCTGATAACCACACAATAAATAAAGAATCATAAGAAGGCACGCATTTTGCTGCTAATTATGGTGATACCAGAAATTATATGGAGGCGGCATGAAAGACAGACGCCAAGTCGTTCTTCTCTCCCTCGCAGCCGTCTTTTTCCTCTGGACCGTCCAATCCGCCGTTGATGCCTTCATATTTCATAAGAGTGGATTTCTGAGCCTGCTGCTTTTTGACGTTTCCCTGCACACGGTATATTCCCGCGTGCTCATGCTGGCGGGTCTCGCTGTGTACGGCATCGTGATCACCGAGATCCGAGACATGACTGAGCGCAGTCGGACGGAAGAGGAATCGCGAATGCATCACGAGCAGATGGAGAAAAAAATACTGGAACGGACCGAGGAATTGCATGCCATCAATGAGCTCCTGCAGAAGGAGATCCAGGATCGGACGCGGACCGAGGAGGAACTCTGCCGCTCGGAAACTTTTCTGGACACCATCTTCGACAGTTTCCACGACCCTTTCTGCATTGTGGACAGGGAGTACCGCATCGTCAAATTCAATGGTGCCTATGCGCGGACCAAGGACAAACAGCCCCAGGAGCTTTTAAGGAAGACGTGCTATGAAGTGCTGTACAAAAAAAGCGGCACCTGCGAAGAATGCGTGGTTCAGAAGACATTCCTGTCCGCGAACCCTTGCGTCAAAGAGAAGATGGTCGCCGCACCGGGCATGACGGACGCGTGGATCGAGATCTGCACCTATCCGATATTCGACCGCGACGGGCGGGTATCGCATGTCATCCAATATTCCCGGGACATCACGGAACGAAAAAGGGCGGAGGAAGAGAAGAGACTGCTGATCGTGAACCTGAACCGCCTGTCGACGACTGACAGCCTGACTGGCCTCCTGAACCGCCGGGCGCTCAGCGATGCCCTCCAATCCGAGATCGAACGTGCGCAGCGGTACGGTAATGATCTGTCCCTGATCCTCTGCGATATCGACAGGTTCAAGAAGATCAACGACACGCACGGCCATGCCACGGGCGATGGAGCGCTCCAGGCAGTTGCGGCTTCACTGAAACGGTGGCTCCGGAAGACGGACATCCTGGGACGTTACGGGGGAGACGAGTTCATGATCATCCTGCCCGAGACCGCACCTGCAGGCGCCAGGCAGATTGCGGAGAAGATCCGCTCCGCTGCCGCTGAGATCGCGCTGAACGCGTCAGGGAAATCGCTCGGCATATCGCTCAGCATCGGCGTCGCCAGCTGCTGCACGGCCGTCGATACGATGGACAGCCTCGTAAAGCTCGCCGATGCAGCTCTGTACAAATCCAAACACCGGGGAAGAAACAGGGTGTCCTCAGCGAGGGCATAGCAACACGATATCCCCAACCGCGGCTCCCGGTTGGTCGGCCTCCGGACCATCCTTACTGTCATTTCTCCGAATCCTATCATTCCCTGGGCGCCGTTCGTGATCCTCATGACCGTCAGGGTCAGGCTCATGAAGAGCCGATGAGAATGCCGGGCGCGCTCTCTTGCTTGCCGGGTGCTGTCCTCGGCCGGCGTACCGCAAGCAGCCCCGGGTGCAGGCCGCCAAAAAAGGCTGAAGGGAATGACCCTTCAGCCTCGTGCATTTGCCGGCTGCTCCTTCAGGACTTGACGACGAGCACCGGGCAGGTCGCATAGCCGATCACCTTTTCCGCCACGCTTCCCATCAAAAGACGTCTCAGCCCCGTGCGGCCGTGGGAGCCGATGACGATCATATCGGCCTTCTGCTCCTGGGCCAGGTTGTTCACCGCCTGGTGGGCCTCGGCCTCGCCTACAAAGGTTTCGGTCCTGACACCGGCGGCCTCGGACTGGCTCTTTACCTCGGCCACGAACCCCTTCGCCTTCCTGATCAGGTCCTCGACCGCCTGCGGAGCCTCCGCATAAAATTCGGTGGGAACATCCACGACGGAGAGGACCTTCAGCTCACCGCCGTAGGATTGAGCGAACGCTATGGCCCGCTTCGCGGCAAGGTCGCTGTACTTCGACCCGTCCGTGGCCATAACGATGGTCTTCCAGCCGACCTTCGTCCCGTTCGGCACGACCAGCACGTCCCGCTGAGAATGGCCGATGACGCGGGCCGTCACCCGCCCGACGAGCATGCGCTCGACGGGACGGAGGCCGCGTCTTCCCATGATGATCAGGTCGCAGTTCTCGGCATCGGCCAGGTCCACGATCCGCTCGTGGGCATCGCCCTCCTCGCAGACCGTTTTGATCAGCGCCCGCTCCTGCTCGGCGAATTTCCGTGCGTCACGCAGGGCATCCTCACAGGGCTTTCTCAGGGCGGCCCTGATGTCCTTGACGCCAATGGTCTCGATCTCGCCGTCGTAGGGAGGCACCACGGACGTGACGGTTATCCAGCACTTCTCATCAACAGCAAACCGGAACGCCTGCAGAAGCGCGTTCCGGCTTGATTCAGAACCATCGACAGCAACAAGGATCTTTTTATATTTCCCCATGCTCCAGGGCCCCCGCAGCATGCTGCAGTTTCTCGGCCTGTTTGCCCTGCCACATCGCACGAAGGACGATGAAGGCGCCGAGCAGCAATGCGAAGATCATTATAGCAAAGCTGGTCGTCTTCAGCAACTTGACCGTGGCGTCGCCGAGCTTGGAGATCAGCCCGAGCTGGGAGAGATAGACCGGTACCATCAAACCGCGGCTGAAGAGCACGATCACCATGATCAAGCCCATCACGACCTTGATCATGAAGGGCTTCACATAGGTCGTCCCGATGGCGCCGAGCTGGATGCCGAAAAGCGAGCCGGCCAGGATGATCATGGCGAGACGGATGTCGACGAGGCCGTGGAGGGCGTACTTGAAGGAGCCGCCGAGGCCCATCACGAAGGCGATCACGAGCTCCGTGGCCGAAGCCATCAGGCTCGGCGCGCCCAGCACATAGATCATGGACGGGACGCCGATGAACCCGCCGACCGCGATGGTCGCCGCCAGCATGCCCGTCGCAAAACCGAGGGGGATCGTGAACAGGACCGAAACGCGGGCATTGATGCTCTTGAAATAGACCATGGTTCCGGGGATGTTGATGGACTGCACCCACCGGGCGAGCCTGCCCGCCTTCTCTTCCGCATGGGTGTTGCCGGACTTGTAGGTCTTCCAGGCGTCGCGGAGGACGAACCCGCCGACCGTCGCGAGGATCACGACGAAGGCAACGCTGACGTAAAGGTTCGACCCGGCATCGCCGAAGGAGGCCTTGATCTTTTCCTGGATGCTTGCTCCATAGAGCACGCCCGCTTCGGCCGAGATGCCGAGAACGATGCCCAGCTTCACATCGACCTGGCCGTACTTGGCCCTCTTGATCGCGCCCACGAGGGCCTTGGGGAACTTATGGCACATGTTGCTCGCCACGGCGACGAGCCCGGGGACCCCCAGGCTCATCATGCCCGGCGTCAGAACGAAGGCGCCGCCGGAACCAATGAATCCGCTGACGAGGCCGCCCACAAAGCCGACCCCGAACAGGTAGAGGAGCGTAATGGTGTCGAGATTGATGAAATTGGCAGTGATGTCATGCATCTTACTTTACCTCCTTTTTCTTCCTGGCGGCCTCGACCCCCAGAACGGTCCAAAAATGCCCGGTGAACGTGCCGTGAACAAATGAGAATAAGAACGCCGTGACGATCGGCAGCAGGGCGTACATGCCTCCCTTGCCGAACATGCTGTTCACCACATCCTGATTCCGCAGGAGAGCCGCGTAGAGCGCCAGGGAGATTACTCCCAGGACGATCATTGCGGTCACCGGCTTCTTTTTGCTACTGCTTGTTGCCATGATGATTCCTCCTTGAATGATTTTAACGAACCAATCGTGCCCTTCCACGACGTTGCTATAGTTACACCTCAGTAATGTATATTTCTGCTCACGCCCTTGCCCCGTCCATCACCACCACGAGCGGGCATTTCAGCTTCTGCCACAGTTCGGAGAGCATCGTGTCCTTCTTGTTGCAGTCCTCGTCCAGGCTGCTGGGCGACTCGACCACGGCGAAGAGGATCTCTTTTTCCCGGTTCGTATAATCGATGACCGCCTTCTTGAGGCACCCCGATCTGCGGATCACCCGGTACGTAATGCCCTCGTCCGCCAATTCACGCTGCAGTGCCTCGAGCCCGGGATCGGCCAGCGCCGTGGTGGACGAGACGTAGAGGAGATCGATGGCCGCGCCGATCCGCTTCGACGAGTTGACGGCATACTTTACGGTTTTTCCATCGATCCGTCCCTGCCTGAGCGCAAGGAGCACCCGACGGCCTTCCCTCATAAAGGACTCGGCCGCCTCGCGCTCCCCCTCTTCTGCAAAGGAAACCGCCGCAAGGGCGCTTTCCATTTTTTTCATCATTTTGTTCAGCTTGTTTTCCATGCGATTCCCCGCATTTTCTGATCCGGCTTTTCAGGGCCTGAACCGCTCCCGGCTCAGTCGGCGCGAACTTCCTTTCTCGCCGCCGGTCTCTGGGTCGGACGATCGCTCTTCCGAACGCGCCCCTCATTCATGATCTGCCGTGCCGTTTCGAATTCACCAGCTTCCGCATAGCTCGCTGCAACCATCGCTGTCTCGAATTTCTTGAGTAAGGTTTTCATGGCTCCTTACCTCCTTTCGGTTATTTACTAATGTATATTTCAACATACATGCCAGAACGGGGAAATGTTATAAGCAATTGATTTAGAATTGTTTTTAAAATTTCTACACTGGGCAAATGCGATACAAGACGTTAAATTTTGCAATGCTATTTCCTGCTACAGGCATTACACATTGAATTTAAAAAGAAATTTTATATGTTGCATGAAATCGTCGGACGTTGTAAAATGCAACTCAAATCTACCATCCGCTGCCGACCATGAAATTCTTCAAGAGCTCAAACGACGATCAGCAGGAAGTCATCATTGAAGACCTGCGCAAGAAAGTATCGCTGGCAAAGATGCCTGCTGCGGTTCAGCGCATTGCCGAACAGGAGCTGGCGGTCCTGTCGAAGATAAACCAGTCTGCGGCTGAATACACGATCGGCGTCACGTATATCGACTATCTGATCTCCCTCCCCTGGAACCTCAAGACCGAGGACAATCTCGACATCCCGAGGGCCGAACACATCCTGAACGAGAACCATTTCGGACTCAACCGGATCAAGGAGCGCGTCATGGAGCACCTTGCGGTCAAGGTGCTGATGACGAACCGGAAACCGCGCGTCCTCGTGGTGGATGACGAGGAGATTGCGCGGAAGAACCTCTCCCATGTGCTTGCGAAAGAGGACTATGACGTGGCCACCGCGGCCGACGGCGAGGCGGCGCTCCGGGAACTGGACGCGGCGGAGTTCGATGTGGTGATCACGGACCTGAAGATGGGCCGGATCGACGGCATGGAGCTGCTCGATCGCGTGCGCGTACGCCACCCCGATACCCGGGTCATCATGGTGACCGGATACGCGACGGTGCCGTCGGCGATCGAGGCCGTGAAAAAGGGCGCCTTCGACTACATCGCAAAGCCGTTCAAGCTCGACGAAGTGCGCGGCGCGGCCAGGCGGGCAATGGAAAAGAAGGTCCTGCGGTCCAACACCAAGGGCTCGGTCCTCTGTTTTGCCGGCCCTCCGGGAACGGGCAAGACCTCGCTCGGCAGATCGATCGCCCGCGCGCTCGGAAGAACGTTCACGCGCATAGCCCTGGGCGGGCTCAAGGACGAGGCGGACATCCGTGGCCACCGTCGCACCTATGTGGGCGCCAAGCCCGGCAGGGTGATCGAGGAGATCCGCCGCGTGGAATCGGCGAACCCGGTCATCATGCTCGACGAACTGGACAAGGTGGGCAGGGACTTCAAGGGCGACCCGGCGTCTGCGCTGCTCGAAGTGCTCGATCCCGAACAGAACCGCACGTTCGTGGACCACTACCTGGACGTGCCGTTCGACCTCTCGAGCGTAATGTTCATCGTGACCGCCAATGTGCTCGATACGATCCCGGACGCGCTGAGGGACCGTATGGAGGTGATCGAATTCACGGGTTACACCCAGGAAGAGAAGTTGCAGATCGCCTCCCGGTTCATCTGCCCGAAGCAGGTGCGGGAGAAGGGCCTGTCCCCGACGCAGGTGGCCTTTTCGAACGAGGCGATCGCCAAGATCATCCAGGAGTACACGCGCGAGGCGGGGATCCGGAACCTGGAGCGCCGGGTCGCTACGATCTGCCGCAAGATCGCCCGCGAGTCCGTGGACGGAAAGGTAGCGCACGGGACGATGCTCGTATCTCCCGACGCCGTCGAGCGTTACCTCGGTCGCAGCAAGTATCATTTCGAGGTGATCGAGGAAAGGGACCGCGTCGGCGTGGCCACCGGCCTCGTCCGGACCGAAAGCGGCGGAGACATCATTTTCGTCGAAGCGGCGCAGATGAAAGGCAAGAAGGAGCTGATCATCACCGGCTCCCTCGGGGACGTGATGCGTGAGTCGGCTCAGGCGGCCCTGAGCTACATCCGGAGCAACGCGTCCGTCTTCGGCATCCCCGAAGACTTCTTCGAGCATCACGACATCCACATCCATGTCCCCTCCGGCGCCATCCAGAAGGACGGCCCGTCTGCGGGCATCACCATCCTCGTCGCGCTTGCCTCGCTCCTGACGAAGCGCCCCGCGCGGCGGGACGTAGCCATGACCGGCGAGATCACGCTGACGGGAAGGATCCTGCCGGTGAGCGGGATCCAGGAAAAGGTGCTCGCGGCCCGTCGCGCCCGGGTACGGATGGTGATCGTCCCGGCCCGGAACCGGCACGACGTAGCGGAGATGTCCGACGCCGCGAAGAAGGACATCGAGGTTCGCCTCGCCGATACCATTCAGGAAGTGGTGGATGCGGTGCTGCTTCCGGATGCGGAGGGAGGTATGCGGAATGCGGAATAAAAGAGAGGCAATCCTGCAAAGTTGTCTTCTGAGGGTAGCCAACGGGGGCCGCCCCTACAAAGGTATCCGCGGTATCCGCGTTCGACCGTGTTTATCCGTGGTTAAAAAGCGATGATCATGTTCAACTACCGCCCCAGCATACGTCAGAAAATCACCCTCGGCTACTTTGCGATCGTGGCCATGATCATCGCCCTGTCGCTCTTCACCTTCTTCGAACTGCGGTTCATCGAACGGAAGATCATCTTCGGGGAGGCCATATCGGAGTTCTTCGATACCACGCTCGAGATCAGGCGGTTCGAAAAGAACTACTTCCTCTACGAACAGGCGACGGATTATCTCGAAAACACGAAGTATGTGGTCAAGGCGCTGGAGCTGCTCGAAAACAACTCGACCGGATTCGCGGCCCTGTCCTCGTCATCCCAGATCGAAACGCTCCGGGACCGGCTGGTCACCTACCGCCTCCTCGTTGACCAGTACGCCGCGATCAATAAACGGAAGCGACAGAGCAGAATGGTCGAAAACACGGCAAACAAGACCATGCTGGAGGGGAAGATCCGGGTCGCCGGCAAGGACATCACGACCATAGCCGAGGATATCTCGAAGACCGAGCGCAAGAGCCTCCAGATGCTGCTCAAATCGTCCCAGCGCATCCTGGTCCTCTCCATCGTGCTGCTCTCCCTCGCCGTCATCGCCATCGGCCAGGTCTTCTCCCAAGTCGTCGTGAAACCGCTCAAGCTCATCGAGAAGAACATGGAGGTGATCGCCGACGGTCGGTTCGAGAAGATCCAGATCGAGTCCCGCGACCGGGAGATCGCTTCGCTGACAAATGCCTTCAACAAGATGCTCCGGGAACTGGAGCTCCGGCAGCGGCATCTCGTCCAGTCCGAAAAGCTCGCCTCCCTGGGCACGCTGCTCTCCGGCGTGGCCCACGAGTTGAATAACCCGCTGTCGAACATATCTTCGTCGAACCAGATCCTGATCGAGGAACTGAAAGAGGCGCAGGAAAAACCGGAGAGCGGCGGGTTGCCCCTGGACCCCGCCTTTGCCAACGAGCTCCTGACGCAGATCAACGAACAGACGGACCGGGCCAGGAACATCGTCCGCTCGCTGCTCGAGTTCTCGCGGGACAAGGACTTCAAGAAGCAGAGCCTGCCGGTCCGGGCCCTCTTCGACGAGACCCTGCGGTTCGTGAAAGGCCAGATCCCGGCGAACACGGCGATCAGGATCGAAGTCCCCGACGATGTGGCGATCACCGCGGACAAGCAGCGCATCCAGCAGGCGTTCCTGAACCTCATCAAGAACGCGCTCGATGCCGTTGCCGATCAGGGGGGCGGGACCGTGTCGATCACCGCACACCGCCACAGCGCCATCGACAAGGC
>Ga0335079_10008521_pt1 | contig 11682 bp, 10 predicted proteins | sample Lox_Sample_33_FD_206719 | JGI IMG/M metagenome (GOLD analysis project Ga0335079, IMG submission 206719) | Soil microbial communities from Loxahatchee National Wildlife Refuge, Florida, United States - Lox_Sample_3.3 | ecosystem: Environmental > Terrestrial > Soil > Wetlands | place: USA... | reverse complement strand
CGACGGCTACTGTGCCTCGCTGGTGGGAAAGACCGCCCCCGTGCAGGATGGGTTCACCGGTGACCAGCAGTTCTTCATTGCTTTCGGTCAGAACTGGGGATCGAAAACACGGGATGCGGCGCTCCGCCAGCAAGTGCTGACGGACCCACACGCCCCTGCACAGTATCGTGCAGATACGGCGCGCAATATCGATGCGTGGTACACAGCATTTGCGGTCCAACCGGGTGAGAAACTTTACCTTGCGCCGTCAGACCGCGTGCGAATTTGGTAATCGGACACTACCTCCCCGCGCTTTTCATCTAGGCGTGCATGGGAGCTGACGGCATCGGAAGCAGGAAACAGGATCTGTCCGCAAGGTTCTGCATCGATGCCGAAAATCAGAATCATGCGTGGGCGCGCGTTGTTGCAAAAACCGCTTCTGGCAACCCTGGCGACGCTGTTTGCCGTGATCGCGATCGCTTACGGTTCCCTTTGGATGTACGGTGTGCGTCGCGCAAGCCCAGCAGTGGAACTCGGCTTCAATAAGCACCACAACCCCGACTACGACGAGAAAACGCACTCGCAATCAGTTGACGACGTGGAGGGAGGAAGCCCCGCGGAACGCGCCGGTCTGCGGGTTGGCGACCGCGTTATTGCCGTAAATGGGCGAGTGCTCGACACTGACATTGCTGCCACCCACGCCTATCTTTCGGGTCGACCAGGCGACCGGGTGGAGTTAACCGTGGAGCGCGCCGGTGAGCCCAAGCCGCTGATGCTGCAGGGCGTCTTTCGGGCGGTCCCGTTGGCTCAGGCGTCCGAGGGCCTGGCGCGAACCTCGGCGCTGCAAATCACGGAATCGTTCCCCATTCCTTTTCTTCTAGTGGGCTTCGCCGTGCTATTCCTGAGGCTGGAGGATCCAAACGCGTGGCTTCTGGCATTGCTGTTCTGCGCCTTCGTGGGCGCCCCAGGGATTGCAAATTCCCCGGGCGTCTCTCCGGCAGTCCGCACCTTTGTATTTGCCTATCGTGCGGTGTTTGCGGGCATGCTGGGTCCGCTCTTCTATCTTTTCTTCGCAGTGTTCCCGCTGCAATCGCCCCTGGATAGGCGCTTACCGTGGTTGAAGTGGGTGGGGCTGTTGTTCGGAGTCTGTATTGTTCTGCCGGGTCTGCGGACTGGGGATCCGCACCTTCCACGAGTGGTCGCCCGCCTGCTCGGCAGCCGCAATGCGGGTTTCATCAACGCTAGCCTCAATTACGACTTAATGGCCCTGGGCATGATCTCGCTGGCGCAGAATTCGTTCATGGCCGCCGTCCCGGCAGAAGCGCGGCGCAAGTCCCGAGTGATTCTGTGGGGAACCGTGGCCGGAGTCCTGCCGATCGTGCTCGAACGCATGGCGATAGATTTCGCCGGATATCGCCCGTCTTTTTGGCTCGATACCGGGCTGGTTCTGGTGGTGATTCTGTATCCACTCTCGTTTGCCTACGCCGTGGTGAAGCACCGCGTGATGGACATTCCGTTGTTGCTGCGCCGCAGCGCACGGTACGTGCTGGTGCAGAGGGGATTCATTGCTTTGATGTTCGTGGTTGCGGCCGGTGCTATCGCTCTGTTCACTCATGTTTTTTCGCGATTCGTCCGTGCCGACGCGAATGTCGGGATGGCTCTAAGCGCGGTATTCGGGATTGTTTTGGTCTGGACTTCGGCGCCGCTGGTGAAGCGCGGAACGGTGCACATCGACCGGGCTTTCTTTCGCAGCGCTTATGACTCTCGCGTCATTTTGCACGACCTTGCGGAGAAAACACGGACGGTAAGCGACCGCCGCCAACTGGCTATGCTGCTGGAGAACCAGGTGCGTGAAGCGCTGCACCCGAAAACCTTCGCCTGTTACCTCGAATCGGGCGATGGCCGGCTGACAGCAATCTCCGAAACGCTTCCGGCGACGCTCGAAACACTGCCCGCAAGCGCGCCTGTCCTGGTCGAACTGGCGAGCCGCGGGAAAACGTGGGAAGTGCTGCCCTCGGATTCCGACGGCGGCGAAGAGTTAGCCATACTGGTGGCCATGGCGCCAGAATGCCTGGTGCCTATTCTCGGCCGTGAGAACAACCTCATTGGCATGCTGGTTCTGGGACAACGCCTTTCCGAGGAGCCTTATTCCGGGGAAGACAAGCGTCTGCTCGATTCCGTAGCCGCCCATGCGGGCATTGCTTTGGAGAACATACGTCTTGCGGAGAAGATGGCGGAGCGAATGGAGGCCGATCGTCGCACCGCGCAGGAAATGGAAATTGCCCGGCAGGTGCAAGCCAGACTTTTTCCACAAAAACTGCCAGCCATGAAGACGCTCGAGTACACCGGCGCCTGCATTCAGGCGCGCACGGTGGGCGGCGACTATTATGACTTTCTGGAGCTTGGTCCAGGCCGCTTAGCACTGGTATTGGCCGACATTGCCGGCAAGGGAGTGTCTGGCGCCCTCTTGATGGCCAACCTGCAGGCCAACCTGCGCAGTCAATATGCGATGGCGGTCGACGACCTGCCGCGACTACTGGCCTCGGTCAATCGACTGTTCCATGAGAATACTGACGACACCAGCTACGCTACGTTATTCTTTGCGGATTACGACGACTCCAGCCGTAAGCTGCGCTACGCGAATTGTGGACATCTTCCGCCGCTGCTGCTGCGCGCCGGCGGAAGCCTGCAGGATCGGGGTTCAAAGGGGCAGAATGCGAAGCGGCTCAATTCCACCTGTACCGTGATGGGACTGTTCGAGGCCTGGCATTGCGAGATCGCGGAAGTGCAGCTTGCCCCGGGGGACAAGCTCGTACTCTACACCGATGGGGTCACGGAAGCCGCTAATGCGACTGGGGAGGAGTTTGGCGAGTCCCATTTGCTGGACATCCTTGAGCGCCATTCTCATCTTCCGGTGGGCGCCCTTCTTCAAAAAGTGGTGGAAGCGGTTCAGCAATTCACGGGCGGTAGCGAACAGCAAGATGACATCACAATGGTGATTGCGCGGTGCCTCGCATAATTAGATCTAGGCGGAAGCCGGGGTAAACCTGGTCACTTCAAACACCGGAACGGCGGCATCCACGCGGACCGCTGGAGACGGCTCTTGAGAAGCCGCTTTCAGGAATGTTTTCAGCTTATGTGCGTCTTCCCGCGCCATGTGCACAAACTTGAGCCCGTTCCCGATATGGCGATCATTGCTCGCCACTTCCGCTTTCGCCAGCACTTTTTCCCCATTTAACCAGAGGACTACATCAACCGTGGTGCACGGCTCCAAGGTTTCCAGAACTTCAATGTAACAACCACCCTCCCCCACCGTGACTGTCCGGCCGCGATAAGGATAATTCTTCGACGAGCTGCGCATTTCAGCCTGCACCGCCAGGTTCACGCGAGAATATTTTCTTTTGAATGGCCAAGCCACAAGTGCCTCCGAGATTCAACAAACTGCCCACGGCATTATTCTTCAGCGGGTAGATCATCTCCAAGTTACTGGCGTAATGTGCAGGTCAAGGGGTGGAGCAGATTTGTATCCCATCGAGGTCGGCGCCCCGGCAACTTAGTCATCGATAAGGCACAGAACAACCTGCTCCGAGGCTCGTCAACCTCCAGATCACAGTGCGGGGCAAGTCACTACCACACCGGCGCGCCGTCTTTGTCACGGAAAACAAAGGTGTCGGTCCCGCGCGTGACTTCGCGGGCAAAGATCGTTTCCACACCTTCAAACTGCACCTTCATGCCAAGCACGGACACCACGTCCCCCTTGTTGAAGAGCAGATCGTAGGCTTTTACAAACTTCGTGGACCCGAGGTGGACCTCAATCGTGTTGCCGTCAGAGAGCCTCAGGATCAGGTGCGAGCCCATGCCGCCACTCATCGCACATTCCCGATCTCTTACCTCCTCCACCGTTCCCTTGAAGGTTGCCTCGGCCGCGGGATCATACTTCGGAACTGTGACGCCTGCTCCGGACTTCTGCCCCGCGGAGACCGGAGCGATTACCAGAATCACAGCCAGCACCGCAAGAATCAGAATGATGATGCGCCAGGTTTTCATTGGGCACCTCACGCAAATAGCTCGAACCGACCTTCCGATTTGAGTATGGCCCTCTTACGCCCATCCCGCTGTGATGATGATCACCGGCGCCTGTGACAAAACACGCGCGACGGAAATAGGCATTCCTCGACCAGCCTGCACCATGCGCAGACGCTGCAGCTGCTTGCCTGGTGTGCGAGGCGTGATCTCGCTCGCGTTCACCGGTGACTCATGTCACAGCCACGTAGTCCAACATTCCCGACAATATCATCCTGTAAGGCAAGCCATGAGGACACATGTTCAACATCGTGCACGCTGAGTTTCTGGCGCCGGGCATCAAGCGGTTCGTGATTGAGGCGCCGCGCATTGCACATAAGCAAAAACCAGGGCAATTCGTAATTTTGAGGCTGTACGAGCAGGGTGAACGAATTCCCATCACCATCGAACACGCCGATCCTGAGAGTGGCACCATCGGCATCGTGGTGCAGTCGGCCGGCAAGACCACCCACCTGCTCAATTCGCTGAGCACCGGCGATCGCATCCTGGATGTGGTGGGACCGCTGGGAAAGCCTTCGGAAATCAATAATTTCGGCACCGTAGTGGTCATGGGCGGCGGCGTGGGTACAGCAATGGCTTATCCCACGGCGGTAGCCTTGAAGCGCGCGGGCAATCGCGTGATCTCAATCCTCGGTGCGCGTACCAAGGAGTTGGTCATTCTGGAGCGCGAACTGCGTGAGGTTAGCGATGCGCTCATGATCACAACCGATGACGGGAGCTATGCTGACAAGGGCTTCGTCACCGACAAGCTTCGACAGTTAATCGAGAACGGCACGCGCATCGACCTGGTGCTGGCGGTCGGTCCCATCCCCATGATGAGGGCAGTGGCGGAGATGACGCGAAAAGAGAACATTCGCACCATCGTCAGCCTGAATCCGATCATGATTGACGGCACCGGAATGTGTGGTGGCTGCCGCGTGCTGGTCGACGGTAAGAGCGAGTTCGCCTGCGTAGACGGTCCCGAGTTCGACGCTCACCGCGTGGATTTCGCTGTGTTGGTGCAGCGCAATTCGATGTACCGCACAGCAGAACAGAAATCCATGGAGGAATTTCAGCGCGAACCCGAGACGCAACTCGCAACCGTTCGAAGCGAGCAACACGGTGCGTGTGCAGTGCAAGGAGCCAGCCGGTGACCCAGACCACAAAGCAGCCCTCGTTGAATCCTCTGCCGCTAAAAGAGCGTATGAAAATGCCGCGACAACGCATGCCGGAGCAGCTTCCAGTGTTGCGGGCCACGAATTTCACCGAAGTGAACCTGGGCTATTCCGAGGAACTCGCGCGCCAGGAAGCACTGCGCTGCCTGGAGTGCGCTAAACCATCCTGCATGATCGATTGTCCCGTGGGCGTGAAGGTGAAAGAGTTTGTACAGTTGATTGTGGCGGGCGACTTTATGGGCGCGGCTGCGAAGATCCGCGAAGACAACGTGCTGCCGGCCATCACCGGGCGGGTGTGCCCGCAGGAAGACCACTGCGAAGGCGGTTGTCTGATGGGCAAGAAAGTTCAGCCGCTGGGAATTGGATATCTGGAGCGCTTCGTTGCCGACTATGAACAGCGACACCTGGATATCCGTAGCGTGGTCAAGGCGCCGCCGACGGGGAAGAAGGTCGCCATCGTCGGCAGCGGCCCTTCCGGCCTGACCGCGGCGGGAGACCTCGTGCAAAAGGGACACCAGGTGCACGTATTCGAGGCGCTACACACCCCGGGCGGGGTGTTGGTGTATGGCATCCCTGAATTCCGCCTGCCCAAGCAGATCATCCGCGAGCAGATCGACTACATGCGCGCCATGGGCGTGGAGTTTGAAACCGACGTGGTGGTCGGAAAAACCGTGACCCTCGACGAGTTGATGGGGGAAGAGGGTTACGACGCCGTGTTCATTGGGACCGGCGCGGGGCTGCCCCAGTTCATGAATATTCCAGGAGAGCATCTGAACGGGGTCTACTCCGCCAACGAGTTTTTGACTCGCATCAACCTGATGCACGCTTACGAGTTTCCCAGATATGACGAACCCATGCTCGATTTGCACGGCAAGAATGTAGCTGTGATCGGCGGTGGCAACACGGCGCTCGATGCGATTCGCTCGGCGCTGCGACTGGGCGCCAGTAAGGCCTACGTGATTTATCGCCGCAGCGAGGCCGAGATGCCAGCCCGTAAGGAAGAAGTGAAGCATGCCCAGCAGGAAGGCATCGAGTTTCGAGTGCTGACCAATCCCATTGAGTTCCTATCGAACGGGAAAGGCTGGCTCAATGCGGTGCGCTGCATGCGCATGGAACTGGGCGACGCTGACGCCTCTGGGCGCAGGCGCCCGGTACCGGTCGAGGGTTCGGAGTTCGAGTTGCCGTTGTCAGTAGCCGTCATCGCGATTGGCACGGGCGCGAACCCGCTGATCCAGAGCACCACACCCGGTCTGAACACGAACAAGCGGAATTACATCGAGGCCGACGCCACCAGCCAGCGCACGTCGCGACGAGGGGTGTTCGCAGGCGGTGACATCGTCACCGGAAGCGCGACGGTAATCTTGGCCATGGGCGCCGGGCGGCGCGCTGCGAAATCGATTCATGAGTATCTGACCTCCGGCGAGTGGTGAGCATCCAGATGTGACGAGCCTCACGATGACTGGTGTTTGAGGTCACCGCCCCAGCGGCCGAGAAGTTCTCTAATTGCAACTGACCGGGTGCGCGTCGGTCGTGGCAATAAGAATCCCGCGCTACGAGTAAATCAATGACAGACCAAGACCTTCTAAGGTGTCCTCTGCTCCAGGGACTCGACCCGATGCATCGTGCCGAACTCATGGGCCTGCTGAACAACAGCAGCGTCCGCGAAAAGCTGGAAACATGTTTGGCCGAGCACACCGACGCCGCGGATTCGTCCAAAAAGCCGGCGTGTGCCCAAAGGCAGCCCGGGGATTTTGAAAAGGAAGTTCACAACTGGAACCCACAACGCTCCGTCTGGAATAGAAGTCCAAAGGAGTGAGGTATTTGCAGAGAAGGCTCGGAAACGGCAGGACCTCCTTAGCCACTGTGACCAAGATCACAGTCGGCTGTGCGCTCTGCCCTAGCCGGGCCGAGCAGTAAGGGTCGAAGATTGCAATTAAGGAGGGACGGCGATGATGCTGGCATACAGGCTTCTTCGGTTGGTGGAGACCCACTCTGACGCCTTGGCGGCAGGCCTCCTCGAAAAAACGCAGAACTCCCCCCTACTCCCCGGCTATCGCAATGTCCCACCCGGGGAACTTGAGCAGCGGGTGTACGAAATCTATCGGCATCTGGCCGACTGGCTGCTGGGCAAGAGCGAGTTGGATGTTGAGAAACGCTACGTGGAGATTGGTGTGAGGAGGGCCCAGCAAGGCGTGCTATTAAGTGAACTCATCTGGGCGATCATCCTGACCAAGAGAAATCTTTGGGATTTCCTGGAACGAGAAGCGGTGCTGGATCGGCCCGCGGAGATCGCGGGCGAACTCGAGGTAGAGCAGTTGTTGGATCAATTTTTTGACCGGGCCATTTATTATGCGGCGGTCGGCTATGAGCGGTGGTTTGCGTCCGAGGTGTATGAACCGATCCGTAAGGTGAGCTCGGTTGGTTAGGAGAGGAAGAATGTCTTGGGAACTTGAGTACAAGAAGAAGCTTCGGACAGCAGAGGAGGCGCTAGGTTGTGTGCAGTCGGGAATGCGTGTCTACATTCAGCCCGGGTGCGCTGAGCCGGAGACCCTGGTCGAGGCACTGATGCGTCGCGCTCCCTTCGTGCACGACGTGGAAATCGTCCACATGATGACCATGGGAGCGGCCCCCTACGTGGCTCCGGAGATGGCCGGGCACTTCCGCCATAACGCAATGTTTATCGGCCCCAATGTGCGCGACGCCATCAACGAAGGCCGCGCCGACTACACACCGATTTACCTGAGTGAGATTGAAGAACTGTTCGAGAGCGGCGCTATGCCCATTGATGTGGCCCTGCTGGAGCTTTCTCCTCCTGACTCGCACGGCTTCTGCAGCTTTGGCGTAGGGGTGGACACCTCGCTTACGGCGGCGAAATGTGCCCGTTATGTGGTGGCGCAAATCAACGATCAGATGCCGCGCACCTTCGGAGACAGCTTCATCCATGTGACGGAACTGGATGCGGTCGTGGATTCCTCCAGGCCGCTGTGCGCCATGAAGCTCCCGCACATTACCGACATGCATAAGGCGATCGCCCGCAACGTGGCAGGGTTGATTGAGGACGGGGCCGTTTTGCAGACCGGCATCGGCGGCATCCCGGATGCGGTGCTTCCGTTTCTCATGGACCGCAAGGATCTCGCGGTCCACAGCGAACTGGCCTCAGACGGCGTGATTCCTTTGATCGAAGCCGGCGCGGTCACGGGGGCGCGAAAGAACTTCAAACCACGGAAGATCATCCTGGGCTTTGCCATTGGCTCGAAAAAGATGTTCGACTTCGTGGACAACAATCCGATCTTCGAGTTTCATCCGACGGGATACACCAACAACCCCGAGTTGATCGCCCGAAATGACAACATGGTGGCGATCAACTCTGCCTTGCAAGTCGATATCACTGGTCAGGTCTGCTCCGATTCAATTGGCAGCCAGTTCTATAGCGGCATAGGCGGACAGGTGGACTTTCTGCGCGGGGCTGCGCACTCCAAGGGTGGGAAGCCGATCATCGCCATTTCGTCAACCGCCAAAGATGGCGCGATCTCGCGGATTGTGCCCATGTTGAGTCCAGGTGCGGGAGTGGTTACTTCGCGCGGGCTGGTGCGTTACGTGGTCACCGAATACGGAGTGGCCTATCTGCATGGCAAGACCATCCGGGAACGGGCGCAGGCACTGATCGACGTTGCACATCCCAAGTTCCGGGAAGAACTTTATCAATTTTGTGAGAAGACCCGATGGCTGCAGCGGCCGTTGGCTGCAGAGACAGCGACAACGAGGTGAAACATGGCAGGGCAAGCGCGCGGTAAAGTCACGGTAAATATTGAGGAATGCAAGGGCTGCGGGCTGTGCGTGGAATCGTGTCCCCCCCACTGCCTGGAACTGGCGCCGGAGTTGAGTGCTTACGGGGTCCATCCGGCGCGTTACACCGGGCAGGACTGCACGGGATGTGGAATCTGCTTCTATTGCTGCCCGGAACCGGGCGCGATTACGGTCTACCGCATCAAGGCCAAAGGCAAGGCCTTTGCGGTGGCACAAGGAGGCGACCATGCGGCAGCTCTGTAAAGGAAACGTAGCAGTGGTGAAGGGAGCGATCCTTGCCGGGTGCCGCGCCTACTACGGATATCCGATCACCCCGGCCAGCGAAATCGCCGAGGCGGCCGCGCTCTACTTCCCGCAAGTGGGCGGAAGTTTTCTGCAAGCAGAGAGCGAAGTCGCCGCCATCAACATGGTATATGGGGCGGCGGCGGCGGGCGTCCGTGTCATGAGCGGATCCTCGGGGCCGGGTCTTAGTCTGATGCAGGAAGGTATGTCTTATCTGGCCGGTGCAGAACTGCCTTGCGTGATTGTCGATGTGATGCGCGGCGGGCCAGGGCTGGGCAATATCGCACCGGAACAAAGCGACTACTTCGCCATGGTGAAGGGGGGCGGCCACGGCAACTACCGCAACATCGTGGTGGCTCCGGCGTCGGTTCAGGAAATGGCCGACCTTACCATGCTGGCGTTCGATCTGGCGGACAAATACCGCAATCCGGCAGTGGTCCTGGCCGACGGCTTCATTGGGCAAATGATGGAACCGCTGGAGCTTGAAGATCGCGAGATTCAGCCGCCCGAAAAACCGTGGAGGGTAAAGGGAACGCCCGAGACGCGGGCCAACCTGGTCACTTCTATTTATCTCGAAACCGATGAATTGGAAGAACACCAGCGCAGAATGGAAGCCAAGTACATCCGCGCGCAGGAAGCGGAGCCGCGCTGGGAGACCTGCCACACTGATGACGCCGACGTGTTGCTGGTCGGATATGGCATTGTGTCCCGAGTGTTGCTTTCCACGGTAGAAGCGCTGCGCAAGCAAGGCGTGAAAGCAGGGTTGTTCCGACCCATCACTTTGTGGCCTTATCCCTCCGAGGCACTGGCGAAAGCGGCTGCGAAGGTGGAAAAGGTGCTGGTGGTCGAATTGAGCAACGGCCAAATGCTGGAAGATGTGCGCCTGGCACTGAACGGTAAGGTACCGATTGAATTCTACGGCCGGGTTGGAGGCAATGTGCCTTCCGTAGCGGAGTTGCAAGAACAGGTGTTGGCACGGATGGCTGTAGCGGTCTGAGACCAGTTCCGAAGAAGATCTGGTCCGAAAAGGACAACGAAAATGGCAAACGAGAGTGTGCTGGATCCCGAAGTCAAGGCCGAGGCTAGCCCCGAAGTGGACGCTACCGTGAACAGCAACGGATACGAAGTGATCCACGAGAAGTCGCCGTTGTTCTATGACCTGTATGAGCGCAAGTCAGAACTGAAGCACCAGACCCACTACTGTCCCGGCTGCGGCCACGGAGTAGCGCACAAGTTGATTGCCGAAGCGCTGCAGGAGCTGGGGCTGCAGGACAAGACGATTTTCGTGAGTCCGGTGGGCTGCTCGGTGTTTGCTTACTATTATTTCGACGTGGGTAACGTCCAGGTGGCGCACGGCCGCGCGCCGGCCTGCGCCACGGGACTCAAACGCGCCTGTCCAGACAAGATTGTCATTGCCTATCAAGGGGACGGCGACCTCGCAGCCATCGGCACGGCGGAGATCGTGCACGCCGCAAATCGAGGAGAGAAGATTGCCGTGTTTTTCGTGAACAATGGAATCTACGGCATGACCGGCGGACAGATGGCCCCCACCACCCTGGTCGGGCAGAAGAGCACAACTTCTCCCTGGGGCCGGCGGCCGGTGAATGAAGGCTTCCCGCTGCACATGGCGGAGCTTCTGGCCACTCTGGAGGCGCCAGCATACGTCGAACGTGTGGCGCTCGCCGACAACAAAAACATCATGAAAGCGCGGCGGGCGATCCGCAAGGCGCTCGAGATCCAGCGCGATGGCGCGGGCTTCTCGTTTGTCGAAATCTTGTCGCCGTGTCCGACGATTTGGGGCAAAGACCCGGTGGAGGCACGGCGCTGGGTTTACGAGAAAATGATGCCAGCCTTTCCGCTGAATGTATTCCGCGACCGCCGGCCGGACATCCCCGTGGGCGCTCAGCCGCCGCAACGGACAGTCGCAGATGTGCTTGAGATCACCCCGAACGTAGAAAGCCACGATGCTGACAAACCGAAGCACGCGCATCACTTCAAAGACGTCAAGGTCAAGATCGCAGGCTTCGGAGGACAGGGAGTATTGCTGCTGGGGCAGTTGCTGATCGAAATGGGCATGCGCGAAGGGCTGGAAGTGAGCTGGCTGCCGTCTTACGGTCCGGAGATGCGTTCGGGCAGCGCCCACTGCCACGTGTGCTTGTCGAAAGAACGAATCGGGTCGCCCCTGGTCTCGCGCCCCGATGTTCTGGTTGCCATGAATGAGTTCTCGCTGCGCAAGTTTGCCCACGAGGTGGTGAGTGGCGGACTCATTCTTTACAACGGCGCCAGCCTTCCCGCCGATTTCGCTGTCCCGGAAGTGCAAGTGGTCGCGATTCCGGCTGCCGAGATCGCAGACAAACTCGGCTCGACCAAGGCGACC
>Ga0335079_10008520_pt1 | contig 11682 bp, 7 predicted proteins | sample Lox_Sample_33_FD_206719 | JGI IMG/M metagenome (GOLD analysis project Ga0335079, IMG submission 206719) | Soil microbial communities from Loxahatchee National Wildlife Refuge, Florida, United States - Lox_Sample_3.3 | ecosystem: Environmental > Terrestrial > Soil > Wetlands | place: USA: Florida... | reverse complement strand
AGGCCTGCCGAATTTTCCGGATGGCCGCATTGATGCTGTTGTCGGTATCGAGGAAGACGTCCTTGCCCCAGATCCGCTCGATGATCTGCTCGCGCGAGACCAACTGCCCGCGCTGCTCGACCAGCAGAACCAGCAGATCCATCGGGATTCTTTCCAGTTTGATGGGGCGCCCGGCACGGCGCAACTCGAAAGCGCGCAGATCGAGTTCAAAGTCTTCGCCAAAACGAATTGGACTTGAGAATGAAACCTGCTCGGACGCCACGCACCCCCCAAAGCCTTGGCGACGATTTTACCTTGGTTCGGTCACATCGAACCAACATGCTTGCTTCCAACAGTTTGCGGGTTCAGCGCAAATAAGAAAGTCTTCAGCCCTTCGCCATTGGCTTAACCCGGTGACTGCGGCACTATCCGCCCACGTTTGCGCTCAGGAGAGCGAAGAAACGAAATGAAAAGGAGAAGTCAGATGAGAGCATTCTCGAAAGTCAGCAGGAAGAGCGCGGTGATAGCGGCAGCCATCGGCTGTCTGATGTTGGCCGGGTCGGTATCGGCCTTCGCGGTTCCCGTCAAGCAGGTGGCACGGGTCCTGAACATCCAGGAGTTTACCGCCCAGTGCTGCGTCCCGGTCGGCCCAACGGTTCAGGTGAATGAACCATCTCCCACGGTGCCGGTAATTGTCACCTGGAGCACCGATTACGTGGTCGCAGACACGACCCTGTTCGAACTCAGCCTGAATGGAGGACCGTGCGCATTTTACGGATCCGGAATAGCCAATATCGCCGCCACTGGAACTCAAAGCCAATTTGTGAGCGGCACTTTTCAGTGGGCCATCCTCCCCACCGATGGGCTTAGGCAGGGGTTGAACAGCTTCACCGTGTGCGCCGGAGGCGTGAACAAGTCCGTCAAAATGGACTTCGGATCCAATGTTCTGGCGGTGCGAATTTCCAAATAACAACTCCTGTTTCCGGTCCCCTCGGGGGAACGCGCCGGTGGGGGACCGGCGCGGGTTGGGGACCGGAACAACCCCCGCGGCTTCCTGGCTTACTGCAGGCGCCACAGCGGGCGGAAAGTGACGGATGCTTATGTTTACGACCTTGACGTGCCTGGCTGCACTGTCCTTCAGCGTTGGCGGATATTTCATGAAGTTGTCGGCGGGGCTTACTCATTTCAGGCCCACCGCCCTGATGTTTGCTTTTTTCACAGTAGGGGCGATCCTGCAGACCGTCGCCATGAGCGGGGAGGAGATGTCGATCACCTACATTGTGGTTCTCGGATTCGAGGCCATCACGGCGCTTTGCCTCAGCGTGTTCGTCCTGAAGGAAAGCAGTTCGCTGACAAAGCTTGCCGGGGTTGGACTGGTTCTGGCCGGAATCGTGGTGCTGCGCGCCGGCAGACCGTAACTCAAGCATTTCTGCAGCGTGGGGGAATGTGACACAGACTCTTCTAGAGGAACCGGCCCATGAAAGCAAAGGCGTCTACGACAAGAGCTGCCGAAACGCGGCCAAGCATAAAATTCCTGGATGCGTCCCCACGGGGTGTTTTGGCCGGCTCGGCGCTGAATGTGGTTCGTGCGATTGCCTCCCGGCTGCGTGCGCAGGGCAAGGGCCGTCAACTCGCGCTCCCGAGTCCCGCAGAGCTAAACCCAGACCTGGAATCACCGTAAGGAATGAAGAGAGCGGAGCCGAGGAACCACATCATCGGCCCGAACTGGTTCGCTTCCGGCCGGAAAGATCAATGAATGTCCCGCATCTTCAGGAATCCCAGCACGGCCGTCAACAGCGCAATCAGCATTCCGCCCAGCGCGCCCATGGACTCGGCGAACGAATAGCGCAGGGTCTTTCCATTTTGCGGTGGGGCGGGATGTTTATCTCCTTCCGCGCCACTGACTGCCTCAGGCACCACGGCGGTGGCAGCGTCGACTCCCTTGCCGCCCAGCGGACAGGAATCCCAGCGCACCGGACCTGGGAGATATCCGCAGTAATGGCCTTTGGCCTCATTGATGACGTTAGCTTCGAACGCCCAGCGTGAAGGTACGGCGTAACTCAGGTACTGTGCGGGCTCGGGCATTTTGTAGACGGAGCGGATGCCGCCCCCGAGCGCAATCACGGGCAGAAGCACGACGGGCAATAACGCAATCGCACTCTCGGTGGTTGAGCTGCGCGCAGAAATCGCCAGCCCCAGCCCGGCTCCTACCAATGACGCGGTAATCAGCACCCCGGCGGTCTGCAGGTAATCGCCCTTGAGATCGCACCAGAAATAAACGATGGTCAGCAACGCCAGGCATTGAAAGACGCACAGGCCGAATAGGATGGCGAACTTCGAGAACACGTAGGAGGGCAGTTTCAGGTTCACCATGCGCTCGCGCTGGAAGATGGTCCATTCGCCCACGATGTCGCGGGCGGCATTGTTGCAGCCGAACCAGACCGCGGCTACCACCATGAGAAACTCCACGCCGGCGATGTTGCCGCCCAGTTCGGCGAAGGTTTGTGCGGCCTGAGCGGCGTCGGCGGGAGTGACGCGCTGCGCGCTGAGCGGCGCGATTTCTTTGATGACGTTGAACACCAGGCCAATCAGGACCGCGACCAAAGGAGCCTGCAGCAGGAGAATGACGAACTGAACTTTGTCACGCAGCTTGAGGATCAGGTTGCGGCGTACCAGCATGAACCATTGGCCCAGGCCAAAACGCCGGCCAGCGGAAGTTTCCTGGCTGCCCTGGTTGGGAACTTTTCCCGCGCGGTCGTCGATGAACTGCTTGCGATAGGGCGATTTTGCGAAGCGTTCGCACCATTCCGCGGTGGGCGCGCCGGCTAGCCCGGTCAAGAGCATTTCGGGGCTCAGTTCCTGGTGAATGTCGCCAGGCGCTTCGACCGCCGTGGCGCCGGGAGTGTGGCCCTGGAAGAACTGGATGGAATCGGGATAGGCCGGTCCGAAAAAGGCCAGCGCGCCGCATCCGCCGCGATCGCGCGAGATCATGATCAGGTTGTCGAACTTTCGGTAGACGTCGATGCTGGGCTGGTGAATCGTCGTGATGATGGTCTTGCCTTCGCGCGAAAGGCGTTTGAGGAGATCGACCACCCCCTCGGCATCGTAGGAGGAGAGTCCCGAGGTTGGCTCATCCAGGAAGAGCACCGGCGTGTCGCTGATCAGTTCCATGGCGATATTCACGCGCTTGCGCTGGCCTCCGCTCAGCACTTTATTTTCCGGTGAGCCGATCAGAGAATTCTTCTTGTCGAGGATGCCCAGGTTGTCGAGAATCTTGTCGATGCGGTCTTCGATTTCCTTATCGGACAAATCAGTCCGCAATTTGGTGGAGAAATACAACGCTTCTCGCACCGTGAGCTGGGAGTGCACGATGTCGTCCTGCGGCACGTAGCCCATCTGCTGCCGGAACAGATCGTAATGGCGGTAGAGATCGGAACCGTTGAACAGCACTTGTCCCTGCGCCGGGCGGGTGTAGCCGTTCAGCGCCTTAAGGAATGTCGTCTTGCCCGCCCCCGCCGGCCCCATGAGCGCAACTAACTCCGCGGGATAGACGGTCAGCGAAATGGGGTCGAGCAGACGATGTCCCTTGGCGGTCGTAACCGTGATCTCGACCGCCTGAATCGAAACGTTGCCGTGGTACTCACGCCGCTGCAGCGCCCCGCCCTCGAGCAATTGAAAACGCACACTGCCCAAAGCCACTTCCTGCCCTGGCGTGATTTGCACCCGGCCCGAGATACGGATGCCGTCGACGAAGGTCCCGTTCAGCGACCCGAGATCCTCCACGAAGATGCCTTGCTCGGTGCGCGACAGGCGGGCGTGATGCCAGGAGATGCCGGGATTGTCGACCGGTTGCTCGCAATCGGGATCGCGCCCGATGAGCATGGAATTCCCGGCAAACGCTACTGACTGGTAGGCAGCTTCGCCGACCGCAGTCTTGCGATTGATGAGCAATCGCGATGCCGGAATCTTGAAGGATCCGAGGTAGACATCGTCCTCCGGCTGCAGGGCTGCTTCCCGCACCCGGTTCTGCAGTTGATTGACCGCGGTGCCGTTGCGCGAGTTCAGGTCTTCGAGAATGTGCTGGCCGTTGCGCTCGATGATGCGGGCATGTTCCCAGGAGACGGTGGGATAGTCGAGGACGATATCGGAATCGGGGGCTCGCCCGATGCGAATCACGCGCGCATCTCGCGGATGCTGCGGCGGACCCTGCGCTAAAACCGCTTCCGGCCACGGCAGTAATGCAGTGCGGCCCAGCGTTACCCGCTGCTCGGCGCGCACGATCACCGGCGTGCGCGGCGTGATCTTTTCCCCGTCGACATAAGTTCCGTTGGTCGAGCCCATGTCTTCGAGCGCGAGCTGGCGGTCATATTGATACAGCCGGCAATGCTGTCCTGATACCCCGGGATGGTTGACCACGATATCGCAGGAGTCACCGCTCCCGATCAGCCACGAAGCCAGCAATTGTGGTGCGCGCGATGCCATCCTCCACCCTCCGGAGTGCGGGCATCGTACAAGAGCTTTGGATTGAAAACAAGGAGTTTACTTTGTAGCCAAAGTTTCCCTTGACGCCCCCCCCCCTTCATTGAGGTACATTCCTGCCGCTGTATTGAGGGGGAGTCTGCCAGGCCCTGCGGAGGCGGGTCCGGCGGGCTTTGCGTCGGTTTGTTGCCGTTGCTTGTGATTAAGGTCGCGTCACGACCTTCCTGCGCCCGGGCAAGGACACCTTCCACATCGCCTCCGTGAACGAACCTGCGCTTCGGCGCAGAAAGGAAGGTTCCCATGAAGTATGCAGCTACTGTAGCGTTGTGGCTATTTGGCTTTGTCCTATCCGCATTCGCGAGCCCGCCCCACTTCGAACACATCGTCATCGTGATCCAGGAGAACCGCACTCCTGATAACCTGTTCGGCGGAAACCCCAGCTTCGAAGCCGGCGTCAATATCAGCACCGGGCAGAACGCTCAGGCTTGGGGCCTCGATGCGTGTTTTGATCCCCTCCATCACCACAGTGACTGGGAAGCGCAGTGGAACAACGGCGGTACATATCAGCCTTGCGCTTCTGCCGTGGATACCAGCAGTTGTAACCCCCAGCCTCCCGCCAACATATGTCTGCAGAAGACCTTTGTGCCTGCCTTGGACGTCGACCCGTATTTCCAGATCGCGAGATACTACGGATTTGCCAATTTCATGTTTCAGACCAACGAGGGTCCGAGTTTTCCCGCCCACCACTTTCTGTTCTCCGGCACGTCGGTGCCGTACACCAGTGGCGTTATTGGGAATTACCAGACCAGCCAGTACTTCGTCTCAGGAAACACTCCTCAAGGTCAGGCATCCTGCACCGCCTCTCCCGGAAGTACGGCTGAAGATGTTGGTCCGGATGACGTTCAGTCGTACGCGTTTACACCCCCATTCATAACCTGGGGGAATGCGGGGTATCCCTGCTACGATCATCAGACATTGGGCGATGTGCTGGATCACGCTGGCAAGACCTGGCATTACTACGCCTGGAAGAAGCCCTACAACATCTGGAACGCTCCATACTCCGTTTATCATCTGTGCCAACCCAACCACCCAGGTAGCACCGGAAGCTGCACAGGCTCGCACTTCACCAACGGGGACGTCACCATAACGCAGGGGCAGATTCTGACCGACATCGGCAACTGCCAACTCCCGAACGTTTCATGGGTTGTGCCCGATGGGGATTGGTCCGATCATCCCGGGAGTCATGCAACCAAGAACGGGCCAGCCTGGGTAGCCAGCATTGTGAACAAGATCGGTAATAATCCCACTTGCGCCAATGGAGACAAGTACTGGAACAGCACGGCGATCTTTATTACCTGGGACGACTGGGGGGGGTTCTACGACCACATCCCGCCTTACAATGTGGTCCGACAAGTCGGTACTTGGGGCTCCGGATTTGTGTCCGGTTTTCGCGTGCCGCTGCTGGTGGTCTCCGCCTATACACAAGATGGGACAGTCTCCGGAGGAGGCGTTCAGACTCCCAACTGTACCGACCCAACCGTTCTATATTGTCACGACTTTGGCAGCATTCTGAAATTCATCGAAAACAACTGGGGCTTACCCTCGGTTGGTCTTCAGGATGGGCTCAACTATGCCGATGATTTTGCTCCGGACAACAAGAACAGCAACGTTCCGTTATCGGAGTTCTTTTCGTTGACATCACCTAAGAACTTTGAACCAATCGCAATTCCGCAGGGCGCCCCCGGCGAGAGTTATTTCATTGGTTACACGGGCGAGGTGCCGCCGGATGACGATTAATAAGTCGGTGCTCTATGACAGTAGTTTGTGCAGAGAACGGTGGTAAACTCAACGAGCTAGGGGCCTTCCGCGCCCCTAGCCTTACCCATTAGGCGAAAACGGAGTATGACATGCCCTGCGATCGGATTTCGGACAGACTCTTTGCCGCGACAAGCCTTATCGTCCTTATGCTCACCCTCTGCGGCACTTCGTCGGCGGCGAAATATAGGGTTCTTTACGGCTTCTCCGGCGGTTACGACGGGGGCGGTCTGTACAGTGGTGTGATTGTTGATGCGAAGGGCGATCTTTACGGTGGAACCCTAGGCGGAGGGAATGGTCAAGGCGGGACGATCTACGAGCTACAGCACAACCCTGACGGCAGCTGGACGAAGACCGTCATCCACGACCTCGACTTTCACACCGATGGTGGCGAACCCCAGGACGGCATGGTCTTCGACGCCGCGGGTAATCTGTACGGCACCACCAGCAATGGTGGCCCACAAGGCTTCGGGACGGTGTTTCAGTTGGTTCCCAATCCGAACGGCGAGTGGCCGCTGAATGTGCTGTACGATGTCGGGTCCTTCACTGGATTGGTCTTTGATCCCTCAGGCAATCTTTATGGATTGGGTGCGGGCGTATTCGAACTATCTCCTGGGCCCGATGGCTGGACCTACAGGGAAATCTATGACTTCCGGCAGGGCGACGCCGGTGGCTTCTATGCACCAATGATCCTCGACCCAGCCGGCAATCTTTACGGCACCAGCGCTTTTGGCGGCAATGGTCCCCCGTATTGTTTTGGTGACTCCTGCGGCACCGTATTCAAGCTGCATCCTAATGGCGACGGCACCTGGACCGAACACCTGCTGCACAAGTTCGCCGCCTGGAAGTACGACGGACAGAATGCGTTAGGGAGCGCAGTCCGGGACGCAGCGGGGAACCTCTACGGGACTACAATCCAAGGTGGCAGTCATCGCACCCACCGCGGTCAGTGTGAAGTAGGCTGCGGCACCATCTACAAGCTGGCAAAACAGCCCAATGGCCACTGGAAGGAAACCATCCTCTACAACTTCCCCAACTATCACGACGGCTTGGGTCCCAGCGCTGGGCTGACTATGGATCGAGCCGGCAATCTGTACGGCACCACCGGCTCAGGCGGCGACCCGAACTGCAGCTGCGGCGTGGTGTTCAAGATGACGCACAACCCGGACGATACCTGGACGTATACGGTGCTACATCGCCTTCACGTGGCCGATGGCGCCCTCCCCGTGGCGACGATGGTGATGGACAAGAAAGGGAACCTCTACGGCACCACGGTGACCAACGGCCCCGGTGGCTACGGTGTGGTGTTCGAGGTCACCCCGTAGACGTGCCACGTCGCAATATGTGGCAAGGATGCGATCGAGATCATCCACGTCCCACATCCCAGGTCAATCCCAGGACACTGGAAGACAGAGTTTGTGCGCTGCACGCAAAACGTTGCACGCAGCGTCTCCACAGACACTATGAGGTCTGGGGTCTGAAGTCCGAGGTCCCACCTTGCGCTTTTCTAACTACCCACGAACCTCGCATACAAACTCCTTGCCACCGCGGCATCCGGCGTAACCGACTACGGGGGCGATAAGACCTGCGGCTGCGGAGTTGTGTACAAGATGACTCACAATCCCGACGATAGTTGGACCTACTCGGTTCTGCACCGCATTCACCCGGGCGAGGGGAATGCCCCGGAGGCGCCGCTGGTCATGGACAAGAAAGGTCGTCTCTACGGCACCACGGTGAGCGGCGGTCCCGGAGGGAAAGGCGTGGTGTTCAAGATCACGCCGTAGTTTTGGTACACCGCCCGAACCAACAATTCCTTGACCATTGCTTCCAGCGAGCGTCATAATGGCGCGCTGAAGCCGGAGGGCTTCGGCAACCAGTTCCCAGACTTCCTCTCCCTTACATCTTTATGCGCAGCGACCGGAAAGGACTCTATGCCCGACGAAGCGAAAAAACGCATTGGCGACTACGAAATTATTGACGAGTTGGGCAGCGGCGGCATGGGCCGGGTGTATCGCGTGCGCAATGTGATCTCCGATCGCGTCGAGGCGATGAAGGTCCTGTTGCCCGATCTGGCCGGACGCCAGGAACTGGCCGCCCGTTTCCTGCGTGAAATCAAGCTGCTCGCCAGCCTGAATCATCCCAACATTGCCGCGCTGCGCACCGCGCTGACCGTCGACAACCAGCTCATCATGATCATGGAATATGTCGAAGGCACGACGCTGGCGGCGCGCCTGGAGCATGGACCCCTCGCCACCGCCGATGCGCTCAACTACATGGATCAGGTGCTTGATGCTCTTAGTTATGCCCACAAGCAGGGTGTGATTCATCGCGATATCAAGCCTGCCAACATGATGCTCACCCCCCAGGGCGTGGTGAAGCTGATGGATTTCGGCATCGCACGATCGGGCGACGATCGCACCCTCACCCAGGCGGGCACCACCATGGGATCGCTGAGCTATATGTCGCCGGAGCAGGTGAAGGGCGAGGTGGTCGACGCGCGTTCCGACCTCTACTCGGTCGGGGTGTCGTTATACGAAATGGTCACCGGCCAACGCCCGTTCCAGACCGGCAGCGATTACGCGATCATGGCTGCCCATGTAAAAGAGGCGCCCAAGCCGCCGCTGGAACTTCAGCCCACGCTTCCGGCAGCATTGAATGAAATCATTCTGATGGCCATAGCCAAAGAACCGGGCGCGCGCTTCCAGTCGGCCGATGCTTTCCGCAATGCCCTGGGCCAGGTCCGAGGAGCCTCAGCCGCGGCCCGACCTGCGGCACAGACCACGCGCGGGGCGACGATGGTGGACACGGCCGTACCCCCAGACTTTCACAACGCTCCAACCGCCACCAACCGCAAACAGGCGTCGGCGCCGGTGCCAACCATGGTGGACGCGAAGGTCACTCCGATTCCGAATGCCCCTCCGGCGCGAGTCACGCCGACGAACCCGCCGAGGCTAACGCCGACGCCTGCCCCGCCGCCGGTTCAATCGGGCAGCCATCGGGGTTTGTACATTACCTTGGGTGCGGTGATCGTGCTGGCCGTGTTGGTGGTCGCGGGAATCTATATGCCGCGCCATGACAAGACCCAGGCAGAGACATCGAATCCGGCTACCAAAGCGGTCGCCAAGGCGATATCCAAACCTACAGCGGTAGTGCCACGGCAGGTAGCGGTGCCGCCTAGCCCGCCGCCACCGGTAGAGAACTCGAAGTCATCTCCCAAGCCTTCGCCACAGGCAAAGACGCTAGCGGCGAAGAATCAGGCGGGCGACTCTTCGTCTACCAGCGGCACGGGTACGACGGCCCCGGCTGCGCCTGCAAGCGCCGCCGATCTGGATGCGCTAGAGCATGAAGTCGACCAACTGACCGCTCGTGCGGGTGCCGTGAACAGCAGTCTGGATGCGATGCAGCGAGCGCAAAATGCGCAGGGCTACGGTTTGCGCGGCGACATCGCCGGACGGCAGGAAAGCATGAAAGTAAATCTACAGAAAGCGCAGAGCGCGGTTGAGCATGGAGACGCTACCCGCGCCCGGCGCTACATCGACCTCACCCAGAGCGACGTGGAAACGCTGGAGCACTTCCTGGGGCGCTAGCGGTTACGCTGCTTTTTTTCTCGGAACCTTCATGCCTTTTTTTCTGGCCTCCGACAGGCCGATAGCAATCGCCTGCTTGCGGCTATTGACCTTGCCACCTTTCCCGCCTCGCCCGGATCGCAACGTCCCCTTTTTCTCGCGGCGCACCGCGCTGGCCACGGTTTTTCCCGCGCCCTTGCTGTAGCGACGTCCCGAACTCTTTCGCGAACCTCGTTTACTTGCCAAGCGTCACCTCCGGCCTTTGGAGGTAGAAACCCTCGCCGAGGGTTGCATCGTGCCCGCTGCCAAGCGTTGCACTGCGGTTCAGAACAGGAAAGGACACTCCCCTCTGTAAGCGTGACTCGGTCCATTGTCACAGTCTGAGTTGCCGCACAGCTTCCAAGATTGCTTAGCGCCAAAGCGGGCTCGGTGTTGCCGTGCAGTTTTGTTTCATGGGCGGCTGCAAACCATGGCGGGAGGTCGAGCAATCGATATGTCGAATCAGCCAGCAGATAGCCTAGGCTGTCGCATGTGCCGTCGCAGCTCCAGGTGGACCGCTCTGAGCTTGCTGGCAGTTTCGTTGCTCGCCGTTTGCCCTCGGGTGCCGGCCCAACAATCCAGTACGGACTTGATGGAAATGAGTCTGGAAGACCTGATGAAAGTAGAGGTCACGACGATCGGCAAAAAACCGCAGAAGGCTGCCCAGATGCCGGCCGCCGTAACCGTGATCACGCAGGAAGACATTCGCCGCTCCGGAGCCACCAACATTCCCGAAGCGCTCCGGCTGGTGCCAGGGGTTGAGGTCGCACAGGTCGATGACACCATCTGGGCGATCAGCATCCGCGGCTACAACAACCGGTCAGCGGACAAGTTACTGGTGATGATCGACGGCCGGACGGTCTATTCGCCGATCTACACCAACGTCTTTTGGGATGTGCAAGACACGCTATTGGAAGATATTGAGCGCATTGAGGTGATTCGCGGGCCTGGGGCCACCCTGTGGGGCGCCAACGCCGTGCATGGCGTGATCAACATCATCACCAAGAATGCGGCCGAAACTCAGGGCGGCCTGCTCACTTCCACAGCCGGGAACTACAACCACTCCATCGACGAAGGACGCTACGGCGGCAAGGCGGGGCATGGCGGCTACTATCGCATTTTCGGCAAGTATTTCCGTCGGGGAAACCTCAACGATGCCGGCCAAGCGGATGGCACCGGTCCGTTCGAACAAATGCGCGGCGGCTTCCGCAGTGACTGGAATCTCGACCATGCCAACGATCTGACCGTGCAGGGAGATATCTACGATGGAGGGTCGCCACAAAACGTAGTGCGCAGCCACCTCACGCCGCCCTATGAAACCATTCAAGTGGCCGATCGGGTGTCGGCGGGCGGGGGAAACCTACTAGCGCGCTGGCGGCACCGTTATGCCGGAGGCTCGGAGTCGTCACTGCAGGTTTTTTACGATAACGTTCGCCATCCGGATCTGGTTCTGGGGCAGTCGCAAAACATGCTGGATTTCGATTTTCAGCATCACCTTTCCCTGGGTACGCGGCAAGACCTGCTGTGGGGAGGGGGCTTTCGTACCACGCAAGAGCATACCTCCGGCAGTTGGGAAGTCTCATTGCACCCGGCGGATCACACCCTCAAGCTGTTCAGTTCGTTTCTTCAGGATGACGTGACCTTGTTGCCGCGCAAGCTGATATTGACTGCGGGCTTCCGGTTGGAACACGACTGCGTGACCGGATTCGAAGTCCAGCCTACGGCTCGTCTGCTCTGGGAGGCAAACCGCCGGCAATCTCTATGGATGGCGGTTTCGCGGGCGGTACGCACGCCGGGCTTGTTC
>Ga0335079_10008519_pt1 | contig 11683 bp, 8 predicted proteins | sample Lox_Sample_33_FD_206719 | JGI IMG/M metagenome (GOLD analysis project Ga0335079, IMG submission 206719) | Soil microbial communities from Loxahatchee National Wildlife Refuge, Florida, United States - Lox_Sample_3.3 | ecosystem: Environmental > Terrestrial > Soil > Wetlands | place: USA: Florida... | reverse complement strand
AGACCGAATAGCATCGTGATCGCATGCGGACCCGAAGGCGACTTCACCGACTCCGAGATCGCGGCTGCGAAGGACGCGGGATTTACCATGGCTGCACTCGGCAGGAACCGGCTACGCAGCGAAACCGCCGCGATCGCGGCGGTGAGTATTGCGGCCGCGATGCTTGACGAACTTCGCACGGGAGACTGACAGGTGCCACATAGATTTCTCTTCGTAATGGATCCGCTTTCGCAAGTGCTGGTGGACAAGGACACCACTTTCGCCTTCATGCTCGAGACCGTCGCGCGCGGCCACGAGGCCTACTTCGCGGGGCTCAAGGATCTGATCGCGCGAGGCCATCAGCCGTATGCATTCGCGCGCCGATGCGAGGTCGCGCGCACCGCGCCGCACTACAAATTCCTCGATGAAGGCGACGACTATCAGCTCGAACATTTCCATGCGATCTTCATGCGCAAGGATCCTCCGGTCGATGCCGCATTCGCATACGCTGCGATGCTGCTTGCGCTCGCCGATACGCGCCGCACCTTCGTGATGAATCGGCCGAATGCGCTGCTGACCGCGAACGAGAAACTTTATCAGCTCAATTTTCCCGAAGTGATTCCGCCGACGCTCGTAACCTACGATGTGAATCGGCTGCGCAAGTTCATGGCCGAGCAAGGCGGCCAGATGATCGTCAAACCGCTCGGTGGTCATGGCGGCGAAGGCGTGTTCCTGGTCAGCGTCGGCGATCGCAACCTCGGCGCGATTCTGGAAACCGTCACGCGCTTCGAGACTCAACCGATCATGGCGCAGCGCTACATTCCCGAGGTGCGCAACGGCGACAAGCGGCTCATCGTGCTAAATGGCGAGCCGATCGGCGGGACGCTTAGAGTGCCGCGCGACGATGAGCATCGCGGCAATATCCACGTCGGCGGCAATACCATCAAGGCACCGGTTACCGCGCGCGATCGCGAGATCTGCCGCGTGCTGCGACCGCGCCTCGAGCATGATGGGCTGTACTTCGTCGGCCTCGATATCATCGGCGATTATCTAACCGAGGTGAACGTGACGAGCCCGACGGGTGTGCAAGAGATCGATCGGCTCGATGCCGTCAACCTCGAGGCAAAGGTGATCGATTTCGTCGAAGCGCGCGTCGCGCAACTACAGCGCTAAGATGTTGCATGCGACGGCGCGTAACGGTACCAATGAAGATTCCGCACACGACGCCTCGGTGGGCAGGTAGCTCAGTCGGTAGAGCAAAGGACTGAAAATCCTTGTGTCGGCGGTTCGATTCCACCCCTGCCCACCATAAATATCCAATAAAATCGACCGTTTCGTCCCCGCGCTCCAGTTCGAGAGTGGCGGAATAAATTCTCGCAGCTCAGCAATGATTCTCTGAGGCGCGAAAGCCTTTCGCGAACCTCGTCCAGCCGTTCGCGCCGATTTCCATCGCGTCATCGAGGATGCACAACCGGCTGCGTGACGCGCCGGTTTGCGATGACGCAACCGCCGGGCGGACGATACACGGCATTCTTGGCAACGGGCTTGCGCTTGTCGGCCTAGCCGCTGATGAAAAATGGGACCGCTCCTCCTGTAAAAAAGACGCCGCGGGATTGCTCTCGCGGCGCCCTGGGGACCGATTGGTTTGATAGCGATTACTTTGCGGCGGGGCGCTCTTCTATAGCGATGGTTTCGCTGCGCTCCGCGGTTGGACGAGGAGCATTTGCGGCGATTCGCGCTTGACTGACCTCCGGAGTCCAGTGGTCGGGTTGGTCGGCCCACAGGTCTCTTAGGTATGGTGCCACTTCATAACCAAACAACCGGGTATTTTCGGCCGCCACTTCCTCGGCCAGGTCACCCATGTGCGGCGTAGGTATGAGTTGGCCGATGCGCAACTGGGTAATCAGCTCGCGCAGCCGTTGGCGGACTCGCTTTGGCGTCCCGGCGATGATGTAGCCCTTCTCGTCGTACTCCCAGAAGCTCATCTCACCCTTACCCGCGCGGATGCGATCTTCCGGCGTCAGTTTGGTCTGCGCGGCTTTGGCATATTCACCCATGAACTTCATCGAGCGCGGAGTGGTATAGCCGGGAGGGTTCGAGAATTGTGGCCCGAAGTGCGAAGCGTTGCGATGAAAATAGCGGACCGCCTCGTAGTATTGTTTTTCTGCTTCAGCATCGGTGTTGGCTACGCATACGATCTGCGTGAACGCCATCCGATGCGGATTCATGTTGCCGTTGTGCTTATCGACATACTCCCAGAACGTATCGACCATCGGTTTCGATGAGTACAAACCCTGGAAGGACAGATGGCCGTAGCAGTAGTCGTGCTTGATGACCATATCCCAGGTCTCAACGCTACCGCCGCCACCGGGCACCCATATCGGAACATTCTTCTGGACCGGTCGCGGCCAGAGGTTCACATAACGAAGCTGGTGGTATTTACCATTGAACGCGAAGGGCTCCGGCTCGGTCCACGCGCGATGAATCAGGGCGCGGGCTTCTTCGAATCGCTCGCGCACTTCGATCGGCGAAACGCCATAGGCAAAGATCGAGTCCATCGGCGAGCCGAGCACAAAGCCTGCTACCAGTCGTCCTCCGGAAAGGCAGTCCAGGTAGGCGTATTCTTCGGCAACCCTGGTAGGTGGGTTGTATAGCGCAAGCGAGTTGCCGACGATTGTAATCGCAGCGTCGTTAGTGCTCGACGCGAGGCTGGCCGCCAGCAGGTTTGGCGAAGGCGTCATCGCGCCGGGCGTCTGATGATGTTCGTTTACCAGTACCCCGTCGAAGCCCACCTTATCCGCCAGTTGCATAAGGCGGATGAACATTTTGTAGGTCTCACCGACCTTGAGTGGTTCGGCGAGCGAAAAGGGAGGCGTTACCCATCCGGCATTGAAGCGTTCCCGGAAATCGCGAGGGAGATGGGGATAGGTGACTTCGGCAAACCAGTGAAACCTCATTTCTGTTCTCCTTCGATATCGGCTCGATGATGGCTGGTCATGCTTTCAGGAATTTCGTAACTGCTTTGCAAAAGTCCGCCTGCTGCTCGTACATCAACATGTGCCCGGACTTCGCCACGACCTCTTCTTTGGCGTTGGCGATGATGCTCGTGAACGCTTTGCCGTAGGCTCGCGGAACCAGACGGTCGGACTCTCCCATCAGCACCAAGGTCGGCGCCTGGATGCGATACGCGCGCTTGCGCAGTCCGCGATAGGGAAGCGGATAAAGGAACTTGCTCGACATCCCGTAGCGTTTGGTGTTTTCGATGTTGGCGCTCATCGCGCCCAGCAGCGACGGCAAGGTCGAAGAACTGGTCATGGCTTGCGCCATCGGGGACTTGGGATCATGGAACAGCAAGGCCGGAAGTTCGAAGAACTGGGTCGCGAATAGATCAGGTATCGGATGCTCATCGAGCCAGAGTCCCATCGGTGCGGCGAGAACCAGCTTGCGCGCGCGATGGACATCGAGCGTCGCCAGCTCAGCCGCCAGCATCGCACCCATCGAATGGGCCACGATGTTCGCGGAAGGAATTTTCAGCTCATCCATCAATTCATGGTAAAAGAGTGCGGCATCGATTACGTCGTCGATGAGCTCCGCGCCGGTGGAGTCGCCGAATCCGGGCAGATGCGGTGCGAATACCTGAAAATCGCGCCCGAGCTCGTCGAGAAAGGGATTCTCGGCCATCAGTCCGGAGAAGCCGTGCAGAAACAGCAGCGGCTCGCCGCGGCCGGCGACCTCCATTTCGACGCTGAACTTGCCGCCGCAAAGGGTTTGAGTTTTTCTCATATTGCTCCCACTATCGCCCAACTCCCGCCGGTTTAAGTTCGCGCGAGTGTACAACTTGAACTTTACTCAAATCAAATCGTACTGTGATTTTCAAGGGGACGCCGGGCGAATTCTGGTCGCGGGCGCGCGCATGGCGCAATCGCGCGATGGTTGATTTGGCTTAAACAGTTTTGAAGGTTGCGATAATTGATACTTCCAAATCGCGCTGTTAGGAGCTTGAAAATGGCTGGACCGTGTGAGGGGCTAATTGTTTTGGATTTCAGTTGGGGCATGCCGGGCGGCCTCGCCACCGCGGTGCTGGCCGACTTTGGCGCCGAGATCCTCAAAATCGAGCCACCCTCGGGGGATCCATTTCGCGACGATCCGGCGTGGCTTTCGTGGAATCGCGGAAAGAAAAGTGTCGTCCTCGATTTGAAGCAGGACGCCACACACGACCAGGTCCGTCAACTCGCAACACGGTCCGACGTGGTGCTCGAAGCATTTAGACCGGGAGTCGCACGCCGCCTCGGCATCGACTACGCGACGCTGTCAAACATCAACCCGCGGCTGGTTTATGCGTCGATCTCCGGTTGGGGCCAGGAAGGTCCGTTGAGCCGGATTGCCGGCTACGAGGGTGTCGTCGCTGCGAAATCCGGCCGCATGGGCGCCTTCGAAGGAGAGTTCAACCGCGAAGGGCCGGCCTTCGCCGCGGTCCCGACCGGATCGTGGGCTGCGAGTCAGGCCGCAGTTCGCGGAATAGTTGCCGCGATCATCGCGCGCGATCGCACCGGACGCGGACAATGGGTTCAGACCAGCCTGCTTCAGGGGAATATTCCCTACGACCTCGCCTCGCTCCTGATGCGACAGGTGGCGCGCCAGGACAAGAACTTCTCGCCCGATACTCTCGGCGCCAGCGTGCGGCTCCCAATGCTGCAATATCTGCCGGTGCGAACCAAAGACGGCCGCTGGTTGCAACACGCTAATCTGATGGATCGGCTGTTCCGTGCCTACTTGAAGGCGGTCGGCTTGGGATGGGTCTTGGAGGAAGACCTCTTCAAGAACGCTCCCATCATGTCATCGGAGAGCCGCGAGGCGTTGCGCGAGATCATGCTCAGCAAGATGCAGGAGAAAACGCTCGCCGAATGGATGGAGATTTACATCGCCGACGGCAACATCGCCGCGGAGCCTTACCTTTATCCGGTCGATGGGATGCGGCATGAGCAATTCCTGCACAACCGTCATGCGGTCGAAATATCCGACCCGCGCGTCGGCCGCCTAACAACGATAGGTCTATTGGCGCATTTGAGCGATACTCAAGGCAAGGTCGGCGGCCCGGCACCGGCCCTGGGTCAACATACCGACGAGGTGCTCGCGCGACTTCAGGCATCGCGCATTAGTTCGCATCCGCCGCATCAGGATACGAGTAGCAACGGCGCCCATCCCGCGAGGCCGATTCTCGATGGCACAACGGTGCTGGACTTCTCGACGGTTATCGCAGGGCCCTACAGTGCCGCGATGCTTGCCGAAATGGGTGCGCGCGTCATCAAGGTCGATGCGACCCCGGAGCGCGAGCAGACCATGAGTACCGGCGGGATGTGGATCATCGCGGTCAAGTGCTACGCGGGTAAGGAATGCATCCAGGTCGATCTACATCGCGCCGAAGGTCAAAAGATCGTGCATGAGCTGATCGCACGCGCCGATGTACTCCTGCACAACTTCCGTCCCGGCGCGCCGCAGCGCCTCGGTATCGATTGGGACACTTGCAGAAAAATCAACCCGCGCCTCATCTACGTGTATGTGGGCGCCTACGGATCGACGGGACCGCATCATCGGCGTCCCGGAGCGCATCCATTGCCGGGTGCGCTTTTCGGTGCACTGCGGCAGGCCGGCAGAGCGATGCCGCCTTCTCCGGAGAAGCACCTCGACATGGAAGAGTTGAAGGAGATCTCGCGGTTGCTGATGCGCGCCAATGAAGCCAATCCCGATCCGAATGCGTCGCAAGCGGCGGCCACGGCCATCACGCTGGCGCTGCTCGCGCGTGAGCGAACCGGCAAAGGGCAAGCAGTCGAAGTCACGATGTTGCAAGCGAATGCGTGGGCCAACGCCGACGAGGCCTATGACTACCGCGATCGACCACCATACAAGCTGCCGGATGCCGAGTGTTACGGCCTGAGCAGTCTCTATCGCCTCTACCAAACTAAACAGGGCTGGGTTTTTCTTGCCTGCTTGTCCGATCGCGAATGGGAGGCTTTTAGCACCGCGATCGATCGAGCAGATCTCGGTTCCGACCCGCGCTTCACGACCGCGACTATGCGCAAACAAAATGACGACGCGCTCGGCTTCGAGTTGAGCCGCATCTTCACGGCGAATACCGCCGCCGAATGGGAGCGGACACTAACCGCGGCGGGAGTCGCCTGCGTCGCGACGACTAGTACCGCCGGCGCGTTTTTCGAAGAAGACCCCCACGCCAACGCAAACCATCTTGCCGTCGAGGTGGAGAGCCCTCGCTTCGGTAAGTACCTGCGCCATGGCGCGATCGTCAATTTCTCGTCGGCGCCGGCCCGCTTGGGTGAATGCTCTTATGGCGGCGAGCATACGCTGCGCATTATGCGCGAGTTGGGATACAGCGATGAGCGGGTCGCCGAGCTCCGCGCGCGCAACGTGATTCATTGGGAGGAAGTAAACCGCGTCGCGTTCGCCCGTTAGTCGGACCCGATCCGGTTTGAATAAGCGGTGGACCGATAGATCGTTTTGCTCCGGCAATCCCGGTGAATCACGGTGTAACTCGCGGTTGTTTATCACCTTCGATGCCTGCTAGAAAACGCGAGATACCCCGGTTCCCTTATGAGGTCGCGTCTTCTGAGTCCGCTGCTCGCCGTTCTGACGATTTTGTTGGGGTTTTGCTTTTTTGTGCCATCGGTTTCGGCTGAGGCGGCGCCGCCTCCGCTCGAAGTCTATGGCAACCTGCCCAAGACCGAAGATCTCGCACTGTCGCCCAATGGCAAACTGACGGCCGTGGTCAACACTATAGGCGATGACAGGCTGCTGGTTATTTCAGATGTGGATGGAGACGGAACCGCATTGATGACCGCGAAGGTCGGCGGCGCAAGAGTGAACGGACTCGAATGGGCAGATAACGACCATCTTCTGGTCTACACACATAAGACCCGATGGTTAAGCATTTATGAGCAGCCTTTTTTACAAGCTGCAGTGCTGAAACCTGTCGCCAAAACCATCAAAGCTTTGCTGCCCCTGTCGGGCTCGCATCTTTCGGCGATTTACGGCCGTTATGGCTTCGCGCAGTTGAGCGGTCACGTTTACGGATACTACGGGGTCGTCCCGATGGACCCCTACACTGATACCAGCCAGCCGGCCGGATGGCTGACGCAGCGCTATCCGAACTTTTGCCGCGTCGATTTGGATACCGGCGCAATCAGCACCATCAATCACGGAAACTCCGCCAGCCCCAAATGGGTCATCGATGCGACCGGTCAGATATTGGCGGAATCGGAATATCTTTCCCGCAACGGAAACTGGGGACTTTATCGTCCCGGGTCATTGAGTGGTCCCCTGATATCAGGCCACGCCGATTTCGGCTTCGCCACGCTAGGTATGGGCCGTTCGCCAGGCACGGTGTTAGTGCGCACATCGGATAAAGATGAAGTCATCAGCGAGGTGCGGATGGCCGACGGACAGATCGATGATTTCCTGCCCGCCGGGAAGGTTGACAGACTTTATTTCTCCTCGCAGACGCATCTACTTCAGGCTGCCGAGGTTGTGGGCAATGACGATCCAATCGTGACGTTCGACCCCGTCCTCGAGCGACATATGTTGAGCATCCGAAAGGCCTTCCCAGGAAAGTTCCTGACCCTCATCTCTATCAGTGCGGATTTGAACCGGATCGTGGTCAAAGTCAGCGGCGGCGACCTCAGCGGAACCTGGCAGCTAATCGATTTCGGGAGTAAGAAAGCCAAGCCGTTGGCGGATGCTTATCCTGATATTCCGGACGGAATGGTTGGCGAGGTAAAGGCGATCAATTACAAGGCCGCCGACGGCCTGATGATTCCCGCGATTCTGACTTTGCCGACCGGACGCGCCGCACGTGCTCTTCCTCTGGTGGTCTTGCCGCATGGCGGTCCGGAAGCCGTCGATCGGCCGGGCTTCGACTGGTGGGCGCAAGGCTTCGCCTCGCGCGGCTATGCGGTCCTGCAGCCCAATTTCCGCGGCTCCGATGGCTACGGCATCCAATTTCGCAACGCCGGATTCGGTGAATGGGGCCGCAAGATGCAGACCGATTTGTCCGACGGCATCAGTTTCCTCGCGAGCGAGGGAATCGTCGATCCCAAACGGGTATGCATCGCGGGTGGATCGTACGGCGGCTATGCGGCGATCGCAGGCGTGACGCTCCAGCATGGCATCTATCGATGCGCGGCTTCATTCGGCGGAGTCACCGACCCCGGAACTCTAATGCGCCGCAACGAAGACCGAGCGGGGCGGGCATATGTAGATGCGATGATGCGATTTTGGGATAGCTATCTCGATAATCGTGACGGGTCGCGCTCCTACGGCGCGCTTTCGTTGGTAAGTCATGCCGTGGACGCCGACGCACCGATTCTTCTGATTCATGGCGACCGCGACACCGTAGTGCCGCTCGCGCAAAGTGAGAATATGAAGTCAGCGCTCAAGCGCGCGGGCAAGCCGGTTGAATTTGTTCGCTTAGACGGCGAAGACCATTGGTTGTCGGCTTCGGCGACGCGCCTCCAGATGCTCAAGGCGATGGTCGCTTTCGTTGAGAAGTACAATCCTCCCGACCCCGCGGCGTCCCAGACCGCCAATCGCTAGTGGTGAGAAGCTGACGTTTGGTTCCCGGCTGACTTTGCCCAAGAGTCCAAGAGCCGATGATGTCTGTTAGCCTACGGACGAGCCAGTTGCCTCATTATGACGTCGAGCGATGGCCACGGAGAACCCTTGCGTAGGGTGCCGATGAGTTCTTGGCCTACGCGTGGCCCATTCGGGAACTGATCGCATGCATCCCAGCGCCACGCGGCGACCATTGCCAGTACAAGGTGTCGGCACGCGCCGAGCAGTTCTCGATCAACATCCGGATAGTACTCGATGACCTCTTCGGGCACGTGGGCTAGATCGAATTCGATCGGCCCACGGCAACAGGTCTCAAGGTCGATGAACAGCGGCCCGTTCTTCGTCCTGAGCAGGTTGTTCGGGTGCGGCTCGCCATGCAGCAACTGCTGCGCGGCGCCGTGGTCGGCGATTATTCGTCTTAGCTCTCTTAACGTGCCGCTGAGAAGATCCCGGTCCGCGTCAGCGAGTGCCGGAGTTCGGTCGCGGCTCGCCACGAGTAGCTCAGCCTCCGCGACTCGATCCGTGAAGTGCGGCGTTGCGGCGTCGAGCTTGCGCATAGCGGCATGCAGCCGCCAGAGCGCATTCGCGTAGTCGGCTGGCGCAACCTCTGGCGTCACAGATGCATAGTAGGTCCATAGTGTGACCACGAAGCCGTCACGCTCATAGGCGCCCGGCTCCACCCGAGGTTCAAGAGCAGCGATGGGACTTTCGATCTCGGCGAGCCGTTGAGCGAGCTTGACTTCGAATAGTGCCACCTGCTGCGCCAGAGGTGCGACCCGAGCAAGGACGTCACAGGGCAGCAGGCGCACGGCGAGCTTGTTTGAGTTCTGGAGAACGACCGCGTCATCGACTGCCAGGCCAAGCGCTGAGGCGATCGACATGGCCGTAGCCACCCCACGTTGAACTTCAAATGCTTGCAAGGAAGGCTCCGTCTGCACCTAGTGGATTTGATCTAGCACATGGTAGGCGCGTTTGACTGCGGCGATGATTGCCTGCCCTAGGCCTTCCAAATCCGGCGCATAGCACTGGCGCGGATCTCTGCCGCTTTGGCCATCGTGGCCCTGGTCCAGTGCGTCGGCTCGCGGGGCGGCTTGCGCGCGCTCCGATCCGAGAAATCATTCGCCGACGGCCGTAGATCGTTCGGTAGCGAGCGATTGACCCCGAATCGAGCCGGTTTGAACAAGACTCAATATTCTTGCCGGGGGCGGGGGTTTTTCGATACTCAGATTTAGCGGCCGTCTGTAAAAAGAAGAACTTCAGCGACTTCTCCAAGAGGCACACGAGCAAGACCATGTTCAAAATACTGAAAGAGTTTCATCTCACGCATGTGGTTGGCGATCTTGCCAAGGTGGACCGATGGTACGATGAGATCTTCGCGCCCACCCGCTACCTGCATGGGCCGGTGAACGTAGCCGGCCGCAATGCCTCGCTGATTGCGATCGGCGATCTGATCGTCGAGCCGATGGAGCCGTTGCGGAATCCCAAAATAGCCAATCAATCGGTCCAGCGCTTCTTCGATCGGCACGGCGACCATCTGCATTCGGTCGCGTATTATGTCGATGACGTCCCGGCGATTTCACTCCACCTCGAAAAGAATGGCATCCGGATGTGGAACATCTCGGGAACTCCGGTCAAGCCGCCCAACGAAACCTTCGCGATTTGGACCCATCCGAATCAGACATACGGACAACTCGAGTTCGCGTTTGTCGAGCCTTTCACCATCGATCCCAGGCTCCAGCCGGCGTGGTCGAATGAATTCTGGCGCGAGCGTCATCCGCTCGGAATCGAGCGCCCTTCTCATATCACTGCGGTCGTTCGGGATCTCAGCGCTGCGAAGCGGCTCTACTGCGACATTCTGAACTCGAAGGTTATCCACGAGACCGAAATCGCGGGCCGCAAACGCAGCGTATTCGTCGCGATTGGCGTAGACACGGTGGTCGAGCTTGCGCAGCCGCTAGCCTCTAATAGTGCCGAGGCGCACGACCTCGAACGTCACGGCGAAGGTTTCTTTGGAGTGACATTCAAAACCCGCAATCTGTCGAAGGCTGGGGATTATCTGAAATCGAAGCAGATGCGGCCCGAGGCCGAGGGATCCCATCTGATCACGCTCGCACACGGTCAGGCCTTCGGGATGGTGATCGGCTTCACCGATCAAAACCTCCCCAACGATCCACGGGTGAGATAGCTGGGCTTCGGCGAACGCTGCGCAAGCTGGATCATTTATTTCGCGCCGGAGCTGGCCAGTGCTCAGCGGCTGCCAGCCCCTCCAGCGCGAGGCCGTAGCCAAGGTTGTCGAGCATCATTCGTTTGAGCGTCTGGGTCATCGCGACTCGCGCGTAACGGATGGCGAGAGTCGGACGGCTCGCGATCTGCTCGGCCAGTTCCCAGGCGCGAGGCAACACGCGATCGCGCGGCAACACTTCGCTCACAACACCCAACGCGAGCGCTTCGCGCGCATTCAGCTTTTGCCCGGTCAGCAGGAAATAGCGGCCGCGATTGGGTCCGAGCAGCAGCGGCCATACGATGTGCACGCCATCTCCGGGGACGGTACCGTTGGGGAAATGTGCTGAATCCTGAAACGTCGTATGCTCGGCAGCGATCACGATGTCGCACAACACGGCCAATTCCGCGTGACGATGGGCGGGGCCGTTGACCGCGGCAATCATCGGAACCTCGACGTTGAGGTGATTCATCAAAAGATGCTTCCCCTCGTGGTACACGCGATCCCAAATCGGGGATTTCAGCGTCGTCGAGCCGGTGGGAGGCGGATTGGCGCAGAACGAATCGCCGGTGCCGGTGAGGATGACCACCTTGTTTTCGAAATCGCGCGCGATATCGGCGAACAGAAAGGTGAACTCATCGTGCGGCGCCGCGCCCCATTCGAGTGAGTTGCCGTTGGTGTGAAATGTGACCTGCAGGATTCCGTCGCGACGCTCGAGGCGCGCTTGCGTATACCTTTCACGATAGTCATCGAATTTGATGCCCATGGCTAAACTCCTTCGGGCGCGGCGTTTTCGCGGCGCGTATCTCCCAATGCCATCTCGGATTCGCCTGCCGAGCTCTGACTTCGAAATGTACTCGG
>Ga0335079_10008518_pt1 | contig 11684 bp, 7 predicted proteins | sample Lox_Sample_33_FD_206719 | JGI IMG/M metagenome (GOLD analysis project Ga0335079, IMG submission 206719) | Soil microbial communities from Loxahatchee National Wildlife Refuge, Florida, United States - Lox_Sample_3.3 | ecosystem: Environmental > Terrestrial > Soil > Wetlands | place: USA: Florida... | reverse complement strand
TGCGCGCGGCGGGGAACGGCGAGGGCCAGTTCAAGCGCGTCGGCATCACGAGCTCGCGTTTCGGCACCGTGTTCACCGATTCGGGCGAGACGCCTGGCGCGCTCGGCGACGGCCAGACCTACTCGTACCGTGTGCACCCGTACGACCGGCAGGGCCGCGTCTCGCGCAGCCACGCCGCTCTGACCGCGACGACGGAGCAGCGGCCCGGGGTGCCCGAGGGGCTGGTCGTGTACTCGAACCTGCCGCGCAAGGCGGTGCTCTCGTGGAAGCCGAGCGACGAGCCGCGCGTGGCGGGCTACGGCGTGTACCGCTGTCCGACCATGGCGGGCCCGTGGGAGCACGTGGCGTTCGCGGACGGGCGACTCAATTCGGTGTACGAGGATTCGATCCCCGGCGATCTGCGCGTCATGTACTACCGCATCACCGCCGTGAACCGCTTCGGCGGCGAGAGCGAGATGACGGAGACGCCGATCCGCGCGGTCACGAAGGCCGAGCCGCTGCCGCCGATCGGGCTCGCCGCCGAGACGCCGCGCCTCGGCCGCGTCGCCTTGCGCTGGGCGCCCAACGTGGAGCCGGACGTGCGCAGCTACGAGGTGTGGCGCAGCGAGAAGAGCGCCGAGGGCTTCGGCGAGGAGGTGCGCATCGCGTCGGTCGAGTCGGCGAAGAACGCCTACGTCGACGCCGCGGTCGGCTGCGGCGAGACCGTGCGCTACCGCGTGCGCGCGATCGATGCCGACGGCCTCGAGAGCTACTACTCCGAGCCGCTCGAGGTCGCCGCGCGCGACCTGGGCCTGTCCGTGAAGCGCGCGCCGACCGGGCTCGTGCTGCGCTGGGATCCCAAGCGGGCACAGCCCTTCGGCTCGGCCACCGTCCACCAGCTCCGCTCGTTCCTGCCCAACAAGGAGCTGGCGGAGGTGTCGAACGCGAGCGAAGTGGCGCTTCCCGAACTCGGCCCGGGCACGCGCCTCGAGGTCGCGCTGGCGGGCGCGGCCGACTCCGACGGGCTGCCGCCCGTCTGCCGGATCGACGTCCCGAGCGGCTCTTGATCGCCCGCCTCGGATCCGTAGACTGAGGCGCCCATTCCCCGGTAGCTCAGTCGGTAGAGCGGGTGGCTGTTAACCACTAGGTCGGCGGTTCGAGCCCGTCCCGGGGAGCCAAATCCAGCCCATGGCCGGACCGCCGGAGCGCCCTCAGGCCTCCGGCGTGAAGCGCACCGGCATGGACTTGATGCCGTTGATGAAGTTCGAGCGGAGCTGAGTGACTCGGCCCGCGAGCTCGATGTCGGGCAGGCGCGGCAACAGCTCCTCGAACATCACGCGGATCTCGGTGCGCGCGAGCGACGCGCCGAGGCAGTAGTGGACGCCGAAGCCGAAGCCCACGTGCGGGTTGGGCTGACGGGCGACGTCGAAGCGATTCGCGCGGTTGAACATGCGCTCGTCGCGGTTCGCCGAGCCATAGTACACGACGACCTTGTCGTTCTCGCGGATGGCCTGGCCCGCGAGCTCGGTATCCCGCGTGGCGGTGCGCCGGAACTGCACGACGGGAGACACCCAGCGCACGATCTCGTCGGCGGCGCTCGCGAGCAGCTCCGGCTCTGCCAGCAGCCGCGCGCGCTGCTCGGGGAACTCGCACAGCGCCTGCATGCCGCCCGAAATGGCGTTGCGCGTGGTCTCGTTGCCCGCGAAGACGAGCAGGAAGAAGAACATGTTGAACTCACTCTCGGTGAGTCGCTCGCCGTCGATGTCGGCATGGATCAAAGTCGAGACGATGTCTTCCTGCGGAGTGACTCGCCGCTGCTCGGCGAGCCAGGCCGCGTACTGGAACATCTCCATGGTCGCGAGCTGCGCACCCTCGGGCGTGCCGTACTCCGGGTCCTCCGCGCCGACCAGAGCGTTGCTCCACTCGAACAGCTTCCAGCGGTCCGCGACGGGGACGCCGAGCAGCTCGGCGATCACGAGCAGCGGCAGCTCCGCGGCGACCGACTTCACGAAATCGCACTCGCCCTTGCGCGCGATCCTGTCCACGATCTCGCGCGCGTGCTCGCGGACATGCGGCTCGAGCTTCGCCATCGTGCGCGGCGTGAAGCCGCGGTTCACGAGCTTGCGCACGCGCGTGTGTTTCGGCGGATCCATGCTGATGAGCTGCTGCCGGAACATCTCGAGCTGCGCCGGCGCCATGTCCGCGAGCAGCACGCTGCCCCGCTCCGCCGAGTACAGCTCGTGGTCGCGCGACACCGCCTCCACGTCGGCGTAGCGCGTCACCACCCAGAAGCCTTGCTGATACGGCTCGACGGGCACGGGGCGAACGTCCGCCGCCGACTCGCCCGGCGCGGGGATGGGCATCGTCTCGCGCCCGGGTCTGCCGGGGATCCAGTACAAGCCGGGCCGGGCGCGAAGCTCCGCGAAGAAGGCGTGCGGCGGTCCGCTCTCGAAGCTCCTCGCGTCGAACAGGTCCACGCCGTCACTCATGGAGAAAACGCGGAGTTCCGATCGCGTAGACCGTGGGGAACGGCGCGAATGGGTAGGGCATCTCGCCGATCTCCCAGTCGTAGCTGTCTCCCCCTGCCTGGCGCGCGAGCTCGCCGAACTCGTCGGGTGTGTAGCTGCGCAGGCTCGACACGATGCCGTCGAACGTGACCAGCGCGGGGATGAGTGGGATCAGGTAGGTCAGGACCAGGCGCGACAGCTTCACCGGGCGAATCAGCGGCGTGAACCCCAGCACCAGCAGCCAGACGAAGCAGGCGACGAAGATCGCGCGCGGCGTGCGCTGAGTGACTTCGAAGATCGCGATGCCCCGCTTCTGGCGAACCGCGTCGCGGATGATCTCGAGCCCTTCCTCGGGACGAAAATGGTGGAACGCCGCAAACAGCGTGCGGAAGCCGAGGATCTCCTTCGGCACGTTGCGCGCGTCGATCGGCTGAGGAATCGGGCGAATCACCCCGTGCGAAGCCTCCGCTGCCTGCGCCCATGACTCGGGGCTCGGACGTTGGTCGCTGAGGCGCACCTCGAGCGGACCCCCGCCGCTCTTTTCCCACGAAGACAAGAGCGGCAGCCACGGTCCACCCGCACCCGAGCACAGGTCGAGCACGCGCTCTTCGTGGCAGCGCGCCAGCGCGGCGCGCAGCCGCGGCAGCAAGAGGTCATAGGGGCGAAAAACCCACTCGAGCTGCCGGAGGTAGTCAGTGAGTCCGTCGCGGAGGATGCGGGGACACCAGGATTGATCTGCGATCTCGAACAGGTGCAAGCGCCGCTGCGGCATCCACCGGCATCTCGCCGGAATCCGCCCCGGAAGTCAATCCTCCGCGCCAGGGGACTTGCCCTCTTCCCTCAATCGCCGTTCTCCTCGGCGACCAGACACCAGCCGCGCGTGTGCCCCATGTACTAGACCTCGGCCATGCGGAGCGCGTCCGGTGCGCTCTCCACGGTGGCTGCTTCGCGGCGCGGCAGCGTCTGCGCGAGCACCTGCGCGGTGTGCAGCGCAGTGCGCCCGGCGAGCTGGCGGATCTGCTCGCGGCAGCTGAAGCCGTCGGCCACGACGAGCGCGTCGTCGGGCGCGGCGCGCAGCGCCGGCAAGAGCTTCCGCTTCGCGCATGCGACCGACACATCATAGTGTCGGTCCTCGTAGCCGAACGCGCCGGCCATGCCGCAGCAGCCGCCGTCGATCACCTGCACGTCGAGCCCGAGCTTCCGCAGCACCTGCTGCTCGTTCGAGAAGTCGAGCACGGCGCGCTGGTGGCAGTGCGCCTGCACGAACGCGGCGCCGCCGAGCGCGGGCTGGATGCTCTCGGGCGCGTGGTGCAGCAGGAACTCGGGCAACAGCCAGGCCTGCTTGCCCAGCCGGCCCGCCTCGGCGCGGCCGGCCAGCAGGTTGGGCAGCTCGTCGCGCATGACCGACAGGCAGCTGGGCTCGAGCACGACGATCGGCATGCCCTCGCGCAGCGCGGGCTCGAGCCCCGTGAGAAGTGACTCGAGCGTGCGCTTCGCGCGCGCGAGCATTCCGTAGTCGTACAGCGGCCGCCCGCAGCAGAGCGGCGCGTCGGGAATCGCGACCTGGAAACCCGCGTGCTCGAGCACTTCGACGGCCGCGACCGCGACTTCGGGCTGGAAGTGGTTCGAGAACGTGTCGACGAACAGCAGCACCTTGCGCGTGCCGGGGTGCGCGCGGCGCCGCCTCCACCACGCGCGGAACGTCACCGGCGCGAAGCGCGGCGGCGTGCGGCGCGGATGGATGCCCGCGAGCCACTTGAGAAGGCGCGTGCGCGCGAGCGGGTTCGCGAGCCACCAGAGCGGCGCCGCGAGCCGCGCCCAGCGCGCGATCCCGCCGAACGCGTGCGCCGACCGCGGCCGGAAGTGCCGCTCGTAGTAGTGCGACAGGAACTCGGCCTTGTAGGTCGCCATGTCGACGTTCATGGGGCACTCCCCTTTGCAGCCCTTGCACGCGAGACACAAGTCGAGCGCCTCCTTCACGGCGTCGCTCTGCCAGCCGCCCCGCAGCGCGTCGCCGCGGCACATCTCGAACAGCAGCCGCGCGCGCCCGCGCGTCGAGTGCTGCTCCTCGCGCGTCGCCATGTAGCTCGGGCACATGACGCCGCCGTCGAGGCGCCGGCACTCGCCCACGCCGACGCAGCGCTCGAGCCCAACCGCGAAGCTCGCCTTGTCGTCGGGGAAGCGGAAGTGCGTGGCGAGCTCGCGCGCGCGGTAGCCGGAGCCGTAGCGCAGGTTCTCGTCGAGCTTGTACGCCGACACGAGCTTCCCCGGGTTCATGAGGTGACTCGGGTCCCACAGCTCTTTCCATTCGGTGAACGCGCGCATGAGCTCGGGCCCGAACATGCGCGGCAGGAGCTCGGCGCGCGACTGGCCGTCGCCGTGCTCGCCCGACAGCGAGCCTCCGTGCGCGACGACGAGGTCGGCTGCGTGCTCGACGAACGAGCGGAACTTCGCGATGCCGGCCGTGTGCTTCAGATCGAACGGGATGCGCGTGTGCACGCAGCCCTGCCCGAAGTGGCCGTAGAGCGAGGCCCGGTAGCCGAAGCGGTCGAGCAGCGCGCGGAGCTCGCGCAGATACTTGCCGAGGTACTCGGGCGGAACGGCCGAGTCCTCCCAGCCTTCCCACGTGTCGGCCTCGCCGGGCACGCGCGCCGTGGCGGCGAGACCCGACTCGCGCACGTGCCACAGCACCGCGGCGTCGCGGGTCGAGCACAGCTTCATGGCGGGCGGACCGCCGACGTGCTCGAGGCGCGCCATGAGCGCGTGCGCGCGCGACTCCGCCTCTTCGGGCGTCTCGCCGCCGACCTCCACCAGCAGCCAGCCCCGGCCCCGCGGCAACAGCCGCTCCCGCTCGGGGTGGAGCTTCTTCTTGATCATGTCGTCGACGAGCATGTCGTCGATTCCCTCGAGCCCGATCGGCCGGCACGCGCGGATCTCGGGAATGTGGTCGGCGGCCTCGAAGATGCTCGGGTAGCCGAGCACCACGAGGCGACGGACGCGCGGGCTCGGCACCAGTCGGAGCTTCGCGCCGAGCACGGTGACGAGCGTGCCCTCCGAGCCGACGAGCGCGCGCGCGACGTTCGAGCCGTTCTCCGGCAGGAGCGCGGGCAGGTTGTAGCCCGATACGCGCCGCTCGAGCTTCGGGAAGCCGTCGCGGATCGCCTGCGCCCAGCGGTCGCGGAACCTGCGCACCGCGGTGTGGAGTCGCGCGCGCTCGTCGCCGCCGCGTTCGATGCGCGCGAAGTCGGCCTCGCTCGTCGCGCCGACGACGAAGCGCGCGCCCAGGTACGTGAGCACCTCGAGCTCGTGCACGTTGTCGGCGGTCGGGCCCGCGAGCATGGAGTGCACGCCGCACGAGTCGTTCCCGATCATGCCGCCGAGCGTGCAGTGGCTGTGCGTCGACGGGTCGGGGCCGAACGTCAGGTGGTGCTGCTCCGCGCGGTCGCGCAGCTCGTCGAGCACGAGCCCGGGCTCGACCCAGGCGGTGCGCGCGTCGGCGTCGAGCTCGCGCAGCGCGTTCACGTACTTCGAGAAGTCGACCACGACGGCCGCGTTGCACGTCTGACCGGCCAGGCTGGTGCCGCCGCCGCGGCTCGTGAGCGGCGCGCCGCGCGCGCGGCACAGCTCGATGGCCGTCACCGCGTCCTCGACGTCGCGCGGGAGCACGACGCCGATCGGCAGCTGCCGGTAGTTCGACGCGTCGGTCGCGTAGAGCGCGCGGCTCGCCATGTCGAAGCGCACCTCGCCGCGCAGGCTCGCCTGCAGCTCGCGCGCGAGATCGCCGGCCTGCTCCGTGTTCACGTCTGCTTCGTTCCGCGCAGCGGCCGGAAGCTCTCGACCACCTCGCGCATCGCGGCGCGCACCGTGCCCCACGCGTCGGGATCGCCGTGCGTGATCGCGCGCATGTAGTGCCGGCCCTGCTCGAAGCTGATGTGCGGCGGGAGGGGCGGCACGTTCGGATCGGTCACGACTTCGAGCACGAACGGGCGGTCGCTGGCGAAGGCCTCGTCCCAGGCGGCGCCGATCTCGCTCGGCTTCTCGACCCGGATGCCGCCCAAGCCGAGCGAGCGCGCGTAGCTCGCGTAGGGGAAGTCGGGGATGTCCTGCGACGGCTGGTACTTCGGCTCGCCGGTGAAGACGCGCATCTCCCACGTGACCATGTTCAGGTCGCGGTTGTTGAGCACCAGCACGACGAGCCGCGGATCGCTCCACTCGCGCCAGTACTTGGCGACCGTGACGAGCTCCGCGTTGCCCGTCATCTGCATCGCGCCGTCGCCCACGGTCGCGACTGCGACGCGGTCGGGGTGCGCGAACTTCGCGGCGATGGCGTACGGCACGCCGCAGCCCATCGTCGCCAGGTTGCCCGAGACGGTCGCCATCATGCCGTCGCGCACGCGGAGGTCGCGCGCGAACCAGCTCGCGCAGGTGCCCGAGTCCGCCGTCAGGATCGCGCCGTCGGGAAGCCGCTGCGACAGCTCCCAGTACACGCGCTGAGGATTGATCGGCTGCGTGTCGTCGAGCGCGCGCGCCTCGAGCACCTGCCACCAGCGCTCGACCTGGCTCTCGAGCCAAGTCCGCCAACCGCGCTCCTGCTTGCGCTCGAGCAGCGGGATCAGCGCACGGAGCGTCTCCTTCGCGTCGCCGATCAGCGCGAGCCGCATCGGGTAGCGGATCGAGAGCATGCGGCCGTCGATGTCGATCTGGATGCCGCGCGCCTGGCCTTCTTCCGGCAGGAACTCGGCGTACGGAAACGACGAGCCGACCATGAGCAGCGTGTCGCAGCTCATCATCATGTCGTAGCTCGGCTTGGTGCCGAGCAGGCCGATCGAGCCCGTCACCCACGGCAGGTGGTCGGGCAGCACCGCCTTGCCGAGCAGCGCCTTCGCCACGCCCGCGCCGAGCAGCTCCGCGACTTCGGCGACCTCTTCGCCGGCGCCGAGACAGCCCGCGCCGACCAGCATCGCGACCCGGTCGCCTTCGTTCAGGATGCGCGCGGCTTCGCGCAGATCGTCGGAGCAGGGAGTGACTCGCGGCGAGACGTAGCCGAGCCCGGAGTGGACCGTGCCGTGCGCATGCCGCGGCACGGGCACGGCCTCGAGCTCCTGCACGTCGATCGGCAGGATGATCGCCGTCGGCGAGCGCGTGGCGCGCGCGCTGCGGAACGCGCGATCGACCAGGTGGCGGATCTGCACGGCGCTCATGGCCGTCTGCACGAACTCGTGCGCGACGTCCTTGAACAGATTCTGCAGGTCGACCTCCTGCTGGTAGTCGCCGCCGATGACCGAGCGCGGCGACTGGCCGACGATCGCGACGACGGGCTGACGGTCGAGCTTCGCGTCGTACAGGCCGTTCAACAGGTGGATCCCGCCCGGCCCGCTGGTCGCCATGCACACCCCGACCTCGCCGGTGAACTTGGCGTGGGCGCACGCCATGAACGCGGCCATCTCCTCGTGGCGCACCTGCACGAAGTCGAGCGCACCGTCGATCCGGCCGAAGGCGCCGAGCAAGCCGTTGATGCCGTCGCCCGGATACGCGTACACGCGCTTCACGCCCCACTCGACGAGTCTCTGGAGGATGAAGTCACTCACCTTGGGTGACATGAACGGCCTCCCGGAGGGAGCGCGGGGACCACGCACCAGGCGCGGACGATCGTGTGCTGTCGGGGGGTGATTTGTTCAAAGCTCCAAGTCGTGCTCGTTCGTTCGAGCGGCACCGGCGCTCCGGCGCGACGTGGAGTCAGGGGTGCAAGATCCGCTCCGAGACACGCTCGCGCCGGACCCCCAGCCCGACGAAGCGCGCGGGCAGGCGGCGCAGCGCTGGGACCGCGGCGAACCAGCGCACGAAGAACGGGGCGCGCGGCACGGCGCCGCCGAGCGTGGGCGCGATCACGTTGTCGTGCACGAACACCTGCACGCGCTGCACGAGCCTCGTCGGCAGGAGCCGGCGCTCCTGCACCGCGCGGAGCGCCTCCGCCGTCGGCGCCCCGGCGTGCAGCGGACCGGCGAGCAGGTTCGCGGCCGCGACGGCGTCCTGGATCGCGAGGTTGATGCCCACGCCGCCGACGGGCGACATCGCGTGCGCAGCGTCGCCGATGCACAACAGCCCCGGCCGCGACCACTCGCGCAACCGGTCGACGCGCACCGTGAGCAGCCGCACGTCGTCCCAGCTGCCGAGCTCCGCCACGCGATCGCGCAGGAACGGCACGAGCTCCGCGATCTCGTGGCGCAGCGCTTCGATGCCCTTGGCGCGAATCGCGTCGTAGCCGCCCTTCGCGATCACGAACGCGCACTGCCAGTAATCGCCGCGGTCGAGCATGACGAAGAGGCGCCCGCGCGCCAGGTGTCCGAGCACCTGCCGTTCGTCGCCGGGCTCGCGCGAGAGGCGCAGCCACAACACGTCGATCGGCGCGCCCAGGTCGTCGCTCTCGAGGCCCGCGCGCTCGCGCAACACCGAGTGGCGTCCATCGGCAGCGACGGCGAGGTCGCAACGGATCTCGAGCGGGCCGCGCTCGCCGCGCGCGCACAGTCCGACGACGCGCCCGCCCTCGCGCAACAGGTCCGTGGCCTCCGTCCTCATGCGCAGCGAGAAGCTGGACAGCCGGCGCGCGTGCTCGGCCAGGAAGTCGAGGAAGTCCCATTGCGGCATGAGCGCGACGAAGGGCGCAGGCGTGCGCAGGTGCGAGAAGTCCGCCAGCTGCAGGCGCTCGCCGGAGACGACGAGCGAGAGCCGGCGGATCTCCTCGTGCGGCCGGCGCAGGAACTCCTCGAGCAGCCCGAGCTGGGCGAGCACCTCCATCGTCGAGGGATGCACCGTGTCGCCGCGGAAGTCGCGCAGGAAATCACCGTGCTTCTCGAGCACCAAGACCGGCACGCCCGCGCGCGCGAGCAGGAGGCCGAGCATCATGCCCGCGGGTCCGCCGCCCGCGATGCAGCAGCGCGTCTCGAGCTTCTCGGCTTGCTCAGCGCTCGACATGCACCGCCATCACCACGCGCTCGACGTGCGGCTGCGTGAGCCGGATCGCGCGGCGCAAACGTTCGGCGGTCACGACGAGCTCGTGGCGCGTCATGTTCGACTCGGAGCGCAGTCCGAGCGCGACGAGCCGGCAGTCGGAGCCGTCGCGCAGCGTGAGCACGCGTTCGACGCGCGTGATGCCCGGCATCGCGTCGGCCAGGTCGTGGATGGCGCGCAGCGGCGACGCGCACCGCAGCCTGCCGCGCAGCGAACAGGCGAGCGCCGCCGCCGCGGTTTCGCAGCCGAACGTCGCGCCGATGAGACCCGGGTTCAAGAGCTCGATCCCCGCCCAGAGCGCCGCGCCGCCGGCGACGCCGAGGACGAGAATACCCAGGACGCGCGCCCAGAAGTACAACTTCTCGCGCCGGCGCAGCCGCTCCACGCGAGGGTCCGGCGGCGGATCCGCTTGCGCCGAGAGCGCCGCATACACCGAAATTCGCGAGCCGGAGGTCTTCACGGGCTCTGCAACTGCAAGGAGCGTGCACAGCTGGACGCCCCGGGGCGAGGCCGATACCCTGCGCGCCCAGTCACGCTCGAGGGGTGTCATGTCGCAGCTCGGCGACGTCGGCCTGGCGGTCCCGGAGATCCTCCTGCCTGCGACCGGCGTGGATCTCGCGCGCTGGTGCGTCGTCGCGTGCGACCAGTACACGTCGCAACCGGAGTACTGGAAGGCCGTCGAGGAGCGCGTCGGCGCGGCGCCTTCGACCCTGCGGCTGGTGCTGCCCGAGGCGTGGCTGGGCGCGAGCGACGAGGCCGCGCGCATCGCGGCCATCCAGGCGGAGATGCGCGCGTACCTGGAGCGCGGCGTGTTCGCCCCGCCGCGGCGCGGGCTCGTGGTGGTCGACCGCGCGACGCCGCACGTGCGCTCGCGGCTCGGCCTGCTCGCGGCGCTCGACCTGGAGCGCTACGAGTGGCGCCGCGGCGCGCAGGCGCTCGCGCGCGCGACCGAAGCGACCGTCGAGGAGCGCCTGCCGCCGCGCATGCGCGTGCGCGACGGCGCGCTCGTCGAGCTGCCGCACGTGCTCGTGTTGATCGACGACCCGGAGCGCACGGTGATCGAACCGGCCGCCCGGGCCGCGCGCCGCCGCGCGCCGCTCTACGACACGGCGCTCGAGCCCGACGCAGGGCGGGTGCGCGGCTTTCCGGTCGACGGCGCGGCCGAGCTCGAGGCCGTGGCGGCCGCGCTCGCGAAGCTAGGTTCCGGCGCGCCGTTCCTGTACGCCGTCGGCGACGGCAACCACTCGCTCGCCGCGGCGAAGGAGGTCTGGGAGGCGCGCAAGCGCGCGCTGCCGGAAGCGCAGCGCGCGACCGATCCGCTGCGCTGGGCGCTGGTGGAGCTGGTGAACGTGCACGACCCGGGGCTCCGCTTCGAACCCATACACCGCTTGGTGTTCGGCGCGCGCGCGGCGGAGCTCGTCGCAGAGCTGGCCAGGCGCGCCGCGTCGGGTCCCGCGCGCCACGCCGTGCGCTGGCTCGCCGGCGGCGCCGCGGGCGAGCTCGCGCTGCACGGGCCGGCCGGCTCGGGGCCCGTGGCCGTGCTGCAGACCGCGCTCGACGCATGGCTCGCCGAGCGGCCTGCCGCGCGCATCGACTACATCCACGGCGAGCGCACGCTCGCGCAGCTGGCGGCGGCGCCGGAGCGCGTGGGCTTCGCGCTGCCGCCGTTCGAGCGCGCTGCGCTCTTTTCCAGCGTCGCGCGCGACGGCGCGCTGCCGCGCAAGACCTTCTCGCTGGGCGACGCCGAAGAGAAGCGCTTCTACCTGGAAGCGCGGCGCATCCGCGCGTCATGACCGGCTCGCCGACCGCCCACGGGCTGAGCGTGCTCGTCGTGGACGACGAGAAGAACATCCGCACGACGCTCACGCTGTGCCTCGAGGGCGTGGGCTGCGAGGTGAAGGCCGTGTCGAGCGCCGACGCCGCGCTCGCGGCCGTGCAGCGCGAGGCCTTCGACGCGGCGTTCGTCGACCTGCGGCTCGCCGACGACAGCGGGCTCGATCTGATCCCGAAGCTGCTCGCGCAGCGCGGCGACATGGCGCTGGTGGTGATCACGGCGTATGCCACCGTCGAGACCGCCGTGCTGGCCATGCGCCGCGGCGCGTACGACTACCTGCAGAAGCCGTTCACGCCGGCGCAGATCCGCCACGAGGTCGAACGCATCGCGCAGTGGCGCGCGCTGCGCGCGCGTGT
>Ga0335079_10008514_pt1 | contig 11685 bp, 14 predicted proteins | sample Lox_Sample_33_FD_206719 | JGI IMG/M metagenome (GOLD analysis project Ga0335079, IMG submission 206719) | Soil microbial communities from Loxahatchee National Wildlife Refuge, Florida, United States - Lox_Sample_3.3 | ecosystem: Environmental > Terrestrial > Soil > Wetlands | place: USA... | reverse complement strand
TGGACTCTGAATGAAAACGGAAAGCAAGATTTATGAAATATCCGGGTATCGGATCTGCGTGGGGCAAAATTCTCCGCGGGCGTAAGCCGCTCTTGTCGCTCGAGATTACCAGGGAGTGCCCATTGCGCTGTCCCGGCTGTTATGCCTACGAACCAGGCCATCTGGGTTCCAGTGGCCCTCTGCGCCAGCTCAACGACTACCGGGGAGAAGCCTTGATCTCGGGTGTGCTCTCGCTCGTTCGTCGCTTCAGGCCGACATATCTTTCAATTATCGGGGGCGAGCCGTTAGTCCGCTATCGCGAATTGAACATCTTGCTCCCAAAGCTCGCGGCTATGGGCATCGACGTCCAACTCGTTACCAGCGCGGTGCGCCCCATTCCTTCTGAGTGGCGCAATCTTGAGAATCTCAGCATTGCGGTTTCTGTGGACGGTTTGCCGGCCGAGCATGATAAACGCCGCGCGCCGGCTACTTATGACCGCATCCTCGAACATATTGTGGGCCACCAGATCATCGTGCATTGCACCATTACCAGGCCACAGCTTCGGCGTCCTGGCTATCTCCGCGAGTTTGCCGAATTTTGGTCTGAGCGCGAAGAAGTGCGAAAAATATGGTTCAGTCTTTTCACTCCGCAGGAGGGAGAACAGAGTGAAGAGCGCCTGACCGCCGAGGATCGTCGGATGGTCATCGCGGATCTCGCTCGGCTCCGCGAGATCTTTCCGAAGGTCAGCATGCCGGGCGCGGTATTGGATGGTTATAGACATCCTCCCGCTTCTCCCCAGGAATGCATTTTTGCTCAGACCACTACTTGTGTTTCGGCGGATCTGACCACTCGCATTTCGCCTTGCCAGTTTGGCGGCCGCCCTGTTTGTTCCGAATGCGGCTGCATGGCCTCCGCCGGGCTAGCCGCCATCGGGAGGCACAAATTGGGAGGCCTGCTCCCCGTTTCGAAAATCTTTGCAGCCTCCCGGAGTTTCGGGGAGCATTACTCGCGGCTGACGAGTTGACCGCCACAAATCGACCGATTCAATATTGGCTAAAAACGAGCACGATCCCCGGGATGTGCTATACTGTTGCTGCGCTTAATACCGCGGTTGTGTTGTGCGGTTCCTCTGGTTCGTACTCTGATCTGAGATCACCCGCCTCCGATTCCTCCGTAAGTCTTCAGCGTAATTCAAAATAAGACTGGCCGCGTGAGCCGTCAGGACATCACAGACGTTTGTGCATGGACCGCGATCGCCCGCCCCAGCAAGAAAGCTAAATGCATAATTTTTCAGATTTACAGATTTCAAGCTCCCTCAAGGATCGTTTGGCGGCGGCAAACTTTTCCGTCCCCACTCCCGTCCAGGCAGCGGCAATTCCCAAGGCGCTCGAAGGCAAGGATCTTATCGCGACGGCACAGACCGGGACCGGCAAGACCCTCGCGTTTCTCGTTCCCATCATCGAAAAGCTGCTCCACAAGAACGCCCCCGGCATCCAAGCTCTTGTCCTTCTTCCCACCCGCGAGCTCGCCATGCAAGTGGCCGATCAGTACAACGTGTTGCGCGGCAAACTCATGCCCGCCGCTCTGGTCGTCGGCGGTTTACCGGAACACCGGCAACTGAATTCGCTCCGCAACGGTGCTCCGCTGGTTGTCGCCACTCCGGGCCGGCTGGAGGATTTCCTCGATCGCGGCCAGGTCAAGTTCCCCAACCTTCAAATCCTGGTGCTCGATGAAGCGGATCGCATGCTGGATATGGGTTTCCTTCCCGGGATTCGCAGAATCGTAGGTGTGTTGCCCCGGGAGCGGCAAACCCTCTGTTTTTCCGCAACCATGGAAGGCGCCATGACCCGCCTGGTCAAGGACTACACGCAGGACCCTGTGCGTCTCGCCTTCGGTTCCGTCCTTCAGCCTTCGGAGAACGTGCGGCTTCAGGCGTTTGAGGTTGCTGCCGACGGCAAGCTCGAAGCGCTGCGACACATCCTCGCGAAGGAAAGAGGCCGATGCCTCGTTTTCTCGCGAACCAAGCGCGGCGTGGAGCGCATCGCCAGGTGCCTGAATCGCGATGGCATCAATGCGGCCATGATTCACGGCGATCGCTCGCAGTCCCAGCGCTCCGCGGCCCTCGAGGGTTTTCAGAATGGCCGCCATCGCATTCTCGTGGCAACCGACCTCGCCTCACGTGGAATTCACGTGCAGGACATCGCCCATGTCATCAATTACGATCTGCCGGAAATCGCAGAGAACTTTATCCACCGCGTAGGCCGCACGGGGCGCGCGGGACGTCGCGGCGTCGCTTCCACTTTGTTTTCCAGGGATCAGCGTTCGGACTTGTTGCAGTTGGAACGCGTTCTCGGCCTCCGGATCGAGAAACTTCCCATGTCTCAACTCGCCCTGGAACCGAAAGAGCAGCCTGCTGCTGGTAGGCTTCGCCTTCCAGCGGTCCAGAAGCACACGCTGACTCGCCTTCCGGGCGAGATTCTGCAGGTGCAGTTGGAGAGTTAGCAGCTTTCCGTCGCTGGGCCGGACCCTAACTTGGCCCCGGCCCGCCTTTTTTCGGAAGGAGAAGCTGTCGCTAATGATGAGCTCCCCGCTTTGCCGTCATTCCGCTCGTCAGCGAATTTGCGCCGTATGGTGTAGACTGGTAAGGAACTAATTTAGGTATGAAGATGCCGCGCCAGTCGGCGGCTTCGGAGACGCGGAACCTTAGACCGCAAAGAGCTGCGGGCACCGACTGCCCTGGCTCCATTTCGCAGATCGTCTTCCCCGTCATCCATGTAGCGTCCGTGACTTTTCCGCGGCGGTGATCAGGAGGAAGGCCCGGCCAGTCTTGGCAGTGGCTTCAGGGGGGACAAATTCGTGTTGGCAATACAGGAAAAAAAGTCTGATCCGTTCCGCAGTCTCCTCAGCGTTGCCAAGGAGCGCGGGTACCTCTTGATTGACGAAGTGAACACTGCGCTCGCCTCGGAGGACCATTCCGATGCGGATGCGGACAGTCTTTTCGCATCCTTCGAAAGCGATGGTATCGAAATCTACGAGGACGCTGCGGTCGCGCAAGCTGCTCAAAGCGCGCGGGAAGTTGGCGAACGATCGGAACTCGACCTGCCGCAGGAATCGCTGTCCGAAGATCACGCCGAAAGCGAACTCAAGCCCGGTTTATTGGAGAAAGGCAGCGACCCCGTCCGGACTTACCTCCGCGAAATGGGGGTCGTTCCGCTTCTGAACCGCGAGCGTGAAGTTGCGATTGCGAAGCGGATCGAGCGCGGACAATTGCTGGTTCTTAGGACCATCTCGCGCTCTCCCATCGTGCTGAAGGAATTGATCAGGACAGGACGTGACCTCCGGGAAGGCACCCGGTCCATCAAAGAGATTGTCCAGTTTGACGATCAAGAGCTGGCCCCGGAAGAAATCGAGGACAAAACTCGCCGCACACTCCGGATCATCAACAAAATTGAGGAACTCCATGAATCTGGACTCCGGCTAGCCTCCAAACTGGATGAAGCCGAGCGTTGCAAACGCAGTGCGCGTCTGAGGGCTCGCTGGCGGCTCGGCCGGGTGCGCGTGAAAATGTCCCAGCTCGTCCGCACCATTGATTTCAAGGAGCGCGAAAAGGCCCGCCTGATCGAAATGGTGCGTCATACCGTCGGCCAGCTCTCTTTCCTCGAGCGCGAGTGCGCTCGATTGGACCGCCGCGCCGGCGCCTCTCGCAGCGAAGCTGCTGCCGAGGCCCGTAAGGAACTCCGTTTGCGTCGCACTCAGATTAAAAGCATTGAAGAATCCAGCCGGACGGATTCTCTCGGCTTGAAGCGCGCTCTTGCTCTGATCCTGCGTGGCGAGCGGGAAGCCTCGCAGGCAAAAAAAGAGTTGACCGAGGCAAATCTCCGCCTCGTCGTGTCCATCGCCAAAAAATATACCAACCGCGGCATGCAGTTTCTCGACTTGATCCAGGAGGGCAATATCGGCTTGATGCGGGGAGCCGATAAGTTCGAATGGCGCCGCGGCTACAAGTTTTCCACCTACGCTACTTGGTGGATCCGCCAGGCCATTACCCGTGCGATTGCCGATCAGGCGCGCACCATCCGCATTCCGGTGCACATGATTGAGCGCATTAACCGGCAAGTCCGCACCAGCCAGCAGCTTGTCCAGGAACTCGGCCGCGAGCCGACTACCGAGGAGCTCGCCACAAGATTGGACGTTCCGATTGACGCCGTCCGTAAAACGAAAAAGATCGCGCAGCAGCCCATTTCCTTTGAGACTCCTATCGGTGAGGAGCTGGAAACACATCTCAGCGATCTGGTTGAGGACAAAGGCGTCGTGTCTCCCTCGGATGCGGTGATTAACCTCAATCTGAAGGAACAAATGGCCTACATGCTCAAAACCCTCACCCCGCGCGAGGAAAGAATCATCAAGATGCGCTTTGGGCTGGATGACGGCAGCGAGCACACGCTCGAGGAAGTGGGCCAGGTTTTCTCTGTAACGCGCGAGCGCATCCGCCAGATAGAGGCCAAAGCGCTGCGCAAGTTGCGTCACCCGTCGCGCTCCCATCGCTTTCGGATTTTCCTCGAGGGAGCTCTTTAGGTGATTTGCTGGGAGGGACGCTCAATTGTTCTTGCTGCTGCATTCGGGAATTTAGTCGAATCGAAAGAGAGGAAGTATGAAGAATCTTTTTGTAGGCAACATGAGCTTTCAGACCACGGAAAGTGATTTGAACGCCCTGTTCAAACCGTTCGGGCAAGTTGGCCGCGTTCACATTGCCATGGACCGCGAAACCGGTCGAGCTCGCGGTTTTGCTTTTGTGGAAATGCCCAATGACGATGAAGCGGCCAAGGCCATGGCGGCCCTCGACGGAAAAGATTTTGGTGGCCGCAACCTTAAGGTCAACGAGGCGCGCCCCAGAGCCGAACGTGGCCCTTCCCCGAACCGCGGCACTGGCGGGGGCGGGGGCCGGAACCGCGGCGGATTTTCGAACGAAGATTATCGAGAGTCTGTCCGCCAGCCTCGCGAACCGCGCTGGTAACTCCGTTTTGGCATTGCGCCAAAGGAATTTCTGATTGCGAATTCAAGGAGACTCTATGGCAATTACATTTCAAAAGCGTCAGAAGGAAATGAAGAGGCTCGAAAAGCGGCGTGAGAAGGAAGAGCGTCGCGCTCAGAAAAAGCTTGCCAAGCGCGCCGAAAACGAAGCCGCAAAAGAAAATGCGTCCGTTCCTGCCGAGTCAGAAACCGAAAGCTGAGCGGTTACCGGATGCGAGGGCGCTTCACGCTCGTCGCTAGCCCCACTCGTTCTAGCGCGTAGATGAAATACCAACCCACGTCTGGTTGCCACCACCGCAATCCCAGCCGCGCGGAGCCCGCGTTCGAATGATGATTCTTGTGCCAGTTTTCTCCCCACGCCGCCAATTGAAAGGGCCCAAGCCACCACACGTTCTGGCTTGAATCTCCTTCCTCTGCATGCCCCAGATGCGTGAGGCTGTTCACGAAACACTGCATGTGCAGCGAATACGTCAGCCGGATGGCTCCAATCCAGAAAAAGCCTTGCCACCCCAGTACGAATCCACAGAGCAACGAGGCGACGATCAGCGGAGTTTCAGCCGCCGTCCAGAATTTGTACACTCCCCGTGTCAATTCAGGGCACCACTTCTGCGAATCTGCCGGTGCTGATTGGTACAGCCACCGCAAGTGCGCCCACCAGAATCCTCCCTGCTTCGGACTCGAGATATCTTCTGCAGTGTCAGTTTTTGAATGGTGGTGCCGGTGGTAGGCCACCCAGCTCGCCGGCGCTCCCGATCCGTTGAACATCGCGAAAAAAATCAGCACGTTCTCGACGAACTTGTTCATCTTCAGCGTGCGGTGCGACAGCAAACGGTGGTAACAAACTGTTGTCCCCAATCCTCCCAGGGCTGCAATCAAGAGTGACATTCCCACAACTCTCAGGCTGGGAAGCGGAAAAAGAATCAGCCCGGTGATGCTCAGCCCATGAATCAACACGAGAAATGCAAAAACTCCTCCCTTGCCTGGAACCGGCTTCCAGAAGGGCCGTTCCCACGGCCGGGTTTCCTGCGCGGCGATCTGCTGCATTTCAGCTCCCGTATGGAGATTTTGCGATGTTCCCGAATTTTTCTGGCTCACTTCAAGGTTGTCTCTCACCACCTGATAGCTTTGCAGGGTCAAAAAAAGAGGAGCAGCAAGTCTGCACCTGCAGCCCCTTAAATGAATCCAAAGGTTATACAAGAACATCAAACGCAGTCCAACTCTAACACACTAATCTTCGCCGCATTCGGGAAAATGCCCCTTGTTTCGAATCAGCGAACAGCCGGAACTCTTCCCATTTTCTCTGCCGGTCCGCGTCAACCCAGGCGCCAGTCAACCATCTCTGCCGAACGGTGAAATCGGATCCTTTCTCGCGGCCATCGCGGGAGAACAGGCTGCAGGCCGGACTCTTCCTCGCCGGGGGGCTCCGGCCTGGCACGTCTCGCCTTCGAGCTGAGGACCCACGCAGGCGGCCGCAACGCGCATAATGCCTCTTGACAATAGACGTTATAACGACTATAGTTCATCTGGGATAACGAATACAGTTGTAACGATTATCGTCATTACGCATCTCATCGGTGAGAAAGGAAGGCAACCATGAGCACGCAAGTTGTACCCCGCACCCCAACCACGACCTGGAATCTTGACCCGGTTCATTCCGTGGCCGAATTCAAGGTCCGGCACATGATGATCTCCAACGTGAAGGGTCGATTCGCCGCGGTCGCTGGCAAATTGGTGCTGGACGAAGCCGATCTTCCCAATTCACGCGTCGTGGCTTCGATTGAAGCGGATTCCATCAATACCCATGACGCCCAACGCGATACCCATCTGAAAAGCGAGGACTTCTTCCATGTCGAAAAGTTCCCCGCTCTGTCCTTCACGTCCACGCGCATCACCCGCAAAGCTGGCGGCGAACTCGATGTCGCTGGCGATTTGACCATTCGCGGCGTTACCCGCAACGTGGTGTTTGCCGTCGAAGGACCGGCCGCTCCCGTCAAGGACCCCTGGGGCAACACTCGCTTGGGGCTCTCGGCCACCACCAGGATCAACCGCAAGGAGTTCGGTCTCACCTGGAACGCGGCTCTCGACGCCGGCAGTGTTCTCGTCGGTGACGAGGTGACCATCACCCTTGACGTCCAGTTCGTGAAGGCCTGAATCATTTCGCACACGGCGCGCATCCAAAGTGTTGCGCGCCTCAGAAAGGGATAATTTATGTCGCTCCGCCCCGTCAGACAGATCATTCAAACGCAACCCGCCACTGAGGGAGCGGGCGTCAAGCTGCAGCGCGCTTTCGGGTTCGGCAAGACCAGGGATTTCGATCCGTTCCTTCTGTTCGACGATTTTCGCAACGAGAATCCGCGCGACTACCTCGCCGGGTTTCCCTGGCATCCGCACCGCGGCATTGAAACGATCACATACGTGCTCGCCGGGTCCGTTGAGCATGGAGATAGCCTCGGCAACAAAGGCAAGATGACCGCCGGCGACGTGCAATGGATGACCGCCGGCAGCGGCATCCTGCACCAGGAGATGCCCAAGGGGGATGCGCAAGGCCGCATGCACGGTTTCCAACTCTGGGCGAATCTCCCTTCCTCCCTGAAGATGACCGACCCGCGCTATCAGGACATCCCATCGAGTGCGATCCCCGAAGTCACTGACGATGACGGCACCCGTGTGCGCGTTGTTTGCGGCGAATTTTGGGGCAAGAAGGGGCCGGTCGAGGGCGTGGCCGCAGATCCGCAATATCTCGATATCTCAGTGTTGCCGGGGCAGCGCAAGCAGCTCAAAGTCGAGACCACTCGGAATGCTTTTGCTTACGTGTTCGCAGGCTCCGGAACATTCCGCGACGCCTCGAATCCCCGCGCGGTTCTTACCGAACAGGTTGCAAAACCAGATGCGCCGCCTTTATACGATGCCGCCAACCACTCGTTGGTGCTCTTCGATCGCGGCGACGAAATCGCCGTCCAGGCAGGCGACGCAGGAATCCGCTTCCTCCTTGTCTCCGGCAAGCCCATCGAAGAGCCGGTGGCCTGGTACGGCCCCATCGTGATGAACACCCAAGCCCAGTTGCGCCAGGCAATGGCGGAGCTGAATGACGGCACGTTCATCAAACACCGCTGATACCAATCCGGGCGCCCACGCGTTCGAGGATCGATGTTCCCGGACTTGTGCCAAGCTTTACAGTCAAATTGTCATTGATGAGACCCTTGAGGATTTGTTTCCGCTGGGCGGCGCACCACGAGCAAAACTCCTTTGCGCTTCGGTCAGACTCAGCAAAACAAATCCTTGGTAGGGGCGGTGGGGATCGAACCCACGACCTTCGGCTTAAAAGGCCGCTGCTCTACCACTGAGCTACGCCCCTGTGGTGCGAATTTCCCATTGTAGCATGAGCAGCTGCGGCATCACGCGCCGACTGAAATGCGCCGAAGTGCAGGATTTGCACGGCGAAGGCGCGGGTAGGCGCCAGATTCCGCCTTTTACACAATTTCAGGCACGCCTAGGTTGTGCCGGCGGCCTCGGCGCCGACGCGGGCGCGTTTGCGCTTCCATTCGTAATCCTTGCGCAGGCGCGCTTTGTGTTTCTTCAGTTGCGCTTCCAATTCGCCGAAGGCTTCCTTGCAACAGGCGCGCACATGCGGCGAAGTTCCGGTTGCGTGAAGCGTTTCCGAGGGCAGTACCATCGTCGCTGAGAAAGTGTAAGCACCGTTGCGAGGATTCTGCGTGAACGCGCCGCGCAACTGCACCAGATCCGGATCATAACTTTTTAACAGCCGTGACAATTTGCCGGCAAACCGCGCTACTTCCTTCTCAGCCGGCCGGTGATTTTCCACATCTTTGTAATTGATCGCTACTTTCATGGTTGCACCTGTAGGATTCGACGGGGGCGAGGGGCGGGTCGCGGACTGGCAGAATGCACCGCATCATGGCTTCAGCATAGCAGGGTGCAGCAGCAACGGCAAACCATAGTGAGGAGTGCCCCACAATTGCCTCTATGCGTTGACAGAGTGACGGGTCGCAACCTACTCTGCATGCAGAAGAAGCTCTGCTTCCCTCATGCCGCGCGCGAAACCCAGGAACGCTGCAGCACCAGCCTCCGGCAATGCGAATCTGAACGCGGCTGCCTCGGCGCGAGCCACGCTGCGCATTGGTCCGGCGGGCTGGTCGTATCCGGATTGGAACGGCTATGTTTATCCCGCGCGGAAAACGAAGGATTTTCACGAAGCGACGTTTCTTGCCGAATTTTTCGACACCATCGAAATCAACACTTCTTTTTACCAGCCGATGCGGCGGGACCACGCTGCGCATTGGGTCGAGCGCGTTGCCGGAAATCCCAGATTTCTTTTCACCGCAAAACTCTGGCAGCGGTTCACGCACGATCCGAGCGCGACGCTCGAGGACGAAAAAGCGGTGCGGGCGGGATTCGATGTTTTGCGCGCCGCGGGAAAGCTCGGCGCGGTGCTGCTGCAATTCCCTTTTTCCTTCCACCGTACCAAGGAAACAACTGCATACCTCACCGCAGTTCTGAAGCGGTTCGCGGACTATGCGCTGGTCGTCGAAGTGAGGCACGCCTCGTGGGATGCGCCGGAAGTCTTGCAGCTTTTGCAGCGACACGACGCCGGAATTTGCAACATTGACCAGCCGATCATTGGAAAATCGCTGGGGCCGTCGGCGGAAGCGACGTCGGCGGTCGGCTATGTGCGTTTGCACGGACGGCGCTACGATACCTGGTTCAGCGACGATCCCGCGGTTCCGACTCACGAGCGCTACAACTATCTTTATTCGACGGAGGAATTGAAGCCCTGGGCGGAACGCATTGAGCGGGTTGCGCACCACTCGCGGGACACCTTCGTGATCACCAACAATCATTACCAGGGCAAAGCGGTGGTCAACGCGCTGCAGCTGATCAGCATCCTGAAGCGCGCCAAGGTGAAAGTTCCCGAGCCGCTCCGGCAGCATTATCCCGAATTGGAATCCATCGCCAGCGAAGCTCCCGCCGAACCGACGCTGTTTCCGATGGGCTGAAGTTTCACTCGTCTTCATGGCCATATTTCCCGAATTGGGATGGGCGGACCGGATCCAAGTAAATAATTTGCAGGGACACCCCTCTTTTTTCGGATGTGCGGCAAACACGGGAGTTATAAGTCCTTTGTTTTTGTAAGTGCGGCAATGACTGGGGTTACGGGCGATTATTTTGGATCTGCGGCAAGGAAAGGAGTTAAGCGCAGGAGGAGATTTCAGGAGATTTTGATTAGAGGTACCCATGCTACCCCCCGTTGTTTTTGCACAAGAGTGCGCAAGCGATTGAAAGAAAACAGGTTGGATGAAAATTTCGTTTTGCAAGAGTGCGCAAGCTGTTGAAAGGAAAGGGAGAGTGTGTGCGAAGTGACGAGGAATTCGGTGACGGGAGCGGTAGCGCGAGGCGAGGGACGAAGTAGCCGAAGACAACATAAACTATTATAGCATGAGTGTCAATGGAGATTGTGGTACCGGTCGAAGGAGAGAGAATTGGATGCTCTAGGCTGCGGGGAAGAAAAATCCCCGCCCTCCAAAACCGGGGACGGGCACCCAAATCCTTCTTGGGACTTTACGTCCGGGCCACCCATCCCCTCACCGCCAAGTTCGTGACAGTTTTTTTGCCAGGTAATACGTCATCCACGAGTAAAACGCGAACGATCCGATCAGTAGCGCGTAGGATAAAATGCCTAGTGATCCGTGACGTGCTGTCTCGTCGACTGCAATCCAACACACTTGGGTACCGATGAAGAACGCGCTAAAGAAGCATCCCACCATGGCCCAGCTGAGGCCATGGATTCTATTGGAAAGGAGAAGCGCTCCGGCAACCAAGTAGAAGATGGATGCCAGAATATCCCACGTGACCTCCTTCGTCGTACCCCCGACCATGCTCAGGTAAATTCCGAACCACCACGCACCCGTTATTTTGACGAAGAAATTTGTAAAGGTGGGATTCAGTGCCAGTCAGGAAATACTGGGGATCGGTCCTCCGGTATCGTTAACTAGGTATAGACAATAAGCGAGCAGCCAGATGCCAGAGCTTACGAAAATCGCTCCCAGCAGGATGCGCAACGACCATTTGAGCTTAACCCCTACCGCGGATACTTCAATGACTCCACCCCCGACGAGCTTGCAATTTATAAGCTTCTCATGTGCGGCCTCACGGCTCAGCATTCATTCTGTCCAACTGATTGTCGGCAGCATTTTCACCGTACTGCACCAGCCGTATCTGGGGAGGATCAGGAGTCAGGGCTTTTATTGCTGTGACTGCGGCCTCTCCGTAAGGGAGCTTAGGGGCTAGCCAGCCAACCGCTTTCATTACCATCCTGCTTGTCAGGATCGGAATTATCATGAATGGTCTGGAGGTCGTTTTGGCCACTGTGAAAACCTCCAAGGCCTTCATGCCCGCTGGGATCCGTGTAGCGCAGCGGATTGTTCTTCACTTAGGCATATAGGTCGAGCGTCTGCGGATTGCTGAGGTCGGCATACGGCACCGCAACAGCACAGCAGGCAGGAAACTGCGCCCACGTGTAAACACGACACGTGGGGCACCCTCTATGACGTTGTCGGCTCTGTCAAGGGACACCTCGACTGCACGAGCGGCGAGGGCCCGTTTTTCTCTTCACCTGATGGAATCTTTTCTCTTTCCTTTTTCTTGACCAAGGCTCG
>Ga0335079_10008512_pt1 | contig 11686 bp, 8 predicted proteins | sample Lox_Sample_33_FD_206719 | JGI IMG/M metagenome (GOLD analysis project Ga0335079, IMG submission 206719) | Soil microbial communities from Loxahatchee National Wildlife Refuge, Florida, United States - Lox_Sample_3.3 | ecosystem: Environmental > Terrestrial > Soil > Wetlands | place: USA: Florida... | reverse complement strand
CTTGGGGAGCGCGGGACGCGGCGACGCGGCGACGCGGCGACGCGGCGACGCGGGGACACGGCGACGCGGGGACACGGAGACTCGGGACGCGAAGACTTGGGGAGCGCGGGACGCGGAGACTCGGGGCTCGGGGACACGGGACGCGGCGACCCGGAGACTCGGGGCTCGGGGACACGGGACGCGGCGACCCGGAGACTCGGGGCTCGGGGACACGGGATGCGGGGACACGGAGACTCGGGACGCGAAGACTTGGGGAGCGCGGGACGCGGGGACTTGGTTTCGTGCCGCCGGAGCTGGTTCGCTTTCGGACGATCAAAGCCCAAGTTATTGAAGATACGAGCATAAGAGATCAAATCGGGGGCTGGGTGGCAGCGTTCGGCCACGGGGATCCGTTTGGCTTTTAAGATGGATCGCATGAGGAAAGGACACGCGGGTCGAGGGACGGCCCCGGGGGAGGTGGCTAACGGATAAGTGGCCGGAGCGCTGGTAATTCTCCCGAATTTTGACTGCGAGGGGCGGGCGGCGAACGGAGGTCCGCCGCGCCACCCCACACCGTCAGTCCCCGCGCAGAGTGACGGTGCGCTCGAGCAGCGAGTTCAAACCGCCGACCACGGTGATCTTTTCCACCTTGCCGGCGATCTTTTCCAGCGCTTCGAGCTCCTTCAAACGCACCAACAGAGGGTTGTCCTCCATCAGCTTTGCCGTGTTGAGCAGCGACCGCGTGGCGGCGGTCTCCTCACGGCGGCGAATCAGGTTGGCCTGCGCCTGCTTTTCGGCAGTCACCACCTGGTTGAGAATGTCGCGAATGTCGCCGGGCAGGATGATGTCCTTGAGCGAGATTACGCTCACGCGAACACCGTACACTTGCATCTCCCGGCGGACCTCGGCGGATACAGCTTCGTCGATGTCCGTCTTCTGCGCGAGCACCTCTTCCAGGGTGCGCTTGCCGAGCGACTGGCGCACGGCGACCTGCAAGGCGCGGTAGAGGTACTCGTGGACGTCCTTCAGTCCGGAACGCGCAGCAGCCGCGTCCGCGATTTCGAACGTCGCCGAGATGTTCACTCGGAGAGTGACCTTATCCTGGGTCAGGATCTCCTGGCCAGGCACCTCTAAGGTTTGGCGGCGCAGTTCGAGCACCTCGATGCGAGGCGTGGAGAGCACGGCCCAGAAGCCGTAGTTCCCGGCCCCGAGCTCGCGCACCAATCGCCCGTTGAGGTAGACGAGTCCGCGCTTTCCGTCGTCGACGGTGGCGAAGATTACGCCGGATTCACGGCCGAGGCGCGCCAATGCGGGCAGCAGAGACACAGGCGCCTCGGGCTGCGCGGCGACGTCGATCAGCTCGAACGCCACCTCGACGGCTCCCTTCCAGAACAACACACGGTTGGAAGGGGGAACGATGCGCGCCAGCTTGCCGTCCAGGTACACGACGGCCACCTCGACCGCGGACGTCGCGACCACGGTGAAATCGCGCGCGGCGACGTCAGGGCGGCGGTTCGCGATGTAATCGGCCCACTCGCCCGCGAAGACCAGGTCGCGGACGTTGCAGCGCACCAGTTCGATGCCGCGGCCAAGCGTGAACATCCAGCGTTCGCCGGGTTCGAGAATTGCGGCGAAGCGGCGCTTGCGGATCACCAGAATACGTTCGTTGTCACCAATCAAAATGCGACGCAGCATAAGTTCTCCTCGATGTAAGTTACCCGGCGCAGTCAGACCATTGCTTTGAGATTCCCGGGCTTGTCTCCGCGGTCCGCGCGGCGGGCCTGACCTAGAGCGGAGGCGGCCGCGCCCAAGCGTCGGGCGAAGCGCAGGTCCGCAGTTTCAGGAAAGACGCAGAGCCGGCGAGCCGCTGCCGCTCCGCGCAGGACGCGACCGAAGTCTATCTTGCGAGGGCGGCGGGAGGCAGGCCCGGGTCACTCGAATCGACGCCGTTTGCAGCGGTGTCGGATAACGGGAGTCGAACCCGCGACGGACAGCTTAACAGGCTGTTGCTCTGCCACTGAGCTATATCCAGGTGGGCGCGGAAGGTCCCGATCATCGCCGGCATACGGTGCTTCAAAGAAGCCGCACCAGCCAGGCGTCTTGAACCTCGGCTATAGGCGATCATCGTGTCATAACCTCCAGCTTGACCAGAATAAACCACAGACCCGTGGTGGTCAAGAAAAAGTTCTTTAATCTTTGGAGTGACTCGCCCGGGAGACTGGGAGCACGCTACGCGATGATCCCCTTGCGCACGGCGTAGAGGATCAGCTCGGGCACGCTGTGCAGGTTCAACTTTTGGAGGATGTGCGTGCGATGAGTCTCGACGGTATAGAGACTGAGATTCAGCACGGCGGCCACTTCCTTGTTGATCTTGCCTTCGGCGAGAAGCTGCAGGATTTCGCGCTCGCGGTTGGTGAGCAGCTCGTAAGTATCCTCGGCGCCGCGGCTTTCCAACTGGCGCATGTAATCCTCCACCAGGATCTTGCTGATGGCCGGGCTAAAAAAAGATTTGCCTTCGGTCAGGGCGCGCACGGCGGCCAGCAGGTCGGCTTCGGCGGAGTCTTTCAACAGGTAGGCGCGGGCGCCGGCCTTGAGCGCGCGGATGACGTAGCTCTCGTCGGAGTGCATGCTGAGGATGGCGATGGCGGTGCGCGGGCTGTGGCTGACGATCTGGCGGGCGGCCTCGATGCCGTTGAGATTGGGCATGCCGATGTCCATGATGACCACATCCGGATGGGCCTGTTCGCAGATCGCCACGGCTTGCCGGCCGTCGGCCGCCTCACCGACCACCTGCAGGTGGGGCTGGCGTTCGAGGAGCAGGCGCAGACCGTTGCGCATGACGGTGTGGTCGTCCGCCAGCAGGATGCGCACCGGAGTCATGCCAGGACCTCGGCGGGCCGGGAGGCGAGCGGAATCTCGATGCGCAGTTCGGCGCCGCGGCCGGGCTCGGACTGCACGTGGAAGCGGCCGCCCAGATGGCTCACCCGCTCTTCCATCCCCAGCAGGCCGAGACCGCGCACATGAGAACTGTCGAAGCCCTTGCCGTCATCGTGCACGCTCAAGCGGATGCGCGCGCTTTCCTGGACCACCTGGATGCGGACGTTGCGGGCCAAGGCGTGGCGGGCGCAGTTGTTCAACGCCTCCTGCACGACGCGATAGATACAGGTTTTGTGCTCTTCGGGCAGATCGTCGGCGACGCTGGCGGCGTCGACGGCGACCGCCATGCCGGTGCGTTTGGAGATCTCGCGGGCCTGCCATTGCAAGGCGGGCACGAGTCCCAGGTCGTCGAGCATGGAGGGCCGCAGCAGCAGGGCCATATTGCGGACCACGCTGACGCTGCTCTCAGCCAGCTTGCGGATGGATTCGAGGTGGCGGCGGAGCTCGGCATCGCCGGGGGCCACGGAGCCGAGATTGCCCAGCTCCATCAACAGGGCGCTGAGCGACTGGCCGACTTCGTCGTGCAGCTCGCGGGAGATGGCGCGGCGTTCCTGCTCCTGCGCCTCGACCAGGCGCGCGGAAAGTTCTTTCAACTCGCGCTGGGCATGCACCACCTGGCGGTAGCGGAGATCGGCGTCCCGGGCCAGGCGAAGAACATGGCGTGTGGTGGCCAGGGCCAGCAGCGCGCCGATTCCCAGCGTTACGGCGAGCATGACGCCCAGGCGGAAACGGAAGCGGTCGAAGGTTTCCCGGACCTGTTCGTCTCCGTTGGAGAGTTCCTGCTCATTGACCGCGCCGATGCGGTCGGCGATTTCGAGAGTGGTGGCGCGGCGGGGGAAAAGCTCGCGGTGCATGAACGCGTCGCTGCGCGCCAGCTTGGCGACGGCATCCCAATGGAAGATGGGATCGAGGGCCTTCCAGTAGTCGGCGATGCGGGCGGAGAGAGACTGGAAGGGCGCCTCTTCGCGGGCGTCCAGCGAACGCGCGTACCGCAGGAGGGCGGCATCCATTTTCCCGCGGATCGCCTGGAGGCTGGCGCGATACGCTTCGGCGCGCACGGGGTCTCGTTCCAGCAGGTAATCGCGGGTGAAGGTGCCGGAGAGGTACAGGGCGGAGCGGATCTCGTCGAGGGCGCGGTTGCGCAACAGGAACGTCTGGCGGATCTGGACATTGCGGGATTGCACGTGGCGCAAGGCGCGCAGCGAGTCGACGCCGGCGAACAGCATGAGTCCGAGCATGCCGCCAAAGCTGGCCAGCAGCGCCAATTGGGCGCCCCACTGGACAGGCAGCACGCTGCGCTTGAAGACCACGGCGTCGTTGGCTTCCTCTGGCTTCATTCGCAAGGTAGCAGTCCGGCTATTCAAATCATATACCGCCCGTGCGGTAGATTCGAGCTTGCGGGGCGCGGGCGGAATGCAGCCCGCGGGGAACGAAAATACCCTACGGGTGGGATAGGCCCGCCGCGTGCGGATCTGTATTCTGGGAAATATAGCCTGGTCGAAGGGATGCGCCGGCCGCCGCTCAGGACAGTGCCGCGGCTGGCGCATCCCGCGCATGCCCACCACCCGCCGGCGGCATTCACCGTTCCGGTTCCCGCACAGGATCGCGAAAGAGGTAGTAATAGATGACGTCGGCCGCGGTGTCGATCTCGCGATGGAAGTCGCGCGCGGGCAGTTGCGAGCCGCGCGCCAGCAAGGACCAGAAATGGCGGTCCATCATGCGGGCGAAAGTGCGCAGGTCCGGGGCCGGGCGCGCGTCCGGATGTTTCTGCAGCGCTTGAAAGACGCGCAGGATGCGCGCTTCGGTCCAGCGGGCGAGGGCGGCCTGCATGCGTCCCAATCCGGCATCGCTCAAGGCGGCCTCCTGCCAGGCACGCACCACGCCGAAGTAGCGCACGTCGGCACGAAACGCCTCCGCCAGGAAGCGGCGCAGGCCCAGGCGCATATCCGCGGCGCCCTGGGGGCGCAGGTCGAGACTGGCGAGACGCTGGATCAACTCGTTCATAAGGACCAGCAGAAGCTGCCGCTTGGAGCGAAAGTAGAGGTAGAAGGCGCCGGACGCCGCGCCGGCGTGGGCGGTGATATCTTCGATGGAGGCCGCCTCGTATCCTTTGCGGCCGAATAGAATGCGGCCGGCTTCGAGGAGTTTGCGGCGTCGTTCGAGGCTGCGGGCCTGTTGGGGCGGGGCCGGCAAATCCTCCCCGGCCGCCAGCCGCGGCGCGCGCGGGGCGGGCATCAGGCCTTGACCCAGACGCCCACGACCGCGCCGCCGCAACAGATCAGCATCCACCCGCCGAACGCGCCGGCGGCGGCGGGGTCGAGATTCGGGAATACGGTGGTGAAGAAGGCGCAGGAGAGCGGGTCCAGGATCAGGGTGGGAAGCATCAACAGGCTGGCCGCCGGGAGCCAGGAATCCTTCTGCAGGCCGAGCCGCCGGCAGATCCGGCGGACCAGCAGCCCAATCAATACGAAGCTGACCAGGTACAGGATCAGGATTTGGATGGGATGCCCGGACTGGAGCAGGCGATGGCCGGCGAGGCGGATCGCGAGCGTGCCGGTCAACCAGAGCAGCAAGCCCAGACCCAAGACGCGTTGCCCTATAATCTGCATATGAATTCATATTCAGCTTTTAGCCGGCGATTGTCAAGAGGCGGGAGGCCGGCTGCCGGCGCACGTCCGGCGGCGACCGGCGCGGGGCGGCAGGGGATAGAGATCCGGACGGGCGCGCGGGCCGGTGCGCAACGGCGCGGCGTCATGAAATCGAACAGCCGGTCCCAAAACCGGACACCGGCGCGCGGCGCCGCGCACAGGCCGGTTCGCTCTTCGCGCTCAAACACTTGGGCAAACGGCGCGGCGCTGTTCGAAACTCCAGTGGAAGGGGAATTGCGAAGACGTTACCTACACAATGAACCGCGTCTGTTGCCTGCTCGCCGTGGTGTGGATCGCTTCGGGTTCCCCAGGTTTGGCGCAATCCTCCGAAGTTGCGATTGAGTCGCCCAAACCGCCGCCGGTGATCGGCCACGTGCTGGCGCCGTTCCACCTCGACAAGCGCGCCGTCGCGGCGGCCCGGCTGACGAACTCGCCCCGTTTGGAGTCGCTGGTCCGGGCGGGCAATCTGTATCTGTCGGTGCAGGATGTGATCGCGCTGGTGCTCGAGAACAATCTGGATATTGCCGTGCAGCGTTACAGTCCCTTTCTGGCGCGGGAAGTGCTGCGGCGGACGGAGGGCGGCGGATTTCTGCGGCAAGTGGACTCGCCGATCCTGGCCGGACCGACCAGCGTCAGCACGGCCGGAGTCAGCGTCAACGCCAACGGGTTGGCCGGCGGCGGTGGACTCGGGTCCGGCGGGGGTATTGTAAGCCAGATCGGACCGGTGCCGCCGAACCTAGATCCGACCCTGTACTTCGGCATGTATGCCGGACACCAGACCACTCCGCTAACCAACCAGTTACTGAACGAGACCGCCGCCCTGACGACGGACTACCGGCAGTTTGTTTTTCAGTATGGGCAGCAGTTCATTACGGGCACCAACGCGACGCTTACGTTTTTCGACCTCCGCAGCTTCCAGAACAGCCCCGCCAACCTGTTCAACCCGGCGATCACCGGGTACCTGGATCTGACGATCACGCAAAACCTTCTGCAAGGATTCAATATCGGGGTCAACAACCGCGACATGCGGATCGCGAAAAACAATATGAAAGCGAGCGATCTGCAGCTCAAGCTGCAAGTGGCGACCACGGTGTCGGCGGCGCTCAACCTCTACTGGGACCTGGTGAGCTTCATTGACGCGGTGCGCATCAAGGAACATGCGCTGGCGACGTCGCAGAAGCTGTTTGAAGACGACCAGAAGATGGTGAAGATCGGCTCGTTGCCGGCGGTGGAAGTGACCCGCGCGGCGGCGCAGGTTTCCGTCAGCAAAGAGGATCTGCTGATCGCGCAGACCAACGTGCAGCAACAGGAGATCGTCCTGAAGAACGCGCTGAGCCGCAATGCCATGGCCAACGCGTGGCTGGACGATGTCCATATCGTGCCGCTGAATCCGATCGAAGTTCCCAAGACCGACGAGCTGAAGCCGCTGCCGGAACTGCTCCAGGAAGCCATGGCCAGCCGCGTGGAGATCGAACAAAGCAAGGTGAACATCGACAGCCAGAAGATCGCCATCCGGGGATCGCGGAACGGACTGCTGCCGACGTTGCAGGCGTTTCTGGAGCTGACCAACAACGGCCTGAGCGGTCCGGTGAACCCGACGCTTTGCAGCACCTGCGGCGTGCCGGACCCATATTTCATCGGGGGGACCGGGAACGCTTTGGCGCAGGTCTTCCGCCGCGATTTCCCGAACTATTCCGCCGGAATCTCGCTGACGGTCCCTTTCCGGAACCGCGCCGCGCAGGCGGACTATGTGACCGATCAACTCCAGCTCCGCCAATCCGAACTGAAGTTACAACGCGCCGCGAACCAGGTAAGAGTGGATGTGAAGACGGCGCTGATCGGGCTGCAGCAAGCGCGGGCGCGCTATGAGACGGCTGTCGACACCAGAAAGCTGGGGGAGCAGAGCCTCAAGGACGAGCAGAACCGGTTTCAACACGGAGTGTCGAGCGTGACCCTGGTGATTCAGGCGCAAAGAGACCTGGCCACGGATGAGGACGCCGAAGTGCAGGCGATGGCCAACTACACGCATGCCAAGATTGCCTTCGACCTGGCGATGGGCCGGACGCTCGACATCAATCACATTTCCATGCAGGAAGCCGCGACCGGACGCGTGGCTCGAGAGTCGCTCATACCGGAGTCGCTCCCGGCGGAGCGGAAGCAGGAGCTTCCCCGATGAGATCCGGAGACCTGTCGCGGAATCTGCTGGCGTGGCTCTGCGCGGCGGCGGTCTGCTGCGCGCAGGATCCGCCGCTGGCGGTGGAGAAGGCGCATCTGCCGGTTCCCATCCGGTCCTATGCGCCGGCGGTGACGCCGGTGAGCCGGCCGGGGAACACGAAGCGGATCCACGACCTGCTGCGCGCGGGCAGGCTATACCTGAGCGTGCAGGATGCGTTGGCGCTGGCGATCGAAAACAATCTGAATTTGGAAGTGGACCGCTATGGGCCGTTGCTCGCGCAGTCGGCCTTGGAACGGGCGAGGGCCGGAGGTCCGTTGCGCGGCGTGCCGAGCGCCAGCGCCCAGGTAGCCAGCGTGGACGCCGGGCTGGGCGTGAACGGCAGCGTGCAGAGCGCGGGTCTGTCCACCGGCGGCGGAGGATCGAGCGGGAGCAACGGAGGCAACGCGTCGATTCAGCAGGTGGGCGTGGTGACGCCGAATCTCGATCCGGTCTTGCAAAACACCACCACGTTCGAGCACTTGAGCCAGCCGCAGCCCTATTTTGTCGTGAGCCAGACCTCCGCCCTGATCCAGTCCATTCATACCTATAACACCGCGCTGACCGAGGGACTGATCAGCGGCGGCTACATCCAATACCGGGACTACGAACAGTACTTGAAGGAGAACGCTCCCACCGACAGCCTGGAACCAGCCGTGGCTCCTTACATGAGCTTCGCGGTGCGGCACAACTTACTGCAGGGTTTTGGGGTGAAGCTCAACAACCGGTTTATCCGCATCGCGCAAATCAACACGGCCGGCGCGCGGGAGACGTTCCGTTCGCAGTTGCTCGACCTGACGGCTTCGGTGCTCAACCTATACTGGGACTTAGTAAGTTCCCACGACGAACTGGCCGTAAGACAGGGCGCCCTGCAAATGGCGCAGAAGTTTCTCGAGGACACCCGGAAAGAGATCGCGGCGGGCGCCATGCCGCAAGTGGAGCTGCCGCGCGCCAAGGCGGAGGCGGCCAGCCGTCTGCAGGACGTGGTGGTGGCGCAATACAATGTGCGCCAACGGGAGGCCCTGCTCAAGGACGCGCTCACACGGGCGCCCGATCCCGAGCTCGAGGCCGCCGGGATCGTGACGCTCGACCGCATCCAGGCGCCGGATACCGACGATTTGCCGCCGCTGCGCCAATTGGTTTCGACGGCCATGGACAAGAGGCCCGACGTGTCGATCGCCAAGCTCCGGGACCAGACGAGCGAGATCGCCCTGGCCGGAACCGAGAGCCCGCTATTACCGAACTTGACGCTGCAGTTGCAGACCTACAACCGGGGCGCGGCCGGCACTCCCCAGCTCAACCCGAATCCGTATTTTGTCGGCGGGTACGGCACGGCGCTGAAGCAGATCCTTCGCCGGGATTTCCCCAATGAAACGGGCTCCCTGGGTCTGGCGATTACGGTGCGAAACCGGCAGGCGCAGGGCGACTATGGGATCGACCAGTTGCAATACCGCCAGTCGCAGGTCAGCACCCAGAGAGACACGAACCAGATCGTCGTGGATATCTCGAACCAGGCCAGCGCGCTCCGGCAATCGCGCGCGAAATACGCCGCCGCCAGAGAGACCCGGGTATTGCAGGAAGAACTGCTGGAGGTGGAGCGCAAGAAGTTCTCTTATGGGATTTCGACCTTCAACGACCTCATCATCGATCAGAGGCTACTGGTGGCGGCGCAGATTTCCGAAGTAAGCGCCATGGCGGCATACGCGCGCGCGCGGGTTTCCCTGGACCAGGTGCTGGGAGAGACTCTGGAGAAGAACCACATTTCGCTGGACGAGGGGTTGAGCGGCGCGGCTGCGGGCGAATCGAAGATTCCATAGCCGCGGTCACACCGCGGCCGGATGCGGAAACGGGCCGCGCGCCTCCTCCAGCCGCACCGCCAGTTCGAGGATGAGTTCCTCTTCATAAGGCCGGCCGACGAGTTGCACGCCGATGGGCAAGCCGTCCGCCGACATCCCGAACGGAAGCACCACGGCGGGCAGGCCCACCAGATTGAAAGCCGTCGCCGGCATCATGGCCTGAAACAGGCCGATTTCGGCTTCGCCCAGGTTCCAGCGGCGCGAGCGGTGCGGGAATGCCGTGACGCCGCAGGGCGGCATCAGCAGGACGCGGTACGCTTCCATCTGGCGCAGCAAGGACGCGCGCATGCGGTCGCGCGCGGCCAGGTTCAGCATGAGCTGCTCCGCGGTGGGCGCGGGCTGCTCGAGGGCGCTGTTGAGGAATTCGGTCGCAGTCCAGTGCGCGGCATCCTCGCGCCCCTGGATAAACTGTTTCGTCAGCGGCGCGGGCAACTGGCCGAAAAAGAACCACCACAAGTTGGGCGCGCGCTCGAGGCCCTGCGGCTGGAACGGCTCGGCGGGAATTTGCATCCGCTCGAGCTCTTGGACCGCCCGGCGCACGGTCCGCCGGATCTGGGGATCGACCGGCACCTGGCAGAACTGCTCGGCCACGCCGACACGCAGTCCGGACACATCCGGCGGGCGGAGCGGGACCGGCACGGAGAACGGATCCTGGCTGTCGTATCCGGCCAGCGCGGCGAAGAGCAGCCGCACGTCTTCGACCGATCGGGCGAGCGGTCCGGCCACGCTCAGCAAGCCGCCGGGGTGGTTCATCGCGGGAAAGTGGCCGGCGGCGGAGACCCGTCCGGGCGTCGGCTTGAGTCCCACGATGCCGCAGAAATGCGCGGGAATCCGGATGGAGCCGCCGCCGTCGCTGCCGATGCCGCCCGCCGAGCAGAACGACGCGATGGCGGCCGCTTCTCCACCGCTCGAGCCGCCCGGCGTACGCTCCACGTTCCAGGGATTGTTGGTGCGTCCGGTGACGAAGTTGTCGGTTTCGTAGCTGGAGAGGAACTCGGGCGTATTGGTCTTGCCCAGAACGATGGCGCCGGCGGCGCGCAGGCGAGCCACCGCGGTGGCATCGCGATCCGCCCGATGGCCGAGCCGGAGGCGGCTGCCGCACAGCGTCGGCAGGCCGGCCATGTCGAAGCTGTCCTTGACGGTGACGGGAACGCCGTGCAAGAGTCCCAGCGAACCGCCCTGCATGACGGCGGATTCGGCCAGCTTGGCGGCCGCGCGGGCTTCCTCCGCCAGCACGGCGGCGAATGCGTTCAGGCGCGGATTCTGCGCCTCGATCTGATTGAGGTGGGATTCGACCAGCTCCACCGGCGAGACGGCGCGATCGCGCACCATATCGGCCATCAGGCACAACGAGCATTGAACGGCCATGAGTCACTAGTGTAAACGGGTTCCGGCGGCGGATTTCTGAAAGCGCCCGCGCCCCGGCGCTTTCCGCACACGCCCGCACGGCGATATACTCGCTATTCCCCGATCGAAACCCGAATTCGGGAATCCAATATGCGATTACGAACCTTGCCGGTTTTTCTGGCCTTTCTGGCGATGGGCTTCGCCGACGCGGTGGGCCCCTTCGTCAGCCTCGCCAAGAACGAGTTTCAACTCAGCAACGCGGTGGCTTCCCTGATCCCCTTTGTGGGTTTCAGCATGTTCGGATTGCTGTCGATCCCCATGGGGGTCTTTCAGGATAAGCGCGGCAAGAAATTCGTGCTGATGCTGGGGTTGGTGGTGGCGCTGCTGGGCCTGCTCAACGCCAGTTTCGGACTTACGTCCTTCGCGCGTTTTCTGCTGACGGTGTTGCTGGTGGGAGCGGGCGCGGCCATTCTGCAGGTATCCGGGAATCCCATGATGCGGGACGTATCGGATGAAGGGAAGTACGCGCGCAATCTGTCGTTGGCGCAATTTGTGAAGGCGATCGGATCGCTTTCCGGACCCATGATCCCCGTGCTGGCGGCCAAGTATTTCGGCGCGAGCTGGAAGGTGATTTTTCCCATCTATGCGGCAGCGCTGGTGGTGGCGGTGATCGCGGTAGCCGGCTTGCGCGTCGAGGAACAGAAAAG
>Ga0335079_10008510_pt1 | contig 11689 bp, 15 predicted proteins | sample Lox_Sample_33_FD_206719 | JGI IMG/M metagenome (GOLD analysis project Ga0335079, IMG submission 206719) | Soil microbial communities from Loxahatchee National Wildlife Refuge, Florida, United States - Lox_Sample_3.3 | ecosystem: Environmental > Terrestrial > Soil > Wetlands | place: USA... | reverse complement strand
CCGGTTGCCAACGCTCATCTTCAGTCGGCGCGAATGGCTCGTGTTCGACCGGCTGGCCGCCGACAGACTTTACTGGAGCGAGATACCCCGGATGTGCGACGCGCTCTGGCAGAGTGGCCTCGGTTCCAATCACGACTGTCATACCGTTGGGCGAGATGTCGAAGAGCCGCTGTGCAAATTTGGTGGGCAGGTGAATGCAGCCGTGCGATTCCGGGTAACCGGGCAGTCCGCCGGCATGGAGCGCGACGCCACCCCAGGTGAGTCGCTCCATGTATGGCATTGGCGCACTATCATAGATACTCGAGCGATGCTCCCTTTGCTTTTGCAGGACAGTGAAGACCCCGACAGGTGTCGGATGGCCGGGGCGGCCCGTGCTCACGGTAGTGGCGCCGATGAGGATACCGTTGCGATAAACATAGGCTCTCTGTTCGCTGATGCTGACGACCATCACCAGGGGACCCGTGCTCACAGCTTCGCCCATCCACAGAAATTCACCCTTCCTCAGTTGATTGATCGGTGTGTCGATGGGGACGGACGCTTTGGCGCCCCAAAAAGGCACTGAGTCGGCCAGCGCCGGAGCTTGTAGCCCCATGACCGTAACACTCAGGATCAGGGACAGTGAATGACTGGCTCGACGCATGGCAAACATGTGAACTTTCCCAAACGATCGATGTCTACCGGCAGGCGTTCCTGCGCTGGAGTTCGATGTCTTGGCAATTTCCCGTCGCTTCTGGATCAGACTCGCTCTCGCCGGCCTCGCTTCCGGGTTTGCAGGAGCTAGGCTCGCTCTCGGAGGTGAAGAAAGAGTCGATGGCCAGATAGCTCCCGGTGTGCTGCGGCGTGCGCTTGATGCTCTGGAGCGGCATCACGACAGCATCACCTACCGAGACTTTATCGGCGTGGCGGACTTTTCTCTTCCCTCGCGCGCTCCGAGATTCCACTTGATGAAGCTCGACGACGGCAGCGTGCAGTCGTACTTGGTTGCACATGGAAGGGGCTCCGACCCCTCTCATACAGGATGGCTCGAGCGCTTCTCCAACGAGCCGCGCTCTAACGCGACCTCCGCGGGAGCCTATCGAACGGGCTCTCTCTATGTCGGTGCCCATGGTCGCTCGATGCGGCTCGAGGGGCTCGATCCGAGCAACAGCAACGCCTTCTCCAGGGCGATCGTGGTGCATGCTGCTGGGTACGTGAATGAGGAGATGATCGGCCACTTCGGTGTACTCGGTCGAAGCCTGGGCTGCTTCGCTGTCGCCCATTCCAGTCTTCCCGAAATCATGACGAGGCTCGGACCCGGCCGCCTCATTTACGCGGACAAAGCCTAAGGGCAACCGCCAGACGGGTGTCGTCGCGTACTTCAGTCGAACCGGCATTGATGCTTTGCTTGTCGATGCCGGGTCTGAAGCGATCGTGTGCAATGGTCTTCATCATGCATCTGCAAATACGAACTGGGTATTCCGTCGACACGTTAGCGCAATGCGACTCACGGCAACCACACACACGCCCTGAGTCATCGCAACTGTGGATTGATCGTGTACTGGGCATCCTCGATTAGCGAGCGCCTCCGTGAGCATTCCCCCAACTAGCGCGGCAATCCGGTATGGGCAGATAAGCCGAAACGCTGCTCCCGGCGCAGACGCTCGCGTACCTTCCGGCTCAATATCACAGGCAGGTAGTGCGTGATTCGGGCATCGGCCTCGAGCCTGCCGAGTTCGTTCCGGTAAAGCCTCTCGACCAACTCGGGCGACGCCTGAGAATGCTGCTGCACCAACGTCTCAATCGCGTCACGATGTCGCTCCGCGATGGGAGTAGCTTCGCGCGGCGTATGTGCCATGAGAGTCCGCAAGAGCGACTGCGTGTAACTGGATGCCACAATCAGCGTAATTGGAATCGTGCCCAAGTGAAAGGGAGATATCCCGCCAATTGGCAGACCGCGCGCGGCGAAGGTCCAATCGGTGAGTTACCCGCGAGTCGGCATGCAATAAGGTCCTCAATGAGCAGCAGCAGTGCATTGAGCAAAGAGGAGCATTCATGAAGAGTCTGATCGCAATGAAGGTGGTGGCCACCGTCGCAGTTGTAGCTGCCTTAGCAGCTTGTCAAGATCTGAAGCCGCTTGAGGCGGATATCGCGGACCTGAAGTCGCAGATCAGCATGGTTCAGACCGACGTACAGGCGGCGAAAGCATCGGCTGACCAGGCATCCCGCTCGGCACAGTCCGCCAGCGAGGCGGCAAACGCTGCGCAGAGTACAGCGACCCAAGCTCTGGCCGCCGCCCAGGCCGCGCAGAGCGCTGTTGATGCCACGAACGAGAAGATTGAGCGGATGTTCCGGCGGTCGCTCACGAAGTGATGGAGATCTATCAGAGGTACCGGTGCGCTAAGAGCACCGCGTGGGCGACACTGTCTGCGTGGAACGCGAGTCGCGAGGCGCGCTGAGCGTCAGCTCCGTCGCCTGTATCAAGGCGCCCCTAACCGTGCTCGGCAGCAAGGCGTCGAAATTGCCAATTCTGATGGAAGAAGTCATCAACTACCGCAGGAGCCCTGCAGATCCTCCTATCGCCCTTGGCGGTTCACCACCGGTAGACGGGCCCGGGCCCGGGATCTCGTTTGGGCGCTCGCGCAGATCGCGGCATCAGCGACTCATGACTGGTTCCGCGTCCACCGTTGGAATAATATTTCCGACCATGAATGCCCGAGCGCAGAAGGTATGGCGTAGGCAGGGACCGCCGGTACGCTGAGTTCGATCTCCGTGCCAGAGCCCGGCGCGGTCCGCACGGTCAGCTTGCCGCCAATCAGCTCGGCGCGCTCACGCATGCCATGGAGACCGTAGTGTCGCTCTAGATCGATTGAGATGGACCGCCGCTGATGACAACTCGAACCGCTCGAGCGCAAGGTCGGTGCTCTCAATCTCCGACGCATTTGCGGGCGGCTGTTGGTCGCCTCGGGGCGACCCGCGCGATGGGGCAGTAGCCACGGCCGGCGATGTTGGCTAGCGGATGGCCATTCTTACCAAGCCCAGAGCTCGTCGCTGCGACCGGGGCAAGGCAGGACATCGACGCTCCACGCATCTGAAGATACTCACCGCGCGGCTAGTTGGGTCGGCGTGCCAACGCCATAAAGATGTGCGATGGCACGCATCTCCGTGTCAGTCAATTCAGAGGCGATGGTGCGCATCTGCTCATTGGTGTCGTTTTGCCGCAGCCCCTGCGCGAAGGCGGCGAGCTGGCGTTCGATGTACGCGGGCTGTTGCCCGGTGAGGCGCGGCGCACCGAGTTTGATGGCGCTCGGACCGTGGCAGGACGTGCAGGGGGGGATACCTCGCACGGGGTCCCCGGCAAAGACAAGCCGCACGCCGACATCGTTCTCACGCAGAGTATGGCCGCCTTGCAGGGCTGCACCGCGCGGTGCGGGCATTCCGTCGGCTCGAGCCGCGAAATAGGCCGCGACATCTGCGGAGTTCCGGGCCGTGAGCGCCGAGGCGATCGCACTCATCACTCCCGATGAGCGCTTGCCGGCGCGAAAATCATCGAGCTGCTTATACACGGTCACCGCCTCCATGCCCGCAAGAGTAGGGTACTGCCCAGAGCCACTGATGCCTCGCTCCCCATGACAGGCGGTGCAATTGATGGCGACGAACGCACCCTGACCGATATCTCCCTTGGCGATCGCTGCGAGCGTCGCCGGTGTCCAGGCGATGCGGCTGGGAGTTTTTACGGGCGGCCGCAGCTCGAGGCCGGCGCTGCTATCGGATGTGATGCCTAGGCCGCGACAGATGGCCGCCCAGACTCCCAAGGTCGGGCCGCCCTGCTGTGGGCGGCTGACCACAAATCCGAGCACGAAGGAAACGACAATCAATGCCGCGGCTATTCGCCAGCCGATCCGCGGCCAGGAACTATCGGTCTGGAACGGACCCTGCTTGCGGACCATTATGGCGCTCCCGCGGAGCTTTGGGCCGTTACGGCGACGGCCGGAACGCTGTGGCTCTTCATGAAAAAGAATTGCCCGATCGGGTACCCGTAGGAGGCGATCATGAGCACGAGCACAATGGCGTTCCAGAGCCCGAAGCCATTGAGTGCAGCAGGTACGCTCTGCGGCGGATTGACGGCCAAGGCGTACTGCATGGGCTGCTGCTGAGTGCGCTCGCCCAGATGCGATCGGACGAGAATGACGATCAGCAGGATCGCCGATGCCAGCAGGATGAGACCGCCGAGTGCCGATATTACGACCAACGGTGCGATCGGCTGCATCATCGGCAGCGTGTAGTCAAAGACCGCCACGCGCCGCGGCTGACCCAGCAGACCGGCGATATGCCACGGGATCGTGGTGATCAGCATTCCCCAGAACCACAGCCACAGTTGCAGGCGCGCGAGTGCCTTGGAGGCGAGCGGCCTGCCGGTGATCCGCGGCCACATCTCATAGGCGATGGCGAAGTACATGATCACCACGGCGCCGCCGAAGATCAGGTGGAAGTGCGCCGTCACCCAGGCGGTATTGTGAATCATGGCGTTCATGGCGTAGCTCATGTTGATGAGCCCACCGAACCCTCCCAGGCCAAGCATGATGAGGGCCAAGCCGACCGCTAGCACCATGGGCTCGTCCCACGGCAGGGCCCGAATCCACCCGAGAAGACCACGACCGCCGCGATGACGCCCCGCGATCTCGAGGCTCGCGGTGATCGAGAACACGGTGAGCAGCGTGGGCAGTACGACGAGGAAGGTGAGCGCAGACTGCACGAACTTGAAACCCGCTCCATGCTCCGGATCCAGGAGCAAGTGATGCATGCCGACGGGCAGGGAGAAGACCAGGAACATGATGAAGGTGAGCCGCCCCATGGTGTCGCTATAGAGCCGCCCGCCCGCTGCCTGCGGGACCAGGGTATAGAAGGCGATGTAGGCTGGCATCAGCCAGAAATAGACGATCGCGTGCAAGGTCACCGAGAAGAGCGTGCGCCCAAGCGAGGCATCGATCAGGTCGCTCCATCCGAACGCTCGCGGCAACAGAATGCAGACGAGCTCGAGAATTACTCCAGATGCCGCCCAGGCCCAGAGAAATGCAGTCGCCGTCATCGCGAACATCGGCAGTGGCACCGGGCGTCCGGGGTTATCGCGCTTCCAGCCCGCCATGTTGATGATCATCAGCACGACCCAGATCATCGAGCCGCCAACAAGCAGCAATGCGCCGCCGTAATACCAGGCGCTGGCCAGGAGCGGCGGGTAGAACGTGTAGAGCACGGAAGCACGTCCCGAGAGGATGGCCATCGCGACCATGAGCGTGCCCGCCAGACAGATGGCAAATCCGACCCAGGCCGCCCGCGCCCCGCGGATCGGGCGGCCGAGGCTGGTCGCCGCAACGGCGTAGCCGAAGCCCATCGCGAAGAACGTCGTGAGCACGTAGGCCATGACGTTCCCATGAAGCGTTACGGACTCATAGTAGACATCGGGATTATCGAGTGGCACCGGCAGCGGACTGCGCATGAGCATCTGCCATGCCCCGAGCAGGACCGCTGGCAAGAACAGGCCGAATGCGACCCAGTAGTGATACAGCGCCAGTCTTCTACTGTCGTGCACAGCGAGTCCTTTCAAGTGGCCCTTGACCCGCAAACGTGTCGCTATCGACGACGATGACGTGGGTCCACATACCGTGATGCCCGAGGCCGCAGAACTCGTGACACGGCATCTCGTACTCACGCCTGTGTGCAAACTGGGTGCGCACTTCGGCCACGAATCCCGGCACGACCATCGTATTGACGTTGGTCTCGGGGAGCAGGAAGCCGTGCACCACATCGGCACTCGTCAGCCGGAACCGGACGGGTCTATTGACGGGTACCTGAACGCAGTTCGGGACGAAGGCGTACTGCTGGGCGATGATTCGCACGGTTGCGGAGCCGTCGGGTTCGATGGCAGTACCCAGATTGCTTTCCGCGAATTCGCCACCGAGGTGCAAAGTCAGCGGCTGGATGACCTCGACATTACTGGCCGGGTGCACGGCCGCGACGGCGCTGGTCAGTACGACAATCACCAGCATGATGATGAGCATCGCGGACATGGTTGTGAGCCAGCGTTCCTCGGTGCGCGCGACGACCGACTCTGGAACCACACCGTCTGCGAGCGGGCGCAGCATCGGATTTTCGGGTTGTTCAGCCAATGGGACCCCTCCCCATGAAGAGCAGAAAGTAGAACAGGATCCAGCCGAGGAACAGCGCGCCGACCGCAACGATCGAGAGGATCAGTGCACCGATCGGCCCGCGCTTGAGGGCGGCGACGGCCGCCTCCGCATCCATGGGCGCGGCGCGGCCTTCTTTGGCCGCGGCCGCCAACTGTGATGACTCGTAGAGCTGGGCCACTAGGGTCCCTCCCGGTTCAGTGACGCTTCTGAGGACAGAGTGAGCTGCTGCTGTGCGCCCGCGGCTTCGGTGGCACCGTTGAGCTTCAGAAGCGATCGGTGTGAAATCTCGGACATGCTTGTCTTCCGGATGGATGGCTTCAGCTAAGTCACTTGAGGAGTATCAAATAGTGATCGGTCAGCAACGCCGCGAACAACCACATCAGATACTTCACCGAAAACTTGAACACGCGCATCGCGAGCGCCTCGCCGTTGGGGAGATTTAGTCTGAGCGCGTAGGAGATGAACATCGCATCGAGGGCAAGCGCACCGACGAGATAGATGATCCCGCTCATATGGATCAGAAAGGGCATCACCGTTGCGAGTACGAGCAGTATCGTGTAGAGCAGTATTTGGCGTCGCGTGTAGTCGACTCCGAAGGTCACCGGCAACATCGGAATGCCCGCGTGCGCGTACTCCTCGCGGCGGGCGATGGCCAGTGACCAGAAGTGAGGCGGGGTCCATACGAAAATGATCAGCGACAACAGCAGGGCCTGTGGCGCGATGTCACCCGTCGCCGCGGCCCAGCCGAGCACCGGAGGGGCGGCACCCGCAAGACCTCCAATTACGATGTTCTGCGAGGTCGTGCGCTTCAACCAGATGGTGTACACGACCCCGTAGCCGATCAGACTGGCGAATGTCAGGATTGCCGTGAGCACGTTGACACGCAGCGTCAGAACCGCCAGTCCGGTCACCCCAAGAAGGGCGGCGAAAAGCAAGGCGTTCCCGTGACTCACCTGTCCGCGCGGCAGCGGACGCCCCCGCGTGCGCGACATAGCCGCGTCAATGCGACTGTCGAAGACTTGATTGAGCGTAGCTGCGCAGGCGCACGAAAGCGCGATTCCGAGTGTTCCCCACAAGAGCGCACTCTCTGGCGGGATGGAAGGCGAGGCGAGGAAGGTGCCCACCAATGCGGTGAAGGTGATGAGAGCGGTAATTCTCGGTTTAGTGAGCGCCAGATAGCTCTGGGCAAGTTGCACCGCGCGCCGGCGACTCTGGCGATCCTGCCGAACTTCTCCGGGGACGAGCGTTGCGTCCATCAGAGGAGCCCCCGCGCGGTGAAGCTGAAGTTGAGGGAGCGCGACATCAGCGCAGGTTCCCGATCGGGCTGAGCGCTGCGCGCCTGCGCGGCGCGACGGATCACTCTGCGGAGGACGGCCCGAACGAAGAGTCGTCCCCTCGGTCGGCGGAGCCGCGGGTCGGTGCGGCCGCCCGAACTGAACACGACGGTTCGGAGTGCCAAGGACGTGAGCGCACCGGCTGCCATCAGACTCCCCAAGTCACTTGCATCGCTCAAGGGTACTCGCACGTGACTCGCAGCAGACTCACCGCTGGCTAGCCGTTGTCGTAGCGTGGGTGGCCTCGCGCCGCATTGACCCGGCCAGCGAGGTGACAAGAGATCGGTAGGCGCGTAGGAGGCGCAGTGGTTGGCGGGCGCAGGCGGTCGGGACGCTCGGATACGCTCGCGCATGATCGTGGAGCGCGAGTCAGTGTCACAACATTCGTGAGCGGCGAGTGTCATCGTCGGCACACCGGGAGCGCCGGATGAGGGGCCGGTGGGGTTGGCGGCTCTCCGATGACTCACGGATAGCGTTGCGAGTTACGCCCACGGGCAACGGGCGACTAATCTAGCCGCGACTCTCTTGGCCTGAATCGATCATGACCATTCGTCCCCGACTCTGGTTGCACTACGCATGAACACACAGTGGCCATGCGGTCGCACCTTTGGGTTCAGGGGCTGCTCGCGGTCATCCGCAGCGTGATCGGGGCGCGACGGACACGATGGGCTATCTCGATTTGAACGGACTCCTTACCTGTCACAGAGCCGGCAGCGTGGCAGATGGACTTGCGATTGCAATCGCGCTGACCCTGCGCGCGACTTCGGGAGGGTGAAGCTGCCGTGCCTGCGATGCGTGCCCTCCATCTGGCAGTGCCACCGGGTGCAGCCGGTGCTCCAGGCGCTCTGCGAAGCGCTCTCGCGTCCGCTACCCCGGCATTACTCTACGGGGTGCGCTTGTCCGTTTCAGTGTGCCTGGCACTCAGCCTCGCATTCTGGTTGCAACTAGATAACCCCCATTGGGCTGCTACCTCCGCTGCCATCGTCGCCCAGCCCGCATTGGGTGCATCGCTGCGCAAAGGAAGGTTCCGGGCGATCGGTTCGGTCATCGGCGGCGTCGCGATCATCGTACTGACCGCGCTCCTCCCGCAGGACCGGGTCTGGTTTCTCGTGAGTCTCACCCTGTGGGCAGCGCTATGTGGGTACCTGGCGACGATCCTGCCCAACTTTGCAGGCTATGCGGCGGCGCTCGCCGGGTACACCGCGGCGATTGTCTTCGCCGGGATCACTGCCAGTCCCGAAGATGTCTTCATGGTGACGGTATGGCGGGTGACGGAAATCGGCATCGGAATCGTTTCGGCCACATTGGTGCATGCGCTGACGGATTTCGGCGGGGCGCATCGGCGCCTCGGACCTGCCCTGATGCAGATCGGTAAAGGCATCGCCTCGGGCCTGGGCGCAACGCTGCGTGCCGGTGAGGAGAGCCTCGGGCTTAGAACATCGCGTCGCGAACTGATTGCACGCACGATCGAGCTTGATGCAACGATCGATGAGGTGATCGGAGAATCCTCGCATCTACGGCATCAGGGCGGACGGTTGCAGCGGGCCTTCGAAGCGCTGTTTGTCGCGCTGAGCGGCTGGCGGGGCATAGGCAACCACCTGGGAGGGAGGACGAAGTCACCGCCAGTCGATGGGGCTGCTGAACTGGTGCCGACGCTCGCGAAACTCGCTGACCGGGACTGGCTGTCCGATCCGCAGGCAATACGCGGTCTGTGTTACGACGAGAGCCGTCGGCTGCGTCAGAGCGGGGCGGGAGACCTCACGTGGCGGCTTCTCGTGGAGGAGGCAGCACGAGTGCTTCAGGCGCTGGGTGGAGTGGCGGACGCGCTCGTCGCGATGGCCCGTGAGGATGGGCAGGCGCGCACGCCGATGAGAAGTCGGCTATACGTGGCGGATTTCCTGCCGGCATGCGTGAACGCATTGCGTATCGTCCTGGCGATCGTTGCGGCCGAGCTGATCTGGATTGCTACAAGCTGGCCCCGCGGCCCTGTCATGATCACCTTCACCGCTGTGAATGTTCTGCTGGCGGCTCGCCAGGCGGATGCCGCGTACGCCTGGGCCGTCGAGTTCGGGGCGGGGTGCCTGCTCGGGGTCATCCTCGCCGCGCTGCTGGACCTCGCGATCCTGCCGCTCGTCCACGGCGGCCCACTCGTTCTCTCACTGGCATTGACGTTGGTGCTGCTGCCGGTGGGCGCGCTCGCTGCCGGAACCTGGCGCAAGACGCTGTTCGTATCTGCGGCTGCAAACTTCATGCCGATTCTAGCGCTTGAGAACGAGCCAACCTATGACGCGACGCGCCTGTTTGAGACCGCTCTGGCGGTGGGTGCCGGCTGCTTCGTGGCAGCGCTTTTCATCCGTCTTCTCCCCCCACTGACGGCGGAGCGGCGAATTCAACGACTGCTCAGACTTTCGTTGCGTGACCTGCGAGCACTGGTCCGCGGCGGCCGTCGCTTTACTAAAGATAGATGGCTGGGCCTGCTCTCCGCACGACTTGCCGCCATGCCGAAGCAGGCGAACCTGGAGGAAGAGGCGGAACTCCTGGCGACGCTCTCGATCGGAGAGGCGGCCATCGATCTGAGCGCTGCGCGGCGCGCCTGTCGGGAACCCGAGCTGCTCGATGAAGCCTTCGCGGGCCTTGGCAATGGGAGGGTCGCCGCGGCCCGCGAGTCACTTATGCAATTTTCCGTGCGTCACAGTGAGCTGGCCGTGAGCGACGGCCGGGGCATGATGGACCCCGCCGTCCAGGCCATCTTGATCGCCGATGCGCTCCAGCGGCATGAGCGCTTCTTTGCAACGTTGGAGTGACGATGCTGGAGATCGATGTCGGCGGTGTGTTTGTGCCGGCCGTGCTCGTGTGGGCGGGCGGCGCATTCGTGCTCTCGAGTGGCGTCGATTGGCTCTTGAGCCGAACGCGCTTCTATCGCCTGGTGTGGCACCGCGCCCTGTTCGACTTTGCGATCTTCGTGATGCTGTGGGGTGCGATCGCGGCGGGCGCCTACCATCTTGCGTTTTGCAGCGCTGCTCCGAGCTAGCAGCATGAATGCCCGGCTCCTCGCACTCTGCCGAGCCTGGACACGGTGGTCAGCACGCGCTCGCAGCGTGATCGTGCGGGTGGGTGTGCCAGCGCTGCGAGTCTTGATTACGCTTGCGGCGACGGCCGCAGTCATCTTTTGTAGCCGTTGGATGTGGCGTCACTACGAGCTCGCGCCCTGGACCCGAGACGGGCGGGTGCGCGCGGACATCGTGCGGGTCGCGCCGGACGAGCCTGGGTGGGTGGTCAGTGTGGCGGTGGTCGATAACCAAACCGTGCACAGGGGCGATCCGCTTTTCCGTCTCGACACCGCGCGCTACGAAATTACCCTGCACCAGGCCGAGGCGGTGGTCGCGCGCGCACGGGCAGCCCTAACCGAGGCAGCGCGCGAGGCGCACCGCAACGAAGAACTGGGTGAGCTGGTCGCCTCCGAAGCGCGCGAACAGAGCGAGGCTCGGTTGCAGGAGATGCGGGCGGAGCTCGCGCGGGGTCTCGCGGATCTGGCAGCGTCACACCTCAACCTCCAGCGGGCGGTTGTCCTGGCGCCTGTCAACGGCGTGGTGACCAACCTCGAGTTGCGGCCCGGAGACTATCTGACCGCGGGCCGCGAGGCGTTGGCGTTGGTCGACAGTGACAGCCTTCACGTCGATGGCTACTTCGAGGAGACGAGGCTGCGCCGCATCCGCGTGGGGGATCGCGTCTCGGTGCGTCTGATGGGAGAGTCCCAGCTCGTCTATGGTCACGTGGAGAGCATCGCACCGGCCATATTTGATCGTGAGCGCACCCCCACGGGCGATCTGGTCGCGGACATCAACCCGACGTTCAGCTGGGTCCGCTTGGCACAGCGAGTGCCGGTGCGGATCAAGGTCGACGCGCGTGCGATCGATGTGCGATTGATCGCGGGCCGCACCGCCACGGTGGTCGATCTGTCGTTCGAGACGGCGAACCGACCATGGTGAGGGCGCGTGCGCTGCGGGGGTGTGGCGCCTTCCCTGGGTGGGTGGCGCTCAGCGCGTGGCTGATCGGGACGGTCGGCTGCAAGAGCGTCGGACCGGACTATCGTGGTCCACCGCCCTCCGCGTTGGTGAGCGCACCCGCCGCACAGGGAGCGTTCGTGAGCGCATCCGGGCCCGCGATCTCTCAGGAATTGGTCCCGAGTGC